>Ga0265298_10000247_pt1 | contig 83170 bp, 102 predicted proteins | sample AusTroGonzalo_MG_3_FD_193486 | JGI IMG/M metagenome (GOLD analysis project Ga0265298, IMG submission 193486) | Bovine rumen microbial communities from tropical cattle in Woodstock, Queensland, Australia - Gonzalo_01 | ecosystem: Host-associated > Mammals > Digestive system > Stomach > Rumen ...
CAATATATCCTTCTTTTTTCAAAACTTCTAAAACATTTTCACGCAAGCGAGAAGCAGGTGATACAACATCACTCTTTTTCGCTCTTTGTGCGTTTCTAATGCGTGTGAGCATATCGCCCAAAGGATCACTCATAGACATGATATCATTCCTCCTTACCAGCTTGATTTTACTAAACCAGGAATTTCGCCAAAGCTTGCCAAATCTCTCAATTCAACACGGCTTAAACCGAACTTTCTGTAATAACTACGTGAACGACCTGTAATCTTGCAACGATTGCGAACGCGAATCTTTGCAGAATTTTTAGGAAACTTTTGTAAAGCAAATTGAGCTTGCAATCTCTCTTCCGGAGAAGCATTTTTATCCATCATTATTGCTTTTTGTTTTTGACGGCGATTAGCATATTTTGCTGCCATCTTAACTCTTTTCAAGTTTCTGTATACTGAACTTGTTTTTGACATAGTAAAATCTCCGCTTATTTCTTGTAAGGCATATTAAATGAGGTCAGCAAAAATTTTGCTTCTTCATCTGTCTTTGCAGTTGTACAAATAACAATATCAAGACCTCTGACTTCATCAACCTTTTCATAGTTGATTTCAGGGAAAATGATTTGTTCCTTAATACCGAAAGCGAAGTTACCTCTGCCATCAAAGTTCTTACCGGTAATACCATGGAAGTCTCTGATTCGAGGCAATGCCATGTTTACCAATCTTTCCAAGAACTCATACATTCTTGCAGAACGCAAAGTAACTTTGCAACCGATCGGCATACCTTCTCTCAATTTGAAAGTAGCGATGGATTTACGAGCTTTGGTCATAACCGGTTGTTGACCGGAAATGGCAGCCAATTCTTCCATAGCAGATGTTACCTTCTTTTTGTCGGTAACACCTTCGCCGATACCCATGTTCAAAACAATTTTTGTCAGCTTCGGAATCTCATGTGGGTTTTTGTAACCGAATTTTTCCACAAGAGATTTCTTTATGACATCGTTATATAAAGTTTCAAAATTAGTCATAAAATTTTCTCCCATTAATCGATTACAGCACCGGTTTTGCGTGCAACACGCACTTTTTTACCGTCCACTGTTTTGTATCCGACTTTGGTTGCCTTACCGTCAGAAACGATTGCAACGTTAGATACGTGAATGGCTGCTTCTTTAGAAACAATGCCTCCCGGATTGGTTTGTGACGGTTTGGTATGACGTTTAACCATATTCAAACCTTCAACAACTACCTTGTTTTCCTTAGGCAGTGCTTGTTTCACTACGCCGGTCTTACCTTTTTCGTCGCCAGACAAAATGATAACCGTGTCGTTTTTCTTTATCTTCATTTTAGGCATTATAATACCTCCGGTGCTAATGAAATGATTTTCATAAATTTCTTTGCACGCAATTCTCTGGTAACAGGGCCAAAAATACGTGTACCAATCGGTTCACCGTCCTTGTTAATCAGAACTGCGGCATTGCTGTCAAAACGGATAACACTTCCGTCTTTGCGTCTGATGTCACTTGCTGTTCTAACGATAACAGCTTTGTATACATCACCCTTTTTAACGTGTCCTTTCGGTAATGCTTCTTGAATAGCAACAACAATTACATCACCTACAGACGCAGTCTTTCTCTTGGAACCACCAAGAACCTTTATGCACTGCACCTGGCGTGCGCCGGAATTATCAGCAACATCTAGGTTGGTTTGCATTTGTATCATTTTCTTATTCCTTCATATCTTAGGCGTTATCAGACGAAATGACAGTCCAAGATTTGTTTTTGGAAATAGGGCGGCATTCTTCAATGGACACTCTGTCTCCAACCTTGTACTGATTGTTCTCATCGTGAGCAGAGAATTTCTTACTCTTTTTCACGAACTTCTTATAAACCGGATGCATAACCTGACGCTCTACGCTGACCACGACAGTTTTATCCTGTTTATCACTTACAACAACACCTTGAAGAATTCTTTTAGGCATATCTTTTCTCCTAACTATTCTTCTTGCGCTCAGAAATGAGCGTGTTGATTTGAGCTATTTCACGGCGAACCTTCTTCATATTAGAAGTGTTTTGAAGTTGGCCGGTAGATTGTTGGATGCGCAAGTTAATCTGTTCTTTTTTGCATTCCAGTAACTTACCTTCCAATTCATCAATCGTCATAGCACGTAAATCTTTAATTTTAACCATTATGCTTCTCCTTTCACGGAATCAGAGTTCAAGCGTTTTACAAACTTGCACTTAACCGGCAATTTTGCGCCGCCCAGTTCGAAAGCTCTGCGAGCGATTTCTTCGGAAACGCCCTCTATTTCAAACATAATGCGACCCGGCTTTACTCTTGCTACCCAAAATTCGATAGCACCCTTACCTTTACCCATACGTACTTCGGCCGGTTTATCCGATACCGGTACATCCGGGAAAATTCTGATCCACAATTTTCCGGCTCTCTGCATCTGACGAGTAATTGCACGACGAGCTGCCTCAATTTGACGTGCGGTTACGCGCTCAGGAGTCAAAGCCTTCAAACCGAATGAACCGAAACTTAATTCTGATCCACCTTTAGCGTTGCCGTGAATACGACCTTTGTGCTGTTTGTGGAACTTTAAACGTTTTGGACTTAACATTTTATTCTAACCTCGCGTTATTATTTTTGTTCAGCCAACTTCTTGTCTTGCGCCATAGGATCGTGGCTCATGATTTCGCCCTTATAGATCCATACTTTAACGCCGCAAGCACCGTAAGTGGTATGAGCTGTTGAGGTTGCATAATCAATGTCGGCACGCAATGTGTGCAACGGCACTCTACCTTCACGGTAGTGTTCGGTTCTGGCAATTTCTGCACCGCCCAAACGTCCACTGCAGCTAACTTTGATACCTTCAGCACCCAAGCGAAGAGCAGATTGCATAACTCTCTTCATTGCACGACGGAAAGATACACGTCTTTCCAATTGTTGAGCAACGGAATCGGCAACCAACTTCGCATCAAGCTCTGGTTTTCTAACTTCTACGATATTTAATTGAACTTCAGAGTCAGTCAATTTTTGAATATCTTTTCTTAAATTCTCAATATCCTGACCTTTCTTGCCAATTACAATACCAGGTCTTGCAGAATGAATTGTAACTCTGGCTTTTTTAGCCGGACGTTCGATAACGATGTGGCTGATACCGGCCTGAGCTAATTTTTCATTCAAAAACTTTCTGATTTTCAGATCTTCGTGGAGATAGTCAGTAAACTTTTCATCAGCATACCAACGAGAGTCCCAAGTGCGATTTACACCTAAACGAAGACTGGTAGGATTAACTTTCTGTCCCATTTATTTACTCCCCACGCTCCGAAACGACAATGGTCATGCTGGAAAACGGCTTCAAGATTCTTGCGCCTCTTCCGCGACCACGTGCGCTCATACGTTTCATTACAATACCTTTACCGACATAAGCTTCGCTTACAACGAGCTTGTCGATATTCAAACTATGATTATTTTCAGCGTTGGAAATTGCAGATTGCAACAATTCCAAAGCTACTTTTGCGATTCTCTTCTTAGAAAAGCTTAATTCGGCAACCGCTTTTTCAACACTCATACCGCGAATAGTCTGGGCAACCAGATTCAATTTGCGCGGACTTGTGCGAATTGAGCGACAAACAGCCTTTGCTTGTTTTGTATTCTCTTTAGCCATAATTAACCTCTCTTCGCTGTATCTTTGGTATGACCGTAAAACGTGCGTGTCGGTGCAAATTCACCAAACTTGTGGCCAACCATATCCTCGGTAACCAATACCGGAATAAATTTATGACCATTGTGCACACCAAATGTTAAACCGACAAACTGCGGCAACATTGTTGAACGGCGAGACCAAATTTTAATCACTTCATTACGGCTAGAACTTCTAGCAGCGTCAGCTTTCTTGAGAAGATAGCTATCAACAAAAGGACCTTTCCATACAGAACGTGTCATTAGCATTTCTCCCTATTAATTCTTGTTATCATGACGAGATCTCATAATAAAGCGATCTGTCTTCTTGTTAGAACGAGTTTTAGCACCCTTAGTCGGCTTGCCCCACGGAGTAACCGGATGACGGCCACCGGAGGTTCTACCTTCACCACCACCTAACGGGTGATCTACCGGGTTCATAGCAACACCACGGGAAACCGGACGTTTACCCAACCAGCGTTTGCGACCCGCCTTACCTAAAGATACGTTTTGATTATCCGGATTAGAAACCGCGCCAACAGTAGCCAAGCACTCTTCGCGAACGATTCTGAGTTCTCCGGAATTCAATTTCAATTGAACATAACCGGCATCTTTACCCACAACTTGAGCATAACAACCGGCAGAACGAACCAATTGGCCGCCCTTACCTGCCTTGAGCTCAACATTGTGAACAATCGTACCAACCGGCATATTTTTCAACGGCATAGCATTACCCGGTTTAATATCAGCCTTTTGAGCCGAAATGATTTTATCACCGGATTTCAGTCTTTGCGGAGCCAAAATATAAGCCTTTTCACCATCACTGTAATTTACCAAAGCGATAAATGCCGTGCGGTTCGGATCATATTCAATTCTCTCAACCGTTGCTTCACAATCAAATTTATTACGCTTGAAGTCGATAATACGATAGCTGCGTTTATGACCGCCACCGATACGACGACTTGTTACGTGTCCGTAGTTATCACGCCCACCAGTCTTAGAAAGACCTTTCGTTAATTTCTTTTCAGGCTTGCCCTTGTATAACTCGCTCTTGTCAACGAGAATAAGTTGGCGACGTCCTGCAGATGTGGGCTTATATGTATTCAAAGCCATGATTAAATTCCTGTTGTAACATCAATGTTTTGACCATCAGCAAGAGTAATGATAGCTTTTTTGAAGTCATTACGTTTTCCTTCATGACCTCTGAAGCTCTTTACCTTACCAAATTGTTTAATGGTATTTACCTTTTTGACTGTCACGTTAAAAATAGCTTCAACTGCCGCTTTAACTTCATCTTTCGTAGCTGATAAAGGTACCATAAATACCACTTTTCCAGCTTCGGATGCAATCATAGATTTTTCGGTAATTACCGGACGAACCAATGTATCATACATTGCTGCAGTTACATTGTTTGATTTGTTCTTAGCCATTTAATCTCTCCTCTAAGCAACTTACTGCATCTTTTGTTAATACCAATTTGTCCTTTCTCAAGATGTCATATACGTTGGCACCGATTGTCGGCAGAATATCAACTCCGGCGATATTACGGCTTGCCAAAGCAAAATTAACATCTACTTCCTTGCCGTCAATGATTAAGCAGTTTGTCAATCCGCAAGCCGCCAATTTGGATTTCAAATCTTTGGTTTTCGGAGCAGACAACTTTGCCTCATCAATAACAACGAGGTTACCCTCTTTTGCTTTCGCAGAAAGAGCGGTCATCAGACCGAGTTTTCTAAATTTCTTAGTCAGGTCAAAAGAGTGATCTCTAACAACCGGACCAAACACAACACCACCTTTTCTGAATTGTGCACCCTTTCTGGAACCTTGACGAGCGTTACCGGAACCTTTTTGTTTGAAAGGTTTGGACGGTGTCAAAGCCACATCGGAGCGACCTTTGGTGGCATGATTTCCGCTTTGTAATTTAGCAAGCTGCCAAGTTACAACGCGTTGCAAAATATCGGAGCGAACTTCCAGACCATAAATAGCATCGTTCAATTCAACCGAACCGACATTTTTATTTTCTAAATTTAAGATGTCCTGTTTCATTTCTTTATCCTTACATTATTCTGCATTTTCAACCGGAGCTTCGGTTGTTGCAACAGGTTCATCAACTTTTTTCAATCCGGCAGGCATCGGCAAAGCAACGGTAGCCGGCTTCTTAACTGCATCGGTAATTCTTACCCATGTGTTTTCAGAACCCGGAACGCCGCCTTTAACCATAATCAAACCTTTAGATGCATCAACAGACACAACTTTAAGATTTTGAACGGTTACGCGCTCGGAACCCATATGACCGGCCATCTTCTTACCTTTGAAGACTTTACCCGGATCTTGTCTTTGTCCTGTAGAACCGTGAGAACGGTGAGAAATTGACACACCGTGAGAAGCTTCCAAACCGGCAAAGTTATAACGTTTCATAACACCGGCGAAACCTTTACCGTTAGATGTAGCACAAACGTCTACATATTGACCGGCAACAAAGTGTTCCACAGATAATTCGGAACCGACAGACAACAAGCAATCTTCAGAAACTCTGAATTCACCCAATTTCTTTTTCGGTTCAACCTTAGCCTTAGCAAAATATCCCTTGAGCGGCTTGCTAACGTTTTTGGCTTTTACGGCACCGGTACCCAATTGTACGGCGTTGTAACCATCCTTTTCGGCAGTCTTAACATTAACCACCTGCAAACCTTCAACACTCAAAACAGTAACCGGAACATGAGTTCCATCTGCTTGAAAAATGCGGGACATTCCTAATTTTTTTGCGATTAGACCAGTACGCATTATTTTTATTTCCTTTTCTTAATAGGTTGACCACTCATAAAAAGCGCCAACATTAATTATTACAATTTAATTTCAACGTTAACACCGGCAGCCAAGTCAAGCTTCATCAAAGCATCAACCGTTTGCGGTGTCGGGTTAACAATATCCAAAAGTCTCTTGTGAGTACGAATTTCAAACTGCTCGCGGGATTTTTTATCCACGTGCGGTGAACGGTTCACCGTAAACTTTTCGATTTTGTTCGGAAGAGGTATCGGACCTCTTACGTCTGCGCCTGTTCTCTTGGCAGTATGTACAATCTCTGCAGTAGAAAGATCTAACAATCTGTGATCAAAAGCCTTCAGGCGGATTCTTATATTTTGTGTATCCATTTTAATACTTTTCCTATAACTAAACGGCAAAAAAACCTAAGACGGAATCCTGCCATCTAAAATTTGTTAAAATTACGCAAACGCTTTCGCAACAAAGGTTTGCACTATATTTTATATTTGCTTCGCTGCGAGGTAAACCCTCTCAAAACAATTGTTGTAGCGCGCTTATATCATAACATTTTCACGATTGCAAGCAAAAAAATGAAAAAAAAGTAAAAAAATTTCACAATCGCGTTTTTGAGTCAAAAAAGAGTCTAAATTTCAGACAACGATTCTGTTTTTCTCAATCTTTGCATCTTAATTTTGCGGCAGTTGCAAAGTTTTATTGTTGATTTATTTAAATTTTTAATTGTAAAAAGCATTTTAAAAGTGTATTTTTTAGAAAAATAAACCTGTAAAGAGGTGCTTATGGTAAAATTTGCGAGCAAAATAATTTCCCTGAATGACAGAAAAACCTGTATGCGGCTTACTGATATTGAGTGGAAAATATTGGATAAAATCTGCTATTCGGAAAAAATAAAGCGGAAAAATCTGTTAGAGCTGATTTTTTCAAACCACTCAACCAAATTGGGCTTTACTCCGTCGGTAAGATTGTTTGCTTTGTTATACGTTTATCAAAAAAGCAGACCGACGCGAACCATACCTCCGTTGCAAAAGGCATTGTCAAGACTCAAGTAACAATTTGACGTGATTTATATTCTGCGAAATTCAAAAAACACCGGACGGCGACCTTCTCGCAAAGCTTTGCGCTGATATTTGGTTTCGTGCCAATCTGCCGGCGGATAGCGCCAATCATCGGAAGTTTTGGCCGTCCACACAAAATCCTTGCAGTCGTGCATAGTGTCCAGCGTCCAACGCTTATATATAGGATGATCGGTTGCCACTTGCAAAATTCCGCCCTTTTTGATAATACGCGCCAACACCTTTAAATTATCCGGATTTATAAAGCGACGACCGGCATGTTTGGTTTTTGGCCACGGGTCCGGAAAGAGTAAATACACCTTATCAAAAACTGCATCCGGAAGTGCATCAAACAGCAATCGTACATCATCATCATAAACTCTGACATTATCGCTTCTTTGCGGCAATAAATTTATTTCTCCGGCCAAATCATCAGCATTACCGTCTTTCAATCCGGTCATCAATGTCAGCAGATTTGCCACTCCGTTTTGATAAACTTCGACTCCCAAAAATCCGCACTCCGGCATATCTTGCGACAATGCAGCCAAATGTTCGCCGTCACCGAACCCTATTTCCAAGCGATATTCCTGTTTAGGCTCATCAAAACACGACGAAAGATTTAACTTTTTATCGGCGGTAACACGAATACGAGGCAAAAAGCTCTCCAAAAGAAAACTCTTTGCCTTACGAATTGTCCGACCTTTACGACGGCCGAAAAATTTTGGCTTATCTTGCATTAATCCTCTTTTTTATCCGGTTGCGGCAAACCTGCGGTTGATTTGGATAAGGATACTATCAAATCAAACAAATGTTTGGCAATCTTGCGATTGGGAATTTTATAATATGCACGTACCAACTCTAACGTTTCGGCTTTTTTCATCGGGTCATCATCAAACGGATGATTTTCTTCAACATTAAAGGCTTTATCCCATTTGGAATTAAGCATCATCGGACTTTTCTGCACAACATTGTTGTCCATATCTTCAAAGAAAAAGCCCATCGGCACTTCCAAAACCTTACTGATATCCCACAGGCGGCTTGCACCGACTCTGTTCATACCTTTTTCGTATTTCTGTACCTGCTGAAACGTTAGACCAAGCATCTCGGCCATTTGTTGCTGAGTAATGTGCAAAATCGTACGGCGCAAGCGAATACGCTTTCCAACATGTACATCCACCGGATTCGGCTCGTTATCATCAACACGGCCTCTGATAGCTTTTACGTTCTTCATATTATCCTCTCTCATATATTTTACTGCTGTCATTATATTTATATGTCACTAAATGTCAAACTAAAAATAGCCTTAATACATACATTTCCGAACGCTGAAAATATGGGCAATACAGCCTATATATATAACATATTATATAGTAACGGCACGGCATATTTTTCTAAATCCTTGTATATACTAAAAATTGTATTTGTATTTTTTATGTTTTTATTGGTTGCAATTTAAAATTTTTATGGTATATACACAAATATATAGCTAATCAAATGGGGAACTTTAATGCCTATAAACAATCAAAATTTATTTTTTATGATGCTCTCGTTCATCACCATGTTTGCTCTTATATGCAAGATATTGTTGCTTTCGGTGAATTATCAAATGCTGTCGGGATTTTTTATACAATAACCGAAAATTATTTTTGACATTTGATAAAAATGATATATTATGCAACCGTTGCAGTTCCGTGGTGAAACGGTTATCACGTATCCTTGACATGGATGAGTCGGCAGTTCAACTCTGCCCGGGACTACCATTTTTTTCTTTGCAACAGTTCCGTGGTGAAACGGTTATCACATATCCTTCACATGGATGGGTCGGCAGTTCAACTCTGCCCGGGACTACCATTGGTTTGATGAATACCCCGTAAGGGGATTTTTTTATTTAAACAAACTTATATCTGTTCTTGACTAAATGCCGATATTTGCATAAACTCCATCTATAACCAAATTAAAAGGAGGCAAATATGGCAACATTAAAAACATCGGTATTGGGAATTGATTTTGATAATCCTTTTATTTTAGCTTCGGCTCCGCCTACCGCTAAGATAGAAAGCATTGATAAAGCTTTTACGCTCGGTTGGGGCGGTGCGGTATTAAAAACTATTACTCCGGATGATTTGGAGATGATAGAAGCAAGTCAGCGCTACGCATCATGGAAAAGTGCCAACAGAGTTTGCGGATTTGAAAATATTGAACTTTTAAGCCATTTGACCGTACAACAGTGGTTGGACGGCATAAACTTCTTGCGTCAAAAACACCCTACGAAAGTACAAATTGCCAGTATTATGGCTCCGGTCGTAAAAGAAGAATGGCAAAACTTGGTAAAAACATTAAACAATGCGCCGATTGATGCTTTTGAGCTCAATTTTTCCTGCCCGCACGGAATGCCGGAAAAAGGTATCGGTATGGCTATCGGTACCAACGCCGAAATATCGGCAATGATTACCGGTTGGGTTAAGAGCGTGGCTAAAAAGCCGGTGTTTGTAAAACTCTCTCCTAATGTTACGAATATATCCGAAATTGCCAAGACGGTTGAAGAAGCCGGAGCAGACGGTATATCGGCAATCAATACCGTACAATCGGTTATGGGTGTAGATTTAGATACTTTTGTACCGATGCCGAACGTAAACGGCAAATCAACGTTTGGCGGTTATTCGGGAGCTTCGGTTAAACCGATTGGATTGCGTTGTGTCGCCCAAATTCGCCAAAAGTCGGATTTACCTATATTGGGTATAGGCGGAATTTGTAATTGGCATGATGCCGCCGAATATATGACTTTGGGTGCCGACGTGGTACAAGTTTGCACCGAAGTAATGATTAACGGATACGGCATTGTCAAAGCAATGCAACAAGGATTGTTAAACTATCTGGAAAGCAAAGGCTTCAACAGCCCTGCCGACTTAAAGAATAAAGCAATCAATAATTTGAGTGCCCATGAAACTTTGAATAAATCAAAGCAGGTCTATCCGCATATTAATGATGATTTATGCGTAAAGTGCGGCAAGTGCGTCACTTTGTGTGATGAATCCGAACACAGTGCATTATCTGTGCAAAACGGACACATAGAAGTCAATAAAGATAATTGCGTGGGTTGTTCTCTTTGTTCTCATGCTTGTCCTAAATCCGCAATCACAATGGAATAAGGATATTCTATGATAACGGCAAATGAAGAAATCAACGAAAAAAAACTCTCTAAAGCTACCGAAATCATTATCGGTTTGCAAAAGGAGTTGAAAGACTATATCGCCAAAGGACATGGTCCGTTTTTGGCTGCGGTATACGATGAAAGCGGAAAACTGATAGCCAAGACGGCTAACAGCGTAATAAACGAAACTTGCAGCAATAATCATGCGGAAATGAACGTGATTAAGGCCGCCGAAAAAGCTCTCGGAACCTATGATTTATCGGCTCATAATTTGAGTTTGTACGTTACTGCCGAACCTTGCATGATGTGCTTGGGCGGTATTATGTGGTCGGGTATCAAGGCAGTTTATTACAGCGTACCGTCTAAACGAGTTGAGGAAATTACCGGCTTTGATGAAGGTTTTAAGCCGGATTGGTTTAACGAGTTCAAAAAACGCGGCATAACGGTTTACGGCAACATCGCACAGGAAATCGGCGAAGATGTATTGCGATATTATGTTGAGCAAGGCAACACCGTCTATCAACCGGAGAGGTAAGATGGAAAAATACCGTATCATCGGTAATATGACCGGCAATTCCATGGATGCCATAGATTTGGTATTGACCGAGTTTGACGACGATAAAATGAACGATATTTGCTCGTTTACTAAGCCTTACGATAAAGATATGCAGGACAAAACGGAAAATCTGCGCTCTGCGGTATATAATAAAACTGCCGCCGAGATTTCAGCTTTGCCCGAATTTAAATCCGTACACGACGAATATGTACGGCAAATTGCCGAGTGTATCAATGAAATGTGCACCATCAACAATATTGATAAAAGCACGGTTGATGCCATCGGTTTTCACGGTAAAACACTTGACCATAATCCGCCGTCAAAATCAAAAATCGACGGCACAATGCCCTACACTTTGCAAATAGGCTCGGGGAAAATGTTGGCCGATTTGACCGGCATAAAAGTTGTTTATGATTTTCGGTCCGATTTTATCCTGAACGGATTTGACGGCGCACCGTTAGTGCCGCCTCATAACGCCCACATCGCCCAAAGTGAAGGTGACGGTTGCTACTATAACGGCGGCAATACGTCCAATTTTGCCGTTATCAAAAACGGCAAAGCAGTATCGGGGACAGACGCCGGTCCTTTTAACGAATATATTGACGGCTATATCCGCAAACACACCGATTTATCTTTTGATAAGAACGCCGAAATAGGCTCTGGCGGCCGATTAAATGTTGCTTTATTGCAAAAACTCTTTGATACCGGACGAAAATACTACGAAACACCTTTGCCGAAATCGGGTGATCCGGCATATTATCATAAATCGGAAATTTTTGCTTACACCGAGCAAAATAAAATTCCGCTATCCGATGCGATACACACTTTTGAATACTTTGCCGCTTATATTGCGGTGCAGGCACTGACGCTGTTGCCGACGGACATTATTTTGCCGCCGCAATTTGTATTGTTCGGCGGCGGTTGGAAAAATCCTTTGGTGAAACAAACCTTTATCAACCTTTTAAACGGTAACGGATATATTTTACCGGAACACACCGACGCTTTTTACCGCCTGCACAAAAATTTCAAACAAACCCCGCAGGTCAAAAATTCTTGCTTCGGGGATTATATGGAAGCACGTTTGTTTGCCGATTTGACACGTTATAAACTGCAAAACAAAGCGTGGGAAATTCCCGAAACCTTGCAAAACGGCAAAAAAATTATTTGCGGTATAGTCGCCGAACCTGAGGAAAATCGCCGTATTTACGATGATATGATTAACCGTGCCGCAAAGGGATGGGAAAAAAATTTGTGATTCAAAATTTTGCCGATTGACAAGTGATATAATCCGTTATATTAAAGCAGGCGAATTTTGAATTATTAATTAAACTCGATATATTATGATGAAATCTCAGAAAACAAAAACTACACTCGGCCCCGGTCATTTCGTATTGCGTGACAGTCGTTGCGCCGCTTTAAGCAGAGCCGGTCAAGAAATCGGTATCACGCTCAATAGCGAATATTACGTAGATATTGACTCGCTGCTGACTACTCCGGTATCGCACGAAGAAGCCAAACAATATGGCAAACAGCTTAAACTGAATTTGCCCAACAAATAATGTTACGTTTGTTGGCCGAAAATCAGAATGTTGTAAATAACAGCCTGTTGGCTATCGGTCGCGGTGATTGCCTGTTTTTAGGTGACGTAACCCAAGGTTTTTGGACTTCCCGCAGTAATAATCCCAAATCGGATCGGCGCAAAGTTCTTTTTATCAAACAGGTTCCGAACAAATGAAAAACTCCGTTCTTACCGAACGGAGCTTTTTTTATTGGTGCGTTATAATATGTTCCGGATACGGTTGCAAATTTTTAAGTTTTTCTCTAAAGAAAAAAGGGTATGCTTCATATTCGCTCAATTTATCAATCGGTAACCATGCCATTTTTTCTTCAACGGTATTGTTTGCTGTTTTACTGTGACTGTCTAATTTTTGAGAACCGCGCGGTTTCATTAGAAAATAAAAAGTAACTTCATGGCACTTCAGATCTTTTAACATTCCGTCATCTCTTTCAAAAAAGTTTTCCTGAATAAACGCCAAACGCTCAATTTCATACGCTACGCCGGTTTCCTCTTTGACTTCACGCAACACTGCTTCTTCCGCCGTTTCTCCGAGTTCCACCGCTCCGCCTATGGAATAGTAATATTTTTCCACATCGTTGGTGGCAAACAAAACTTGGTCGTTTTCTATAATGATTGCCGCCGCCCGCAAACGAAAACGCCTGTTATCTTTTGTTTGAAAACATATATCGTTGTTTATCATTTCGGTCATATTGGATATTTTCATTTTATTATCCTTATTTGAATTTTATTTACCGATTTCCACCCAATATCTTTTATATTTTTGCCCGCTATTTTCCCATGGCAACGTGATAATATTTTCCAACATTCCACCGTTTTTCTCAATCGCCTTCCACGAACCTATATTGTCATCTCTTGCCGCAATCAACAATCTGCTCATATTCAAATTGCGGGCTTTTTCAATGAGCAGTCCCAGTCCTTTGGTTGCATACCCCATCCGTCTGTATTTCGGCGCAATTCCGTATCCGACATTACCGCCCACATACATTAAAAAGCCGTTCAATTCGGTTCTTAAAAGAAAAATACCTATAAACTTTCCGTTATCAACGAGCCAATACGGAATTTGCGGAGCATTAGGATAATAGTTACCGTCATCTCGCAACTTTGGTGTCGGATCATAAGGTTTTAGAACTTTTGCGGTTAAATATGTTTCAAAATCATTTTTAATACCGGCAACCGCCTCATTGCTCATTGCTTCTTGCGAACCCACATATAAGGCATTGAAACCTGTTTCCAATGCTTCAATAAAACTGTCTTTATATTTTATATCCGGCGTAACCAATTCCATGTTATTATCATCCCCTAAAACATTATAGTATATTATTACCAGTATATGAGTTAAAATTTAATGTAGAAAAATAAAATTAATTACCTTATCATACCCTTATGACAAGAACTCCCTTAAAGGATGTCGGACATGAAGATAAAATATTTAATTATGATTTTTTTGCTGTCGGGGATTGTAGGATTTACCGCTGCGGCAAACGCCGAGGATTTGATTAATGCCGATGTATTAAAAAAACATTTTACCGATAAAGCAAATTTTAAAACATGGTACGCCGGCTTAAATCAAGATGATAAAAATCAAGTTTTAGCCGGGGCAGTCGTATTATGCCAACCGGAATTCACCCAATTAGCTTTAGCCGGCGGCGGCAATATCAATACCGAAGTTTTTGTGGTACGTCAACAAATGCACACACATAAATACGGTGACAGGTATGACTTTTTAATTTATACCCAAAATTCCATGGAAGACATTCTAAATGATGCCGAAAACCGACCGGCCGGAGTGAAAACAATGCATAAGTTGGGCGACCACCATGCAATGGCTATGCCTTTCGGCGGAACAACGAGCGCAAAAGTTTCATTATTAACCGAAGCAATTTCCGAATGTAAAGGCGAACCGCGCAAGCAGTTGGTACAACTGTTATTGAAAAACGGTGTTAATGTTAACAGTATTAATGACAAAGGGGAAAACGCCTTTCAAAAAGCTTTGCAACAAATGGAATTTGCAAAAGATGACCCTGCCGAACGTGATGCGCCGGAGGTATTCGACTTATTGATGCAACATCTGCCTAAAAACGGACTAAATACAGAAATTTCAAGTGCTTTGATTATGGATGCCTACATACATAAAAAACAAGATTTGTTGGATTTATATAAAGAGAAAAAATTACGATTATCCATAAAATCAAAAAGTGCCGAAGCTGCTTTCGCCAGTGTACCGCAAATTTCTGCAGGACTTTTTGGCATACTGGAAGATAATGAAAACAAAGCAAACGATGTTTATAATTTATTTGTTGAGATGCTCAATTTGGGTATTAATGTCAACGCGCGCGACAGATTTGGCGATACGGCGCTAATCAATATGTTCGGAAACGAAATTTTAGTCAATAAAATGAATCCGAAGTCCGCCGTTTTGCTGATAGAAAAAGGGGCCGATGTGAATATGCGTAATAGATTGGGACGCACGGCTTTGTTCTATGCGGTACGCAATCAAGATTTGGATGCCGTAAAATTATTACTGAAATACAATGCTGATGCCACCATAGTCGATAACGAGGGGAAATCTGTGTTTTCGGCGATAAATCCTAATCAAACGGAACCTTCAAATCCGGAAATCTATAAATTGCTGATTGAACATGGGGCCGATGTTAAATTGTTGAACAAAGATCCGGATTCCGCATTTAAAATTGCTAAAATATTCGGTAATGCAAAAACTCTGAATCTGTTGCTTGATAACGGACTTGATGCCAATTTACATAATGACGTTGGATATACATTATTGATGGAAGCAGTCTGCGCTACACCGCGCAGTTATGATGGCGATGATAATGTTGATGATATAGAAATGGTGCAAACAATATTGGCTCACGGAGCAAACATAAATGCGCAAGTTAATGAAAAAGCGGATATAGGAGTCGGAGAGACAGCTTTATCAAAAGCCGAACAATGCTATCATAAAAAAGTTGCGGATTTCTTACTTAAAGCCGGTGCCGATGCCTCGCTTAAACCTGTTCCAAACAGAAATGCACGCAGAAATTTCCCGTCATTTCCGCCAGATTCGCCGTATGCGGAAAATCTTGCTGCAGTACGTGATGCAATTTATTAAATTCTTTTTATTTCTTCTTGCAAATATAGAGCAAGTGAGAGCTGTAGCCTTGTTGATCTGATCTTTCGCAGGTCATGAAATGCCAATTTAAAAATGCCTGATAATCATCTTCGGACAACTGTTCAAGCCACTCTCTCATAACATACGCTACCCCGTCTGTTGCCACGTTTGTAAGATACTTGGTATTTGTTTTATCAAACAACTTCTTGAAGTCTTCTATATAAAAACAAGTAAAGACCTCAGCCGGAGTATCTTTGATTCGTCCGGTATTATCCATTGCCGAATATAAACGCGCCACACACTGATGCCGCAATCCGTAACCGGTTACGAAAGACGCACACGGCAAATATGCAAACATACAAATTCCGTTTTTACCGGCAACCCGCAAGCTTTCCTTTATTGCCTTATTTTTATCTTTTTTGTTGAACAGATGATACATCGGGCCAAAGTTTAAGACCATGTCAAAAGATTTATCTTCAAACATACTCAAGTCCAAAGCGTCGGCAACCATACACTTAAAATTTTTCAACTTCCGTGTTTTGGATTTCATTATTTCAACGTGCTTCGGAACCAAATCAACGGCGGTAACTTCATACCCCATTTTAGCCAAAGCAATGGAATAACGCCCTGTCGCCGCACCGATTTCCAATATCTTATCACCGGGCTTTAAAAATTTTTGAATATAACGCATGGTAGTTAAGTATTCCACATTATGACCGCGATCGCTAACCAAACGGGCATCTTCATCGTATTCCGAATATTTATCTATAATCACATTTTTATATTTGTTTACAACCATATCTTTACTCCTTTACAGAGCATTAAATTTCCTAAACATTAAATATTGAAAAACAAAAAAAATCAATAAATTATTTTTACGTGTTATTGATTGTATCCGTTTCAAATTTTGTTCAAATAATCCATAATACTCTCTGTCGTTTCTTCCGGTTTTTGTTTGCTGTTATCAATAATCAAATCTGCAAATTCGGAACAATGATAACCTTCTTTATACATCTGTTTTATTCTTGATTTTTCCGCTTCACTCAACTCGCGCGTCCCGCGATTTTGCAAACAAATTTCTATATCCGGAGCCAACGTAATACTGATAAATTTTGTATTTTCATCTTCCCATGATTTCCATTGATGATAGATTTTATCGGTCATCGGATAGGCAAAAATAATATTTTCGTAGCGTTGTGTCGTTTTTTCTCGGGCAATTATTTGCGCTAATCTTTTCCGTCTTTCCGCCCAACCTTCTTCACGGCTCAAATTTAATTTTTCCTGTTCTTCGTCGGCAAGAAGGTCATCAACTTCAATAAAAAAACAGTTCGGCAATTTTTCCTTCAACAATTTTGACACCGTTGACTTACCTGAATTTATCGGCCCGTTTATATTTATGATTCTCATTTCTCACCTCAAATTTATTAAAGATTTAAAACAACAAAAAAGTCAACAAATAAAACATAACACCTTTGATAATGATTTCCCGACAGGTTACTAACCGCCAAAAAATAATTGACTTGCCCTGATGATAAGCTGTAAAATACTTGGAGAGATGATAAGAAGATGGAAAATGTTTCTGTTGCATTAATTACGGACGATAACTATGTTGTCCCGACAATTGTTGCTATTACATCGCTTCAAAAAAACAAAAAAGAAACGACGTTATACGATACCTATGTCATAGGCTGTAACCTCTCAAACGAAAACAAAACAACGTTGGAAAAGACCGGAGCAAAAGTAATTGACAACGAAGTGTTGCTCCCGGAATTTGAAAATTCTCATCCTCACGTATCCGTTGCCGCATTATCAAAATTTAATCTGCCCAATATTTTTGAAAATCTCGATAAAATTTTGTATCTGGACACAGATATGATTATTTTAAAAGATTTATCTCAACTGTTTCAAATTGATTTACAAGAACATTATGCCGCCGTTGTAAAAGATATGGCTGGAACCAAATTAGAGAACTGCCACAAACAAGTCCGAAACAAACATTATTTTAATTCCGGAATGATGTTGCTTAATTTAAGGAAAATGCGTGAAGATAAAATTTTTGAAAAATTGGTTGATTATAAATTACATCAAGACCGCGGACATTTTATGGATCAAGATTGTTTAAATGCTATATTCGCCGAAAACGTGATTTATATATCACCTGTTTATAATTGGATGGCACCAAATCAAACAGGTTTCAGCAAAGATGAAATAAAAGATTTTTATGATTTACCGCAAAATTTAAGTTTAAAAAATGTAGCCATTGTTCATTTAACAAATAGAAGAAAAGCGTGGGATTATGCGGATGTATGGGGACATAAACTGTGGAATAGCTATTATAAAGAATCTGTTTTGAAACATATTAAAAGATATTATCAAAATAAAAGAAAAATATTCGGCTGGGAAAAATTGCAAGACAGCAAAACTCTCAGATTTTTAGGAATCCCTATTATCAGTATAAAGAAAACATCCACAAAAGAAAAAATCTATGTTTTAAAACTATTGATTAGAGTAAAAAAAATTCAATAAATTAACTAACGCTCAATGCAATCAAAAACTTTTTGATAATCCTTAAAGCTTTTACAGGTCAAAACAGGAATATCAGTTTGCTTTAAAAAATCGGTAATTTGAGCATTAAGTTTTTTATTGGTATCATCCCACTCCAAAATTTTTGCTATACTGACTTTTCTGTAATGGTAAGCTTGAACCGGTAAATCAGGCGAAATTTCCTTGCCGATAAGCTTCTTTGCTTTCAAAAAACGTGTAGTAAAGCGCCATATTGCCGATAATCTGCCAATTCTCATATCTATAATCAAATCCGGGCTAACTCTTTCATAGAGCATTTTCTGACACCCCTCCATGACCCAATTTGAGTTATCCGTAAGAAAATCATTTAAAATATGATATTGCTCTTCTTCAGAACGATAACCGCCGTTTTTTATGCGATGAACATCATCAAGATTCAAGCGCGGCAAACCATATTTTTTATTTATGGCATAAGCAAGTGACGATTTTCCCGCACCGAGCGGACCGATAATTAAGATTTTCAAATATTTTTTCTCCGAATTTCAATATTACAGTTTCTTTATGATTTTTGCAGGATTTCCGGCAATTACCACATTTTTAGGGAAAGATTTTGTGACAACACTACCGGCACCGACCACAACATTATCGCCCAAACAAACTCCGGGTAAAATTGTAACTCCGCCGCCTATCCAAACATTATTGCCTATAACCACTTTTTTAGGTAATCCGATACCTTTTTGACGCTCTTGATGGTCAAGGGGGTGCGAAATCGCATAAATACACGTTTTCGGCCCTATAAGACAGTTATCACCGATTTCAATAGGGGCTGCATCTAAGAACACACAATCAAAATTGGCAAAAAAGTTTTCTCCCACAGATATCCGGTAACCATAATCACAATGAAACGGCGGCTTAATCATAATCTTGTCGCCGCACTTGCCGAACAGCTGTTTCAAAAGAGATTTTCTGTAATCTAAATCATCTTCGGAAGAGTGGTTATATTTTTCGGCCAAAATACGTGCATTTTTTTTATCGTTCATCAACTCTGCGTCACCGGTTTTAAAAGGTTCTTCAGACATCATCTTTTGTTTTTCCGTTTTCATGGTCACACCTTTCAAAAAGTTCTATATAAAAAATCTATATCATTAACATACGTTGTCAATATTTTTTACCCGCTTAAACTTGATTTAAAACAAAAAAACGGCAGATATCAAATCCGTCGTTTTATTTGTTGTTTTGCTCATAAATCAATCGTCATCACCGTATCCGGGAGGTGTCCAGGATTTCTTCGGTTGATTACGATGCCAATACCCATAGTCAGTCAAATCATCGGGGTCAATCTCATTACGCCTTGTCGGGTATCCTTCATCCACCTCAAAGAAAACCGGATAAACACACCCTTTCGGGTTGATAATAACGATACTAACTACAGTCCGAGCCGCTCTTTTACGCTGTTTTTCCACTATCGGAACATTTACCGAGTTCGGATAGTGCCATAATGTCTGTTTCATATCTAAAATTATAAGTTTATACGAGAGATATTACATTATGCAGGCATATTTGCAAAAAGCAAAAATTCAAAAAACTCCCATCTTAACAACTTTTCGGTCATTAAGGGGGAGTTTTTTAACTTACATAGAATCTCGCAAACTCTGTCTTCCCTATTCCTTGGCGGAATAATGTGAAAGACTGTTGACGAGTCCCGACTTCTTGACATCTTCCTCACCAGCCTTATCGGGGTCAATACCGTTCATAAGGTCAATCAGAAGGAACCTGGCCACCATAATGGGCAGAAGATGATCAGTTCCGAAAAGGTCCTTACGGAAACCCATATCCGTATGAGCTCTCATAAACTTCTCATCAAAGGCACCATACCCGAGCGATGACTTGTCACCGCCGGCACATCCCATCATAGCCTGGATAATCAACACGTGGAAGCCCTGCTTGAGAAACTCCGCAGCCTTCTCCAAAACGATGAAAACATCATTAGCCTCTTCCTGAACCTTTACACCGGATTCCTCTAACTTGAGCACCAGAAGCGGAAGCTTTTTTGCCTTGATGATTTCCTCGCACTTGCGAAGAACTACCTGCTCCTTCTCTCTTGTTGACTGGAATGATAACTGATTCATCCCGTAACGGGGAGCAAGACGATTGTTCTCACGTACCTCAATAGCATCGAGGTTGTTAATGTTAATAATACTGTTCTTTTCCATATAATATTGTTTTAAAGGATTAATAATAGATTTTAATGTTCCATAAGGTATCACATATTTAAAAAATTGCAATACATATTTGTCAATTTTTTCAAAAACTTAAACTAAACAGCTCAAAAAAACTCCCCGAAAAAGGGGAGTCTTTATTACACTTCATTTGCCATATATTATTTTTTAACGGATGAATTACCCAAGCGTTGTTTAATCAACTCCATGGCTGCCGGAACACGACATTTGTTAACTATTTTGGCATGATCTTGCGGATGCTTACCATAATAAATAAAAGAAGTTCCGCTTGTTCTCGAATGATCAAACTCTGCCAGTTCTTCCAAAGTAAACAAGTTTTTACCGCTTTTTGCAGTAACTTCTTTAATCGGAGTATAGCGATCCGCTTCATTAGGTTTGCTGTCAACTTTGCACTCCACAACCTTATAGCCTTCGGTCTTACCGTTCTTGGATATTTCCCAATACAAATACGGATTTGCAAACAATGGATTGTTTTCGGCAAAATCATGAATAATATGTTCTTTAATCTGTTCAATTTCCTTTTTTGCAGCCATTTTTTCAGATTCAGATTTTACCTTATTCGCAAGGTTTTTCATTTTTTCACAAAAAGCCATTTTTTGTTCCTCCAAGTTGTTTTATCACTTATGCGAGTATAGTACCATAAGACAATTTTTTGTCAAGTATTTTCACAAAAAAAACGGATTTAAAAAGAAACAACAGCCGTTTTACCGGCTGTTGTTTGTATTGGTGTCTTGCTCCGTAAGTTTCGCGATAACATCGCTCAACAACTGCGCTTCGGTCACTTGCTTACTAATTTCGCCGCTCTGCACTGTCGTTTGGCGGCTCAATAAGTAAACTGCGCATCACCAACAAAAAAAGCACCCATGAAGGGTGCTATTGGTGTCTTGCTCCGTAAGTTTCGCGATATCATCGCTCAACAACTGCGCTTCGGTCACTTGTTTACTAATTTCGCCGCTCTGCACTGTCGTTTGGCGGCTCAATAAGTAAACTGCGCATCACCAACAAAAAAGAGCGACATTAAGTCGCTCTTTTGTATTGGTGATCCCAACGGGACTCGAACCCATATTGCCACCGTGAAAGGGTGATGTCCTAACCATTAGACGATGGGACCATTTGCTTGACTACGGCATATATACTTGTATTTTTTTCGTTAGTCAAGCATTTTTTTCAAAATTCGTATTTTTTTATTATCTCGGCAACAATTCCGATAAATGCACTACTTCAATACCGTTTTTATCCGTTTCCTTCAGCCAGTCCTTCAAAACTGCAAGAGTCTGCGAATAAGGATGCCCTATTGCCACCGCATAACCGTTTTTATGAGCGGTCTTTTCTGCCTGACGGAACTGTCCCATAATATAATTATAGTCGTTTTTATTATCCAAAAATACATCGCGGGATATATATGTCACGCCATATTCGTCGGCCGCCTTTCTGGCCATTGACTTACCGGTGGTTTTGGAATCCAAAAAGAACAAACCGCGTTGTTTCAAAACTTCCATAATATATTCCATATTTTTCACTCTTTCGGTAAGCAAACTTCCCATGTGGTTATTTACACCGCTCATCGGAGTACCGGCAAAACGATCCAGCATTTTGTTCAATTCGGCTTGAGTTTCGGCCTTATCCATTTCCGGTGACAAAGTTACCGGTGCCAAGGCCGCCGGAACGTGCGGCATCATCGGCACATGAACCATAACCTCAAATCCGGCATCTTTTAATGTCATCACCTGCTCTTTGTTAGAAGCTCCGTACGGCAGAAAAGATACCGTCAACGGCGCTTTAACTTTGGCAATTTCTTTGGTAAACGGAGTACTCAACCCGACATCATCTATCACAATCGCAATCTTATCGCGTTTTTCGGCGGCAACCGCCTCTTCTGCCGGCTTGATTTCTTCCTGAACAACCGGTTCGGCTTCCGTAACAGATTCGGCGACGGCTTCCGGAATAATATTTTCCGGAGCTGCAATAGGTGTGTTCTCGGCATTTTCTTCCGGTTCCGTTACTTCTACGGTAGTTATTTCTTCAATAATTGCTACCGGTTCTGCCTTTTCTTCGGGTATTACTTCTTCAACATTATTTTGTACTTCAACCGCTTCTTCAATACTTGGTCCCGCAACATCCGACAAAGACTCGTCTTCTATTTGCAAAACTTCACTTTCCGGCTCTTGAACAACAACTTCTTGCGGAGCCACCAATTTCTGCTGATTCGCATTTTCAACCATACTTTGCGTAATATCTGCGGCAAACTCATCCAATATGGCATCAACCTCATCGGCGGCGTGCATTTCAAACAAGAAAGGCTTAACCACTTTATATTCGGTATCGCGCACCGGCATATCATAAACTTTGGTATCCAAAGCATATTGTTGTGTCTGTCCTCCGACACCGCTTTTAAAAACCATCACCAGTTCGGCTATTACAATACACAACAAACAGATGATAAAGAGTGTGCTTTTTCTCATTATAAACTCCGTTTTAATCTTTCTTTCTCAAGGTCGGAAATGCTATCACATCACGAATTGTATCGGCACCGGTAAACAAAATTGATACGCGATCAATTCCCATACCCATACCGCCGCACGGAGGAAATCCGTTTTCCAACGCATTTAAGAAATCTTCATCAAGCATTTGCGCTTCATCATCACCGTTTTCGCGTGCGGCGACTTCAGCCTCAAAACGTTCGCGCTGTTCCAACGGATTGGAAAGTTCGGAATAAGCGCAACCGATTTCCATACCGCCTAAATAAGCGTCAAAGTGTTCAACCAAACGTGGATTTGAACGATGTGTTTTGGCAAGCGGCGAAACATCACGCGGCATATCCATAACAAAAGTCGGCTCAATCAAGTGTTCTTCCACTTTTTCATCAAACACTTCTTGCACCACCTTGCCCCAACAGGTACAAGCACCGGCATCAACACCGATTGATTTAGCCATAGCCTGTGCTTCTTCCAAAGTGTTTGCCTGCATCAAGTCAATTCCGGTATGTTCCTTAATCAAATCAACAATAGATTGACGCTTGAACGGCTTGCTCAAATCAATTTCTTTTTCGCCCAACATAAGCTTATCGCCACCCAAAACATCCTTGGCGATATAGCGCAACAAGTCTTCAATTAAATCCGCCATATCATTGTAATCGGCATAAGCCTGATAGGCTTCCAATCCGGTAAATTCCGGATTATGGTTCTTATCAATACCTTCATTACGGAAGTTACGTCCGATTTCAAACACACGGTCAAAACCGCCGACAACCAGTTTTTTCAAATACAATTCCGGCGCAATACGCAAATACAAATCCATATCCAAAGCGTTATGATGCGTGATAAACGGCTTGGCATTGGCCCCGCCCATAATCGGGTGCAACATCGGTGTTTCCACTTCCAAAAATTCATGATTTTCAAAATAACGACGCACTGCCGAAGTAATACGACAACGCTTTTTGTAAATTTCTTTACTGTCCTCGTTCATAATAAAATCAACATAGCGTTGACGATAACGTGCATCAACGTCTGTCAGACCATGGAATTTTTCCGGTAACGGTTGCAAAGACTTGGAAATAATATCAAATTTTTCGGCGGCCACCGTCAACTCTCCGCGCGGAGTACGGCGCACAAAACCGCTTACACCGACCATATCGCCGACATCAACGCACTTCAAAATTTCCATATCTGCCTCGGAAAGAATTTTTTTATAGCAGAAAACCTGAATTTTTCCGGTTTTATCTTTCAAATCCACAAACATACCGCTGTTGCGTACCGCCATGGCACGACCGGCTATGGTAACTCTGTCTTCGGTATCGGTACCATCCGGCAAATCTTTATATTTTTCGTGTAACTCTGCAGCATACGCATTAGGTACAAATCTGTACGGATACGGATTATATCCCTTTTCTTGCAGGGTTCTTAATTTTGCCAATCTGGATTCTCTGTGAATGTTTGTTTCATTTGCCATTTTTCTTCTCTCTACATTAAAATTACAGTTGCCCCGACTATAAACCGCAAATGTTAAATTTTCAATAAAAAATATGCACAACGGCAATCGATGAAATCATCTGCCGATATTTTCTTAATTTTGTTCCCATTTAAATGCGGAAATTCTATTTTTCTCTAAACAATTTAGTGAGTTTTACCACATCATCACTGCTCAATATTTTGCGGGTAGCCACCACCTTTTGGAACATGTGCCAATGATAATAACTGTGACTCCAACGGAACTCATCTTTCAAAGAGCAGAAATTTTCCAACGGCTCGTTCCACAAGCTTTCGCTAAACGGACGATATAAGCGATTATATAAAAACAACGGCCATTTAAGCGGATTAAAAAACTCCGGTTCGGCAAAATCCACAAAAATCGCCTTTCCGCCGTTAGTCAGACCGTTTAAGGCATTATCCATAACTTTCTGCCGAGTAACCGGCGGCAACTCATGCAACAAATTATAACAAATAACCACATCATATTTTTCATCCCACGGCATAACCGCATTGTAGTTCATAATATTGATGTTATAGTCCTCATAACGCTCTTTGGCGCGCTCGACTTGAATATCCGACACATCAAAAATATCAAATTTTCCGTGCTTGTGTACCCTGTTATATACAGCCGATATTTCATCTCCGAAAGTCAGACCTATTTGCAGAACATGGGCATTTTTGGTAATGTCTTGCAACATATCTTTAATGATTTTCTTTTGCGCATAAAAACTGTTAAAACGCGCCACTCTGTCATCATCAAGCACACCGCATAACCCGCGTTTATAATACATTTTGTTGGAAAAAAGATCCATATACGGCGGTATATCATTTAATCTGAACATTTTTATCTCCTATTGTCCTACTTTCAAGATTCCGAGTTGCGCGGCCTTACGCACGGCGGCCGTACGATTCGTCACTTCCAAAGTTTTCATCAAAAGGGTAATATGAATCTTTACGGTTCCTTCACTCACCCCGAGTTTATATGCAATCTGCTTATTTGGCATACCTTCCGCCAGGCATTCCAAAACCTCTGTCTGTCGCGGTGTTAACCCGCAATTATTCTCGCCTGCCGCACGCGGTCTGTCCAAATCTCTGATTAAATTACGTACCGATTCCGAAGATGATTTCATACTCATCTTCATAACCTCCGGCGGAATATACATACCGCCGGCCATAACCAAATTAATGGCCCCTAAAATCAAACTGTTGGAAAATGATTTGGAAACATAACCCGAAACGCCCAGATTATAAGTTTCTTGCAAAATCTCCGGTTCAAAAACGGCAGAAATAATAATAATCGGCGTTTCCGGACACATATCGTGCATCTTGGCAATTGCTTCCCGCCAGTTTGCTCCCGGCATTGCCAAATCGGTCAATATCAAATCAAAATCATTACATTTTTGCAAAATATCAAAAATACCGGTATAACTGTCCGTCAGTTGAATTTCGGCCGTCGGATATTCTTTTCTCAAAATAAATTCCAACCCTTGCAAGAACAATTCATGGTCATCGGCAATTAAAAATTTCATTGATTTCTTTTGATTATCCATTTCATTACCCTTCCGGAAAAATCTTTGCATAAATCTACATTTTGCTTGGCATTATACAACATTATATGTTAATGAAAATATAAAATTGTAATTTTTTCAGAGGACAAACAATGATTATCACCATAGACGGACCGGCCGCAGCCGGAAAAGGTACAATTTCTTCCTTTTTGGCACAAAAATACAAATTAGCCTATTTTGATACGGGTATGGTGTATCGTGCCGTCGGTTTACAAATGGTTTTAAGCAATACCGATATAACAAACGAAGATGCGGCGGAAAAGGTTGCTAAGGAACTGACTTTTCCGAAAATGATGGAACTTTCCAAACACAAAGATTTTCGCAGTGATATCGGCGGACAGGCCGCTTCCGTGGTTTCGGCACATCCGAAAGTACGCGCCGCACTTTTAAAAATGCAACAGGATTTTGCCCTAAATCCGGTATTTGCCGACGGCTCTTCCGCCAAAGGTGTGGTTTATGACGGCCGTGATACCGGTACGGTAGTTTGTCCGCAAGCCGACTTGAAGTTGTTTGTTACCGCATCTACCGAAGTCAGAGCCCAAAGAAGATACAAAGAATTTACCGAAAAGGGACTGAGCACTTCCTATGAGCAGGTTTTGCAAGATATGATTGCCCGTGACAAGCGCGATTCATCTCGCTCCACCGCTCCGCTGAAACCGGCCGATGATGCGATTATAATAGATACTTCTGCCCTCAGCATAGAAGAAGTCTTGCAAAAAATCGTTCCGTTAGTGGAAGAAAAACTTTAATCATCATCAAGATTTAAAATAAGAACGGGTTTTGTCAGGGTGATATTCTCTGACAAATATGCGGTTTCGCTTTTTATCGGAGCGGATAGCTCGTACTTTAGCAAAAACAACACCGTCCACCACACGCATTGCAAATATCTTTTTTGTTTTATTATCATAACAACGCAATGTAATCTCTGATAAGCTCAAATCAATACCGTTCCTTTTAAAACTTGACGATATAAAAAAATGTGTTATTTTCATAAGGCTTAAATGACAGGATGATGAAATGAAATATACAACAATAGTTTGGGATTTAGATAATACTTTATATCGTGAAACACCGGAATTTCATGATTTGATGGATGAAATTACCGCCAAGGCCGCGGTTGAAGACTTGAAATTGCCGTTGGATCTTGCCACCGCAAAGGCGATGGTTACCGAGTCATACAGAAAATATCGTGACGGCGGTGAAATTTTCGTGCAGAAATTCGGTATCAGTCCGAAAGCTATTTTTGATGCTTATCATAAACGCAAAGAACAAAACCTGTCGCCGATTAAGCCTTATAAAGATATATTGCCTAAGTTGCAAAGTCTGCCTTGTCCGCAATATATTTTTTCAACCAGTTCGCACAGTGCTTGCGAAGCTATTTTAAAGCGTATCGGATTGTATGATTTTTTTGCCGGAAAATTTTATTCGGTAGAAGAATTTGACGCATATAAGAAAAACGAAAGCGCCGACGTATATATCAAATTCTGCCAGACCGCAGGAATAACGCCGCAAGAGTGCATTTTCGTAGATGACAGTTATTCAAATTGGAATGCGCCAAAAAAGCCGGCATGAACACCGTTCGCCTTTGTCACGGCAAACCTAACGACATGGCGGTTGAATATATAGACTTTGCCGTTGATAATATTGATGACTGTTTGAATTTTTTACAGAATATCACCAAAGAATAATGCGTTTTATATCTGTTATTCTTGAATACAAAGGTTTGTTTCATCTTTGTAGTTATCGTCCGTATCTATAATGGAATTATACTTTTCCAAATCCTTTTTAAATTTCTCAAAGTTAATTTTAACTTGTGCATGGTACGCGTCCGTAAAATCCTTTACAATCTTGTTTCCGTCAATGGAAGATATATCTCCTACCACAGGTTTCACAGAAGCTAAGATTTCCGGTTCGGCCCATCTTAAAGACTTTGCAAACAGATATAAAGCATGGTGTCCCAAATCAAGGTGCGTTTGTTCGTGACGCACGGTAGTATTAAATCGGCAAGTTCCGGCTTTGAGCGAATTGGCAATATAAATCGTCGGATTATACCATGTTTTTATCTCTATAGATGACGGATAAAAACAATAATTCATATCTTCCATCAATCTGGAATCCATCTTGACGGATGTTGTCACATTAGGTTCCAAATAAGTCAAACCGTGAATATTATGGGTAGGTTTTCCTTGGCTGAGAATCTCATACATTTTATCAAGTTCTTTAGATGTTTTGCTGGTATCATATTTTAGCGCGCCGTAATTGTAGGTTATATTAACCTTCGGCGGATTTTTTTTATACATTTCGGCACACTGTTCGGCAGACGCGTTCGCTACTGCCGATGTTGCTGTCAAAAACATAGCAACCGTGACAAACAATATATTTTTACTCAACATCATACCGTACCTCTCTACCAAAAAATAACATGGATTTCTTAAGTCTCCGTTAATTGTTTGATTGTATTCTGTTATTTATGAAAAGATACCTGATAATCATATTAATCACACTGTTTTTTACCCCGTTTACGGCGGCACAAGTCGTTAAACGCACAACCAAGACTCCCAATTTTTTTGTTCCCGGTAGCGTAATGAAAAGTAAAACCGACGCGGAAAAACTGTCTTCCGCCGGTAATAAAGGGGTGATTCGCGGCGGGCCGGCAAGTATAAGTAATATAGGAACGGTTCGAGGCGAACCGGCAAGCGTACGCAGTACATCGGGCATAAAAGAAAATATTTCTTTCACCAACGCTCCGGTTGATACTATTCTCAATAAGCAAACCCAATTTTCTAAAGATAAATTGAAAGAATACAAAAAAAACATAGTCAACAGTTATCGGCTATCCGCTTCCGATTTACAAAAATTATTGCAACGGGAATATGACAACATAAACGGGGAAACCATCCGCATGGAAGCCGTATTGGAACACTTAAAAACTGCGACACCTGCATATCGTTTAGCCAATTTTCAAATCGAACAACAAATCTCCCAAGATATGATAAAAAATCGCAAACGCTATAAAAAAATCAAAGAAAAATTCACGGAAATTATCCAAAATACCCCGAAAGGAAAAAATATTTATATAATAGAAGCCAAAGACAATTTGTTTTGGATTCGTTACGAGCTTAGCAAATACCCCGGAAGCGGATATGTCCACGGATATCATTTCAAGGATATCACATACATATCAGTCTTCGATAAAGATTACTCTTACCTGTTTTCATATTATCGTCAACATTTAAATATGCTGAAAAATCAACGAATATTAGCACCCACCGCAACGCAGAATTTTTACATTGATACAAATATCGTGAAAAAATACCAACAATTGTTTGACTGGTATCTCAAAGACCTCAACCGTATCAGCAAGGGATTAGATGTCAACAACCCGCTATTGTTAAAACAACTTGATGAAATGCAAGATAAGACCATATCAATATGATATTATTTCAAACGAATAAGGATCACAGACTTTATAATTTACTTCGGTATCATGGTCGTGATCAATTTCATCCAAACGTCCATCATTAACAGACTTTATATAATCCCACTTTCGGTAAATTTTACGTAGCATATTTACAAGATTTTCCGCGGAACAATCACAATATTCCGAGCAAACTTTGGCCTCTTGCACCGCTAACTTGTTTCCTTCCGTTTTCATTTCTCTTATCATATTATCATTAGCGGTTTTCCAATTCAAAAAATGTTGCAATTCATGCCGCAACACCGCCCGGAATTTACATCCCGTATATTCTCCGGTTACATCAATAGAAGATCCGCTGAAATCGCAATTCACGTGGGCCTTGGGAAAGTAACAGGTATAATTCTCCATCGGGATACTTTCAACATCATAACTCCAATAACAACTGCCTCCTCCATGAAAGCATCCGGCTGCTCTATCTTTGCAGTCCCTTGATACTTCTGCTAAACTTTTACCGTAGTCAAGTTTCAGAGTACCGAAATTATAGGTTATTTTCACCGGATCAGCTTTGCGGGCTTGCTTTCTACACTTTTCCACAACATATTGCGGCACATTTTCCGCCCTTGCTGCAAAGGAAGAAAAAGCAAATACGAAAAAAAATATTAAAAAAGCAGTCCTCATCATATTAAAACTTTAAATCTTTCCCTTTAAATTTGTATTAACGTTTAATATCTATAATGCTCGTGTGAGGATAAAATGAAAAAATATTTGTTTGTTTTGATTTTTGCTATATTGGCGGCACCGTGTGTTTTGGCGCAAAACTTTAAGCGCACTCCCAAAATGCCGGGATTTTTTATACCGAAAGGAGCTCTGCAAACCGGTAACAAACAAGAAAAATTGGTGCCGGTTGATCAAATGCGCTATAAAGGACAGGTAGCTCCGATTGTTACGGAAATGCAACAACAGGCTCAGGAAAAGGCACGTCAGGAAGCTCAAGAAAAAGCCAAACAGGACGAGTTGGAAAAGCAACGTTTACAAAGAGAAGCCCGACAAGAAAAAGCCAAACAGGAACAATTAGAGTTGCAGAAAAAAAGAGAAAAAGAATTAGAAGAAGCTAAAAAGGAACAAGCAGAAACCGAAAACACCCCAACCGATTATTCCTATAATACAGGTACCACGACACAAAAGACTTTATCCCCGATGGAAGCCGCCCGCCAGAAAGCGGAAAAAATAAAAGCACAACAGGAAAGATTGCAAGAACAAAAGGCCGATGAAGAAAAATTTGCCCAAATCATAGAAGAATATCGCCGCGACATTAAAGCAATCAGCGACAACAAACCGGCACCTAACAAGCGCCTTATGGAAATGATTGCCGATTACAAGGATATGGAACGCCCTATTTAATTATCCCCTATTCTGAGCGCCTCAATAAACGCCGATTGCGGTACTTCTACTTTACCGAATTGACGCATACGTTGTTTACCCTTCTTTTGATTATCCAACAACTTACGTTTGCGCGTAACATCACCGCCGTAACATTTTGCCGTAACATCTTTACGCATCGGCGATATGGTTTCGCGTGCCACAATTCGTCCGCCGATAGAAGCCTGCAACGGAATTTTGAACAAATGCCTCGGGATTAAATCTTTCAAACGTCCGCAAATCTGTCGTCCTCTGGCTTCCGCTTCTCCGCGATTACATAAAAAGGCCAAAGCATCGACCGGCTCTTCGTTAATGAGGATTTGTACTTTAACCAAATCAGCCGTATCATAACCGACAAGCTCATAATTGAAGCTGGCATAACCGCTACTGATTGACTTTAAGCGATCATAAAAGTCAAACACAATTTCACTCAATGGAATTTTATATACAGCCATGGCCCGATTGCCGACATACGTTAAATCTTCTTGTATGCCGCGACGGTCATTACACAATTTCAGCACCGCACCCAAATAGTTATCCGGCACCATAATCGTTGCTCTCACCATCGGTTCTTCTATCATTTTAATGGTCGTCGGTTCCGGCATATCGGCAGGATTATCCAAAATCATTTGATTACCGTTAGTCAAATAAAGTTTATATGCCACCGACGGAGCCGTGGTAATAATATCCAAATCAAACTCTCTGCCGATTCGTTCTTGGATAATTTCCATATGCAACAGCCCTAAAAATCCGCAACGAAAACCAAGTCCCAATGCTCCGGAATTTTCCGGTTGATATTCTATACTGGCATCATTGAGTTTCAACTTGGCCAATGCTTCTTTTAACGAATCATATTGACTGCTGTCCACCGGAAAAATAGAGCAGAACACCACCGAAACCGACGGTTTGAAACCCGGCAAAGCAGTCGCACACGGCTGCCTGTTATCGGTAATGGTATCACCGATTTTGCAATCCTCCACGCTCTTGATACTGGCGGTAATAAAGCCGACTTCTCCCGGATATAAGGCCTCGGTGTCTTTCATTTTCGGTGTAAACACCCCGATTTTATCAATGGTATAATCCAGGCCGCTACTCATCATGCGAATATTTTGCTTTTTACGTAAGACACCGTCTATTACACGCGCCAAAATCACCACGCCCAAATAGGAATCATACCAGCTGTCAATCAATAAAGCTTTGGTCGGGGCTTCCAACTCCCCTTTCGGAGCCGGTAAATAATTTACTACCGCTTCCAACAAATCTTCTATACCCTCACCGCTTTTACCGGATACTTCCACCGCGGTAGAAGTATCAAGACCGATAACATCTTCTATTTGTTGTTTTACTTTCGGCACATCGGCGGACGGCAAATCAATTTTGTTCAAGGCCACCACGATTTCGTGGTTATTATCCAATGCCAAATATACGTTGGCAAGCGTTTGCGCTTCCACTCCCTGTGTTGAATCAACCACCAAAATCGAGCCTTCGCATGAAGCAAGCGAACGAGAAACTTCATAAGTAAAATCCACGTGTCCCGGTGTGTCTATCAAATTAAGTTGATAGGTTTTGCCGTCCTTGGCGGTATAGTTCAAACGCACCGTTTGCGCCTTAATGGTAATACCGCGTTCTCTTTCAATATCCATTGAATCCAACACTTGCTCCGTCATTTCCCGACGTTGCAAACCGCCGCAATATTCAATGATACGGTCGGCAATGGTAGATTTACCGTGGTCAATATGCGCTATTATGGCAAAGTTGCGGATTAAACTTAAATCTGTCATTTTTTCCTCTCTAAAATTGCCGTTACCATAATTTATTTTTTTGTTTTAATCAATAATTATTGTAAATCGGCGCAAAATATGTTTTAATAGCTGAAGATATATATTGTTTAAGGAGACATTCCATGCGCAAAATGATTGATATAGATTTCGGATCTTCACGTTACGATGAATTGGTTGAGCTGCGCTATAAAATTCTTTTAGAGCCGCTCGGGTTGAAGTTTTTGGATTCATTTCGTCCGGAAGAAGCCAATTATTTACACATCGGTTGCGTGGAAATGTTGGACGATAAATTACTGGGCGGTTTAATTTTGGCACCGGTAGATAACAACACCATCCGTTTAATGCAGGTTGCCGTTGATACGGTTTATCAGGGCGAAGGTGTCGGAAAAGAGTTGATTAAATATGCCGAAAAACGTGCCAAAGCTGCCGGATATAACAAAATTGTCATGCACGCCATGTTGTTTGTGGTCGGTTTTTATGAAAAAATGGGCTATCATGCCGAAGGGGAAGCCTTTAACGAACAGGGAATTACCTTTATGAAAATGGTAAAAGATTTATAAGGAGACGCTTATGAATAAACTGGAAGACGCTCGCTTTGAAGTCCGTAACAATGAATTTAACAAAGCCGTCGGAGAATATAAGACAAACGATGACAGTGCTTGGTCTTTCATTGAAAACAGACAGCAGGAAATTATGGATTTTGCCGTCAGTAACGAGAAAAAGGCACAAGCTTTTGACGGTGTTTTAGCTGCTTTACACAATATTTTTCCGCAATCCGATACCGCTTATTGTCAGGCTTTGGAAAAGCGCCTTATGTATACCGACAAGAAGAACACCGCAGATATGGAACGTATTGCCAAAGACGCTTATTTTCATCGCCGTAATGCCGACATTATGCAATACGGCAAAGTAATTTACGAAGTCTATAAGCGCTCAAAAGATAAAGATAACTTCCCGTATAAGGATATTGCCAAATACTTCCGCAAAAAACAGCTTGAACAGGAAAAAGCCGTTGAAAGAGAGTGGCGTGAAAAAAGAATTTCCGAGCTTGATTTTTATTTAGAAGACCCGCAAACCGATCCGGTTAAAAAGTTGGGTATGATTGATGAAATCATAGATTTGTCACAGGAAAAATATTTCGGTCCGATTGCTGCTAATACGGTAAAGAAAAATTATTGCAAAGAAGCTGTCAAAATATGCCGTGAGGAACTATTTGACGCGGCTACCGCCGACTTTTATCTCGGACGTGCAAAAGAGTATGACCGCCGTGCCGAAAAAGCCGGTATAGAGTGGGAAAGACGGCGCAATATTCCGACCAAAGCCAAAGAAAAAGCATATATGTATAAATATCGTAGCGATAACGCGAGATAAATATGGTTTCGGAAATCCGCTTTTGTTTACCGGTCGGGAAATGGTGGTTTTTAAGCCCGTATGCCGAATTTCCCTTCAAAATGGATGTTGACGGAGATACTTACACTTTTCCGAGTGCGGAACATTATTATCAAGCTATGAAATTCTATGCTTCGGATAAGCGATTTAATGTTATCATCAACATGAAAAATCCCGATGATGCTCGGCTTATCACCAAAACACCGGAATATAAAATCAATCGCCGTGCCGATTTTGAAGAAAACAAATTCAAAATTATGGAAGACGGCTTACGAGCAAAATTTATGCAAAATTCCGACGCCGCCGAAATGTTAAAATCAACCGGAAATGCTGTCTTAATAAAATCTTGTCAAGTATGCTACAAGTGCGGATTCGGAGAGGGAAGCGGCGAAAACCGCATGGGCAAAATTCTCATGAAAATCCGCCAAGAATTGTAAAAATTTCTTTTGACAACAGACACAACAAAAACAAACAGCCGCAGAGCGACTGTTTGTTTTTGTTGCAATCTTATTTATTTTTCCAGATAGATTGCGCTTTTTTTGTATTGATTTACCATGAAACGCAATAAAACACCTATGCAGGCAGATACCGGTACCGCGATAATCATACCCAAAAGTCCGAGCAATACACCGCCGGCAAGTAATGCAAACATTACCCATACCGGATGAAGGCCGATATTTTCTCCCACCAGTTTCGGGGTTAAGAAATTACCCTCCAAAAATTGTCCGATTCCGAACACGGCTATCACTGCCAAAATCTTCGGTAAAGTTCCGTATTGCGTAACCACCAAAACTATCGCAATCAAAAATCCGGATATTGAGCCGACGTAAGGAATAAAGGAAATCAAACCGGCCAAAAAGCCGACCAATAAACCCAATTTTAAGCCTACTAACCACAAACCTAAAGAATAAAAACTGCCCAATACCACGCAAACCATCAACTGTCCGCGCAAATATCCGGAAATAATGCGGTTTACGGCATCCACTCCGTCTTTTACCGTTTTCTTATGTTTTTTCGGCACTAAAGCAAAAATTCTGCCGGTAAAGTCATGCCAATCACGCAACATATAAAATGCCACCACCGGAGAAATCAACAAAAGTGACAACACGTTGACCAAAGCAAAACCGTTTGCCGCAATTTTTCTGATGACATTAACCAAAGGTTTTATGGAGTCGCCTTGGTGATTTTGCCAGAAATTTCCCAAGTTATCAAATGCCAGCGCCGGCATATATTCATGCGCCGATTCCAGCCATGTTTTCAACTTTTGCATAAACTTTTCAATATATTCCGGAAGGTTGCCCAAAAAATCACCTATTTGCGAAAAGGCCATACTGCCCAAGATTGCCACAATCGGCAACAATATAAGTAAAAACAAGCCCAGTACCAAGGTTGTTGCCAGTGTTCGCGAGCATTTGAACGATTTAACCAAACGATTAACCGCCGGATCCAAGAAATAAGCCACAACAATACCGACCACAAACGGCAAAAGAACCGAGCGCAACACATACAATAACCCGCCGGTTATCAACAAAACCGCCAAAATCAACAACAAACGCTGATTGTTCAACTCTTGTTTATTCATTTTACTACCTTATGATGAAATAGTTTTCCCTTGCTTCGTGGCTGAAACCGTTTTCCTGTAAATTGAGCCACAAATCATCAAGAGAACCGCTGTAATGAATTGTAAAATTAACCTTTCCGTTGCCGAAACTTTTGGTTTCTACTCCCTCAACCGGCTCAAGACTCTCTAAAGCTTTGCTCTTTGTCAGCCAATCCTTCATATCCTGATATACATAAACGGCATTTATCACTCCGTAAGATATTCCGCCTTCATCACTGTTTTTGGCGGCACGCTCCATATTGGAAATATACATCACACTCTTTTCAATGGCTTTATCAAAAACGTTGGATTCGCCGCCGTTATACACGGTAAAGCTTTCTTCCGCCTTATTCTTTTCATTTTTAAGTGTGACCTTCAAATCGCCGTTTTCCATAACTTCGGCATAAATAACATATACACGGTCGGAACCGTTCATTTTACTGATTTGCTCATACAAATCATTGCCCATATACAACGCACTTTCGGCGCTCAAATCAACAACATTGCGGAAACGTTCGTCTATGGTTCTCAACTGCATAACGCCGAATTTAACCAACCCTTTGGCACGCCAGCTTTGTCGCCACAAATTATCCGCTTCCCACAACAGAGGGTATCCGCGCGGACTGTTTTTGAAAATCGGAATCACCAACATCTCTTGTTCATCCGATTTTATCATGTCGTTTTCTGCCATATAGTCTTTCAGCAACTGTTCATCAATTTGCACGGTCAGCTCGGCAATATATTTTGTGCCGCCGGCCTTCTCGTCCGCCACGCTCACGGATTTTACAAAACGAACGATTTTATCATCGGAAAGCTCGGATAAAGTTTGCACATTTTCCGGAGAAGTCAATTTACCTGCAACTTCCAAAAATGCCTGTCTTTGAGCCTCGGTCATGGCCTTTTCTTTTGCGGCCACCGAATTTTCGGCTTCCATATCAACCGGCACTGTTACGGCATAATCCATTTTTGCCCAAGCCGGAACGCTCATCAACATACAACAAAAAAACGCAAATATTTTTTTCATTTTATCACCTTTATCAAAATTTTCTTCAACATATTACAAATTAGTCTAAAAAGCAAAACTTTTTTATGGACTTTTTGCAAGAACCGTTGTTTATTATGGATAATTTAAAAACAGTGTAAGGATTGAATATGATTAAAAGTAAATATATTTTGAGTTTGTTGGAAAAAACCAAGAAAAACCTTAAAACAATTGTTTTACCTGAAGGTGAAGATGAACGCGTATTAACGGCCGCTCATATTATCAGCGAAGAAAAAGCCGCCAAAATTGTTATTTTGGGTAATTTGCAAAAAATGCAGGCTTTCTTTGCCGAAAAAGGTTGGAATACCGACGGTATAGAATTTATTGAGCCGGAAAAATCCCCTCACTTGCCGGAATATACCGAATTGTTGTATAATTTGCGCAAAGAAAAAGGATTGTCGCATGAAGATGCCGAAAAATTGGCTCTTAACTACAACTATTTCGGAACTTTAATGATAAAATCCGGTCACGCCGACGGTATGGTATCGGGAGCCAATCACTCCACCGCCGACACCGTTCGTCCGGCTTTGCAAATCATCAAATCCGCCAAAAAAGGACGTAGCGCATCTTCGTTTTTCATTATGCTTTCAAACAATACGCCATACATCTTTTCTGACTGCGGCATTATCATAAATCCGAGCGAACAGGAATTGGCCGACATTGCATTGGATGCCGCCGAAACGGCAATTCAATTCGGCATAGAGCCTAATGTTGCCATGCTCTCGTTTTCCACCAAAGGTTCGGGAAAAGGTGACGAAGTAGAAAAAGTTAAACGCGCTACCGAGCTCGCCAAACAAGCTTTGCAAAGTGACGAATATAAAAATTCGGGCATAAAATTGGACGGTGAATTACAAGCCGATGCCGCTTTGGATTGCGTTGTGGCCGCTAAAAAAGCTCCGAACAGCGAAGTTGCCGGTAAGGCCAGAGTATTGATTTTCCCGAATTTGGAAGCCGGAAATATTTGCTATAAAATGTTGCAAAGATTAGGCGGATGCGAAGCCTACGGTCCTATTTTACAGGGTTTAAACGCTCCGGTTAACGATTTGTCGCGCGGTTGCTTTGCCGAAGATATTGTCGGCGCAATCGCCATTACTTGTATTCAAGCCACAAAATAAAGGAACTTATCAAAATGAAAAAAATTCTTGTAATAAATTGCGGTTCTTCTTCATTAAAGTTTCAACTTTATAATGTTGAAGGCGAAAACTACGAAGTTGTTTCCAAAGGTATTGCCGAACGTATCGGTATGGAAAACTCGGTAATCAAAATTCAATACGGCAACAGCCCTAAACAACAGCATAATATCTCTATGCCTACACACTCCGAAGCGATTCGCGGTGTGTTTGATTTGCTTTTGAACGGTGCTCTTAAATCTATGGACGAGCTTGATGCCGTTGGTCACCGTATTGTTCAAGGCGGTGACATATTCAAAGAATCCGTATTGGTAACCGATGAAGTTATAGAGCAAATTGCCGCTCTGTCCGATTTGGCTCCGTTACATAATCCGGCTCACGTTTTGGGATTGAAAGCAGTTAAAGAAGTTTTGCCGAATATTCCGCAAGTTGCCGTGTTTGATACTTCCTTCCATCAAACCATGAAACCGGAAGCTTATCGTTATGCTATTCCGGAAGATCAATATACCCGCAACAAAATTCGCCGTTACGGTTTTCACGGTACTTCTCATAAATACGTTTCAGAAGAATGTGCCAAATTAATCGGCAAAAAAGGCAAAATCATTACTTGCCACTTGGGTAACGGTGCTTCCATTTCTGCCATTGATAACGGTATTTGCGTAGATACTTCCATGGGCTTTACTCCGCTCGCCGGTACCATTATGGGAACCAGAAGCGGTGATATTGACCCGTATATTCCGCTCTATATCATGAAAAAAGACGGTCTGACCATTGACCAAGTCAACGACTTGTTGAATAAGCAAAGCGGTATGTTGGCTTTGTGCGGTTTTTCCGACAACCGCGACGTTGAAGACAGAATGCTTCAAGGTGAAGAAAAATGCACCATGGCAACCTATTGCTATGTTCACTCGCTCTTGAAAATCATCGGCGGATATATTGCCGTTTTGGGCGGTGTTGATGCTATCGTATTTACCGCCGGTGTCGGTGAAAACGGTTGGTTGTTGCGTAAAGTGTTAATAGAACGCTTAGCTTATTTGGGAATCAAATTAGACGAGAAAAACAATCGTGTTCGCGGAGAAACCATTATGATTTCAACGCCGGATTCCAAAGTTAAGGTTTATATTATACCTACTGACGAGGAACAGGTTATCGCCCGCGATACGGTCCGCTTGTCCGGCATTTAATAAATACCAAAAAAGAAACCTTGCCTTGACGCAAGGTTTCTTTTTATATATAATCACTCCATGATTAAATCGGATAAGTTAAAACAATTTATATGTTCCTATCAAATGATATTCCTGCTGGATATCATTGCTTTGATTGTGTTGTTCATATATTCCGGAGTTTTAATCATAGACGAACTGGAACACCTGCACGCCTCTTATTTCATTACTCAAGGTGCCTTACCGTATCGTGATTTTTTTGAGCACCACCACCCTTTGTTTTTATTTTTATTAACTCCGTTAGTGGCGTTTTTACCTCAAAATTCCGTACTGGTACTGTATGCTTCCCGCTTATTGATGACCGCATTTTCCGTTGGCTCTTTCTATTATCTCTACAAATTAGCCAAAGACTTTTTGGGCGATAAATTATGCGCTTTGATAAGTATACTCGTCTTTCTGTCTTTTTATCCGGCTTTATATATGTTTTCAATTACTAAGCCGGATACGGTAATGCATTTTCTGTTTGCCTGCGGATTGTATTATTTCTTCTCGTACGCTCAAACACTGAAGGCTAAACCTTTGATTATTGCGGCGGCTTCTCTGACCTTGTCTTTTCTGTTTTTGCAAACGGCCGCCTTTATGATTGCTCCGTTGGGATTAATCGCTTTGTATATTCTCTGTAAAAATCCAGCACAAATAAAAAATTTCCTTTATGCCTCGGTCCTGCCTATATTATTTATCGGAACATTTGCCCTATATTTGTATGCCACCGACAGTTTCCAAGATTATTTCCGGCTGTGTTGGATTTTTAATTCGTCTTTCTTTTCGTTGCTTAATTTCAGGTTGCCGTCAATCTTACCGGATTTCATCATTTATATTCTTTTGGGCTATATTGCATACGGATACCTTATTTTTACCAAGCGAACAAATTTTTATATTCACTCTTTAGCCTTTCTGCTCTCTTTTGCCTTATTGAAAAATGCCGTTTACCCGAATTATTACCCGCGTTATCTGTTACCTTGTTTTCTTTATACTTCTTTTTTGATTGCCGCGGCAATGAAATATGCGGCTTCCATAGCTCATAACTACTTAAAAGCAGCTCTTGCTCTTATCTTGGCCATAAACATAACAATCACGTTTGCGCTATATAATAACAGAAGTTCTCTACAAGTCCTTAAGCTCATCAAGCCGGAAGATTCCTGCCTGAGTTTTTATGCCAACGAGCAAAACATTTATCAACCTCTCATTTCTTATTATTGGTACGCACCAAGCATTTCTTCGGTTGATGATTACTTGTTTAATCGTACCCCTGAATACGATATTACAAAGCTGACAGAAGAACAAAAATTCAAATATATCCTGTACAACAGGATAGCCTACAAACAAAAAGTTCCGGTGCCGAGAGAAGATGCGGATGAAAAGTTCAAACAAACATACAAACGCCATACCATAAAAGATGACGTTTTTACGGATTACGATTTTATCGGTATAGATAATATCGGTATTTATAAACGCAAAGATTAACTTTTATTCAAACAACATTTCATCAAATAAAATGTTTCCCTGTTCATCGGACAAGCGGAATACCCAGTCGGAATAATAACGATACGTACCGGCCGCCATGTTGATTGCTCCGGAGGTAAACACCTTATTGGCATCCATGGAAATCACAATCCAATACATACCGTCAACGTTCAAAACGGTCAATTTATATATCATACCGTTTAACATACCCACATCTATCTGTCTTACCTTGGTATATTCCGGTAAATCAGCCAAATCAGACTTGAAAGTCAAGCCGTAATAATCCAAAAATTCCAGCGTGCGGGCAAAATCTCTCCACACGGCAAAGCGACGCAAACGACGGTTAAATTCTCTGTAATCAGTCTTTTCACCGTTGATTGTAACCGACTTAATCTCGGAAGTTTTAATGCTTAACAACGGATAAGGCAACCAATCTTGTGCCGAAGCGGACACACCGCCGACCGAACTTATGTTATAAACATAGGTCGAAGCATCATTTCGGCGAATCCAAGAAGTGTTTTTCTCCTCATCTATTGCTCCGAACACCACCTCATCAAGCAAATTTCCGTCGTAGTCATAGATTTTTATCGTAATACCCGTATTTTCGCTTAAATTATTATTCGCCAGAAATTCATCATCGGCCTGCACCGAAGATATTATGACGGAACGTCTTACCATATTAAAGAATGCCGAAAGCATTTCTTCATTTACGAAATATTCCTTGGCCTCCTTAAAACGCCAACTGCCGTCTTGAAAACGAAAAATATTGATTTCTCCGCTTTCCGGTGCGGATATTTTGATGTTTCCCAAGTAATTTATTTTATCTTTTGTGCGGGCAAAAGTATATTTTCCACGCACATCAGCCTCGCTTTTATGCGCATTATACAACCAGGCTCCGCCCCAAACCGTCAGGGCAGCCAAAACAAATAATATAACACCGGCAATATATTTTTTATTCATCAAATATCTCCCTTATTTGCTTACGTTTACGTCTTTCTCTTCGCCACATTAACAGCCATACCGCCAGACCTGCGGCAAGCGGCCATCCTAATACACAAAAGAAAATTATTCCGTCAACCTTGGAAGAATATTGCTTTCTGATTTGATACAGCAATTTTTCCAGTTTTTGTTCGGATTGACCGAGTTGCAAACCGGTTTCATCGCTTTGCAACAGGATTTGTAACTTATTCTCGTCCCCATCGCTTTTCTGCAACAATTTAGCGCGATTTAACTTCACTTCTTCGGTAATGGCATTTAATTCGTCCGAATACTTATCAAGCAACTCAGAATTTATTTGTTCTCCTATACCGAAAGCGCTGGCGTTTTTATCATTTTGCGGCAAGGATAAATATATATCATTACCGACCATTTCATCTATCAAATTACGGATAACTTCCATATTTGCCGACTTATAAATCACACTATACGGGTTTTGATCCGGCGAACTGTCATCAATCCACGTCTCGTTCTCTATAATATCCGCATCACCGATAAACGCCACGCTCGGAGTTTCCGAACTGTAAATGGTATGCGGCATCATACTGCGCAAAACTTCTTTTGATTGGTGCGGATTTTGTTCAAAAGCAGACTTATACTGTCCGCTGATAATCGCCCCGATATAGCCGTCTTTACCGTTGATAATCGGCTTCACTTTAACATTTTCGTCTTTAACGATAAAGCTCAAGGCTTTATACAAGTTTAACCTATTATCCGACACCTTATAATCATCGGCTATACTTCCTTCATTGACCAAGCCTTCTTGCAACAAAAGATTCATCTGGTCCATAAATATCACGGCTTGCGGCATTTTTAAGTTGGTTTCGTCAGATTGACCGTCCGTCAACAAATCAAAGAATACTATTACGTTGCCGCCGTTGGCAATATATTGATCCACCGCATACAAAAAGTGTGGCGGTAATTCTTTGGGATTTACCAAAATCAGCAAATTCAACTTGGCCGATATTTCATAAGTATCTTCGGAAACGCTCAACACGTTATAATCTTCTTCCAAATTCAATGAAAAGCCGTTGAATTTATCCAAATCTTGGCGCGGGTCAAAATAAATACCGATTGATTTTATAACCTCTTTACGGGTTAATTTAAGTAACACTTTATCAATATCTTTTTCCAAATAGGCTCGTCTTTGCGGCAAAAATTGTTTGATAACTTCACCTTGTCCTTCATTATCACGAATTATGGCTCCGAAATAATCCTTGGTACCTTTCAGATTTTCTTCGTAATACATACCGGATTTCAATACAATTTTTTCCATTTCGGAAAAAGGCTCAACTTCCATCACATTAACGCTTATCATGGCATGTGATGCTTTTTGATATTTTTCGATAAAACGCTTGGTTTGCTGGTAATAATAGTAATATTCGGCGTTTTTGGATTTCAAATCCTTTGAAATATACACATCAAATGTTATCGGCTTAACAACGGATTTTACAATCTCTTTGCTGACCGGGTGCAACGTATATTGCCGATTGACGGTCAAATCCGCCTTATGCGCATCAAACAACACCGTAAATGCACCGTTTAATGCCACAACTCCGAGCGCAAACAAAGCCGAAAATCCCAAAAACTTAAAGCCCTTATTTTTTTGTGCCGAGCGGATATATTCCAAAACCAATACATTAAGCCAAATCAAAGCCGCAGCAAAAGTCAGAAAATACGTAAAATCGGAAATTCCCACTTCGGCAAACAAAAAGTTACCGTAAATATCGGACAATTTCGTAAACGGCATTAAAAGCCACAATCCGCTTGCAAAAACCGTCAACAAATAAGAAACAATGGTGTATTTACTCAATGATGAAATAAAGCAACCCAAGGCGCAAAACAACATAATAAACAGCCAGGTGCCCAAATAGCAGCAAAAAATATTACCCCAATCAATTTTCAACCAGACGGAAGTATAAATAATAAACGGTAACAAACACAAACTCATCATAACGGCAAAAGCACCGGCAGACGCAAATTTGGCAAGTACCAAAACCCTGTCGGAAACCGGTTGCGTCAATAAAAATTCCGCCGTTCCCGATTTATATTCATCCGACCACAAACGCATGGTTAATGCCGGTATCAATAGCATCAATATTGCCGGTTGCAAATAAAACAGCGCATAAACCGCCGTGTCATGCATGGCAAGGTACGCCCCGAAATAAAACGCCCCGCCGATTGAAACAAACAAATATATAAAAAACACAAAATAAGCAAAACTGCTTTTAAAATATCCGCCTATTTCTTTTTTGAACAAAGCCGAAAACTGTTGCATGGTACACCTCAATTTTTTGTTGCCTGTCTGAAAGATGCCAATAAATCATTGTCGGCCTCTTTCTTAAAGTCTTTCAATGTTTTGTCGGCCAATAACTTGCCTTTGTGCAATAACAAAACCTGCGAAGCCAACGCTTCTACATCTTCAAGCGTATGAGTGGAAATAATCACCGTATGATTTTGCGCATAATGCTTTATGATTTGTCTTAAGACCGCTTTTTGATTCGGGTCTAATCCTTCGGTCGGCTCATCAAGCAGCAAAACTTCGGGTTTTGCCAACAAAACCGCGGCCAATTCCAAACGTTTTTTATATCCTTTGGAAAGAGTTTCGTTTTTTTGTTGCAAAACATCTTTAAGCTCTAACAAATCCGCAACTTCGCGGATTCTGTCCTGTATTTCATCCTTATTTAATTTTCGCAAATTTGCCGTGAAACATAAAAAATCATACGCCGTCATTTCGCCGTACAGAGAGGAAACCTCTTGCACATATCCTACCAAATTTAAATATTTTTCGCGCTCGCTTATATCCGCATCGTCTATACACACTTCACCGCCGTCAGCCTTAAAAAAACAACTTAAAATCCTCAGCAAAGTGGATTTTCCCGCACCGTTTTCTCCCAGTAACGCGGCTATTTTTCCTTTTTTAACATTGAAAGAAACCTCATCAAGCGCTTTTTTCTCACCGAAAGTCTTGGAAATATTTTTTACTTTTAGCATAATTCCTCTCTTATCAAATACAATACCAATATATAACAGCTTTTTTTAAAATTTTTCAACTATAATAAAAAACATTAATGACAAATTAAATTTATTAGAGTATTACTTTAGTTAAAATAAAATAACGGAGCTATAAAAGTGGATCGTTTTACCAAAGAAGAATTAAAAAATCTTATTATCGGACTTTGCGTTATCGGCTTTTGTCTGGTGTGTGTAATCGCCATCAAATTAGATCGTAATACATGGAAAGATGCCGAAGATACCGACTATAACGTATATGCCACATTTAATCGTACCGACGGTCTTTCCATCGGTGACAAGGTGCGTATGTCCGGCATTGATGTCGGACACGTTGAAAAATCGGTGCTTGATGATGATTACAGAGCAACCCTGACGCTTAAAATACGTGAAGGAACCCAAATTCCCGATGACAGCAGTGCGTCCATCGTAAGCTCCGGCATTATGGGAAATAAATATATTGAAATAGAACCGGGCGGCTCGGAAGAATATATTGATAATAACGGAGAGTTTTTCTACACTCAAGATGCCATTGTTCTGGAAGAACTGGTAGACAGAATCATATCACTGGGCAAAGCCAAAAGAAACGGCACCAAACACCAAACCGCTCAACAACCGCAAGAGGAGAATTAAAAATGTTGAAGAAACCTGTTGAAACAATCATGGGATTAGTTGTTTTGCTTATAGCCTTGCTGTTCTTGGCATTTGCCTATAACGTATCCGACTTGCAGGTTGTTAAAGGCTATACTCTGAAGGCCGAATTTATGAAAGTGGGCGGTTTGAGCACAGGTTCCGACGTTAGAATAAACGGTATTAAAGTCGGTACGGTTACCGCTCAAAATCTCAACAATGAAGACTATACCGTTGAGGTTGTGTTCAGTATTTCTTCTGACGTAAAACTGCCTAAAGACAGTACCGTTGCCATTGTCAGCGACGGCTTGATGGGCGATAAATTCGTCAAGATAGAACCGGGTAAATCCAAAGAATTTTTGCAAGACGGCGATTCGTTTGCCAAAACAAAAGACTACAAAACTTTGGAAGATATGGTCGGAGAAATTATCTTTATGGTAACGGACGGCGGACAGAAAGATGAAAAGAATTAAACTTACAATTTATACCTTAACGGCTTTGATTTTGCCGTTATTGTCGGCAAATGCTTCCGGTATTGCCAAGAATACCGCCAAAATGCAGGCTATGGATAAAATTACCGGACGTGTAAGCGTTATCAATGTTCCTGTCGGCGGCGCCGTACAATTCGGTTCCCTTTCCATCGTGGTCAGAGCTTGCAAAACCCGTCCGGCAGAAGAAACACCGGATAATTTCGCCTTTGCCGATATTACCGATAAAACGCTTCAGGGAGAAGAGTTTAATATTTTTAAGGGTTGGATGATTTCATCTTCTCCGGCAACTCATGCCGTGGAACACCCTATTTATGACGTATGGTTGTTGCAATGCACCGACGAAAAAGTTGATAAAAAACTGTTGTTGAGTGAAGAACAATTAGCAAAGCGTGATACTTTGCCGATGAACAAAACGACGGCCGAAGATGCTAAAAAAGCCGACAATCAAGAAAAAGAAGATGCGCTTGAGCTCACGCAAACCATAAGCGAAATGGAAGATGAACACAAGCAAGAACAGACAGCACCGGAAATCCAAGCGCAACCGGAATTTTTCTACGACGAAGAAGATGCCGAAGCCGAGGCGGAAGCCGAAGATGAAGCGGAAAGCGGAGAAGTTGCTCCGGAAAATTCGGAAAATTCTGAAATTTAATCAGCTGACTTTTTACGTTCCAACACACTCAAACCTGCAATATGGGTATTGAGAATAATTTGGCACAGGTTTTTGCAATCAATCTTGGCAAACGAATTCGGCACATCCTTGGTCAACAAAGAACTGACGGCAAACAGGTTGAGCCACAAGACTTGTGATGACAAAATACGCTCCGGACGCTCCATATCCGGCAGAATCCGTTGCAGCAAAGAGCTGATACAACTTACGATTTTTACGACTTTGCGCAAATAAAAATACGAATAAACCCTTTCGCTACGGCGTAAATGGAATTCATACAACAAAAACCAAAGATTGCGATTTTCCGTAACATAATCCGTGAAAACCTGTATAAATTTGTTCATATCAACATACGGATTCGCGCTCGGCTCGACTTTTTCAAGCTTACTGCTCAATTCATCTAATGTCATATAGTTTTGAATAACCACAAAGTTATCCATATTGGAAAACTGATTATATATCGCTCCGACCGAACATCCCGAGGCCTCCGACAATTTACGCACTGTCAGAGCATCGGTTCCTTTATCCCTTACAATTTGGCGGCCGACATTAATAAGTAAATTTTGTATGTTGTCTTTTTCCATTTTAAATCATAAATCCGCATTCGGTTTAATAAAATATTTGTATTTATGCTTTACTATAAAGCAGACTAAAGCTTGTTGCAATTTCTTTTTGAGGTTATTAAAAGGATATTTTGATGAAAAAAACATTTTTTTTAGCCCTGTTTTTATTGACGTCAAGCCCTGCTTTGGCGCAGACCGAGGCTCCCGATATTGATAGTTTGTTTGATGATGCCATCAATGAAGCTGCTCAACAGCAAATTGAAGAGGAAAAGAATAAGGAAGATAACCGTATTGACCCGGCTGTCGAAGCACAAACTCAAGCCGGTAAACTTTTGGAACAAAAGCCTAATATGATTGATTTGCGAGACAGTCAAAAACGCATGATTCAAGAAGGGGAAATGCGCCGCACACAATATTTGAAAAGCATACAGGAAAATAATGAGCCTGAGCTTGAAGAGGCTACGGATGAAGCTGAGGTTGCCGAAAAAGACAACGAGCAAAGCGAAGAGCAGATAAAAGAGCAAAAAATTCAGGAAATAACCGAAAATCATGCAAGCGCACCGTTCGGTTTGTATTGGGGAATAAGCAAAGATGAAACCAAAGATCTCGGTTTTGACTTGAAATCGGCGGAAAGAAAAGATTATCAAGAGGTTTATTTGGTAACCAACCCTAAGCAAAATACCAAAACTTTTGACATTGTTACCGCCATTTTCGGAGAACAAGATAAATTGTGGTGTATTTTTGCCCAAAGTACACCGCAAAAAGATACGCCGCAAGCAACCGACGTGCTGAATTTGTACCATCAATACTATGCGGCCTTAGAGAAAAAATACGGTAACGCCAAACAATTCTTTTCTCCTAATACATACGTTGAAGAAATTGAAGAAGGAGACGGAGAAGATAGCGAAAGCAAGGCCGAAAAAGACCCGATTGTCAAAACAAACCCTATCGGAAACGACAATTTCTTGCAGGAGTTAAAAGAAGGCAGTGCCGTTTTGTATGCCACATTTGAAAATGACGTTATCGGTATCACATTGGGAGTTTCGGTTGACGGGAACAATCAAAGCTACATTTCAATAGACTATAAAAACTTGGATATTATGCGGGAAGAAGAACAAAACAAACTCAACAATTTAATCAGCGACATTTAAAGGAATACGACCATGGTGAAAATAAGTTTTTGCGGAATCTCCGGCAGCGGTATGAGCTCACTTGCTCAAATCCTCAAACTCTCCGGCAATGATGTACGCGGTTCCGATCGCAACTTTGATTTGGGACGCGATTTACAAAACCGTGAGGCATTGGAAAAAATCGGTATCAAAATTTATCCGCAAGACGGTTCGGCCGTTACGGAAGATTTGGATTTTGTTTGCGCTTCCACGGCCGTGGAGGATTCCATCCCCGATATTAAAGCGGCCAAAGAAAAAAATGTCCCCATAAAAACTCGCCCCGAATTGTTGGCGGAAACCTTCCACTCCTATAAATACGGTGTTGCCGTCGGCGGTACCAGCGGTAAAACCACTACCACCGCAATGATAGGTTTTATTTTGGATAGGGCCGGCAAAAAACCTTGCATGATTAACGGCGGATTGCTCAAGGACTACGAAGGTAAATCCGCAATCGCCAATATCATCTTCAACAAAGGCGATATTTGCGTGGTGGAAGCCGACGAAAGCAACGGCAGTATTGATTTGTATAATCCTTATATTTCGGTGGTTACCAATATATCATCCGACCATAAAACTCTTGAGGAATTGGTTGTACTGTTCCAACGCTTTGCCGACCGCAGTTCTTATTGCACCGTCATAAATGATGACTACGATTTATGCCGCAACATAAAAACCAAAGTAAAGAAGCTGTCTTTTTCGCTCAGAAATCCGCGTGCCGATTTTTACGCTTCACAAATTACCCCGCTTCCGCACGGCATACAATATGATTTATCGGGTAAAACCTTCACACTCAACCTTATCGGTTCATTTAATGTTGCCAATGCCCTGGCTGCCATAGCCGTATGTTCTCAATTGGGTGTTGATGCCTTAAAGGCCGCAGAAATATTGCAGGAATTTAACGGTACCAAGCGCCGTTTGGAAGTAATCGGGCAGAAAAATGACATAACGGTTATTGATGATTTTGCCCACAATCCGGATAAAGTAAGAGCGTCAGTTTCGGCACTAAGACAATATGACGGCCGGTTGATTATAATGTTTCAACCGCACGGTTTCGGACCGATGCGTTCGCTCGGCAGAGATATTATGGCGGAATTTGCCTATAATCTCAGCAAAGATGATGTTTTCATCATGCCGGAAATTTTCTTTGTCGGCGGTACGGTTACCAAAGATATATCATCTGCCGATTTGATTGATTATTTCAAAACGCTGACTTCTACCGAAGCCTATTTTGTAAATGATAAAGAAGCCGCAAAGGAAAAAATACTTTCGCTCGTAAAACCTCATGACCGTGTTGTGATAATGGGTGCCCGTGACAATTCTTTAACCGATTTGTGCCTGCAAGTTCTGGAGAAATTGTAATATGTATAAATTGCAAAAAGGTGATAAAGTTGCCGTTTTAGCCCCTTGCGGACAAATCGGAGAGATGAGCAAAATTCAATCTGCCGTAGATTATCTTAAATCGCTCGGTTATGTGCCTGTTTTGGGTGAACATATTTTTAATACATACCGTTATATGGCCGGTACCGATAAAGAACGTGCCGATGACGTCAACCGTGCTTTTGCCGATTCGCAAATCAAGGCTATTTTCTGTGCGCGTGCCGCTGCCGGCGGAACACGGATATTGCCTTATATTGATTACGAAAATGCCCGTCGCAACCCTAAACCGTTTATCGGTTTTTGTGACAATGCGGCTTTGCAAATCGCGCTTTGGCAAAACTCCGGCATAGTTTCTTATAACGGCTTTGTCATGACGTATGATTTCAAAGATAATCACTTGGATAAGCTGATTGATGATAATTTACAAAAACTCTTAAATGGGGAAACTTTCACCATAAAATCCGGTACGACTTTTCAAAAAGGAACGGCTAAAGGAAAACTTATTTGTGTTAATTTAAGTGTTCTTACCAAAATGGCCGGTACGCCTTATTTTCCGGATTTAAGTGAGAAAATATTGCTTATTGAGGACGTGCACGAAAAAATATACCGCATAGATTTGATGTTGCAACAGCTCAAACAACAACCGAATTTCGCCAAACTGCACGGGCTTATTTTCGGACAATTCACCGACACGGACAGTGATGAAGAAGACGGACATTTGGACGATTGTTTCAATGATTTTTTGTGCGGGCTTAATATTCCGGTAATCAAAGATTTCAACTTCGGACACACGGTTTCACGCCATGTTTTGCCGTTGGGCGGAGAGGTTGAACTTGATGCGGATAACGGGTTACTGAAGATATTGCAATATTAATTTTGCCCCTTTAAGCCAATAATGAATATCCAATTTCCACACCAAACTCAGATATTCTCTCACACCATCCCATAACTTACTGTTAAACGCCAGTATAATTCCGGTGGTATATAAATTGGCACCCACAATAAATATGCTTGAGAACAAATATCCCTCTTTTATTATATCGGTTTGTTGCGGATGAACCTGAGATAACACGGTTCCCCAATAATAACCGAAGAAATATCCGAATATTCCGTGTACCAGAAAATGATTTTCGGAAGCAACCACCAATCCCGGCATTAAAAGCATGTATAAAAAGGAAAATAACGGAAAGAAATACGGTGCAAGCGTAATCAGCCAATTTCGGCCGCCCCTCACAATCATCTCCCCGCCGCTGTCATCCGGATTAACACGAATACGTCCGGCATCATGAAATGTCAGAAATGCAAACAGAGTATGCGTAAGTTCGTGAGAAATTATTTGCATGGTGCGACTGACATTATATCCGGCAAAAATCATGGTTGCCAAATATAAAGCGGCACCGCCGATAAATGCTAAAAAATCTATATTGTTAAATTCAAAATAATTATACGACTGCAACAAAGCCGGAACCGAAATAAGCAAAAACAATGCAAACGGCCACTTTATTATTTTGAAAAACAAGTCTATTATTTTTGTAAACATTTTACCCTCGTTATAAAAATATTAACTTAAATATCCTAAAATTATCCTAACTTGAGGAATATTTTACGGAGGCGCTTATGGCTAACAACGATACTTATGATTTTATAATCAGTGATGAAAACGAAATTATGCTGATTTTACATTCCCGTGATAGCGCTCCGGAAAATCCGGTCGTTCGCCTGAACGCCGATAATCGCACGGTTGAACTGTATAGAAATGCCGAAGATGCGGTTACTTTACAATACGTTGACAGTGATATTTTTAACAATTTAGCCGAAGATAATAAACTTTTGGTATGCGAAATTCAACCGACCGATGATCCCGATGAAACCGAGATTGTATACGCTTATCACGCCGATATTGTGGAATAAAAATCAATTATACATACCTGTATGTATATTTATTTTATTGCAAACCGTATAAATTTGTATTAAATATAACCTTATGAACAAACATAAGGGAGTTTATAAAATGAAAAAATTAGTTTATGTATTGGCTTTATCTTTGGTTTTTGCGCCGATTGCCGCAAATGCCGAAACGGTTGTGATAGTTGACGGCAACAACGTGGTTCGCCAACAAATATATACCCAATCGATGGGAACACAAGTTGTACAAACCCAAGCTTCGGGATATTATTACCCGCAACAGGTTGTGGTACAACAACCGCCTCAACAGGTTGTGGTCGTACGCGAAACCGCAGTACCTCGCAGCTACTACTATGATTCTGCAGCTACGGCGATGATAGCAGGTGTAACGGGTATTGTTATCGGCGGTGCATTATTCGGTCACCATCACCACCACCACGGTGGCGGCGGACATCCTCCTCACCATGGCGGCGGCGGACATCACCACCACTAAAAAGCAACAAAAAAACCTCGTTTAGTTAAACGAGGTTTTTTCTTGTTTATCTTCTGTTATTCAACAGCAAGATTATCACAAATACTACTACAATAACAATAAATATCGCCATTTTACAAAGCTCCGATTAATGAGATTGAAGATATTGTATCGCCCATACCGACCAAAGTCAACGGTTTATCTATTAAAATTGTCGGTACCGCGATTATTTCATATTCGGAAAAATCGCAAATACCGGTTTCCGCCAATTCCGGTTTGTTCAGATAACGAGCCAAGTTATCAAGCTCGGTCAAGCCTTTATCCGACACACCTTTGCCGTGCGCCCAAAGCAACGAAGCGTGATTATCTATGTTACCGGTACCGGCTTTGGTTGCCGCAACGGTAGCCGCCAACATCATACCGCATTTATTCTGTTGCGGCGTGATTCTAAAGTTTTTATCCTGTATGGTTAAATACATACCGAAAAAGTGCAGCTGAACTCGCGGAGTTTGGCAATACTGCTTTATTTTAAGCACCATATTAAACAAAATCTCGGACGTTAACTTCTTATCCTTTATTAAGGCAAATTCTTTTGCATCCGCAATTTCCAACATATCAAGTGCCTCTCTTTCGTTCAAACCGATAGAATCGGATAACGGAGCAATATTGTCGGCTATCGCCTTACGCACCTTTATATCTTGGGTTGAAGCAAGCTCTAAATGAATTATTGCCTGCGGATTCTGCGCTTTCCATTTTTTGATGAGCGGCACGGTTTCTTTTACTCTTTCTTCCCCTAAATCAGCCGACGTCAAATTATGATATCCCGAAAGAATCATACAATCAAAGCCGGTTTTATCAAGACTTTGCAAAAAGCCTTCATCCTTTTTCAGCTGCATATTTGCCGGATCATAAGTGGCAATAAAACGATTTGATTTAGGGCAAACAAATTCTTTGCCGCCGATATTCAATTTATCGCCGATATCAAATTCTATTATCCAGTGCACCAAAGGATTGTCATTTTTACGGTCAACTTCGCAGGCTTTACATAAGTTTCCGCTATCATCAGCCGCCAACAAATTAGGCAAATTCAAAAATTGTTCGGACTGCAATTTCGGATGAGATGCCGTGTGAACATAAACGTTTTGCACTCCCAAAACCGCCATGGCGTTGGCAACAATTCCGCCCTGTCCGCCCATTTGTAAACGGTCATAACCGATGTTTTTGCTCAACCATGCAAACGTATCGGCACTATTGCACAACCACTCTTCGGCAATTCCCTTGGTAAAACATTTTATAATGCCGCGTACCACATCCTGACCGCCCGAAATTTGAGTGACACCGCCAAACATATTTTCAGCGGATAAACCGGTTTTCTCCGCCAATTCGGCAATCCGAGTACCGCTAATTTTAACAACGGCATCAATATTGGTATTAAAAGCCGCCGCCACTCTTTTGACCTGTTTTACTTTTTGCAGTTGCAACGGCACATCGTCATAATAACGATTCCATTTTTCTTTTATATTTGCAGGCATTTTCAGTGTTCCATTTCTTTCAAATGCAGATTGGCAATGGAATTCATAATAAGTCCGGTGGCTGCATGCTTAAATTCCAAATAATCTTCCACTTGTTTTTGCCATTGTTTCAAAGGTTCGGAATCCATACTCGAATATTTTTCACTGGTCTTGAGCATATTAAGAGCTTCGCCCAAATCACCTTCATTTACCAAAGTATAAACTTCGTCATCTTTTTCTTTAAATACCGGACGCTTATTACCTTTTTTGGAAACAAACAACTTTTTAATCCACGTAATCGTTTTAGTTTTCCAATCCGCCGAAGCGTCTTCTGTTTTTTCCGGCTCTGTTTTTACTTTGGCCGTATTCAAATCCGCAAATATCTTATTGAAAGACTTAATCAGTTGATTTTTGCCGCTAACTCCGGATACGGCATATTTTTGCATAATATCAACATATTTCATTGCTTGTTGGTTGCCTTGCGCCAAAATTTGCAAAACCTCAGCCTCATATTCAAACTTATTGCCCTGCTCGGCCAAGTCACGCACAATAATCGCACCGCTTGCCAACAAAACTTCTTGAGTTTGAACAGCCGATGTGTCCGTTACAACCGGTTGCGGATATACCACGGAAATCTCGCCTTCCTCGGAAACTTCATCACGTACAATTTCTTGCTGTAATTGAGCCAAACGCTGATTTAAGTATTCTTCACTCACACCGTTAAATGTCGGATTCGGTTTATTTTTGATTATATCAAACTCACTTTGCAACCCGTTCACTTTTGCCGTTACCGCCTTTAATTTTTGCTCATACGACTGTTGCAATTCTTGCATGGCTTTTTTATTCAATTCTTCGGTCTGCTTAAGTTGTATGCTTGAAAATGCCGTTGCTCCGGCCAGCAACAAAAACACGAAAATCAACAAATTACGCCCGAAATGACTTTGTTTTACGGGCTTTATATCCTTCTTTTCTTCGGATACGTCGTTTTCAGCCTCCGCAGTCATTTTTGCGGAATCAACAATTTTATTATCTTTTTTAGCCATTTTTTGAATCCTTTTTCTTGACAATTACCGCTAACATAATTCATATATTTATAACAAAAAATGGTTAATGACAACGAATAAAAAAGATTTTTGGAAAATTTAATGATTGTTTTGGGAATAGAGAGCAGTTGTGATGATACCGGTGCCGCCGTGGTAACCGATAAAAAAGAAATATTGGGAGAAGCACTGCAATCGCAAGAGGAACATAAACAATACGGCGGAGTAGTGCCGGAAATTGCCGCCCGCGCTCATTTGGAACACGTTGATGAAATCGTGTCTTCTTGTTTGCAACGCGCACATATTGAATTGAAAGATGTTGATGCCATTGCCGCTTCGGCCGGTCCGGGATTAATCGGCGGAGTTGTGGTCGGAGTTATGACGGCTAAAGCGTTGGCATTGGCCTTAAACAAACCTTTTGTTGCCATCAACCACTTGGAAGGGCACGCTCTTTGCGCGCGCATTGCTCACGATATTCAATTTCCGTATTTGTTGTTGCTGGTTTCCGGCGGACATTGTCAAATTTTAGTGGTTAAAAACGTCGGCGAATATGAACGTTTGGGAACAACTATTGACGATGCGGCCGGTGAAGCTTTTGATAAGGTTGCGAAAATGTTGGGTTTGGGATATCCGGGCGGCCCGATGATAGAAAAAATGGCGGCGGTCGGTGACGATTCGCGCTTTTCTTTACCACGTCCGTTAATCGGTTCGGGCGATTGCAACCTTTCATTTTCAGGATTAAAAACCGCCGTACGTAAAATTGTGGAATCCTATTCTCCCGACGGTACGGTGGAGCACGCTATTTTGCCGAAACAAGATGTTGCCGACGTATGCGCCTGTTTTCAGATGACGGCAACCGATTGTCTGGTGAAAAAACTGGAACGCGCCATAAAATACTTCAAACAAAAATATCCGGAAGGCGAACATTTGGTGGTTTCCGGCGGTGTGGCTTCTAACACATACCTGCGCAATGCCTTAAAAGATTTGGCCGAGAAAAATGACTTGGAATTTGCAGCTCCGCCGATTCGTTTCTGTACCGATAACGGAGTAATGGTGGCGTGGGCAGGCCTTGAACGTTTCCGCTTGGGTTATACCAGTCCGCTTGATTTCAAACCGCGTCCGCGCTGGCCGTTGGATGAAGATGCGCCCAAAGCGCCGGGAGCCGGAGGAGTTAAGGCCTAAATGCGCAAAAAAACAGAAATTTTAGAGATTATGAATATTTTTGCTCGCGAAAATCCTAACCCGCAATGCGAGCTTAATTTTCACAATCCCTACACGTTGTTGATTGCGGTTGTTTTGTCGGCGCAAAGTACCGATAAAGGCGTAAATAAGGCAACTGAAGAGCTGTTTAAAATCGCCGATACTCCGCAAAAAATGCTCAAATTGGGTGAAGAAAAACTCAAAGAATATATTAAAACCATCGGGCTTTTTAACAATAAGGCCAAAAATATTATCGCTTTGAGCAAACAGCTGGTAGAAGACTTTGACGGAGAAGTGCCGGCTGACCGCGATGTGCTAACTACACTTGCCGGTGTCGGACGTAAAACCGCCAATGTGGTAATGAACGTATGGTATCACCAACCGACATTGGCTGTTGATACGCACGTTATGCGGATTGCTCATCGCTTAGACTTCAGCCGTGGTAAAACACCTTTGGAAGTAGAACAGGATTTAATGAAGGTATTACCTGAAGAAATGGTGGTAAACACCAACCATTGGCTTGTGTTGTTCGGACGCTACGTCTGCAAAGCCCAACATCCGCTGTGTGATAAATGCCCGATATACGACTATTGCCACAGCAAAGATAAGAAATAGCAACACAGGCATGGCCTCACGCAAAAACTCGGATAACGAGGGCAATAGAAAAAGGCTTTTTCTCGCCGTGTACAAAAGAAGTACACGAGAAAAATTCCAACCGGCACGGCCTCACGCAAAAACTCGGCTAACGAGGATAGTACGCAGAAAGCCTTCTTGCGCGGTGTAAAAGCGGCACGGCTTTACGCAAAAGCCTTTTTAGTGAGTCAGATGCGCAGTTTGCCGACTGTCGCGGTGTACAAAATAGTACATAAGACAGTCGGCAAACAAGCAGATGACCAATAAAAAGGCTTTTAAATGTCGGAGATGACGGAAAGGGACACAATAACATCCGGTTCTGCGACCATTCCGTTAGGTTCGCCGCCTTTTTTGAGCATATCAACAAATTCCATGCCGGAAGTAACTTCGCCCCATACGGTGTATTGACCGTCAAGCCACGGACAATCCGCATAGCAGATAAAAAACTGGCTGTCGGCAGAATCCGGCATCATGGAACGCGCCATAGATACAATACCGCGTTTGTGCGGGATACGGTTGAATTCGGCTTTGAGTTTTTTACCGCTGCCGCCGGTACCGTCACCGCGCGGACAACCGGCCTGTGCCATAAAGCCGTCTATAACACGGTGAAATTTCAAGCCGTTGTAAAATCCTTCACGTACCAGTTCTTTGATACGGGCAACATGATTAGGAGCCACATCCGGCATCATTTCAATAACGACATCGCCGTATTTGGTGCGTAAAAGCAACGAATTTTCGGCATCTTTTACTTTGTAGGAGTGTTTAATTTTTTTGGCACGAGTTTCACTCATACCGATTTTTTTGGTTTCTTTATTTTCCAAATTTTTGGTATTTGGTTTAGAAATCGTTTTTGTACTTGTTTTACCCAATAAATCAGTCATTTTAACTTCCTTTCAGTTATCTGTTTTATATTTAGGAAGTTATTTTGCGTTATTCAAGACGAAATCGACACGTTCTTCTGCACTTAAATTTTTCGGATAATATTTATCCACGTTTTTAATAACTTCTTTCAATCCGCGACCGTTGGCAATCTGAATTGCAAGCCCTGGACGAGCATTTAATTCAAGCATCATCGGACCGCGGAATTTATCCAGCACAATATCGGCACCCAAATATCCCAAACCGGTCATTTCGTAGGCTTGCGCCCCGATCATCAGGTGTTCCTTCCACATCGGAACCTGCAACGTCATTAAATCCACGTTTGTGTCGGGATGGATGGCAACCGGCATATTATGCAAAACCGCACGCAATGCCTTGCCGGTACTGATATTCAAACCGACACCGACGGCACCTTGGTGCAAATTGGCACGTCCGTCAGATTCTTTGGTAGCCAAACGCATCATTGACATTACCGGATATCCTTTATAGATAATCAAACGAACATCCGGAATTCCTTGATAGCTGAACTGCTGAAAGGCATCACTGAAGTGCACCAATTCTTCTATCAGTGCCACATCATATTGACCGCCCAAGCTGTACAATCCGCTCAAAATATTGGAAATATGTTGATAAACTTCGTGAAAACCCAATTTTTTGCCGGAAGCCGTAGTAAATACACCGTTTTCATAGTTTTTAATTACCAAAACGCCTTTACCCTGACTGCCGTGCGCCGGTTTAATCACAAACTCCGATTGGCCTTCCACTATTTTCATAAAGTCCTTGACTTCGTATTGATGCTCAACAACCCCTATCATGTGCGGTGTGTTTATATCAATCCCGTTAGCTAATTTCTTGGTTTGTACTTTATCATCCACCAACGGATACAAAGAGCGCTTGTTATTGCGCGAAATAACATAGTAGTTCCGCGCGTTCATACCTAAAACACCGGCGGCGCGGAATTTTTGCGGATTTGAAAATATCTTAAAATATTCCCACATTTTATTTATCCTTAATCAACGGCGCAAAGCGCTTCAATTCCACAATGCGGTATCCGGTATAAGTTCCCAAAAGCATTACGATAAACAGGATAACCAAATTCCACTCGTTAAAGGCATACATAAAATAGAGAATATATTTGTTACTGATAATAAAGTACGTAAACAATGCCACCAGTGCAGTATTGATTATTTGCTTGGTTGCATTTCTCGCACCTTCTTCTTCCCATGTTATGGAAGCGCGCTCAATAATCCATGCCGTAATAATAATCGGGAAAAAGGCAGCTGAAAGCATAATGCCGAAATCGTATCTGTATCCGATGACCGTTAAGACTTGCATGATTAAAATTACAAAGATTACCACGGCGGAAATTCTCGGCACCAACAACAAGTTGAGACGCGATAATGTCGTTCTTATTATCAAACCCAAAATCACTATCAAACCGTAGCACAACAAACCGGATACAAAGCCTGTTTTAATCAACGACATGGAAATCAACATCGGCGTAAACGTTCCCATGGTGGAAATACCTATAACGTTACGAATAATTACCACCAACAAAATTGCCAACGGGAAAATCATTAACCATTTCAAAGTGTTTTGCTCAAGTGACGGTAAATTATATATGGTATAATCGTACAGACTGCTGTTTTCATATTTGGCACGTCTGCCGGCCATATTAAATGAAGATATGGTGGATTTTGATACTGAAAATTTAACTTGCGAATCCGTACCGCCGCTGACATCCAAAAGCGATACACCACCACGCTGAAACAGCACAAAATCTTTAGGCAAACCGACTTCGCCGGTTTTCAAATTATAAACCATCCACTTGCCGCCTTCACGAACTTCAAGCATTAAATCGGCGGAAGATAAGTGTTTTTTCTCGTTCAATTTAACACCGCGAATAATCCGTGCCGCAATATTTTTATACGAAAGCAAATAAATCACTTTTTCTGCCATTACCTGACGAGTCGTTTTTATCGGTAAAAATGCATCAACTTCCGGCGGCAAAATACTGGCATTAAGCGTTTTGATAATACGAGCGGCCGGCGTTCCTTCCTGTTTGTCGGCCAATGCCCAAATTTCTTCAACCAATCCTTGTTGCTGTTCATTTTCAAACTGCGGCTTAGTTACTTTCGGTGCCTCATTATCACGCAATTTTCCGGTAACGTCTTCATTATCATAAAGCATTATACGATAATAAACGTTTTGCTTGTTTTTGCGCGGTTGCGATTTGATAATCATACGATTTTTTTCTTCATTTTTTTCCGCCTCATATCCGGAAGCAATCACATCTTCACTCAAAATTTTGTAGGCTCCGTTTGTATTCGGAGTGGATAATGAGATTTCTATCGGTTTTCCGGTAGGCTTAAAAGAAATACGAGCGTCAATCGTCCAAACTTCCGATTTTACGTTCGGTGTAACACTAAATCCCCAAACATTAATTTTGTAGTAAGTTGCCCAAGCGGCAAGCAACACGGAAAATCCGAGTAATATTCCCAAAATTCCGCGTACAGAAAATATATTTTTCATTTGTTTAAGTCCTTTTGATTTATTTTAGCGTATTGGAAATAGAAACATCAACAACATAACGACCGCTCAAAATATTACGCCCGATAAGCGTTTGATATTCAAAGTTTTCTCTTTCGGCAATCGTAAAGTTGGCTTTAAACGATTCTCCGCCCATTTTTACATCCATTTCCACCATCGGGCGGTGCTCGTCTTCTATGATACGCTTAACTTTGATTCTTTTTACGCGCGGTTTTTCAAAGGTATAGGTTTCTTTGGTGTCGCGATTGATAACTTTAAATGCCACCCAGCTTTTGCCGTCACGTTCAAAAATTTTAATATCTTCGGCATCCAAAGAAGAAGATGTTGCTCCGGTATCTATTCTGGATAAAAACGGCGATTTCATCGGCGGTAAATAGATTTTTTCCACTGCGCCTATAACATTGGCCGGTCTGGAAACAATAACCTTAGGAGCCTCCGGCGCTTTAGCTTCTTTTACTTCATTAGGCACAATTGCCGGTACTACCGTATTTTTTTGTGCGGAGCATGAAACAAGCACCAGCAAACTCAATAAAAAACAGAAATTTCGCATACATACCTCTGTTAAAAAACCTTAAACTCGGGTTGATAATCAACCTTTTTTGATTAATTGTAAAGCATAAAAAAAACATATCCGCAACGGAAAAAAGGCGGGGATAAATCCACCCCGCCATTTTAGTTAAATCCTCAATTAAATTGATGTGGTACTATATCAGAAAAATACACTCAAACGCAAAGAAACGGCCGTTCCGTAGTCTGATTTGTCATTCAGTGCCGGATTAATATAAAACTGAAAATCCGGTGTCAATGTTGCCCACTTGGATATGCCCCATGCCCAATATGTTTCCAACACCTGTTCGCTACCGTGGCTCAAATCTTCGCCGACTGCCGTTTCATCAATATCATTATAAGCATAGGCAAAACCTATCTGATCCAAATTATTGCGATTAAACGGATTATTATAAACAACCCCGGCCACATACGAATTTTTTATTTCGGCAACCGAACCGCTCACTCCGTTTATGCGCCCGAACAGAGCCAATTTTTCACCGAAATTTTGTTGCGCATTAAAAGACCAACCGTTAGTAGTCTGCGGTTGTTCCTTAACCGAAGGCTGGTTATAAAACATAATTGAATATTGACCGCCTCCGATTCCCTTAATCTGCGGATTATATCCGACTTGCGCAAAAGTTGCGTAATGTTTATCGTTCAAATGATTAAATCTGATACTTGGTGCTTCTATATTTGTAGCATCCTGAAAACCGGCAACAAAATTCCAGTTTCCGGGAGTTGCCTGAACATAGGCACCCAATCCGGCATCTGCATAGGTTGCACTGCCGTTTTGCGACAATGAATAGTTTATAAAATTAACCTGCTGATTGTTGTCATAATCCGTGCCGTCAAAGGCATACAAACTGTATTGTCCCAAACCCAACGTCAGCCAATTATAACTGTGCGGAAGTTGATAGGTGTAGTAAAGCGAAGCAAACTCCTGTTCATTATCGGTTTCATCATTTAACGACGTTACCATACCCGTCCTGTTTTGAATATCAACGGCACTATGATTACCGTAAAAAATACTGGAATAAGAAGCATTTAAAACACCTGTTCCGTAGCTGTTATCAAAAGTTGTCCACGCAATACTCGGAGCAAAATATGATTGCACGGCATTATATTTTCCGCCCGGCGAAGCGTGTTGTGCCATCAATGAATAATCAAGGTTATATTCTATGCCGTATTTATCATTCAGCAAATTTTTGAATTGCGAATAATTGTTTTCAAGTGCGCCGGCCATTGCCGGTAAAGCATATAATCCGCAAAGCGCGGTTCCTATAAGCAAACTTTTTTTCATGTATATATCCTTTCAATTACAACACAACGGATATATTCATCATTTGCGCAAAAAAAAGGGGGCGCCAAACGCCCGCCTCTTTTTTTTTTTATTCTGTTTTATTTACGTACCGACTTTACATAGGCAATAGCCGCATGTTCATCACAATAGGTCTGACCGACACGTACCTTTTTACCGCAAAAACCGAAATCATCGTCACGCGGATCGCCTATCGGCCAACGGCATGTGTGACTGTCCAAATCAATCAATTTGGTTCTGTCCGTTTCTGATTTTTTTGATTTTTTATCGGCAACTTCTTCAACCTCAACAACCTCAGTGATTGTTTCTTCCACCGGCTCGGCAACGATAATTTCTTCGGTTGTCTCAACGACAAGCTCTTCATTTTCATCCGTCTTAGGTTTAATCGGCGAAGGTCTGGCCTTCAGGCATAAACGGTGCACTTTTCCCACGATGGCATTTTTGGTAACGCCCAATTTTTTCGCGATTTCATTTGCCGTCAAGCCTTTATCCCAAAGTCTGCGCAATTCGGCAACGCTTTCTTCTGTCCAACCCATATTAATCCTCCATTACATTTGCTAAACGTTTATACATAATTATTTAATTGCTGTCCAGTCATAATTTATTGCTTTATTAATTTTTTTTTATGTATTAAGCTGTAAATTGAAGTTTGAGAGGGGTTGTCATGAAAAAATTTTTATTCCTGTTGTTCTTATGCTGGCCGATTTTTCCGGTGCATGCTCAATTAAAGGATTACATCCATATTTATGACGTGGATTTGCAGGAAGATATCCCCTATCTTTGGCGTGTGCATGAAGACTTTAAAAAAGACACCGCGCTTTATGACCGTAAATATGATTATAAATGGCGAATTCCTACCGTATTCAACTCAGACTTCCGCCGCAAAATAAGGACTTTCGGTTCTGTTGAAAAACGCTTTAACAACCCTGATGAAGATGCCATTTTACGAGATTTACAGCGTATGCCGAAGGCTTTTTACCCGTACATCGGTCCGATGCTTCATAATATGCGCGGTTTGTCGGGAAAAATTTTGGAACTGCCGGGAATTAAAGAAACCAAAAACAAATTCCCTGAAAAAATCGCCTCCCGTATGCGCAATATTCCGGATATAGAATTTCTTTCTCCCGACCTGTATTTGTTCATAAGTCCGCAATTTTGGGGCGAAGATTTGAACACTTTGGAATTTCCGAAAGAATTGATGGAACAAGAGCAAGAAACGCCGAATATTCGCATAAATCCGGAATTTATCCGCAAAGTCAGAGAAAAGGTTAAAGTCAGTGATTTTTACCCGGGTGCCAAACCTAAAGCTCCGAGTTTGGGAATGCGTAACTATGTCGCCGACAAGGATTCTCCTTTGTCGGGAGCGGATGTCCAAGCTTTTATCAATACATTTGACAACTTAGAGAACTTTCGCAAAACCAACGGTAACGAGTTAAAATTGCTGATGATTGACCCGATAATGAATTATTGGGACGAAAAGAACGGAATTGACCGTCAGGTATCGTTCCTCAAAGGTGTTGTTAATCCGTGCCAAACCATTGTTCGCAAGGTAAAATGGAGCGGGTTGCGCTCTCAATTTCAAGATGCCATCGGCGGTGAAGCATTCGGACTTGACGACTGGGCTTATACTTGCGACAAAGTTATGAAAGCATACCGTGTAATATCAATGAAACAGGCTCATATTGTTATTATCAATGCTCTGCGTAAGGGATATCCTTATACGCAACTGAATAAGCTCAATTTTACGCCGGAAGAACGCCAACGTCAGCGCTACTTTTTGGAAGCCTCCCTCCACCTGTATGACAGTAAGGCGGAAGATTTGAAAGCCGTGCGCCCGTTTTATAAGCAAATTACCGATAAACTGTTGAAAATAGATTATTTGTTTGCCGGTACACCGTTTATTATGCCGTAACTGCCTGTTTTATAAATTTTAAATCAAAAAACACTTGCAATTATCAAAGATAATATGTATAAACTCTACACGAGATAAATTTTGTAAAGAAGGTAATAAAAATGGCAAGAGTTACTGTTGAAGATTGTATTGATAAAATTCCCAATCGTTATGACTTGGTTTTGATTTCTGCCCAACGTGCCAGAGATATCAGCTCGGGTTCTCCTATTCAGGTTGAGCGCGATAACGATAAAAACTCGGTGGTTGCATTGCGTGAAATTTCCGAAAACAAAGTAAGCATTGAAGATTTGCAAAAATCTTTGGTTTTGGGCTTACAAAAATATGTTCAGGTTGAAGAGCCGGAAGATGAAGAAGTTGAAATTTTGGCTGCCGAAAAAGAATTGGGAGATTTGGACGAACAATTTTCAAGCGATATGATCAGCGATGAAGATTTGAACAACTCCATGCAAATTCACGATGGTGACGAAGACGAGGATAGCTTTGACTTGGATTCGGATACCGGTGATATTGGCCTTGACGACGGTGAAGATTTCGGAGAAGAATCTTTTGACGACGCCGATGATTTAGAATAAATTATCGCTGAAATTAACTTTTATTAAAGCAAAGCATACTATTTTTAAGCTATGTTTTGCTTTTTTTAGTTGTAAGGATATAAAATGCTGCGTCAGTATGAACTTGTTGATTTAGTCAAGTCTTATGACCCTTATGCCGATGAGGATGCCCTCAATCGTGCGTATGTGTTTGCCTTGAAAAAACACGGTTCGCAACTGCGCACTTCCGGTGACCCTTATTATTCACACCCGATTGAAGTGGCCGGTATCTTAACCAAATATCGTTTGGACTGCGCCACAATTATTGCCGCCCTTTTACACGACACCGTGGAAGATACCGACACCACCCTTGACGAGATTAAAGACTTGTTCGGCGAACAGGTGGCTCAATTGGTGGACGGCTTAACCAAATTGGCCTTAATTGAACAAAAATCCGGCTCCAGTAAACAGGCGGAAAATTTCCGCAAACTGTTGTTGGCAATGTCCGAAGATATCAGAGTGTTGTTGGTAAAGCTTGCCGACCGTTTGCATAATATGCGCACACTGCACTTTTGCCCGCCGGACAAACGCGCCCGTATTGCTCGGGAAACACTTGATATATATGCCCCGTTGGCAGAACGTATCGGCATGGAAGAAGTCAAAGAAGAAATGGATGAAATTGCTTTTTCCGAACTGTATAAAGAGGCACACGATTCCATTGTTGCTCGTTTGAACTTTTTGCGCGAACAAGGTAGTAACGTTGTTCCGAAAATTATCAGACAACTTGAAAAAGATATGGCGGATAACGGCATAAAATGTACCATCACCGGTCGTGAAAAATCGCCGTATTCAATCTGGCGCAAAATGCAACTGAAAAACGCTTCGTTTGAACAACTCTGCGATATTATGGCCTTTCGTATTTGTGTGGATACGGTTGCCGATTGCTATCAGGCTTTGGGAATTATTCACAGCAAATATCACATGGTTCCCCGCAGATTTAAGGACTACATATCAACTCCGAAACCAAACGGGTACCAATCGCTTCATACCGGAGTTATCGGACCGTTGGATGTGCGTATTGAAGTACAAATCCGCACCTATGAAATGCACGAAGTCAACGAAAAAGGTGTGGCGGCTCACTGGGCATATAAGCAGGGTTCTCGTACCGAAGGTAAAAATTTCCGTTGGATTCGCGAATTATTGGAAATATTGGATCAGGCGCAAAATCCGGATGAGTTCTTGGAAAACACCAAACTGGAAATGTATAATGACCAGGTGTTCTGTTTTACGCCTAAAGGAGATTTAATCGGTCTTCCTGTCGGTTCGACACCGGTGGATTTTGCCTATGCCATCCACTCCAATGTCGGCGATACTTGTATCGGGGCACGCATTAACGGTGAGTTGAAACCGCTGCGTACCATTTTGCAAAACGGTGACCAAATAGAAGTTCTGACGGCAAAAAATCAGCATCCTTCGTTAGAGTGGGACCGTTTTGTGGTTACCGGAAAAGCAAAAGCGGCTATTCGTCGTTATGTTCGTATTAATAAACGCGAACAATTTATCACACTCGGCAAGGAAATAATAGAAAAACTGTTCAAATCGGAAGACCAAAGTTTTTCCGAAAAGGAACTGGTCAACGTTCTTTCCGATTTTGAAGCCGAAACCGTTGATGATATATATGCCAAAGTCGGAGAAGGCTTGGTTACCGGTTGGGACGTTTTGCGCGTGGTGCATCCGGGTTACCGACAATCCAAATTGGAAAAAGTAGTTACCGCCATCAAATTGCCGGTATTCAAGAAAAACAAGCCTAATAAAGATTCACTCAAAATCCGCGGACTTATTGACGGTATGGCCGTTCATTTTGCCGGTTGTTGTCACCCTCTGCCGGGAGACAGAATAGTCGGTATCGTTACAACCGGTAAAGGCGTTACCATCCACACTTCAACCTGTCCGTCTTTGCATAATTATGAAAAAGAACCTGAACGCTGGCTTGATGTGGATTGGGGAACCGAAGCCGAAAACGAAAAGCACATTGCCCGCTTAAAGCTTATGTTGAGCAATGAGCCGGGTGCTCTTGCCAACGTTGCCAATATTGTTGCCAAGGCCGAAGCAAATATTATGAACTTGAATATTACGTATCGCACATTAAGTTATTTTGAAATATTGCTTGATATTGAAGTTAAAAATGTTGAGCAACTTAATAACCTTATTTTGGCGTTGCGTGCGGAAAAACTGATAAGTTACGTTGCACGTGCCACACAATAACGGAGCGGATATTGAAAAACATAAAAAAATATATCGGCAGATACAATAAAAAAATTCTGGTACGCTTAAGGCAATTAAAAGGAACGCCTTATTCGGTGGCGGCCGGATTTGCTTGCGGAGTGGCGATTTCTTTTACCCCGTTCATTGGTTTTCATTTGATTTTAGCGGCTATAACTGCATGGATTATACGCGGCAATATCGTATCTTCGGCCATCGGGACACTGGTGGGTAACCCTTGGACATTTCCGTTTATTTGGGTTGCCGTACTTTCTACCGGCAATTATTTGCTCGGTCACGGTTCCATTGACAATGTAAACTTCTTGAAGATATTTGAAAAAGCCGGCGAAGCGGTAATGACTTTTAAGTTTAAAAACTTCGGACACGATGCTTGGCCGATAATTTATCCGATGATGATAGGTTGCATACCTTACTATATTATTTCGTGGTTTGTGTCGTATAAATTAGTTAATTCCACAATGAACAGATTGGAACAGCGACGCCTGAAAAAACAAGCTCTGAAAGGAAAATAAAATATGATAATCGGACTGGGTTGCGACATTGTAAATATTGAACGTTTGGAAAAATCCGCCAAATTTTTGCAAGACTTCAAAGCTAAAATATTAGGCACAAACGAACTTGCCGAATTGGAAAAGCAAATCATTGATGACGATAAAAAATTAGCGTGCACTTTGGCCAAAAGATACGCCGCCAAAGAAGCTTTTTCTAAAGCGATGGGAACGGGATTTCGTGATGATATATCCCTAAAAGATATAGAAACATTGCATAATAAATCAGGCAAACCGTATTTAAAAATATCCGGCAAAGCGGCAGAAAAATTACACGAACTTACAAAAGCACCAAAACTACATATTTCTTTGAGCGATGATTACCCATACGCCCAAGCGATTACGATTATTGAAGAATAAAAAACGGCACGGCCTCACGCAAAAACTCGGATAATGAGTCAGATGCGCCGTGATTTTTTAACGACGTGTACACAGATAGCACACAAGAAAAAGTACCAACAGGCACGGCCTCACGCAAAAACTCGGATAATGAGTCAGATGCGCCGTGATTTTTTAACGACGTGCCGTAAAAACTCAGTTGGTGTGCATAAATACGCAGTACATTTTTTTCGCCGTGTACAAAGTAGTACACAAGAAAAAAATATACAAGTAGTTATCCACCAAATGAGTTTTTAAATTTCTTTGCGAGCGGATAGAGCCAACTGTATAGTCCCATCATCCATATAATCCAACTCGGCACCCATCGGCAAACCTTGAGCAAGCGTGGTAACTTTTAAAGGATATTCCTTCAAACGTGAAAGTAAGTAGTGATTGGTAATCTGCCCGTCTATGGTGGCAGGTAAGGCCAAAATAACTTCTTTGATTTGACCTTGCGAAAGCCTTGTAAACAGCGGTTCTATATTTAGGTCTTCGGGAGTTATACCGTCCAAAGCCGAAAGAATACCGCCCAAAACATGATATTGTCCGCGATACAAACCGACACGCTCCATTGCCCATAAGTCGGCAACATCTTGCACAACGCACAGAGTTTGCCGGTCACGAGATGAATCTTGGCATACCGCGCACGGTTCTTCGGTATCAAAATTGCCGCATATCGGGCATTTTTTTATATTATCGGCCACATCTTGCAAATCGGCAATCAGAGGCAGCAAAGACGTTTCCTTCTTTTTAAGCAAATACAAAACTATCCGGCGTGCCGAGCGTGTACCCAGAGCCGGAAGTTTTGCAATCTGCTTAACTAATTTTTCTATATCTGTACCGGACAATTTTTTAACCTAAAAAGGAAGTTTCAAACCACCTAAACCGACACCGTTGGTGGCTTCCTTCATACCCTCTTCCATCATGGCATCAACTTTTTGATGAGCATCGTTATATGCGGCAATGATTAAATCTTCCAAAACATCGCTTTCTTCCGGATTAATTAAAGACTTATCAATGTTCAAGCTTTTAATTTCCGATTTACCGTTCAACACAATTTTAACCAAACCGCCACCGCTGGTACCTTCGCGTTCTTCCTGTCCGAGCTTGGCTTGAGTTTCTTGCATTTTGCGTTGCATTTGTTGAGCTTGTTTCATTATTCCTTGAATATTTAACATTTTTTATTCCTCTTCTTCGTTTTCGTTAATTAAAATACCGGCATTAAAGTCGCTTACGGAATCATCATCTTCGGCTTCTTCAACGCTTTTACGTATGAATGTTTCTATTTTAGCACCGTTAAACTCATTAAGTATAGCTTTGACTAACGGATATTCAGAGATATTTTTCTTATCTTTATCCATTTCTCTTGCTTCAACAGCAGCAAGAGTTTCGCCTAACGGCTCATAATCTATATCAAACTTCCAAACTTTACCGGTTTCTTTTTCCAGAAAATTACGGAAGTTAAGAATTAAATTTTTATCCGCTTTATCCGACAAGGCAATATGCAAATATCCGTCTTTGAAATCTTTAAATGACATATCATTTTTAACGGAAAACAGCAACAGCGGTTGTTTTTTGGCAGTCATAAACTTCACTAAATCGGCAGTCGTCTCCAACACAACCGTATCGGCTGAAGAGCCGCTGTCAGACGATGACAAACCCAAATCAGTTATTGTTGATTTTTTTTTTAATTCCTTCAGCAAATCTGCAGGAGTAGGAAGCGATGCGGAGTAAGCAATTCGCATCAGTATCATTTCAAGGGCATCAATCTGCACGTTGGCATATTGAATTTCGCTCAATCCCTTTATCAACATTTGCCATATTTTAGAAAGAATACTTATCGGAGCCGCATTTAGTTTTTTGCACATTTCTCTGTCGGTTTCGCTCAAAGAAGCATCATTTATAAAATCCGGCAATATTTTTACTTTAGCCACCAAATGGGTAATATCTATCATGTCTTGCAATATGAGTAACGGAGTTGCTCCGTTTACATACATATTTTGCAAACCGCGTAAAACCTCGGCAATATCACCTTCCAACAGTTTTTCATACAAGGCAAAACTTTGTTGTCTGTCGGCCAATCCCAACATATTCTTGACAATCTGCGTATCTATCTTACCGTCACCCAACACAATAGCCTGATCCAACATGGAAAGACCGTCACGCGCCGAACCGTCCGCCGCACGAGCAATCATCTGTAATGCTTGCGGTTCAAAAGTTATTTTTTCGGCAGTCAATACTTTTTCAAACAATCCGTTTAAGACTTCCACACTCAAACGCTGCAAATCAAAACGCTGACAGCGAGATAAGATGGTTACCGGAACCTGACGAATTTCGGTAGTGGCAAAAATAAATTTAACGTGTGCCGGCGGTTCTTCCAAGGTCTTCAACAACGCATTAAACGCATTTTTGGTGAGCATGTGGACTTCGTCAATGATATAAACTTTATAACGTGCATTGACCGGCTTATAACGTACGCCGTCCAATATATCTCTGATATCGTCAACACCGGTTTTGGAAGCTGCATCCAATTCTATAACATCAATATGTCTGTCGGCGGCAATCGCTTTACAATTTTCACATTCTCCGCAAGGATGAATAGTCGGTCCGCCTTTGCCGTCCGGGCCGATGCAATTTATGGCTCTGGCAATCAAGCGAGCCGTTGTGGTTTTACCCACACCGCGTATTCCCGTCAATATATAGGCGTGATGAAGTCTGTTATTTTTGATGGCGTTTGTCAGCGTTTGCACCAGTGCATCCTGTCCGAGCAAATCTTCAAAATTTTGCGGACGATATTTGCGTGCCAACGCCACATATTGATTATTTTTTTCTTCAGCCATCTTTCTTCAACTTTTATTCAAGGCGAAGGAACTTGGACCTTATGCAATATCGTTACGGCTGCTTCCTTCCGAACCTGACCGGATTGGCGAAAACATAACCCCAAGCCCTTCATAAAAACTACATTATATAATGTGCAAATATCTCTGTTTTGCAAGTAAAAAAATCAACTTATTGAATACTTGTCAAGATATTTTGCATTTGCTCTGCAGTCCTACCGTAAACTTTCGGCATTTGCTGTACATAGCCGTATCCGTAGTAGTTGCTTCCCGATTTCGGTTCAGGCGAAGCATAGGCTCCGTAAAACTGACTCGGGGCTTCTTCCACCACTTTTTTACCGCCGGAAGTAACCTTTACCACATCAAGTGCGTGTTCGTTTTGACCATCGGCAAAAATTCTGAAAGTACCGCTCATTCCGACATATCCGTCCGGACGCACGATATTTTCATTAATATAATCTCTGTCCTTGGTAGCAAGTGACGAAGCAAGAGCAATGGCATCATAGGCATATATACTCAATCCGCTCGGCTTTTCATCAAACAATTCGTTATATTTTTGCGCAAAGCTTTCTTGATTTTGTAATGACATTACCGGATACACCGCACCGTAAAGCTCGGTTTCTTTGCTCAAATTACTGCTGTCCCAAACCGAAGTTCCCATAAACAACACATTAGGAGCCGCCACGTCATAGTAACTGAACATTGAAGAAATGGCTTTCAATCGGTTGCCGGTCTCCGGTATCAACAAGGCATCAAAATCAACCCCACCGGTTTTCATTGCCATAACAAGCGAGGTAAAATCCATACTGTCCGGAGCATAAAAACCTACTTTAACAACGGTCACTCCGTTTTCACGAGCATTTGTCATAATGGAACGAAACATATTGGTTCCGCTTTGATTATCCGGCAACACGGCCGCTAAACGTTTTCTGCCTTGCGAGGCCGCATATTTTATCATCCGACTGATTTGGTCATTGTTAAGCAAACCCAACGTATATACACCTTCTTGCAACACTGCCGGAGATGTCGAAAAAGATATTACCGGAATATCCTTGCTTCTGGCTTCATTGCTTATTGCCGACACTTCTTCACTCAAAAGAGGTCCCAAAATCAAATCACTGTCGGCATTAATCGCATTTTCCACCGCCACACGTGCACCACTGCTGGTGCCTTTGGTATCATAGAATTGTACCACCAAATTATTGTTGCCGATGTCACCGATTGCCATTGTCGCGGCATTTTTCATACTCTGTCCCATGGCCGCAACATTACCGCTCAAAGGTAATAACATAGCCACTCTGAAACTGCCGGCATTACCCAAATCAACATGAGTATAATCGGTAGATTCGGCAGAACGGGACAACTGATTGCTCGGTAAATATCCGTAATACGATTCGGAATACGAAGATCTTTGCAAAAAGGTGCAGCTGCAAATCAAAAAGCACCCTAAAATGACACTAAATTTTTTTAACACTTGCATTTTTCCTCAAAATATCAAACAATGACATATCAATAACCCTAAAACACTTTTTTGTAAAGTTAAAGTTTAATAAAATGTTAAGAAACGGTCTTTATATCATCTCTACCCCTATCGGCAATTTGCAAGATATCTCGCCGCGCGCTCTGAATATATTGCGCGAAGCGGAAATTATTGCCTGTGAGGACAGCAGAGTATCAAAAAAATTATTCGCTCTTTTGGGTATCGGTATAAATAAAAAGTTTATTTCCTACGAAGATCACAGTGAAGAGCAAAAAGCACAATATCTCGTTGATTTAATTAATCAGGGCAATGCTATCGCGCTGATTTCCGATGCCGGCTCACCGCTCATTTCCGATCCGGGATATAAGTTGGTGCGCCTTTGCCGCGAGCAAGATGTTTATGTTACGGCCGTGCCGGGAGCTTGCGCCGTTATAACGGCTTTGCAACTTTCGGGGTTACCGACCAACCGTTTTATGTTTGCCGGTTTTATACCCAATAAAGATAAAGCCCGTACGGATTTGTTTGATGAACTGAAAAACATTAACACCACTTTGGTATTTTATGAAACCGCGCCGCGCTTGTTAAAGACCTTGTCGGCGGCTTCCGAAGTGTTTAGCAGCCGAGAAATTGCAATTGCCCGCGAACTGACCAAAATGTACGAAGAAACCGTTTGCGGTACAATTGACGAGGTTAGATCTCACTTTGAACAAAACGAGCCTAAAGGTGAATTTGTATTGATGGTTGCTCCGCCGCAAGAAAAGCAAAATTCCGCAACCGACATCAGGGAAATTTTGCGTAAACGCCTGCAGGAAACCTCCCTTAAAACAGCAGTCAAAGAAATCACCGAACAATATAAGCTGAACAAAAATGAAGTTTATGCTCTGGCTCTGGAGTTAAAGGATGAGTAATTATCTGAGAGGCCGCCGCGCAGAATTTTTGGCGCGTCTTTATATGATTTTGCACGGTTACCGGATAATCGCACGCAACTATGTCATCGGACGAGGTACCACCGCCGGAGAGATAGATTTTATTGCTAAAAAGGGACATTGTATTGTTTTTGTGGAAGTAAAAGAACGGCAAACTTTGGATTCGGCGGCCTATGCCATTAGCCCAAATCAACAACAAAGACTTATTCGCGGTGCCGAATGTTTTATTAAAAATAATCCGCAATTTCAAGGGTTTGATTTAAGGTTTGACGCTGTTTTAATTGTTTTTCCGTGGACGGTTCGGCATATAAAAAATGCTTGGACGGCATAAAAAAAAGTATAAAAAACTTGATTTATACTTGCATTGCCGATTCGCTTATGCTATAAGTTGACGTGTTGTGTAAAGAAAGGAGCATTAAAAATGATACAAATGCCGGAAAATCTTGTTGAAATGGCGCTCAAGACCATGGGCGACCGTTGGAAAGTTATGATAATTCAAGAGTTAATGGACGGCACCAAGCGCTTCGGAGAAATAAAAAAAGAGCTTGGCGATATCACGCAGAAGGTATTAACCGCCAATTTGCGCGCTCTTGAGGAAAAAGGAATTTTAATCCGCACCGTTTACGCACAAATTCCGCCAAAAGTGGAATATACGTTGACGAATATAGGTTACAGCTTAAAACCGGTGTTGGATTCAATGCGCCAATGGGCAGAAGAATACTACGACCAAAATGTCAAAAACTTAATGCCTAATTTGGGATAGAAATTTTATAAAAGGCCTGCACCGAGCAGGCTTTTTTTATTGTTTAGAGATAAGTGCACAGTAACTTTTTGACGACGTGTACACAGACAGTACACGAGTGCAATTCCAACCGGCACTGAAGCGCGCATAAGCTCGGATAACGAGTCAGATGCGAAGAAGGATTTTTTCGCCGTGTACAAAGTAGTACATAAGAAAAAATCCTTCAAGCAGATGACCGTTAGACGAGCTTATATCCTGTGGTAGGGGTGATGAGAAATAATAGTCTGTATCCGATAAATTTGTTCGGCAAGGACTGCACGCATCAAAATATGCGGTAGGGTTAATTTACCGAAAGATAAAATAAGGTCGGCTTTATCGCGAGTAGATTGCAGATGGCCGTCGGCACCGCCGATTAAAAAGCAGATTTCCGAACAACCGTTTAATATCCAGTTTTCGGCTTTTTGCGCCAGTTCTACACTGGAAATATTAACACCGCGCTCATCAAGAACAACCACTTTCGCGCCGTGCGGTATAGATTCTTGCAAAAACTTTGCCTCGTCCTGCTGGTTGGAATTGTCTTTTTCTTTGATGACCAAATCCCAAGACGAGCGCTTGACGTATTCGGCAATAATAGCGGCCTCCGGAGATCCGGATTTACATTTTCCTATGGCTAAAATTGTTGCTTTCATTATCACCTCACAAAAAACGCCGCGATTATTTGCGGCGCAAAATTTTTATTCCTGACGCAAATTCGCCGCCGAAGTCCACATTTTTTCCAAGTTATAAAACTCACGAACTTCCGGACGGAAGATATGTACAATCACATCAAAAGCATCAATCAAAACCCAATCGGCTTTCTGTTCGCCTTCAACAGTGGTACGATGACCTGCGGCCTTAAGATTCTCTTCTATTTTTTGCGAAATGGAAGCAACATGGCGGTTAGAAGTACCGCTTGCCACCACCATATAACTGGCAATAGAAGTTTTACCTTCCAAATCAATCACCAAAACATCTTCGGCTTTCATATCATCCAAAGTATCGGTAACAATTTGCAAAATTTGATTATTATTTTCTTCTTTTTTCTTTGCCACTTTAAATCTCCTTTATCCTAACGGCGACCATGGTTTAGACGGGGCTTCTATAATTTTTTCGTCTGTCGCTTCTTTCTTTTTGGTAGTGGTAACATACTTTGCCACTTCGTTCAAGCATAAGTTTAAATCTTTTCCGGCCACTGCCGAAATGGCAAAAACCGGATTCGCGCAAACTTTCTTAAGCTCGCTCATTTTTTCTTTAATTTCATCATCGGTCAAAGCGTCGCATTTATTGAGCGCGACCACTTCCGGCTTATTTTTCAGCTTATCGTTATAAAGTTCAAGCTCTTTTCTGATAGTGACATAATCTTTAGCCACATCTTCGGCGGTACCGTCCAACAGATGCAAAAATGCGGAACAACGTTCAACGTGTTTTAAGAATCTGTCACCTAAGCCCACACCTTCGTGAGCACCTTCAATCAATCCCGGAATATCGGCCAAAACCATTTCACGACCGTTCGTCCAAGCCACACCCAAATGCGGATGCAAGGTAGTAAACGGATATGAAGCTATTTTAGGTCTGGCCGAAGTTACCGCCGATAAAAACGTTGATTTTCCGGCATTAGGCAAACCTATCAAACCGACATCGGCAATAATTTTTAAGCGCAACCATACCCAAAGTTCTTCGCCCGGAGTTCCCGGTTCGGCATAACGCGGTGCCTGATTGGTAGAGCTTTTAAAATGAGTATTACCCAAACCGCCCTTACCTCCTTTGGCAATCAAAAAGCGCTCACCGGCAACCACCATATCTTTGATAACGGTTTCGCCGTCTTCGGCAACGATTTCGGTACCGACCGGAACTTTGATAATCAAATCTTCGCCCTTATATCCGGTCATTTCCGAGCCCATACCCTGTTGACCTTTTTGAGCTTTGAAATGTTGCTGATAGCGAAAATCTATCAAAGTGTTGAGGTTTTCCACCGCTTCAAAATAAACGCTGCCGCCGTTACCGCCGTCACCGCCGTTCGGACCGCCGAATTCAATGAACTTTTCACGGCGAAACGCGACGCAACCCTTGCCGCCGTCACCTGCTTTAATATATATTTTCGCCTGATCCAGAAACTTCATTTTTTCCTCTTATACAAAATAAAGGGGCATAACGCCCCTTTCTCAGATTTTATTCAAAGATTATTCGGCAACAACAGATACATATACCTTGTCGTCGGCCTTAGTCTTAAATTCAACCTTACCTTCGGAAGTAGCAAAAATCGTATGATCTTTACCCAAACCAACATTCTGTCCCGGATGATACTTGGTACCACGTTGACGAATGATAATGTTTCCCGGGATTACAGCTTCACCACCGAATTTTTTAACACCCAAACGACGACCTTCAGAGTCGCGGCCGTTATTGGAGCTACCACCAGATTTCTTATGTGCCATAACGCTTTCTCCCTAAAATTAACCTAAAATATCCGTAATCTTAACGATTGTGATATTTTGTCTGTGACCGTTTTTACGACGATAGTTTTGTCTTCTTTTCTTTTTGAAAACAATAACTTTCGCGTCTTTTGCCTGTTTAACAACAATAGCTTTAACGCTTGCACCCGAAACCAACGGAGTACCGATAGTCGAATCCAAAGCCAAAACTTCGTTGAAAACAACTTCTTTACCTTCTTCACCGGCGATTTTTTCAATCTTTACAACGTCCCCAGTGGTGACATTATATTGCTTACCGCCTGTTTTAATTACTGCGTACATATTTTTTCACCTTATTTTTGAACATAATACAATGGCTTGTAATATACATAAGTTTTTTGCGCTGTCAACAACAAAAATAACTATTTTTTAAATATTTTTCAACAATCGGTATTTTTTCCGGAAAATTTTATAAACGTTCGTACAAAAACTCTTGACAAAAACAGAAAAAAATCTCATTATGTTCCACAAATAACAATTAGTAATAAACTTTTAATTTTAATCATTATGAAGCAAATAACAATCAAAGACGTACGCCGCGCCATCACTTACGTAGGCATGAGCGGTGAGCATGTTGACATCCTTCGTGACGTATCAGACGAGCAGTTGCTTGCCTCCGATTTCACCAAAGATTTCAAGATGGGTAACATCAGAGTTGTCAATGTGCTCGTTGAGTTAGAGCGTATCTACAACCTGTGCGTTCCCGTGGAGGTGTTCAAAACAATGACTGACAACACCGTTGGTACATTTATGAACGCCGTCAACAAGTATCTCAGCGAGAAACCTGCCTCTTGAGAATATCAGTGCGGCAGTAAACCATAAAGAAACACGACAAGAGAAATCTTGCCGTGTTTTTTATTCTGACCTTTAATTAAAATATCTGCGAATATCGGTTATCTGTCTTTAATTTTTCCGTTTCTGTAACGCATTTTTTATAGGCGGCGGCTTCTTTACCGAATCTGTTTGCGATTTCTGCCAATCTCTCATCAAACGTAAAATTTTCGCCGTTCGGTCCGGTTGACATGTCGGCACAATTCAAAATAAACAACTCGTCCGACATATTTTCAACCGTTTCATCTCCGTGTTTTGAAACTTCTTGCCAATATTTATATCCCGAACGTTTCAAAATTTCCCCGCCGACTGCCGCGTGTGAAGCATTACTCTCCATAAACTCATACCCCATATCGTGAAGCATACCGAGCAAAAACATATCTTCGGCATATTGATTATCATTCGGCTTAAATTTCAAAGCAAACTCTTTTGCTTTGCGCGCCACTCCCAAAATATGTTTCCACCTGTTTTCGGTTATCATTGTTCCCCCGTTTTTAGAGTTCAAGCCAACAACGCATTTTCTTTTAAATAGCCATACACTTCTTTAGCAAGAATTTTATGTCCTTCGCTGTTCGGGTGCAGAGCATCGGCATACAAGGTTTCAATATTTCTGTTTTTCCATTTATCGTACCTTGCAAAAAAGTTAATTCCCCGCTCTTTGCATATTTTTTCTATAATCTTATTATAATGTTCAACATCCGAATTATAACGAGTAAGCGTTGCTTCTTCCATATAGCGATTTTCAATAACCGGCAACAAATCCAAAACAACGATTTTTGCTTTGCTCATGGCCAAAATATCAAGCAACTTGTTCCAATACATAATCCGCGCACCGTCGGAAAAATCCAGCTGTAAATCACTGTCTTTTCTTCTTCTCAAATCGTTGATTCCGACACTAACAATAAGCAAATCAAAATGCCTTGTCAAAACTTCAGAAATTGCCCTGCCCGTCGTATCGGCAACATTATCTCCGGCCTGCGCCATATTATTAAAAAGATAAGTACCGTCATTATTTTCCAATATCATTTTTCCCAATCTGGCAAACCAACCCAAATCCTTATCGTCACAATAGCCGTGCGCAATAGAATCTCCGAGCATACCCACAATTTTCAGCATTTTTCATCCCCCGTTTTTTACCTTGCCATTAAAAAGACGATTAAATGAGCTAACATTATTTTTTTCATAGCAAAATATATAAAAAAGTCAATATCGCAAAAATTTTGAGCAAAACTATTATGATAAAGTCCGATACCTCGTTTTATGTTTGCAGAAAGTTTTGAATAAATCTCAAAGGAATATTGAAATAAATAAGAATATTTTTTAACCTGACTACAAGTTTAAGGAGAAGAAAATGAAAAACAATCAAACAGGAACAGTACAAGTAAAATTTTTAGTTTTTATCGTGATTTTATGCGCGGCAAGCTTAGTAGTTTTTTCAAAACTGCAACATAAAAAACAAGTTAATGCTATGATAAGCCAGATTGCAAGCTTAGGAGCAACCGTAGCCCGGCAAAGCACTCACGCTTCTCAAATCGCAGAAAAATATAAAGGGAATTATGCTCTTTTCCTTAGGCAAACAAATAATTTGCCGGCCGGAATTTCTTATGTTAATGAAGCAATTAATATTTCAAACAATGCCAAAGTAAAAGCAACTCTTGATACCAACGGTGTTGTTATCTTAGAGGTTTCAAACCTTGATACGAACAGTTGTGTCAAGATTGCAACCACCAATTGGGGCTCGCGGAAAACAACGCAATTTGTAGGAGTCGGTATCGGAGAAGCTCCGGATTTCAGTTGTTTAGCCGCCAATAGCTGCAAATTTAATTATATTGCCGCCTTTTCGGGAACGGCAGATTACCCTTTCGCCGTTGAAAGAGCGGAAATACCATGTTCATTATCCGAAAAAGCAAAGCAACCGGCCACCGTATATTTAGGCTATAAATTATAATATCAGATAATAATATGCAAAAAAGGCACCTCAAAGGGTGCCTTTTTTCTAATGCAATTATCGGAATGATTATGAGCAAGAGTTTAGATTGATAATCTAATCATTAACTTTGCCCAGTAATTTATCCGAAACGAATTTTTCAACCATTTTCAAAGATTTTCCTAATTCCTTTTCTTCCAAATGCGTTCCTAATTTCTTATCAATACTGCGTGCAAATTTATTACGGCTTTCTCCAAGTTTACTGCCTTCATCCAACCATTCATTTGCAGCGTCTTTGATTTGTTCTTTAATTGCTTCTATCATTTCCTTTTTAAGCTTTTCGGAAAACTTTATATATTCATCTACGGATAAAAAGTTGTTGTCTTTTGTACCGTCATCAAAAGGATCATCAAAAGGACGAAGACTGTCATTAACGTCAGAAACGAACATATTGAATCCTTTTAATTCTCCATCTTTGATAAGAGGGTGGGCTTGTATTTCCTCAGAATCCCCCACAGCGTGACTTATCGGTTTTTCAGGATTTTTCAGACATTCCTTTATGAGAGATTTTTTCTTCATATCGGCAATCTTTTTACTAACTAAATTTGACATTTTTTTATCCTTTCAACGTGAAACAACCAACAATTTATGTTATCATACTTCACAAATCTGTTTTTGTCAAGTTTTTTTTACAATATGATTAAAGTCACATAATTATCAGAAATGGAGTTATTTTTATGATAAATAAAGCAACTATGGTATGAGCTAAAGCTGTTTTTTGTCCCAAACTAACAAAGAACTTGACAAACGTTAACGGAGTATAATACTTATAAAATATGAAAAATTTCAGCTTAAAAGACAGATTTGCAAGTGTTATATATACCCTCAAGCACAAACGAGCTTTTTTGACGATAGAAAAAAAGTTGCGGGGTAAAAATACTATACACGGATATCTGCACGACGCAGATAAACTTTTTTTGTATTTAGTACCGTGGCTCTGTGATGATGACGTGCAAAAAATCCATCGTTTACATAATAAGCATCATATTGAAGATACTCGCCCCAAAAGCGAGGAAGATTTGCTTGATGCAGTTATAGATTGGGAATGTGCCCGTATGACCAAGCCGGATAAACCGTTAAATGCGTATGATACGTTGATGAAGTTTTATCCGGAACATAAGGAAGAATATTTGCCGATAATTTGTAAGTATCTGCCGGAACAAATCCGTAAGTAATATAACTCTCGCCCTAAAAAGCGCAAGTATCAGAAAATCAAGGTTATTGAGCATTAGGACTTTGTGTGATTCAGCCCAACAAAAGCAAAAAGGCACCTTGAAAGGTGCCTTTTTAAAAATGGTGCGCTTTGCTTTGCAACTATCGGACTCAAAATTATGATGAATATAAGCAGTTGGAACATAAGCTATAGAAAGCATTGGAAAATATTTAAAAGCATATTGAAAGAAAGTTTATAGTTATGTATCCTAAATGAAATATTTAGGAGATTTCTATATGAAAAATTTCGGTTTTTATATTTTAGGAATAATTACGGGTGTCGTTCTAACTCCTTTTATTCTTGGTATAATCAATGGATATGAAAAGGCTGTTGATGAATATGATAATCCTTATGGTATAAGAGGATTAAAAATGCTGAAGCAAAAGGGTGAATGTGTCACATCAAATAATCTTGAAATTTTTCAGACACTAACTAGTGGAATAGCTTTAGCTCATCCGACTGGTAACTATAATGTTTTTGTTTTACTTATCGATGAAACAGAACGACTTTTTTATGATGGTGAAAAAGTAAAGAATCCTACAAATCATTGTGCAAAACAAATTGGTACTTATACTTACGAAACTAAAGCGGAAGTGCAAAAAACTGTTCCTGCTGTTATAATTGAAAAAAATTAAATGTTTAGTGCAGATGAATATTATAACGAAGAAAAACAATGTACATATAAGGATGAAACATACCTTGTTAGAGATAATGGCGCTGTTTTAAGACTTCCTAAAAATGCAAATAAAATTCGTCCAAAAGATAATAAATGGACTTTTGGTAATCTAGGCGATAAAGGTTACTTATATATTGCAGGGGTGCAAATTCATCGAATTGTTGCTACAGCGTTCCATGGAAACGCTCCTTCGCCCCAGTATATTGTTGACCATAAAGATACTAACAGACAGAACAATCGTCCTGAAAATTTACACTGGGTAACAAAGTTAGAAAATGCACTTAACAATCCAATAACAAGAAAGAGAATTGTTGCAATTTGCGGAAGTATTGGAGCATTTTTAAAAAATCCTGCATTACTTGGAGAAAGTAAGTTAGACCCGAACTTCATATGGATGCGACGTGTCACTCCTGAAGAAGCAAAAATTAGCAGGAAAAGACTTGAAGAATGGGCTAAAAGTGATCCTGTTTCTACTGGAAATGGTAAATTAGGACAATGGATATATAAAGAAAAGCTATCAAAAGATGAATTTTTACTAAATGAGTATGATAACTACAAAAAATACGATTTTTCAGAACCTGAATATATAGATTCTTTAACTCCATGGGCACAACAAAAATATGATAACTGGAAAACACCAACGGAATTTCCATGTACTCCGTCAGATGGAGAAGAAAAATCTTTAGATGCTTATCTGAAAAAATTAAAACCAGGTTGTGTCTTTGCTAAAAATCAATATGGTGTATCTATTGTCGATAAAGCAGCTTTTAATAAAGACAAGAATGCATTGATAGTAAAAACATTTATTGCTTCACAGGAAAATGTAAAATCTGGAGGACACAATTCCAAAATCACTATAGAAAATGGATATTTTATACATGAAACAATAGGTTCATATTTCTCTTCGGAAGGAGCAGAAAAATATTTTACTTTAGCAATAGGCGAAGAATGGACCGGTGGTGATGTATTTGATGATTATTGTTAAAAAATTATCGGACTGGGATTTTATTTTTCAAAACACTTGATTTTCTTAGCTTTTGCTTAAAAAGTCCGATAGTAAATGAAAAAATGGTATTTTGGGGAACGAAATTATCGGACTTTATGTGATTCAGCCCCACAAAAGCAAAAAGGCACCTTCCGAGGTGCCTTTTTAAAAATGGTGCCGCTGAAAAGAATGTGCGCGCGCTTCGCACTGCGCATCTTTCGCTAACGCTTAAGACCTCGGACGCTTTTTCAAAGCGCCTCGTCCAACTTCGCAACACAAAAGCGTTGCTCGTTAGTCAGACTTTCGTTGCCCCCGAAAGTCCGGATTTACTTGTGATACCAATAAAGAAAGGGGCATCCGAAGATGTCCCTTTTTTTATTGGTGCCGCTGAAAAGAATCGGACTTTCGACCCCGTCATTACCAATGACGTGCTCTACCACTGAGCTACAACGGCTTCGTAATTCTCATATCATCACGACAATCACAAAATACACGGAACTTTTTAAAAATCAATCTATTTTTTTCATTATTTACAAAATTTATGTAAATTTTTTACTATTTACCCGATATACTGGGCAAAAATGTGGGTATAAATTCGGATTTGAGGTTAAAAATGTCTTCAAAAAATTCTGCCAGAGATAAAAAAATTAACATTAACAATTTCGTCAGAGATTCGGAAAACGAAAATGAAAGTTGGCTTTCCAGCGGTCTGCATCGCTTTATTATTGCTTTTAGCGTAATGTGGTTCGGCATTGTTGCCATTTATATTTCCAAATTCTACGGTTGGGATAACCTTTTTTCCATTACCCCTAACGAGTTTGTCGCTTTTCTGACTACCACTACCTTACCGCTCGCCATTATGTGGTTGATTATGGCTTTTATCGATCGCGGTAACAGCTTCAAAAAAGAAACCCGAATGCTCAGAGAATCTCTCAATCAAGTGATTTTTCCCGATTCTAAAGGTAATGAAGCAACCAGAATGATTGCCGAAGCCATTAAAGCACAGGTGGCCGATTTGAAAGATGCCACACGCGATGTTTGCGCTCAAAGTGATGTTATCAAGCGCGAACTTACCGATCGTGTCGTGGAACTACGCGAGCTTGCCGAAGCATTGGATAAATATTCTTCTCAAACCATGACGGAAATGAACGAAGAAGTCGGCAAGTTGATTGAAAACTTTAATATGATTACCGACAAAGCATCTTCCGCCACCTCCGATTTCAGAGTAAACACTCTGCAAATGCGCGAGGACAGCGAAAAATTGGTGTCAATAGTTACCCCGATGGTCAATGAAATGGTTACCGCCGCCGAGCGCGTAAAAGAAGTTGTTAACGTTAACAACGAAAACATTACTAAAGCCCAAGAACAGCTTTCTCAATATTCCGACAGTAGCCAACAGGCTATCGGCGGTATGATTCAAATTTGGGAAGAAAAAGGTGAAAGTTTGCAAAAAGCCTTCTTGCGCACTTCGGAAAATTGCGAAGAACTTTTCCATCGCTTGGATTCAGGTATTTCTCACATTGAAAACAGTATCAAAGAACAAAAACACGTGGTGGAAACTCAATCGGCGCTTATTGATAAAAACTCCGCCTTTTTGGATAACAAACTCGGAGAATACGGCCGCCTTATCAGTCTTGAAGTTGAGGCTATGATTAAGCGTTCGGGAACTTTGGAACAGAATATTCAAAACCAAATCCGCAATATGCAC
>Ga0265298_10000248_pt1 | contig 83039 bp, 79 predicted proteins | sample AusTroGonzalo_MG_3_FD_193486 | JGI IMG/M metagenome (GOLD analysis project Ga0265298, IMG submission 193486) | Bovine rumen microbial communities from tropical cattle in Woodstock, Queensland, Australia - Gonzalo_01 | ecosystem: Host-associated > Mammals > Digestive system > Stomach > Rumen ...
CCAATTTTGTTTTTTCTATTCTTCTATGCGTTTGTTTTCAATCGTTTCCGGCTTTTATTATACACACTGTAACATGTGTGTCCATTTTCAGCATTAAAAAAGAGGCTTTTCCGGATCCTGACAGGCATGCTACAGCATCTTGTTTTCCTGCTTTCGCATCGCCACTATATCTGGTCTGAAGAAGCCTCTTCCAACTGTTCGTATTCCTCGTAAAGCCTGTTGATCTCTTCCTTCAGGGCATTGTATCGCCGGGTTGTTTCCGCCGCACCCTCCGGTTCCTTCCAGATTTCCGGATCTGCCAGTTCCCGCTCAAGTGCCGCGGCATCCGCTTCCGCTCTTGAAATCGCCTGCTCTGCCGCCCTCAGGCGGTCCTTCAATTCCCGGACTTTTCGCTCCTCTTCCCGGTTTTTTCGCTTTTCTTTGTCCATGGCTGTCCGGGTCTGCTGCGGTCCGCTTCCGTCCGGTGCGGCATCCCGGCTGACTTTTGCCAGATAGCTGTCGTAGTCGCCCAGGTACTCCCGGATCTCACTGCTGTCCAGCACAAAGACTTTTTCCGCAAAGCGATTGATAAAGTATCTGTCATGGCTCACGGCAATGATTGTTCCCGGGAAATCCCGCAGAGCATTTTCCAGCACTTCCCGGCTGTCCATATCCAGATGGTTTGTCGGTTCGTCCAGCAAGAGTACATTGTCCTTACGGAGCATCAGCTCCGTAAGGGCCACGCGGCCCTTTTCGCCGCCGCTCAGCGTGCTGACGGGAGCGAACACATCGTCTCCCGTGAACAGGAACAGACCCAGCGCGCCGCGCACCTCATATTGCTCCATCCTTGGAAAACGGTCCCACACCTCGTCCAGCACGGTCTTATTCTCATGCAGCCCCGCCTGGTGCTGATCATAATAGCCGATATCTACGCCCGTCCCCCAGCGGATGACGCCCGCATCCGGTTTCTCCTCCCCGATCAGGCAGCGCAGCAACGTGGATTTGCCCGTACCGTTATCGCCGATCAGCGCGATCCGGTCTCCCGAGCGCACATGCAGGGCAAGTTCCCGGAACAGAATGCGCTCACCGTAACTCTTCGTCAGACCGTCAGTCATCAGCACATCGTCCCCCGTCCGCCTCCGGGTTTCAAAGCGGAAGCGTACCGTGCCTTCTTCCTGCGGTTTCTCCAGACGCTCGATTTTTTCCAGGCGTTTTTCCTTGCTCTCCGCCGCTTTAATGCTCTTTTCACGGTTGAAGCGGCGGTACATGGCAATGATCGCTTCCTGCCGGGCAATTTCCTTCTGCTGCAGTTCCCAGGCTTTCATCCGGATTTCGTACACGGCAGTCCGCTTTTCCAGATACTCCGTGTAATTCCCGGTATAGGTCTCAACGGTGCCCAGCAGCAATTCCGCCATCCGTCCGCACACACGGTCCAGGAAATACCGGTCATGGCTGACAACCAGCACGGCACCGCGGTAAGACGTCAGGTATTCTTCCAGCCAGGCTATGCTCTTCAGGTCCAGGTGGTTGGTAGGCTCGTCCAGGAGCAGAAGATCCGGCTCCGTAAGCAGCATCCGCCCCAGGCACAGTCGCGTCCTCTCCCCGCCGGAAAGCAGGCCGGTTTTCATCTCCTGATACTCCCGCAGCTTCAGGCCCGCCAGCACCCCCTGGACAGAGGAGCGCCAGCCGTAGCCGTTGCTGCGCTCAAACTCCCGGGTCAGCGCGTCATATCTGCCGCCGAGCCGTCGGAGTGCTTCCGGATCCTCAGCGGTATCCGCCATTTCCTGCTCCAGCCGACGCAGTTCCGCTTCCATCCGCCGTTGCGGCTCAAAAACGCTCTCCAGCGTCTCCAGCACCGTTTCCTCCCCGGTCAGTTCGCCCTGCTGAGCCAGATAACCGATCCTCAGGCCCTTCTGCATGTTTACGGTGCCTGTGTCCGCGCTTTCCTGCCCGGCGATGATTTTCATCAGCGTACTTTTACCGCTGCCGTTCACGCCGACCAGTCCCATCCGCTCGCCCTCCTGAAGGGTAAACGAAACAGACTTCAGCACCTCATGGGTCCCAAAGCTTTTCGTCACATCCTGAAGGGCAAGTATGATCATAAGTCTGTCCTTATTCTCTCAATATATATACGCTGCCCGGCTCGTCCCGTAACGCCACTTGAAGGCTAATATCAACACCCTCGCGGATGCCTTCCCGCTCCAGCGCGCCGGCGGAAACCTTCCGTGCAAGGGTCGGCGTATTATTTTCTCCGCTCAGGTGGCCCAGGATCACATTGGACGTCCCGGCAATGATCAGCCGCAGCAGCGCATCCGCGCAAGCCTCATTGCTCAGGTGCCCGTGATCCCCGAGGATCCGCGCCTTCAGCGCCGCCGTATAGCGAGGGTTCGCCCGGAGCATATCCGGATCGTGGTTGCTCTCCAGCAGTACCAGTGTGCTGCCCGCCACGTTCGACCAAACCTCGTCCGAAAAAAATCCCAGGTCCGTCGCCGTTGAAACGCTGACACCGCCTCCGTACAGGCGGAACCCCACCGGGTCTGCCGCATCATGCGGGATGGAAAAAGGAACCACGCCGATGTCACCGAGATAGAAATCCTGTCCGGCAGCAATCTCGCGCCGCATGTCCGGCGGGATCTTTCCGATCTTACCCTCCATTGCCTTCCAGGTCTCCGAAGTGGCATAGAGCGGCAGATGATATTTCCGCGCGAGCACCCCTGCCCCGGCAATATGATCGCTGTGTTCATGGGTGATCAGCACACCGCTGATCGTCCGGATATCCGCTCCGATCCCGGCCAGCGCGTCCTCAATCGTCTTTCCCGACTTTCCCGCATCAATCAGCAGCCGGGTCTCCCCGTACTGGCAAAACAGTGCGTTCCCGCTCGATCCCGAATACAGGGGGCAAAAATACATGTCCATCATAAATCCAGATGCTTTGCAACCCTTTCTTCAACCGGCGGCGGCGTCATATAATCCGGTCCGAACAGGACCGTCAGCACCTCGTCGTATTTCTTTGGGATCAGGCAAGTGACATTCTCAAACGGCGCCCGGATCTTCTCCCGGAACTGTTCCGGATGCCACACATGGGTCATCAGCTCGAAGGCGCCGTTTGACATATGCAGGTCGTTCCCTTCCCGGATCCTGGTCGAAACCTTTTCATACCGCTTTGCCTTCCACGCGTAGGAAAACGGCAATCCCAACATATGGGTCACCCGCAGCAGAATCCGGTTTTTTAGCCCGAAGCGGCTGTAATCCACATTCTTTTTCATCATTCCCTGCAGGAGATGCAAATGCAACAGATGCGCTTTCCGGCGAATCCCCTCCGGAGGCAGCGGATCCAGAATAAAGAAATCCGTAAATGCCGCCGCCTTTTCCGGATCCCGGTTCATCACCCGGGGAGTCCAGGTATCCAGGTAGGTCAGCTCAAACCGGCGGTCACATTCTTCCGGATAAATCTGGCGGAACTTTGTAAACTCGTCACGAGTCATCAGCAGGTCCACGTCGTCATCCCAGGGGATGAAGCCCTTATGACGCACGCAGCCCAACAGCGTTCCGCACATCAGGTTATATTCGATGCCGTACCGGTCGCATACCGCGGTGATGTCCCGCAGCTGCTCCAGCAGCTCCGCGTGGATCTCCTCCAGCGTCAGTTCCTTTTTCACTCTTCACTCTCCACTCTTCGCGCTGCGTAAAGCGCCTCCGCTTCCGCGGCGATCGCAGCCCCGTCCATTTTATAAACCTGCCGCAGATACTGCTGATCGCCTACCACCGTGGCAAAGCAATCCCGCAAGCCGACCCGCCGGACGCGGCAGCCGCTTCCCTCTTCCGCGGCAATCTCGCATACCGCGCTTCCGAAGCCGCCTGTCACCGTATTCTCCTCCACTGTTACCAAACCCCGGAAAGAGGCCAGCAGCTCCCGCACGGTTTCCTCATCCAGCGGCTTCAGGCAGGGGAAGCTGACCACCTTCGCGCTGATTCCTTTCGTCTCCAGCCGCTGTGCGGCGTCCATTGCCTGTGTCAGAATCCCGCCAGCGCTCAGCAGCGCGATATCCGTTCCTTCCCGCAGCGCCAGTGCTTTCGGAAAAACCCAGTTTTTTACAGCCGAAGGATGAACCTTCGGCTCATTGCCACGGCCCAGGCGCAAATAGCATGTGCCCGGCATCTGCAGCATCGCCCGGGTCACGGCCTCCGTCTCTGCCGGATCCCCGGGGGTGAAGCATGTGATCTCCGGGATTGCCCGCATCACGCTCATATCCTCCGTCGCGTGGTGGCTCATGCCGAGGCTACCGTAGACAAAGCCTCCGCCCACGCACACGATCTTTACGTCAGCATTATGATACGCACAATCATTCCGGATCTGTTCCAGCGGGCGCAGCGTCGGGAAATTACCGATAGAATAGACGATCACGGTCCTTCCGGTGGCGGCAAGCCCGGCAGCCATACTGACCATTCCCTGCTCCGCGATCCCGGCGTTCACCATCCTCTCCGGAAAACACTCCCACAGTGGCCGTAGCACACCGAATCCCAGATCGCCCGTAATCAGGACGATCCGGTCATTCCGCTCCATCTCTTCTGTTAGGACCCGCACAAATGCGTCTCTCATGGCCTGAGCGCCTCCAGTTCCTTCAGCGCTGCTTCGTATTCTTCCCCCTGCGGCGTCCGGTAATGCCACAGGATGTTGTTTTCCATAAAGGATACGCCTTTGCCCTTCACCGTATGCGCAAGGATTACGTAAGGCTTACCGCTGCCCGCATTGTCTTTTGCCCGGTCAAATGCAGCCTTCAGCGCCTCCGTATCATGCCCATCCACGCTTTCGGCGTTCCATCCGAAATCCCGCCATTTCTGTTCGAAGGGTTCCAGTTTCAGCGTTTTCTCGACCGTGGTCAGGCTCTGCATATGATTATAATCGACCACGGCGATCAGCCGGTCCAACCCGTACTGCGCCGCCTGCAGCGCGCTCTCCCACACGGATCCTTCGTCGCACTCGCCATCGCCCAGCACTACATAGGTCCGCCAGCTCGCCCTGTCCATCTTCGCGCCCATCGCCATGCCGACGCCGATGCCGAGCCCGTGTCCCAGCGCGCCGGTGGAAACTTCCACTCCCGGTACACCCTTATGGCTCACATGCCCGCTCAGGTACGATCCGTTGGCATAATGCGTTTTCAGCTGTTCCACAGGAAAAAAGCCGGTCTCCGCCAGCGCGGTATATACCGCACTTCCCGCGTGTCCTTTGCTCAGGATCAGGCGGTCACGGTCCGGCATCTTCGGATCCTTCGGGTCCACTTTCAGCACGGAAGTATAAAGCACGGCAATGATTTCCGCCACGCTGAGCACGCTGGCGATATGGCTTCCCCGGCTCAGGTGGGTCATCTCCAGGCCGCTGCGGCGAATCAGCCAGGCCAGCACCCGGGGATCGTTCACATCCGGCTTTCCGCCCGGGAATCCGCCGTGAATTCGCGCCTCATAGCTTTCCATGCAGTCTTTTGTCCTCTCCATGTCATCCCTGGTGCCCTAATGTTATCCCGGCACCCCAATATCATCCTGAGAGTAGTCGAGGGATCCCCTTTTTCTTCCCCGTCTATCCCTCGTTTTTCTCTTTCCTCATTGCATCAGCTTTCCTGAAAACACCCAGCAGTGTTTCCACAAACAGCTTCGCGTCCAGCGAAAAGCACTGTGTCTTCGCGTACTCCACCCTCAGGCGGTTCTTCTCCGGCAGAATCAGCCGTTCGAAGTTGGCCACCGGATCTTCCTCGCCCACAATCTCATCCTGAGCGATGTACACGATGCTGCTCCGGTCAGTAATTCCCGGCCGGACCCACATGATACATTGCTGCTCCTCCGTATACTGTTCTGTATAGAGCAGCAGCTCCGGTCGTGGGCCCACAAAGCTCATGTCTCCGACGATGATGTTGAACAGCTGGGGCAGCTCGTCCAGCTTCAACCGCCGCATGATCCGGCCTGCCCGGGTCACTCTGCTGTCATTCTTCGCAGTGCAGCCGCCGGTCTTGTCGGCATTCACCACCATGCTGCGGAACTTGAAAATCCGGAACGGCTGGTTATGATATCCACCTCGCACCGCCCGGTAAAACACCGGACCCTTCGAGTCCAGTTTCACCCAGACTGCCAACGGGATCATCAGGATCAATCCTGGAATCAGCAGGATCAGTGCCAGCAGAAAATCCAGCATCCGCTTCACCACCTTGCTGTAGAAAGGGTGGCTCAGCGGCCCGTCCCAGTAAGGTTCCTCCGGCAATGCTTCCTCTCTCCGTATCATTTCGTTCTTTCCCGCGCCCTTCTTATTCTCCCGGCTTGCTGCGCGATGCCGTCCATCCTTATAACTCCACTCTTCACTCTGAACTCTTCACTCTCATTGAATGAGGTCCAGCACCTCATTCAGCCGTTCCAGCTCTTCCCGCGTGCTGTACTGCAGGACAATCCGACCCTTCTGGATGCTGCCGGAAAGTGTGCTCTTCAGCCCGGTCTTCAGGCGGATCTTCTCCTGCAGCTCTCCGAGCTCCGCCGGCAGCTGCTTCGGTGCTGTTTTTTTCTTCTGCGGCTTGCCGACGGAAGATTTCGCCAGCTGTTCCATCTGGCGCACGTTCAGCCCTTCATCCACAGCCTTCCGGGCCAGCCGCAGCTGCTCTTCTTTTTCGGGAATGCCGGCGAGCACCCGGGCGTGGCCCGCGCTCAGCAGTCCGTCCTTCACCATCTCGGTCACTTCGTCCGGCAGCTGGAGCAGCCGCAGCATGTTCGCCACCGCCGGGCGGCTCTTTCCCAGCCGTTCGCCGATCTTTTCCTGGGTGTATCCGCACTGGTCCATCAGTGCCTTGATGCCACGGGCAGCTTCAATCGGGTTCAGGTCTTCCCGCTGCAGGTTCTCGATCAGTGCGATCTCCCGCTGGCGGATCACGTCGATGTCCTTGACAATACAGGGCAGCGTTTCCAGCTCTGCCATCCGGCCGGCGCGGAACCTGCGTTCTCCGGCAATGATCATATACCGGCCTCCGCCGGAGGGGGCTACCAGCAGCGGCTGCAGTACACCCTGTTCCCGGATGCTGTCCGCCAGCTGGCTGATGCTTTCTTCGCTGAAGGTTCTTCTGGGCTGGTCCGGATTCGGATCCAGCTCGCCCACCGGAATCTCCTGGACAGTGGTTGTGCTCCCCCAGTCATCCGTTCCCGCGAAAAGCGAGTCCAGCCCTCTTCCCAGGCCGTGTGTCTTCCTAGCCATTTATGTCCGTCTCCTGTCGTCACTTCTTCTTTTTGTTCCGCGCCAGCACTTCCTTCGCCAGGGCTTCATAAGCCATCGCGCCGCTGCTCTTCGGGTCGTACAGGCAGATCGGTTCACCGTGGCTTGGTGCTTCGCCCAGGCGGACATTGCGCGGGATCATCGTGGCAAAAACAGCCTTTTTGAAATGCTTTTTGACCTGGTCCACCACCTGGATACCCAGGTTTGTCCTGCCGTCCAGCATCGTCAGCAGGATGCCCTCGATCTCCAGCTGCGGGTTAAACGTATGCTTCACCCGGTTAATCGTATTCATCAGTGCTGTCACGCCCTCCAGGGCGTAGTATTCGCATTGGATCGGCACCAGCACACTGTCCGCCGCCGCCAGAGCGTTCAGCGTCAGCAGGCTCAGGCTCGGCGGACAGTCAACAAAGATGAAGTCATAGTCGTCCCGCACGGTCCCGAGCAGCTTTTTCAGAAAAAACTCCCGGTCCTTCACGCTGACCAGTTCGACCTCAGCTCCCGCCAGGCGGATGTCCGCGCCGATCAGATGCAGCTTTTTGATGTCCGTCTGCTGGATGCAGTTTTTCAGCACTGCCCGCCCCATCAGTGCATCATAGATGCTGCTGCGCTCGTTCACCGTGCGGCCCAGGCCGCTGGTGGTATTGCCCTGCGGATCCAGGTCCGCCATGAGTACTTTTTTTCCCGCTTGCGCAATGGCAGCGGATAGATTCACCGCAGTGGTGGTCTTACCCACCCCGCCTTTCTGATTCGCGATCGCGATTATCTTTCCCATGTATTATTCCAACTCTTCCCCGTTCTCGATTCTTTCGATCATGTCGATCCGGCGCTGATGACGGCCGCCTTCAAACTCGGCTGTCAGCCAGTGCTTTGCAATCATCTTCGCCAGCTCCGTCCCAACAACCCGGGCGCCCATGGTCAGGATATTGCTGTTGTTGTGCCGTTTGCTCAGTTCGGCGCTGTATACATCGCTGCAGGTGCATACGCGGATCCCCTTCACCTTGCCGGCAGCAATCCCGATGCCAATCCCGGTCCCGCAAATCAGGATCCCCCGGTCACACTCCCCGTCAGCCACAGCTTTTGCCGCTTTATAGCCGTACACCGGGTAATCATCGTCCCGGTTGTTCGCGTCATAGTTGCCGAAGTCCTTCCACTCCAGGCCCATCTCGTCGAGCATTTTCATCAATTCCTGCTTCAACGCAACTCCCGTATGGTCACATGCCAACGCGATCATGGATAACACTTCCAATCCATAAGTAGTCTATGATATAATACATCATCAATCGTCGAATTTCAAGGAGGCATCCGAACCATGCACGTGCACAGCTGTGCTCTCTGCCACATCGATCTGGACCGGATTTCCGTCCGCCGCGGCGGGCAAGTTCTGCTCCAGGATGTGTCCATGCATATTCATTGCGGTCAGCTCACCGTCCTGATCGGCCAGAACGGTGCCGGCAAGACCACGCTTATCCGCGCCCTCCTGGGTGAGCTGCCTCACAGCGGAACCATCCGGCATGTGGACGGCCGCGGTCTGGATATCCCGCATCTGCGCACCGGTTATGTTCCGCAGCATCTGCAGTTTGATCGGGAGATGCCCCTTACCGTGTGTGATTTTATGGCCGCCTCCCTCTCCCGCCGCCCGGTCTGGACCGGTGTCGGCAAAAAGACCCGTACCCTGGTGAATGAAGCGCTGGCCTCTGTGGACGCAGATGGTCTGGCTGATCTTCCCCTCGGCCGCTGCTCCGGCGGAGAACTGCAACGTGTGCTGCTGGCGCTCGCCCTTACCCCCGCGCCGGACCTTCTCGTACTGGATGAGCCGGTCAGCGGGATCGACCGGAACGGTTTGAAAATGTTCCTTGATACCCTTCTGGATCTCCGGCGCACGCATCATATGGCCATTCTGCTGGTCAGCCATGACCTGCGCTTCGTCCGGGAATATGCGGATCATGTGGTCCTGCTGGATAAATCTGTACTTGCCCAAGGCTCCGCCGAATCGGTCTTCAGCTCGCCGGAGTTTACATCCGTCTTTGGTTTCAGCGGAGAGGAGGCTGCAGAATGAATACGATTTACAGCATTCTCGGTACACTTCTTCCCTTCGAAGCTTATCAGTTTAATTTCATGAAGAACGCCTTCCTGGCTATTCTGCTGCTCACACCCCTGCTGGGCCTACTGGGCACCATGGCGGTCAACCATCAGATGGCTTTCTTCTCGGACGCACTCGGCCACTCCGCCCTCACGGGCATCGGTCTGGGTATTATTCTCGGCCTGCGGAACGATCTGGTCGCCATGCTGATCTTCGGGATCATCTGGGCCATCCTGATCTGCCTGATCAAGCAGTCTGGTTCTACCTCGACGGATACGGTCATTTCCGTCTTTTCCTCTACTTCGGTGGCCGCGGGCCTGCTGATCCTGGCCCGGGGCGGCAAATTCGCGAAATATTCCTCCCTGCTGATCGGCGATATCCTCGCCGTCACGCCGGATGATCTGCTCTGGCTGCTGCTGGCGCTCATTGGCACCCTGATCCTTTGGGCCCTGCTCTATAATTCCCTGCTTCTCACCAGTGTGGATTCCTGGCTGGCCCGCTCCCGCGGCGTCCGCACCCGGCTGGTGGAATGCATCTTTGTAGTCATGGTGGCTGTCGCCGTCATGCTTTCCATCCGCTGGGTCGGCGTCATGCTGATCAACGCCCTCCTGATCCTGCCGGCCGCCGCGGGGCGCAACCTTGCCCGCTCCGCCCGCCAGCACGCTGCCTGGTCCGTCGGCCTGGCCCTTCTGAGCGGTCTTGTCGGCTTGACCCTTTCCTATTATTGGGATACCAGCGCCGGCGCTTCCATCGTGCTGGTCTCCGCTCTCTGCTTTGCGATATCCTTCGGTGTCAAAAAAATAAGAGGCTGAGCCTCTTATTGAAAACGCATGCATTTCATTTTGCCGCTTTGGGCCGGTCGGCCAGAGCGGCTTTCAGCATTTCATACCGCGTTTTTTTCTCTTCTTTCATAAAATGGTCATGCCGCGTCTGCTCCCACTTCAGGCTATAATCCAGCTTCTTTTCACCGAACTGTTCGCTCGTCAGATCAAACCAGGTATCCCCGATTACGTTGAAGCAGTGATAGCCTCCCTCTTCCAACGGTACTCCATACACCAGCCCGCCGAAGATATCCTGCGCCAGAAACGCGGTAATGGAGCACTGCCCCAGCGTCCGGTTCTCCTCGCTCCAGTCCCGCTGCATCCTCGGCGCGCAGGTTTCTTTTTTCCATACGTGCCACAGCGCATTGTACAGGTCCCTTGGCGTCCCAATTCCGGGATAATCCGCGATCCTTGCCGGCATGTCCGCCTTTTCCCAGCCGAAAAAACCGTAGGTCTTCATCCGGTATACCCGGCTGTCGCTTCCTCTTTCATCCCGGATCATCCGGTCATACTCAGCACCGTATTTCTCATACAGACCGATCTCCCCGGTGGAGATCCAAAGCATGTCGTATCCGTCCTCCCGGGCCAGGGCTTTTACCTCTGCGATCAGCCGACCCATCAGCCGTCGCCCACGGTATTCCGGCGCGGTGTAGACAAAGCCCATCCACGGGGTCAGCTCCGTGCCCGGGATGTCATCCTGCTCTGCATATGTACAGAAGGAAACCAGCTTCGTCCCGTCCGTCAGCATCAGCAGCCGAGCATTCTCCCCGTAATGCTCATGAAAGGTTCCCTCCTTCAGCTGCTGATGGAGGTACTGTCCCGCGGTCCAGTCGCACTGGCTCAGCCGGTTCAGCCAGAATCCCGGGTTGAGTGTGTTTTCGTAATCAATAATAACCATACGTTTCCTTCCTCTGTATCAGATCTATGTTGCCTGTATCCTACCATATCCGGTCGCATCTCCACAATATGCCGTCATCCGCACTTCCGTCAAGTGCTCTCCGCTATTATATTCACCAGTTCACGAATCGCCTTGTTCATGTGCTTGTCCTTGTGAATGTACACCCGGGAACAAACCGGGAAATCATGTCCGGCCCACTCCAGTTTCTTCAGCAATTCTTTTTTTATTTCTTCCCGTACCGTCATATCCGGTACAAAAGCAACGCCCAGTTCGTTGACCGCGAATTGTTTGAGGATCTCTTTGCTGCTCGTTTCCAATGCAATCTGCGGGGCAACCGATTCGCTTGCCAGATCCTCCAGCAGCATCCGCCGGAACGTGCAGGTGTGCGAAGTCAGCAACAGCGGGACCTCTTTCAGATCTCTTTCTGCAACACTCTTTTTCTTTGCCAGAGGGTGTGCCGGACTCACATAGAATCCAAGCGTTTCCAGCCTTTCACACAATATTGCCAGATCCGGATACTCCATCGGCGGATCCAGGGAATAGGCAATGTCAAGCACTCCCTTTTTCAGCTGGGCCGCAAACGTATCATGCATGATGAATGATAATTGAATATCAACAGCCGGGAACCGCCGCCTGTACTTCAGAAGAATCTGCGGCAGCCGGTTATAACAGAGTGACTCGGAGACACCCAGACGAATCATCCCTGCCGGCTCCCGCGCCATCGGCACTTCCAGCCGAATCTCCCGCTGCAGCTGTATCATCTTCTCCGCATAGGCTGCCAGCCGTTCCCCTTCAGGCGTTACCACAACCGTCTTCCCGAGCCGTTCGAAAAGCAGGCATCCCAGCTCCTCCTCCAGTTGCCTGATCTGCGTGGTTACCGTTGATTGGGCGTAACCCAATTGATTCGCCGCCGCGGTAAAATTCCCTGTCTCTGTGATTTTTAGGAAGGTTTCCAACTGAGTAATTGTCATGATAGCACTCCGAATGTTCATTATTTTCGATCGTTTATTTCATTTATTTCAATTTTACCGATCGATAATCCGATGCTATTATACAGTCGTACCCGGGAATATGCAAGCTGAAAGGAGAAGAAAGATGAACGCTTTATGTGAAATCATCAAAGAGACGGTAACCCCCAACTTCCTGAATATCCGGACCTCCATCCGTACCTACGACCGGGATGCTCTGTGCTGCGGAGCCCCTTGCTGGCGCTGGGTCTATCACGCGCTGCATTCCGCAGACAAGTGGTTCATCAATCCGAATAACTATGAAGAGCCGGTCTTTCATGAAGAGGGTATGGATAATCCGGACAATCCGACCTCCGTCATCCTGACGGATGAGCAGCTGCTGGAGTATCTGGATGCCGTCGAGCGGAAAACCATGGCTTATCTGGATACGCTGACCGATGAGATGCTTTCCGACAAGCCGGAAGGCTGCCGCTTTTCCCGTCTGGAACTGGTTCTCCGCCAGTTCAGGCATATTTCCTTCCATACCGGCATGCTGAACGGACAGACTGCCCTGGCAACCGGGCAGTTCCCCATGTGGGTTTCGGAAACCGGCAAGTATGTGGATGACGGCATCTTTTTCGGCAGGTACCGGAAAGGGCAGGTCAAAGCATAAAGGGATCAAGAAGATGCCGGAGGCTTTCATATCAGCTGTAAACGAATAATTTTACCATCCTGTGATTATTGTTACAGGATGCTTTTATGTTTTTCACAAAACTCCAGAATCTCTCCAAAACCCAGTTAGGCTATTTATTAGGTTTTTTGGCTGAGAGTTCATTTTTCAGAAAAAACAAAAACTCTGGAAGCGTTGATTTTACTGCCTCCAGAGATGTGGAGCATAGGAGATTCGAACTCCTGACCCCAACACTGCCAGTGTTGTGCGCTACCAACTGCGCTAATGCCCCGAACAGCGGATATCTTATCATAACCATCCGGCTTTGTAAAGACTTTTTTTCTCATTCTGTCCAAAAGGCAAAATCATTCCCAATCTTTCTCCGCTGTGATAAAATGCCTGCGAGGAGTGTGAAAAAGCATGACATTGTCCGAAGCTGTCGAAAAACTGAATAAACTTGAAAAGTCCGTCTATGCCCTGAATCATGCCCAGAGTGTCCTCTATACCGACGGCGATACAGTGGCGCCAAAGAATTCATGGAAGGGTCGCGGCAAGGCGCTGGCCTATCTGGGTGAGCTGATCTATAAGCAACTGGTCAATCCGGAGACCGGGGAAATGCTGGAAACCATTCTGCAGCACGGGGAAGAAACCGATGAGATCACCTTCCGCCGGGCCGAAGTGCTGAAAGAACAGTATGACAGCCTGCATGTCCTGCCCATGGAAGAATATGTCGCCTGGCAGGAACTGACAAACGAAGCCTCCGCCGTCTGGCATGATGCCAAGGAAAAGAGTGACTGGGTTCTCTTTGAGCCGTACCTGGAGAAGATTGTCGCCGCCCGTCGACGTTATGCTTCCCTGAAGTCTCCTGAAAAGCCCGCCTATGATGTCCTGCTGGACGAGTATGAAAAAGGCGCGACCATGAAAAGTCTGGATCCTTTCTTCCATACCCTGCGGGAAGACCTGTCCCCCGTCATCCGGGAGGTTGCCACCCGGGAAAAGCCCGTTCCGGCCTTTCTGTCAAACGTCTGGCCCGTCGACCGGCAGCGCCTCTTTTCCGAAAAAATCATGGCGCTGGAAGGCATCGATCCCCTGAACTGCACCCTGGGCGAGACCGAGCACCCCTTCACCAACGGTACCAACAAATGGGACATCCGCATCACCACCCACTATCATGAAGAGGATCCCTTCTCCAGCCTGTTCAGCGTCATCCATGAAGGCGGTCACGCCCTGTATGAGCTGGACGTGCGCGATGATCTGCAGTTCACCTGCCTCTCCGGGGGTGTCTCCATGGGCGTCCATGAGAGCCAGTCCCGCTTCTATGAAAACCTGATCGGCCGCAGCCGCGCCTTCTGCGTGCCGCTGCTGAAGATTATGAGGGACGTCTTCCCGGAGCAGATGATGGGTGTCACGGAGGAGGATCTTTATTCGGCTATCAATCTCTCAAAGCCGTCCCTGATCCGTACCGAGGCGGATGAGCTGACTTATTCCCTCCATGTGGTGATCCGCTATGAGCTGGAGCGGGGAATGATCGGCGGCGACCTGACCGTCCGAGATATCCCCGGGGAATGGAACCGGATGTACAGGGAAGTACTGGGCATCGACGTGCCGGATGACCGCCGCGGCTGCCTGCAGGACAGCCACTGGTCCTTCGGCGGAGTCGGCTATTTCCCCTCCTATGCCCTCGGCAGCGCTTACGGCGTGCAGATGCTGCGGGAGATGGAAAAGGGCGTGGATGTATGGGGCGCCGTCGCCGCGGGCGATCTTTCCCCCGTAACCGCCTGGCTGACGGAAAAGATCCATCAGTACGGCAGCCTGAAAAAACCGCAGGAACTGCTGCCCGCCGCTATGGGCGGAGAGCTGGATCCCGCGGTCTACACAGCTTATCTGACCGATAAATACACTGAACTATACGGACTCTAACCCGGACTGTACATCTGCCTGGAAATATGGTATAAAAAGAAGCAACTTATGAGTGATTCCGGGAGGCAAGGGCAGCATGAAAAAGCAGAAAACGGCGCTGCAGATCTGCTTTATCATCCTGTCTGCCGCCTCTCTTCTTTTGTTCTGGCTCATTCCCTTTCTTGGCCAGAAAGAAACCTCCGATACGGAAAACCGTTCGCTGGCCCGGCTTCCTGCTTTTTCCGTCCGGGCTTTTCTGGACGGCACGTATCAAAATGATCTCGAGACCGCCGCAGGTGACCAGCTCCTCTTCTCCGAGGAGATCCGCTCCTCCGTTAAGGGGCTCCAGGCTTCCGTCCTGGCTTTTGAGCAGGATCTGCTCTGCCGCCTGAACCCGTCCCTGCGCAGCGGTTATACCCAGATCACTGAGGGGTACTATGCTTATCAGGGCGACGAACACCGGATCGTTGAAAAAACGCAGAACTTTGAAGGTAATGCGACAGATGTTGTCGCCTTTGCCGACCCTTTCAACAATCTGGAAGGTGTCCGCCGGTATCTGTATTTTATCAACAATTCGCGAGTCACAGACTTTGACCACCCGGAGAATGACAGCCGGGTCTACGAATGGATCCGCTCCTTCTTCACGCTGGAAGGTGCCGCCTGCTTCGCTTCGAATGGCTATGAGGATTATTGCCGCTGGTTCTACCAGACAGATCATCACTGGAATGATCAGGGGTTTTACCGCGGCTATACGGAGATCCTGAAGCTGCTGAAGCCGAATGATGTCCCCGCAGGCCCGGGCGAACGTCTGGAAACGGATGCCGTCTTCAACGGGTCCTACGCGCGGGTCACCAAATCCCTCCGGGCGGATGAACACTTTATCGTGCGTTCCTTTGACCTACCTAAATATGCCGTCACCCTGAATGGCAAGCGCGGTACCTACGGAAAACTGAAGGCCTACCTTTCCGGTCGTTTCCCCTCCGAGCCGCTTACCAATCATTATGCCAATTGCTACGGAGGAGACTACGGAGAAATTGTTTATGATTTCGGCACCGAAGGGCAGGGCCGGCTCCTACTGGTTGCCTCTTCCTATTCCAATCCGATCAACGCGCTCATCGCTTCGCATTTTGACCGAACATATGTGATCGATCTGCGGTATTACGAGGCGTATGCCGGGCAGCCTTTCGATCCCTCCTCCTATATAAAGGAGCACGGCATCGACACCGTTCTCCTGCTGGGGGATATCAGACTGTTCCTTCCGGGTGCCGATACAGAAGGGAGCGGGAACTGATGGTCTTCTCGAGCCTGACCTTTCTGTTTATCTTCCTGCCGGCCGTGCTGCTTTTCTATTTCCTTCTGCCGGGCATCAAAACAAAGAATGCTGTGCTTTGTCTTTTCTCCCTGGTCTTCTATGCATGGGGCGAGCCCGTCTATATCCTGCTCATGCTCGCCTCCATTCTGCTGAATTATCTCATCGGTCTCGGGATGGAGCGCTTTCCACGCCGAAAGAAAATGCTGCTTCTCCTCGCGCTGGTTTTTAATCTCGGTGCAATCGGGTATTTCAAATATGCCGGCTTCTTCCTCTCAAGCCTCAATTCTCTTTTCTCCCTGCATCTTCCTGTCCTGCAGATAGCTCTGCCGATCGGCATCAGTTTCTATACCTTTCAGATTCTCTCCTATGTGATTGATGTGTATCACGGCCGAACCGCCGTGCAGAAGAATCTGCTCTCCCTTGCTACCTATATCACCATGTTCCCGCAGCTGGTGGCTGGCCCTATCGTCCGGTATGAAACGGTCAGGGATGAGCTTTCCCGTCGGAAGGTCACCCTGAACGATTTTACCGCAGGCATGTGCCGCTTCTTTTTCGGTCTGGGTAAGAAAGTGCTCATCGCCAACCAGATGGCACTGACGGCGGACGCAGTCTTCGACGCTGCAGTCCTTCCGCCTGCCGGGGCACTGTGGATCGGCGCCCTATGCTACGCGATGCAGATATATTATGATTTCTCCGGCTACAGCGATATGGCCATCGGCATGGGACGGATGTTCGGCTTTCATTTCATGGAGAACTTCGATTATCCCTATATTGCTGATTCCGTAACCGATTTCTGGCGCCGCTGGCATATCAGTCTTTCCACCTGGTTCCGGGAATATGTTTATATTCCCTTGGGCGGAAACCGCTGTTCCCCCGCACGACATATTTTTAACATGCTCGTTGTCTGGCTGCTCACGGGACTTTGGCACGGTGCCGCCTGGACTTTTGTCCTCTGGGGGCTGTATTACGGGCTTCTTCTGATTCTGGAAAAGTATGTTCTCGGCGGTGTGCTGAATCGCATTCCGAAGGCTGTCCGGCGGATCATTACTTTCCTGCTCGCCCTCTTCGGCTGGATTATCTTCCGTTCGGAAAGTCCGGCTGCCCTCGGGCGTTTCCTGTCCGGTGCCTTCCTCTTCGGTTCCTCCGGCACCGGTGCCTTCCTCATGTCAACCGCGAACGCCCTATCGCCCCTGATCCTGCTCCCCGTAGCTGTTCTGGGCTGTCTGCCCTGGACCCGACGGCTCACAAAGCGTTTCCCGGATTCTGGTGTTCTTCCTGTCCTCCGGCTCGTCTGCGCCTTTTTCGTCTGGCTCGCATCCATTGCCATGCTGCTCGGGGAGAGTTATAATCCCTTTATCTATTTCAGATTCTGATGCACTGCCGCGCGCAGCATCCGATCGTTTAGTGGAGGCCCGCTGTGAAAAGATTCCTTGCTTTCCTGCTCCTGTCCCTGTCCCTGTGCTCTTCCGCCTTTGCCGCCTCTTCGCTTGAAGCGCCTTACGCTCCCGGTTCGCCCGGCGCCGCCGTCGCTGCCGCATCAGCGGAAGCGCTCGGTCTGGAGCTTCATCTGACAGACGGGGCCGACCTTCCGAAAGCGGCGGATGTCATGCTGCAGTCTCCCGGCGCTTTGCTCTGCGCGGACCAGTCCCTGATCATCTCCGGTCTTCAGGGCTATACTTCGCAGGATCTTCGCACTGCCATGCGGCCTGTATGCAGGATCGCTGTCAGTCCGCTCTATCTGGTCATCAGTGCGCAAGCCGCCGCTAATCTCGGCATCACCGATGCACAAACCCTTCTTGCCTACATCGCGGAGCATGAATATGAAGTTTACTTTGCCCGCCATATTGATGCGGATGTCTCTGACCGCGCCGTGACAAAACTGTCGGAGACCATCGCCATCTTCACCGAAGGCTATCCGGAAGACGAGATTCCTTCCGCTCTGGAGCGCGGTGACGTGTTGGCTGCTGTCGTTCCGGAAACACAGCTCTCCGGACCCGATGCGTCCCTGATCCCCGTCTGTTCTCTTGGCGCCACGCGAACAGAAGCCTATCCGGATCTTCCCTGCGCAAAAGAGCTGGATATTCCTCTGTGCGATGGCATCGGCGTCTGGCTCTTTGCCTCTTCTGAAACGGATGATGCTGCAGTCGCTCAGGCCGCATCCGCATGCCTGGCAATGGATCCTGCTTCTGTGAACGCCGTTCCCGGTTTTACCTTCTCGCCCCTCGCCGGTGAAGATGCGGATAAAGAAATCCGCGAGATCATCGCGGATTATGTCGGGTATATGACCTCCGAAGGTCTCTTTTTCTATGATCAGTAAAGGGTATCGGGATACTTTCCGACCATCCCCCATCCGCCTTCGGTCCAACATAAAAATGATTAAGCCTATTTAAGCCGCAGCTTGTGGTAGGGATTGGTCTGTGAGAAAAACACGCCATCTCCAAGCAGCAGCACCTGTACGTTCCCTTCCGCCAGAATTCCGGAAAAATCAAAGTCCTTGTCCTGTCCGGCCAGGTAGTACCGGAAATCGATCACCCAGAGGTCGTGGTAGTGGCTTGCCAGCAGCTGCGTAATCGGATTGGAAAAGGAGTTGGAGAATACCACCAGCGTCCCCCGGTCTGTCCGGTCTGTTTCGATATGCACGATCCCGGTATCTCCGCCGTAGAACTTGGCATAGTGATTGATCATCTCCAGCCGTGAATATTTTCCGTCAAAATAGAGCTGCTGATTCCCGTAGGATGCTTTCGGCACGCCGTTGATCACGATCTTCATCTCCGGGTAGTCGAACCGGTATACCGTAAACAGTTCCTTGCTGTCCTGCAATTTCAGATGCCTGTTGATAGACCCATTGAATTTCACCGGGAAAGTAACCTCTTCCACCGGTTCCATCAGCGGCTCATCTTCTCCCAGCAGCATCCGGATAATCTGGCGGTATCCGGCATAGGACCCCTTGTAATTCCAGTGGTGATCCGTCGTATAGTAATACTCGGCATACTGTTCCAGGGAATCCAGGTGCAGATAGTCAGTCGTGCTCTTTGAGAAATACTTTTCGATCGCTTCGTACACGACCGGTACAGCCGATATGTCCTCCCTCACGTTCACCGTTCTGGAGGAATTGATCAGATACACATAGGTCCTGACTTCCGGATGGTCCGCCAGCGCATCATACAGGTATTTTGCCTGCTGTTCCACCTTTGAAAGGTCAGTGAAGTTGTCCGTGGTGGAGAGCCTGTACTCCTTCCCGTTGATCTCGACCGAATCGTAGGCAGCGGCAGTGTGTATGATACCAATCAGCATCATCACAACCGCTGCCATCAGCAGGATCTTTTTCGTTAAGTTAATCATTACAGTATCAGATCAGCTCTGCGATGTCCGTATTGACGCCTTTTAGGAGCACCTTGGCGCCCTGGGCGGCCTCGGCGGAATCTGCATGGGCCAGCAGCCACTTGTTGGCTGCCCATAGGATCTCGTCCTCCGCATTCTTCACAGTGATTTCGGGTTTTGCCAGGTTTGTGCCCTTCGGCAGAACCACGATAACCTTAAATCCCTGTCCCTTCTTTGCGCTACAGGGCGCATAGTGGAGAGTCGTCGCGTATACTTCGACCAGCACGCCTGCAGGGCATTTGTATGCAACTACCTTGTCGGTATCCAGCACACCATCCACCAGATCTTCGCGCTTGGCAAGCAGCAGAATAAAGTCCTCCGTGCCTACGTTCAGTTCGCTGTCCCGGTGATATTCCAGACAGTTCAGCTTCGTGTTATGTCCGTTGCACCAGCCGATTTCGATCGGCATGCCGCCGAAGGCATTGTTCCGCAGTTCCTTCTCGATCGGCAGAGCCATCAGTTCGGGCTGCTCCGGAACGTAGTCGACTCCTTCGGGCAGCGGAGTCACCTTATCCAGCGTCGCCAGCAGCTCGCTGACGTCATAGCCGGTCAGCACCTGGCCGTAGTTCTGGAATGACGGGTCGCTTACAGGCAGAATCTTCATGTTGTTTGTCCTCCTTCATATTTATAATTCAGAATTCAGAGTCCAGAATTCAGAATTTGTTTCTCTGGCTTCATCCGGTTCTGAATGCATCCGTTCAAAAATTCTTCGTGAGATCATATCTTTCGTAAAAATCTTTTCGGTAATCCAGTAGGGAATCATTCGCGATCGCCTCCCGGATTTCCTCCATCATGTGGATCAGGAACCGCAGGTTGTGGATCGACGCCAGCCGACCGGCGGTGATTTCTTTTGCGTTGAACAGATGCCGGATATACGCCCTCGTAAAGTTTTGGCACGCATAACAGTCGCACTGGTCGTCCAACGGGCTGAAGTCCCGGGCATATTTCCCGTTCTTCACGACCACCCGGCCCTTGCTGGTCATGACGCTGCCGTTCCGGGCAATCCGTGTCGCCAGCACGCAGTCAAACATGTCCACCCCGCGGATCACCGCCTCGATGAAGCAGTCCGGCGTTCCCACGCCCATCAGGTACCGGGGTTTGTTCTCCGGCATATAGGGACGGATTTCGTCCAACATCTCATACATCATTGGTTTCGGCTCGCCCACGCTCAGGCCGCCGATTCCATAACCAATAAAATCCATCTCCGCCAGCGTCTTCGCACTTTCAACCCGCAGGTCTTTGAAAAATGCGCCCTGCACAATGCCAAACAGCGCCTGGTCCTCCCGGCTGTGATACTTTTTGCAGCGTTCCGCCCATCGGTGGGTTGTCTCCATATTCTTCTTCGCCGTCTCCCAATCACAGGGGTACGCAGTACAGACATCGAACGCCATGCAGATGTCGGATCCCAGCGCCTGCTGGATGTCCATCGACTCTTCCGGCCCGATGAACTGCTTTGACCCGTCCAGATGGCTCCGGAAGGTCACGCCCTTTTCCTCAATCTTCCGGATCCCCGCCAGGCTGAACACCTGGAAACCGCCGCTGTCCGTCAGAATAGGGCCGTCCCAGCCCATAAAACTGTGCAGCCCGCCTGCCTCGCGGATCAGGTCCTCTCCCGGCCGCAGGTGCAGGTGATAGGTGTTCGAAAGCAGGATTTTTGTCCCGATCTCCTTCATCTCCCGGGGAGTCATCGCCTTGACACACGCGCTGGTCCCCACCGGCATATAAATCGGGGTCGGAATATCTCCATGCGGCGTGTGCAGCACGCCCAGCCGCGCTCCGCTCTGCTTGCATACATGCACTACTTCATAGCTGAATGGTTTACCCAAAACCTGTGCCTCCACGAATTAAGAATTTAATTAAGAATATTTCTGCTCTTTACCCATAGATCGTTTCCTTCAGAATTCTTCTCTCATTCTTCTTCCTGAATCATAATCTTTTAGCGTCCAACTGTTTTCATTATGAATTCTGAATTACTAAAGCAGCGCGTCAGTTTTCACCGGTTTGTACTTGTCAAACTCTTCCAGCCGCTGCACCACTTCTTCCCGGATCACTAGTGCCGGCCGTTCCTTCGGCGCATCCGTATCCTCCGGTACCGTCAGCAGGTCTGCATAGGTGTTCCAGATATTTCCCTCCGGCATGGAGTGAAAGGTCATGGTCTCCCCCAGCGTCGGGTGACGGAACGTCAGCTTGTACCCCCACAGGGCAATCTGCTGCCCCGGGATCCCTCTGCCGTAGCGATTGTCGCCCCACAGCGGTGCGCCGATATTGCTCATCTGCACACGGATCTGGTGTTTCCGCCCCGTCTCCAGCCGGATGGCGCACAGTGCCGTCCCTTCCCGCCGGTCAATGCATCTCCCGTGCAGAATCGCCAGTTTTCCGCCTTTCACGTCCGCTTCGCAGACCACCTCACGGTTCTTGATCTCGTCATGAATCAGGTAGTCTGTCAGCGTGAACTCGTTTTCAACTTCTCCGTCCGCCACGCACAGATATTCCCGGCCCATCTCGTGTTCCCGCATCTGGGCGTCGAGCCTTGCCGCTGCCTTGCTCGTCCGGGCGAAAACCATCAGCCCGCCGACCGGCCTGTCCAGGCGGTGAACCAGACCCAGATAAACGTTCCCGGGCTTATGATACTTCTCCCTCAGGTATTCTTTCAGCAGCGTCAGGATATCCGGATCCCCGGTCACGTCTGCCTGGCTCAGCATATTCGGGGGCTTCACCGCCACCAGCACATGGTTATCCTCATACAGGACGCTGTCCGCCATCTCAGCCACGCTGCCACCTCCCGCTCGCACCGCAGGGCAGTACCCCGCCGGTGGTCACAGGCAGACACAGCTCCTCGCTGTCCACTCTTCCGCCGAAGCGTGGCGTCACGCATTTCTCCAGCATGTTGCTCAGCACACTCGCCTGGAACCCCGTAGTATAGCTGTTGATCAGGAAAAACAGCGGCTCTTCACTCAGCGCTTTCGCGCAGGTGTCGATCAGGCCGTACAACTCGTTTTCCAGTTTCCATACCTCGCCGGAGGGCCCACGTCCGTAGCTGGGCGGGTCCATCAGGATGCCGTCATAGCTGTTTCCCCGCCGAAGTTCCCGTTGCACAAAGCGCAGCGCATCCTCCACGATCCAGCGGAACCGTTCTTCCGGCAAGCCGCACAGTTCCCGATTTTCCTTTGCCCACAGTACCATGCCCTTCGCCGCGTCCACATGGGTCACATGCGCGCCTGCCGCCGCGCAGGCCAGCGTCGCCCCGCCCGTATAGCCGAACAGGTTCAGGATCTTCAGGTCCTTCCGTCCCGACGTCTGGATCAGCTTGCTCATCCAGATCCAGTTCGCCGCCTGCTCCGGAAACAGGCCCGTGTGCTTGAATCCCGTAGGCCGAACGTAGAACCGCAGGTCCTCATGTCTCACCGTCCAGCGTTCCGGCAGCTTTTTCAGAAATTCCCATTCTCCGCCGCCGCGCTCGCTACGGTGATACCGTGCCTGGGCGCACTCCCACAGATTCCCGTCAGCCTTCGGCCAGATCGTCTGGGGGTCCGGTCGGCGCAGGATGATGTCTCCCCAGCGCTCCAGTTTTTCGCCATCGCCGGTGTCGAGCACCTCATAATCCACCCAGGTATCCGTTAAAAACATCGTCAGTTCCTTTCAAAAATAACTCAACACATCCTCGTGCATCCTGATCAGCGCGTCCGTCACATCCATGCAGTACAACCGATCCAGTCCTGCCAGCGCCGGATCTGTCTCGATATAGTTCCGCACGGCTTCGCGGTCGCCCTCCGCCGCTTTCGCGGCAAGGCGGTTCACGTTGTCCACCTCACCCACGATATCCGCCAGTGCTTCCGGCACTCGAATTTCCCGGACTTCCTCTTTCCCCTCTTTCAGGATCAGCGGGGCCTCAATGATCGCCTCCGCCGGCAGCTGCGGCATCGTCCTTCCATCCCCGTTTTTTAACTCTGAATTCTGAATTCTGAATTCTGAATTCTGTTGAGTTCCGTTTCTCCGTGTGACTGCGGGAATAATCGCGCTTTCCTTCCGCACAAGCGCCAGCGCAAGCTTCATCGGTCGGATCGGCGGCGCCTTGGACAGCAATAGCAGCTGGGCCATTGCTCCATCCCGGCTGTCTGCACCCTGCTCCCGCACAGTGTTCATATAAAGGATGCGTTCCTTCCGCTTTTCGACGCTCTCTCCGAATTCAGGGTGCTCGTCCGGTATGTAGCCTTCCTGCGCGGGCAAAAACTCTGCATGGTCCGTCACATCCCCCACCGGCACCGCACTCCACCAGCCGTACCAGCGCTTAGCCAGGCTGCCCAGTTCGCCTTTTTCTGCGGCTTTCTCCAGCTTGCCCAGCAGGTCCGTCTTCCCGTCTTTCATTTCCGTCAGGAATGCGAAACCCGGAAGTCCTGCCGTCACCGCCGTCACCTTCTCCGGGCGTATCTGCAGGCGTTTCGCGTAGGTATCGACGCCGTTGGCTCCGCGCAGAGGTGTTCGTCCCAGCCCGAAACAACGGTATCCCCGGTTCGTAAACACGGCCGTCGTCCGCGCTGTCGGCTGCCCCAGATTGATCACCACGGCATCCGGGCATACCTTGTCCATCCCGTCGCACAGCTTCAGTATCGCGTCCCCTGCCCGCAACGCATGCATCAGTCCTTCGATGCCGCCGTTCACCCGCGCCTGGTCCGTCAGTCCCGGGTTGTTCTCCTCGTCGCTCCCCAGGGCATTGCGATCCTGGAAGAAGCGGCTCGCGGCCTGCGGGTCTCCCGCGTAAATCACGCAGTCCGCGCCTGACAGCGCTTCTTCCCGGCTGTCCGTCATCAGGATCTCTCCGCCGATTCCGGCCTTGCGGAAAACTGTATGGCCGTATCCTTGCAATAGCTCGCGCATCGCCGGGTTCGCCTCTTCCACGGCAATTCGCGCGTCATGCGCTCCCCCCGCGAAAAGAAGATCAGCCAAAAGGGCGGGCAGGAGCATCGGAATGTCCTGCCCGATCAGTGTAATTTTCATGCTTTTGCGATCGCCAGTACGGCTTTCTTCCCGTTGATATCCCACTCCTGGGCGGTCCAGCCTTCCGGCGCAGCACCACGGCTGATGGCTGTCGCCAGCGTCGTGCGGGCAATCATGTCTTCGTGCTTCTGCAGTGCCTCCGCCAACTCGTCGTCACCCTCATAGGTCAGGCTGATCCGGTCGGTCACCTCAAAACCGGCGTCTTTCCGCATCGTCTGCACCTTGGAGATGACTTCGCGTGCGTAGCCCTCGGCGATCAGCTCATCCGTCAGGTTGGTATCCAGCACCACGGTCACACCGCGGTCTTCCGCCGCCGTGAAACCGGGCTTGTGCATGGGCTCGGTCAGCACGTCGCTTTCCGCCAGTTTCACTTCGGTGTCTTCGATCATGAAAGAAACTTCTTCGCCCCGGGTAAAGGTGTCCACCACGTCGTTCCCGTCCAGCGTCTGCAGTATCTGTCCGATTTTTCCGAGCAGCTTGCCGAATTTCGGTCCCAGGGTCCGCATCTGCGGCTTCAGGTTATAGGTGGTAAAGGGACGTGCGTCCTCCGTGAAGACGACTTCCTTCACGTTCAGTTCATCCTCGCACAGTTCCTGGTATTCCCGGCTGAAGCTTGCGCCCTTCACGTACAGTTTCTTTACAGGCTGCCGCACCTTCATATTCGCAGCGTTCCGGCAGGCGCGGCCCAGCTGGACCACTTCCACCAAAGCATCCATCTGCTCCTCGATCTCAGGATGCACAGCCTCCGGATCGCTCACCGGGAAGTCGCACAGGTGTACGCTTTCCGGTGCACCCGGCACGTTGTTCACCACCAGATTCTGGTAGATCTCCTCCGCCAGGAAGGGGATGAACGGCGCGCACAGCTTGCTCAGCGTCACCAATACATGGTACAAAGTCGCAAAGGCGGCTTCCTTATCTCCGCCCATGCCCTTGCCCCAGAATCGCTCGCGGCCCCGGCGCACATACCAGTTGCTCAGGTCATCCACAAAGGCTGCCAGCTTTCCGGCGCTTTCCGTCACCCGGTAGTTCGCCAGGTCGTCGTCCACCCGGTCGATCAGGGTATTCAGCTTCGACAGGATCCAGCGGTCCATCAGCGTCAGTTCGGTCTTCTCCAGCGGATGAGCCAGCGGGTCAAACCCGTCGATCTGCGCGTACATAGCGAAGAAGGCATAGGTGTTCTGCAGCGTCGCCAGGAACTTCCGCTGGCCTTCCTGCACCGCTTCCTCGCTGAAGCGGCAGGGCAGCCACGGAGCCGATGTCGTGTAGAAATACCACCGCAGCGCATCCGCGCCGAACTTGTCCAGCATCACGAAGGGATCCACCACGTTGCCCAGGTGCTTGGACATCTTGCGGCCATCCGCATCCTGTACATGGCCCAGCACGATACAGTTTTTAAACGGTGCTCGGTCAAACAGCAGTGTGGAGATCGCTTCCAGCGTGTAAAACCAGCCGCGGGTCTGGTCGATAGCTTCTGAGATGAAATCCGCGGGGAAGTTCGCCTCGAACTCTTCCTTATGTTCGAAGGGGTAGTGCCACTGGGCAAAGGACATGCTGCCCGAGTCATACCAGCAGTCGATAACCTCCTTCACCCGGTGCATTTCCTTGCCGCATTCGGGGCAGCGGATCGTCACTGCGTCAATGAAGGGGCGGTGCAGCTCAATATCTGGGCCCGGATCTGTGATTGCCATCTCGCGCAGCTCTTTGATCGAGCCGATCACGTGCAGGTGCCCTTCCTCGCATTTCCATACCGGCAGAGGCGTGCCCCAGTATCGTTCACGGCTCAGGCCCCAGTCAATCACATTCTCCAGGAAGTTGCCCATCCGGCCTTCTTTGATATTTTCCGGCATCCAGTTGATAGTCCGGTTGTTCCGCACCAGATTGTCCCGCACCTTCGTCATCTGAATGAACCAGGTCGGCCGTGCGTAGTACAGCAGCGGCGTGTCGCATCGCCAGCAGAAGGGATAGTCGTGCGCGAAGGGCACCGCCGCGAACAGCAACCCGCGGTCCTTCAGATCCTTCAGGATCAGTGGATCCGCATTCTTCACGAAGGTCCCGGCCCACGCGGTTCCCTCGATAAATTTTCCCTGTGTGTCCACCAGGTTGATGAAGGGCAGTCCGTTCTCCCGGCATACCCGGTTATCGTCCTCACCAAAGGCCGGTGCCTGATGAACGATGCCCGTGCCGTCTTCCATCGTTACGTAGTTGTCGCACACCACGAACCAGGCTTTTTTGTCCGGCTCAACAAAGCGGTACAGGGGCTCATACTCCATGCCCTTCAGTGTCTCGCCGGGGAATTCCTCTTCGATGGTCACTTCCTTGCCATCGAAGATCTTCTCCACCAGAGCCCGGGCCATGATATACCTTGTTCCGTCCACTGTCAGCCGGCAATAGGCCGCTGTCGGGTTCACGCACAGCGCAAGGTTGCTCGGCAGCGTCCATGGTGTGGTCGTCCAGGCCAGGAGGTAGGCATTCTCCTCGCCCTTCACTTTGAAGCGCACAAACGCAGAGGTTTCCTTCACGTTCTTGTAGCCCTGTGCTACTTCGTGGGAGCTCAGCGCCGTTCCGCACCGGGGGCAGTAGGGCACAATCTTGTGACCCTGATACAGCAGGCCCTTGTCGGCAATCTGTTTCAGGCTCCACCATTCGCTCTCGATATAGTAGTTTTCATAGGTGATATAGGGATGCTCCATGTCGACCCAGTAGCCGACCTGCTCGCTCATCTTCTCCCACTCGTGCAGATATTTCCACACGCTCTTTTTGCACTCGGCAATGAACGGCTCAATGCCGTACTGTTCGATCTGGGGCTTGCCATCCAGACCCAGCGCCTTCTCAACCTCAAGTTCAACCGGCAGACCGTGAGTGTCCCACCCGGCCTTGCGCAGCACGCTCTTGCCCTTCATCGTCTGATACCGAGGGATCAGATCTTTGATGACCCGGGTCTCGATGTGGCCGATGTGCGGCTTGCCGTTGGCTGTCGGCGGTCCGTCAAAGAACGTAAACCGCTCGTTCCCGTCCCGATGGTGGTAACTTTTCCGGATGATGTCCTTTTCTTTCCACAGTTCGGCAATCGCCTTCTCCCGGGAAACAAAATTCATGTCTGTTGCTACTTTGCTGTACATCTGCTTATCCTCTGTTATTTTATCATAATTCTTGATTCTGAATGATTCAGTACCCTTCGCCCATATCCCTGAGCGTTTCGGCTTCTTTCAGCGTACCTTCCGCGTACCGCTTCTCAGCTTCCGCCATAATCTTCTCCGTGGCGCTCACCCCGCAGCGGCTTGCTCCGACGGCCCGCGCGGACAGGACCGTATCCAGGTCCCGGATGCCGCCGGAGCCTTTAATTCGGACAGCCTCCGACACATTTGCCCGCATCAGCTTCAGATCTTCAATCGTGCAGCCTGCGCTGCCGTATCCCGTACTGGTCTTGACGAAGTCCGCCCCTGCCTTTTCGCTCAGCTTGCAGGCCAGAATCTTCTCCTCCTCAGTCAGGTAGCATGTCTCCAGGATCACCTTGAGGATCGCACCGGCTGCATGCGCGGTTTCCGCCAGCTGCCGGATTTCATCCTCCACATACTCGACATCGCCGTGTTTGAGCTTCCCGATATTCAGAACCATATCCAACTCTTCGCATCCCTCCGCCAGCGCCTGCTTCGCTTCGGCAACCTTGATTGCCGTCTGGTGCGCCCCGTGCGGGAACCCAATCACTGTGCAAACCTTCACCGTGCTTCCCTTGAGCATCTCGCTCAGGATCGGCACGTCGCAGGGCCGGGCGCAAACGCTCGCCGTTTCGTATTTCAACGCAACTTCGCATCCGTGCCGTATATCGTCTTCCGTCAGCCAGGGCTGAAGCGTGGAATGATCCAGCATCTTCGCAATATCTTTCGGGGTCAGAGCCATGAAAGCAGCCTCCTCACAGCGGTCAAAACCGCATAATATTCTAAATTGTTTTATTTCTCCGTGTGTTACTTGTTTTCCTTCTTTCCTTAATTCAAAAAGAGAAGGCGGGACTTTGCATCCCGTCTTCTCATCATCGTCTTCTGTTTTTTATTCTACCCCGTCCGGATACAGCTCCTGCATCTCTTTGTACAGCTGCTTATACTGGTAAACCATTTTTTTCACCTGATCCCTGCCCCGGAAATACCGTACCGCCGTCTGCTGGCCGTTGTGGGTCAGCGGAATCCGGTAGTTGATGTGGTTGCAGACAAACAGCAGCACGATGTCGTGCCCTTTCAGCTGTTCCTTTCTGGATACCGGTTCGCCGAAGTGATAGGGGGAATCCAGTGTTTCCAGAAAGTCCGGTGTAATCTCGTCAAGGCTTGTAAACCAGCACATGCAGTTTTTCTGCGGATACACCAGTCCGTTCGGCAGCACATAGTCAACCTTTACGTTCTTCGTGCTGATCGTCACGTCCACCGCGCCCAGGTGAAACAGATTGCTCGCCGCGCAAGGGTAACGGTATGTCCCCCATTCCCGCAGATCGATCGGCACTACCATGTACCACTTGTCCGTCAGCTCCGGCTTCAGTTCTTTCAGGTACAGGCCGATCAAGCCCATTGTGTTGTTTCGGTACCAGTACTCGAACTTCGGATAGTAGTCATAGTAAGTTTCCATGATGTCCAGATCCGGCCCGGAGACGGGGTTCCCCGCCCTGTCGGTCCATCGGCCGCCCTTGTAGGTCAGCTGCTCATCGCCCTTCCCGTAGGTTGCCTTGGTGATCTTTGCTTTCGGATTGAAAACCGCCGTCAGCACCTTGCCCGCGGAGTCCTCCTTCGAAATCGTCAGGGTCTTCAATGCTCCGCTCTGATAGGCAGCCTTGTAGGTCTCGCCGTCGGGTCCGGTCTCATCGATCTCGCTCGTTCCCAGTTCAAAGTACATGTTTTCTTCCCGTCTCGGAATATATCCGTCCGGCAGCTGATCTTCTGTCTCCTCCGCAAAAACCGGCACGGCACATAAACAGAACAGGATCAGCACAAGCAGTATCATTGCCGTTTTCTTCATCGGTCTGCATCCTTTCAGTATTCTATTGCCCGGAAGGGTCTCTGGTTTCCTGAAATATTATACCTTATTATATACGAATTCCTGTCTTTCTTCAACCATAAATATAAGGAACCCAATCATCTTTAACGGAACATTTTGACATTAACCGCATAATTCGTTATACTGTCTTTATGCTTACTGAAGATTCCGGCCCTTCTGACAAAGGCGGACCGGTGATGATTTACTGAGGGGATCTTGGCCATGAGGAAATCGCTTGCAGTTGTTCTGGCTGCCTTCGTTTTGCTTGTTGTCTGTTTCTCTCTGCCTGCTTCCGCCGCGCCGGATGTGCGGACCATCGTGCTGAACAGGACCGCCGTTTCCCTTCGGGTTGGCGAATCCTTTACCCTGAAGGCGCAGGTTGCGCCATTTTCCGCGGACAAGAGCCTTGCCTGGGTCTCTTCGGACGAGTCTGTCGCCACCGTCAGGGACGGGGTGGTAACCGGCATTTCCATCGGCAAGGCTACCGTCACCGTCATTTCTCAGCAGAATCCTTCTGTTCTTGAGACAGCTCAGATCCTTGTTGTCAAGCCGGTCGAGAGCATTACCCTTGAAGATGAGCATATCGTCCTGCCTCGCGGGGAAACCTGGGACCAGATCGCCTATATTCTCCCGGAAGATGCAACCTATCAGCGCCCGATCTGGAGCACTTCGGATAAAAAAGTAGCCACCGTTGATGAGAACGGCGTCATCACTGCCGTCAACAACGGCAACTGTCTCATCACCTGCGCCGCTGCGGACGGAATGAACGCCAAAGCCATTGCGCACGTGCAGGTACGAACCCATGAGTTCATCATCCGGGAGCCGGGTGATTTCACCGTGGACTTCGAAATGATAGAGGATGAAGGCACCGACGAAATCACAAAGGGAAACAAGACCCTGAAAGACAACTGGCAAAAAACTGTCACATTTGAAAACGGCGTCCTTGAGAAAGTATCCGACACCTCCGTCCGTCCCCTGAAGGCTGGATCAGAGATTGTTCATTTAAGGGAAATCCACACTCAGAGCGGCAAGAAAAAAATCACTAAGGAGTCCTATCATTTTATCTTTGTTGAAAAGAACGCCGTCCGACAGGCCGGTTCTGTGCCTCAGGAAGATTCGAATGGAGAAATCCGCTTCCGCGATATTCCCTGGGGCCTGCGATACAAGGAGGTAAAGTCGATCCTCTCCGCCCGTAAGGAAAAGCTCAAGTCCCCCATCACCCGCAATGGCATGCTCTGGACACAGATTGATGGGGAAATCGCCTTCGGCGACTTTGTCGCTTACAAAAACGGCTTGAGTTTCTCCTCCAGCTCCGCCAACGTGGAGAATCTGACCGCCAACCTGCAGAAAACCGCCTTCGTCATGGGCGACTACTATTTTGAGAAAACCATTCCTTTCGAAAATCTCAAACTGAATGTCATGAAGACCTATGATCTTCCCGAAAACGAAACCACCTCCTCCGGGGAAGAGTGCCTCTGGACCGTCGGTCGCGTTTCCGTCCACCTGTTCACGACGCGTAAATATACCCAGCTTCAGATCAAGTGCGATGAAAACGCCGTGGCGCCGCCCGCCGAGACCGACTCTGCCGATACCGCGGATGAAACTGCTTCTGATGACGAGTCCGGCTTAGAGGACAACGGGACCGATTTCGAAACCGAACCCGCACCGGAAACCCAGTCCGAACCAACTGCGGAAACGACCGTTGAAAACGATTCTGACTTTGATTCTGACTTCGAATTTGATGAGTATAATTAACAGCTTTTGGTCTGAAACATTTTCTTCATATCTATACACTAAAAGTACATACTTTTTTCATTTTTCCCTTGACCTCCATGTAACCGTGTGCTATCATCTTGCCGTCAAAGATGTAACGTTTCAGTTTGCATAACGAACACGATCTTTATGACATGATCTTTATGAAAGGTTCTCTTCCCCGCCGGGAAGGGTATTGTCTGACTGAAATGACGATAAACTACAGTTTCCTGATCCCGAGCCTGCTCATCCTGATCCTCATTATGGGCTACTACTTTTTTCGTCCCCGCCTGCCCATTCGCCTGAACCGCTCCTTTCTTGCGATTCTGACCATTGATATCTGTACCGAGATTTTTGAGGCAGTCTCCTCCCGGCTGAACGAAACCTGGCCTGAACACGCGCCCGCCCTCCTTTGGTTCTTCGGCGTGATGTTCTTCTTTTTTTACTTCTCACGGGCCTATATGTTCTTTGTCTTTACCATCAGTGTCCTGGATGCCCGTGGCATCGGTCGCTCAAAACTGCATGCCTTCGCCCCTGTTCCCTATTACGCCTGCGCCCTGATTGCCCTCACCGCCCCGTTCACCGGCTGGCTCTTCAGGGTTGAAAATGGGTTTAAGCCGGGCCCGCTGTATTTTCTGCTCAACGGTTGCTGCCTGGCCTATATCCTCTTTTCGCAGCTTGCCGTCATCCGTCACCGCCGGGAGCTGACCGCTCATGAATTCATCAGCCTCTCGGCCATCCAGGGCATCCTTCTCATCGGCATCATTGTGCGTGCCCTCGTACCGAACTGGTTGGTTATGAACACCTTCTGTCTCATGGCGATCATTGTAATTTTCCTTTCTTTCCTCAATCCGGACCTGTATATGTCCGAGCGCAGCTATGTCTATAACCTGCCGGCCTTCCAGGCCCTGGTATCCGAGTGTGTTCGCCGCCGCCGTCCCTGTCGGATTCTCGGTTTTGCCCTCCAGAATTATAACGAGCATCGTGAGATCTTCGGCGGTGCCCAGATGGACGAGGCCCTCGTCGCCATCAACAGATATCTTGCGGAAACCTTTCCTCAGATGAGTCCCTTCTATCTGCGCAACGGCTTTTATGCTCTCGTGGGCCAGAACCTGCCGGATCTGGATCAGCTCCGTGATACCCTCAGCCTGCGCTTTTCCTTCCCCTGGAATACCTCTTCCGGCGAGCTGCGGATGACCGTGGCCTTTGTCGAAGCGGATACTGAGATCCTCAACTGCCCGGCGGACCGGCTGGTCAACGCGCTCTTCCTTTCCCTGGATGAGCTCGGACGCGCTTCGGACGCGGATTGCAGCCGCTCCCTCACTGATTCCATCGGGCAGATCAACGAACGTCTGGAGATCCGCCGCTGCCTGGAAAATGCTCTGGATAATGATGAACTGGAGGTCTTCCTTCAGCCCATTATCGATGCTGCCACCGGAAAGCGCATCGCCGCGGAGGCTCTCGTCCGCCTCCGGGACGAGCGGGGAAAGATTATACGCCCGGATCTTTTCATTACCCTGGCCGAGCGGGAAGGCTATATCGCCCGTCTCGGCGAGCAGGTGCTCATCAAGGTCTGCCGCTTCATCCGGGATAATGATATGGATGCTATGGGCGTTCAGTGGATCAACGTCAACCTTTCCCCGCTCCAGTTCATGTCCCGGGATATTCCGGCCCGTTTTTCCGCCGTGCTCGCGGAACACGGCGTCAGCACGGATCGGATCCATCTGGAAATTACCGAGCAGTCCATGATCGACTTTTCCCTCATGCGGGAGCAGATCATGGGCCTGCACAGCAGCGGTTTTGAGTTTGCCCTGGACGATTACGGCTCCGGTTATTCCAACCTGACCCGGGTCCGCCAGTATCCTTTCACCAATATCAAAATCGATATGGAGGTCATCCGTAACTATTACCGGGACCGCGATCCTCTCCTGCCCTCGCTGATCCAGGCTTTCAAGCAGATGAATTTCAGCATCACCGCGGAAGGTATCGAGACCGCCGAAATGGCTGAGGTCATGAAGGATATCGGCTGCGATTACCTCCAGGGCTTCTATTTCTCCCGTCCCGTCCCCATGCCTGAATTTGCCGCCATGTAACCCCTTATTTTTCTTTCAAAAATATGATATACTCCCTCTTGCACAGATTCTTTGAAGGAGTATCGCCTGATGACCGAAACCCTGCCGACCCGCAAGAGCATGACCCGCAAGGCGCTCTCTGTTGCCTGGCCGGCTGTGATGGAGAGCTTCTTTGTCGTGCTCGCCGGCATGATTGACACGATGATGGTGGCTGAGCTCGGTCCCTATGCCGTGGCGGCTACGGGGCTGACAGCACAGCCGAAGTTCATCGGGTTGACTGTCTTTTTCGGCGTCAATATCGCGGTGTCCGCCCTCGTTGCCCGGCGAAAGGGAGAGCGGAATCAGGCCGATGCCAATGAGATTACCCTCACCGCCCTGTGGCTCACGGTCGGGCTCTGCGTGCTGTTCACTGTGCTTTTCGTCGTCTTCACGCCGCAAATGATGCGCCTTGCCGGCAGCAACGAAGATACCCATGAGGCCGCCGTGGAATATTTCCGGATCATCATGGGCGGCATGTTCTTCAACGTCATCACCATGGTCATCAACGCGGCTCAGCGCGGCAGCGGCAACACCCGCCTCTCCATGAGCACGAATCTTGTTTCCAGTGTTGTGAATATCATTTTTAACTGGCTGCTGATCAAGGGGCGTCTCGGTTTCCCCGCCTGGGGCATCCGGGGCGCGGCAATCGCCACTGTCCTGGGTACTGTAGTCTCCGCCGGCATGGCAGTATCTTCCCTCTTCCGCCGCTCCAGTTACGTGCGTATTCCTCTGATGGTCAGTCTGAAGCTGCGCTTTACGAAACATGCCGTCCGTTCCATCTGGAATCTGGCCCTCTCCAGTACCGTCGAAAATCTGGCTATGCGCATCGGTTTCCTGGCCACCGCGCTCATCGCCGCGCGTCTCGGCACGGATGAGTTTGCCGCCCATAATATCGGCATGAATCTCCTCGGTCTCGGCTTCTCCTTTGCTGACGGGATGCAGGTGGCTGCCATCGCCCTGACCGGGGAGAGTCTCGGTGCCGGAGAAAAAGAAAAGGCCCGCCGCCAGGCCGGTATCTGCCAGCGCATCGGCTTTGCCATTTCCGTTGTCCTGTCGCTGATTCTTCTGCTGGGCGGCCGCTGGATCTTCTCCCTGTATTTCAAGGAGGAGCATATTCTGGATATGGGCGTGCTCATCTGCCGCTTCATGACCGTTATCATCCTTCTGCAAATCTCCCAGATCATCTTTACCGGAACCCTGCGGGCTGCCGGCGATGTCCGCTATACCCTGATCGTCGCCCTGATCTCGGTCACCCTGATCCGAACCCTCGTAACCTATCTCCTGGTTGTCGTCTTCAGGCTTGGGTTGACCGGCGTGTGGATCGGCATCCTCAGTGACCAGTGCAGCCGCTTCTGCCTTATGGGCTACCGCTTCCGTCAGGGCAAATGGGTCGATTTGAAGATATGATGAAATTCCTCCCCACGAAAGGAGCCAGTCAATGAAATCATCACGGCTTTTGCTCGTTCTGATGGTCTTCCTTTGTGTAGCCTGTGCCATCGCACATGCTGAAACCGCCCCTGTCGAATACCGCATAGCCCCCGGCACCGTCGGCGACTATGCCGTAATCACCGGCGGCCCCGCAGCGGAAAACCTCGTGATCCCCGCGAAGATCGACGGCGTTCCCGTTCGGGAGATCGACCGCGGTGCCTTCGCCGGAAATGAGCTCCTGAAAACCCTGACTGTCGAACAGGGTGTCAAAAGCATCGGTATGAATGCCTTTGACGGCTGCTCAGGTCTTACGGAGGTCATCCTGCCCGGCAGCCTGACCTTTATCGATAAGGACGCCTTCCGCGATTGTGAAAACCTCAGGGAGATCTCCATGCCCGGCATCGTGGAAGCAGGGCAGATTCGGGAGGGCGCTTTCTCCGGCGTCGGCCTCACGGAGCTGACGCTTTCCACCGGCGTTGACCTTTTCGATCCGATCCTCCAGGACGAAACGCTGCGCATCGTCACCCGACAGGATGGTTGGCTCTTCCGCCCCCTTGCAGACGGAACCCTCATGATCACCGGAGCGGACGGGGATCCGCGCAACCTGGAAATCCCTGCCTTCATCGGCGATCGGTCGGTCACCGCCATCGGGGAGAGTGCCTTCCGTGGCCGCTCTGCTCTCACCAGAGTCTCCCTGCCCGAAGGCCTGAAAACGATCGGGGCAAAAGCCTTTGCCGATTGTGCCTCCCTGCGGGAGCTTTCCCTTCCTTCCACCCTGGAGTGTGTGGAACCTCTTGCGTTTTTCCGGACCGCCCTGGACGGTCCGACTCTGCCGGCAAGCGCTGCGGAGAAGAGCAGCCTCGTCTGGTTCGCTTCGCAGGACCGTACGGATCCCGCCGGCTGGACCTGGAATCTTCTCTCAGACGGCACCGTCATGATCTCGGGCTATGTCCTGCAGGACAACGCCCTCCTCATTCCTGATTCTCTCGACGGCAAACCTGTCACCGCCGTCATGCAGCATGAAAGCCGTTACCTCTCCGGCAACGGCATCGATACCGTGAAGCTTCCCACATCCCTGAAGGTCATCGGCGAGCGCGCCTTCTATCGTTTCGCCGCCCTGCGGGAGCTTGTTCTCCCCCCTGCTCTGGAGGAAATCGGCGATGGTGCGTTCTATAACTGTGCTCGCGTCGACCATCTCAAGCTGCCGGCCTCCTTGAAGCGCCTCGGCCGGGAAGCTTTCAATTATTGCCGCCGTCTGGGCGCAATCAATCTGCCGGACGGGCTGGAGGAAATCGGTGCCCGGACCTTTGAAGGCTGCGGCCGTCTCGGCACGGTCCGCCTCCCCCGTACCGTGAAAATCATTGGCGAGCGCGCCTTCGCCCAGACCAATATTTCCCGGATCACGCTGCCGGAAGGCCTCGAGGTAATCCGCAAAGGCGCCTTCATGGAGCACCGGATCAGTGATCTTACCCTCCCCGCAAGCCTGAAGCATCTCAGCGCTGAGGCATTCTACAGCTTCCGTCCCAACTGTCCGAGAAAGGTCGCCTTCCTCAATCCTGCCACCGTCCTGGAATCCGGCATTTTCGGCTATGCCCAGCGAAATCCGGATGAAAGCCTTTATAACCCGCTGAACTGGATCGACCTTTATCGTGAACAGCCGCCTGAGGAATCCGACTGGAAGGGCCCGATCCGCCTGTCCTGCTATGAAGGATCCACCGCCGATCAGATGTATTCTTATAATGTCCAGAAGGTCTATCTACGATAAAACCGAAGGGGGGCTGGGGGGCGATCGGAAAGCCCCCCTGTCACACATGAAAAAATTATCTCCACAGGAGTTGGATTCCCTGAAAAGGGAAGCCAAACTCCTGATCCCCGAGCGCGTTCGCTATTTCGCAGCGAAGCTCGGTATCACCTATGGCCGGATTTCCATTCGCGCCCAGCGCAGCCGCTGGGGCAGTTGCAGTTCCAAAGGCAACCTGAATTTCAACTGCCTTCTTATGCTGACTCCCCGCGAGGCTATCGACAGCGTCATTGTCCACGAGCTGTGCCACCGCCGGGAGCTGAATCACTCCAAAGCCTTCTGGGCTCTGGTCTATGAAGCCATGCCGGACTATAAGGTCTGGGACAAATGGCTCAAGGATCATGGCCGGGAGCTGATCTCTCTCCTTCCGAAATAAGTTAGCCGATATGCGCTGCTTCCTTTAGTCCGGGAAGCAGTTCTTCGTTTCGCCGCAGCATACAAAAACCGCCCTTTGTTTCTGAACGGGCGGTGTAATAATCCCTGAAAACATTTTTCCGATCGCCAGGGCAATAAACGTCTTCTCGCACAGCTGTTTCAGTATGGCCGCTTCCAGTGTCACCAGCAGGCTTCTGTCCGCCTGCCCGACGCCTTTTGCGTAGAAACTTCAAAAAAAACAGAGCTATATTGACAGGATTGTCTTTTTCTGCGTATATATCAGTGAATGATCCATGAAGGGAGATACAGGAAATGGAAAAAAAGCTCTTCCGCCTGTTTGATTATCAGAAGTTTGAAGCGAACAAAGACCTGCAGCAGATTGTCGACACTGTACACGCGCGCTACCGTGCCAGAGAGCTGACCCTGGATGATATGGAGTGGGTCAATGCCGCCGGCGAGCCGACTCCGCCCGTCACCGCCGAAGAAAAAGACCGTTAACACGCTTTTTTCTTTCAGGTATTCACTCCGCTGCAACATGAATACCAATCATGAGGAGGATACCATCATGAATATTGACGAAAGCATTCTCGGCAGCCACATGGGCCATTTCACCTACAACTTTATCGTTGCGTTCTACTGCATCGCCCTCTGGCCGCTGGTCATCAAGCTGGTCAGCCACAGAAAAGAAGCCTGACACACACACATCCAAACCGGTACGAATGGAGCAATCCCTGTTCGTACCGGTTTTTTTTGTGCCAAAAACCGTATAAACCTTGTTCTATATAAGACGCCCGGGTTCAGCAGATGTTCTGAATCACACCAATGGAAATATACTTGTCGATTAATGCGCGAAAATCCGTTCCATCCTCTGATTCCTCGTTGTAGATACCGTTCACATGCAGACGGATTCCGCCGTTGGGAAGTTTCTCTTCTTCCTTGTACTTTTCCCGGAAAATCGCACCCCGCGAAACAGTCCTGTTTTCCAGGATTCCTTTGCATTCAGCAGGACTGCACTGCGGGAAATTGACGTTGAACACCTGCCCAACAGGCAGTTTTATCCCAATCAGCATATGAAGGATCTCGGGCAGTTTCAGATCTGTAAGGCTGTGATCTTCTCCGGTGCCTTCGGAAAAAGCAATGGCCGGCACACCATAACGCTCTGCTTCAAAGGCAGCGCCGACCGTTCCCGAATACTGGATGTCTGAAGCCATGTTATAGCCAAAGTTGATCCCGGACAGCAAAATGTCCGGTCTGGCAGGCATCAAGTGAAGTATGCCAATCCGGGCGCAGTCTGCCGGTGTACCGCTGCAGGTATAGGCTTGAATACCTTTTACAGGACAATCAAAAGGGATGATATCCACTGAATCATGGAGCGTAACACTGTGGGAAGCGGCGCTTCGCTGACCGTCCGGTGCTATAATCCAAACCCGGCCAAATGCAGAAGCAATTTCAGCCAGGCGTCTCAGCCCGCCGGAATGAATACCATCATCGTTCGTAATCAGGATCAGCCTTTCGTCCATATAATCCACCAGCTTCCTTGTTTTGTTCAGGCGCTCTTATTCCATGCACCCTCTTCGTTCTTCCGGCCCCTGCGCGCCGAAAACATACCGGGCGTTAAACTCCGCGTTGATCTCCCGCAGTTCCCGCTTCCCGTCGATATAGTCCTGATACATCTCCGCAATCCCCGGGCTGCATCCGTCGCACAGTCCGGCAATATTTCCGATGGATTCCGCCACGATCTGCTCCCGCTCCTCCCGGGTTGTGTCTGCAATTCGGATCGTTCTTTTCCTCATCATGGTTCTGTCACTTCTTCCAGCAAAATCTTCTTTTCGAATCCCCCGCGGTTATCTGCCTTTGTCTTTCGGATGGTTTCGATTTCTTCCGGGGAACTCCCGCGTGCAACGGCAACCGCCCGTATGACTTCCAGGAGGTCTGCAAGCTCTTCCATGGTTTTGCTTTCCTGATATTCCGCCAATTCTTCATTCAGCTTTTCATCCAGGAATTCCAGATACTCCCCGTCGCTGAGGACAGAGCAGACACAGGTCTTTCCTGACTGCTTAATGATACCCGGAATCTTGTCGCGGACCAGTTTGTGATAAATGATCTTTTTCATGCTCCTTTACCCCCTGATCACATTAATCATTCCCCTGAGCGTCGCGTTCGGTCGATTCAATCTCTTCCTGTCCGTTCGCTGTATTGCTGTCCTGTTCGTAATGACCGAGTGTCACAACATTTTCAATTTCTCTGTATGGGGAGGTAAGCTGTACATGCAGGTTTTCGTCTGTTTGAAGGATGCTGTCAACATCCTTATAACCGCGAATCAAACAGTATTCATCATAAGAAGCTTGAAAATCACCCTGTTCATGCAAAAAGCGGGCTTTTAAATATCGGGTTTCTTTAATCTGTTCAGCAGCATCTGCATAGTCACCCAATGTTTCAAAAATAGCAATTGCTTCTTCCCAGTCCTTTGCCGCCCGCTTCGCTTCGCCTTCCGCGTACCGTGTGGCCTTGATCTGCTCCTTCGCGTCTTCATACAGACCGGCATGTTCAAATGCGGCAACTGCGGCATCCCACTCCCCGGCTTCCCGTTTGGCCATGCCAAGATCATAGTAGGGCTTATTCGCCCGGGCAAATGCATCCCCATATCTTCCGAGGCTGATAAACAGTGCATAGGCCTCTTCCTGTTTCCCTTCTTTTTCCAGGGCATCGGCGCGCTGATAATTTGTCTCGTTGATCTGCACGGTTGTGGAATCTTTATAATCACTCAGCGCGGTGAAAATCTCAATCGCCGCGTCCCAGTTATGCTGTTCCCGTTTATCGCAGGCCTGCATATACTTGGTCTCTTTGACCTGTGTTTCCGCATCGCTGTAGGTTCCGGCATGCTCGAACGCCCTGATCGCATCCGCCCAGTTCTTTTCTGCCCGCAGGGACATGCCGAGGTCATAATAAGGTTTATTGGCGCGTTCGAAGGAATCCTCATACTCTCCCTCAGCCAGATTGATAAAGATCTGATAAGCTTCTTCCTGTTTTCCGAGTCTCTCCTGGCCGTCAGCTTTCTGGTATCCCCGCTTCAGGACTTCAATCGCCTGATTCTTTGAATCCCTGTAATCCCCTAACGCAGCGAAGGATCTGGACGCCTCTGTAAACTTGTTTTCCTGTTCAAAATAGAAGGCCTCATAATATCTTCTCAGCGTTTCACTGTCCCTGTAATCCCGTAACGCGGTCAGTATTTCCACACTCTGTGCGTACTGTTCTGTCTCCGCGTAAGATACAGCTTTTTCATAAACGGTCTTCCGGCAGTTTTCCGCCCGGTCCTTGCTGTCCCGGAACAGCGCGATCATCTCAAATGCTTCCGCAGCCATGACCCGCGGGCTCCAGTTCACATCCGTCGCCTGGTCCTCATACTGGCGGGCAGTATAATAGGTGATCATCATAGGACAGTCCTCATAATCCCCAAGGGCTTTGAAGGTCTGCAGCGCGGATTTGTAATCTCCATTTTCACCTGCAGCGATTGCCCGGCCGTATACAGCCTTCTTGGACGCATCTTCGTATGTACTGATCTCATCAAAGAGCTTTACAGCCTCATCATACTTCCCCTCGTTCAACAGTTTGCCGGCACGGTTATACTTTGCCTCATTACTCTCCTGACAGGCCGTCAGGCAGAAAGCCAATACCATAATGAGAATAACGAGCAGCCGTTTCTTCATCTTCTTCATTTCGGCATCCCTTTCTGTTCAAGTGCTTTATTCATAGATCCCGTTGATCTCAAAGCTGTCATAGATTCAGTGAATCCCAAAGCAGGCTTCCTTCAGCTCATCCGGCATTTCGTAAACCGCCTCTGCGATTCCGCCGGTGATTCAGGCCTGGAGATCCGTATCCCCGCCGATGTTGATCTGCATCTGAATGGAATGATTCAGCCTCTCCGTTTCCCCGTTGCAATAGGCCCGGTACCAGCATTCATAAGGGCAATAACACTGATCGCCCGGCCGGATGTCGGGCTCTTCTTTTGCTTTCTTTATTCGGTTCAGGTCCCAGATATGCTCGTTGATCCAGGGCGTCAGCGCTTTTGCCTCTTCCGTGATTTCCACCGGCAAAAACGGGTTTCCCTCATCCGGCCCGTGGAGAACGATATGGATCATCCGGATCTTTACCTTGCTGCGGTTCATGATGTAATACTGGAAGGCCGCATCCTTCACAAACTGCTCCTTCACCTCCGGAGCATTCTTGACTTCATAGAAATCATAGCCGCTTTCCGTTTTCTTCAGGATATCCGCGGCACAGTAGTGGTTGTAGTAAATAAAGGCAGCTTCGCAGATCACCGGCGTCCCGGCGAGAAGATGCACCTTTGTCTTCTGCGCCATCTTTTTCTTGTCCGGGATCTTCGTTCCCGGACGATAGATCGTCATCTCTTCATACGGTCCGAACATGCCCATAGCCTGATCGCCGAAGTCATTCCCCGCGTCCAGCCTTGTCTGCGTTTCCGGCGGAATAATCCGGAACTGCGGCTTGTGCCGGTCCAGCCATAGCATTCTCGGGCACTGCATTCCCCGCATGAAATCCGTCTTTGTTATGCCCATATGTTCTGGTTACTGCTTTCCGTCCTTTGTCTCAGTGCTGATGGTCACATAGCCGTTTCTTCGCATCTGTTTGCTTTATCTCCAGTACCGGTCATTCTGGGATACCTCTTTTTTACAGGCGGGGCAGGAGGCATACCAGGTGTGGTAATGATACCGCTCGAAGCAGTCCGCATCCTCCCGGGCGGCTGCGAAGAAACTCTTTCCGCAGTTCGGGCAGTAGAAAAGCGTCTGGCCGTTTTCGCCGCTGGTCCTATGGCTGATCTCCTGATAGCCGGACAGGATCCGGATGATTTCGACGGCGGTCTGCTTCGCAACGGGGACATAGTCCCGGTTGAGGGCGTCAGACTCTTCCACCTGGAACAGCAGGCTGTCAATTATTTCTTCTCTGGTCATGTCCGTTCCTCCCCTTTCGCGGGTTAACGTCGCGGCGGAGCAAGCGCAATGCTGCGGTGCCTGGAGTTCCGGCGGCTTTATTTATGCACGCCCAGCAGGGAGAGCAGGGTATCGGGCGTGATCATCAGGGCGCCTTCCTCCCCGATCGGCTCAATCGGTTCCTTCGGGATCGGCTGGATTGAAAAACCGGCCATTTCCATGCCGAACACTTTCAGTTTTCCGCTGAAGATCCCGTCTTCCAGAGACAGAATCAGGCCGCCGTACTCTTTGCTCTTCCCGTTTGTAAGCGCAACTGCCAGCTTTTCCGCCGTGTTTTCCGTAAGGCCCAGCGAAAAGACATCCTCATTGTTGACAACTGTGATTCCAAACGGATTGACGGCCAGCCGATAGTGCTTTTCCGGGCCGTTTCCCCGCCGGCCGTACTGCAGCACGTCGAGGATCATCTCCCGGAATAGGCCGTTTGCGCCCAGGTCCAGCGTTCCTTCGCCTTTCAGCACCGGTTTGCCTGACATGAACCATTCCAGGTTCACCTGATAGTGGTTCCGCGACATGGCAAAGCTGAGTGTCGACGGAGTCTCCCCGGTACGGAAAACAGGATGCTTCGACACCGGGTTCATATACTCGATATTTACCTCACAGCCGTCCGGCAGCGGATTATATGTCGCCTTTATATGGCATGCAGTCCTGGACTGAACCGACACGGTATAATCAAGTTCGTGTTTCCTGATCTCGAGGGTATAGATCTGCTGGCGGCGGTGAACCAGATTCGTATCCACGACGAGCCTGTATTCCTGCTCGGCAGGATGATACAGCCAGGCCTCCACATACCAGTCGGGGAGAATCGAGAATCCTTTGTATTCCAGCCTCAGCGTGCCGTACTGATCGCCGCTGCCCAGGTGAATCAGGAATTTCCCTATCGGGAGATCCAGGGTGCCGTCCCACCCGCTCACGCGGCGGACAACATCCAGCGTCCCCAGTTTTTTCCGGGAGGAATCGGGATTGTCGGGCTTCTTGGTATTGTACAGCGTCGCCTCAACGGATCCGTCGTCAGGATCGGCTACGGCTTCCAGGTCATACTGCGTCAGGGCGCGGTTCCGGGCATCCCGGCCGCCCAGGGTGACGGAATAATGAATCTTCCCGTCTCCCTCCGCGCTCTGGTTCGCGGTGAGGGAATAAGTGTACCCGTTGATCTCGACAGCAGCCTGCAGTTTGCCCTCCTTGCGGTGGTATTCCAGCCTGATCGGTGCCGACATATTGTTGTTGTTCAGTGAGAAAATCAGATCCGCGGCGTCTCGGCCCTTTACCAGTTCAAAGGAGAGATTGGTCACCGACAGAGTGTCGATAAACAAATCAATCTTCCCGGTAACCGCAAGGTCGTCGTCCGACTGGGAGTAGGTAACATCCGCAACAATGCTGAACGCCTGCCCGAAGAAGGCCGGATTCCGCTTTGCCGCCTGCCATGCTTTTTCCAGCTCGTCAAACGTGCGCGGCAGTTCCGGGAAAAGCAGGCGCAGATAGGAACCGTAATGGGACAGAAGCGTTTCCGCCGTTTTTCTTTCCTCAATGAAGCTGTCCACCAGGGCAGAGACTTTCTCCCGGATCACTTCGTTGTTCGCTTCCAGATGGATCATGAGCCCGTCGCGGCTCGGCCTGAGTGAAACGCAGGGAAGAACAATGTCCGAAAACGCCTTCATCAGCCACGGGCGTAGCAGCTCCAGGCCATTCGCGACGGATGCCTTGCCGGAAGTAGAAGCGTCAGAGCGCCGGAATAACCCGGCAAACGCCGAGAAGGAAAGGCCGAATTTTTTCCCGCCGACATCCAGCATGACCTTATCGCCGGAAAACTGGACCTTCCCGAAGTCGGAATGTTCCAGCTCAATGATGCTTCCGTCATTCCGGAAGAACACCTCAAGGGGTTTCCCGCCGATCCACCGGACAGTTCCCATATAGTCCGATGCTTCCGGATTCAGGTTCCACACCCACTGCTCCAGAGACTGAATAAAATCCTCCGCATCCTGGCGGGTTTCCTCCGCCGAAGCAGAGATCCCTGCCAGCATCATAATGGCTAAAAGAACGGCGATTACTCTCTTCACGGTTCAATCCCTCCTGATTTGAAACACCCTCCGCAAAAGCTGCGGACGGATCATTCTTCTGTTTTACGTTATCAATATTATATCATCCCGTGCCCGTACGTGTAAACATTTTCCTGCGAACCGGGCTCTCCGGATTCCCCGGAAAGCGGAAGGAAAAACAGCGGATTCCTTACAGCAGCCGCTTGAAAGCTTCCAGCATCGTCAGCAGCTGATAGCGCAGGAGCCACCATGCGTTGTTCCACTCCGGCTCTTTTTTGATCACATCCAGCAGCGCCGGGTAATATCGGTCCGTCTCCTCCGTATAGCTCACCATCTTCCGGCGGGAAAAGGCGTCCGCCATCCCGGCGAGGTTGTTTACCCTGTCGATGCACTTGACAAGGCAGGCCAGCGGATTCTTCCGGATGTTTTCAAAGTACCGGTCTTCCCAATCCTCACCGGAATGATACTCGTTCTTTGACACCAGCCGCACCGCTTCCCGGACCGTTTCTCCCGCCGGGATGTCGCCCGCCTGCATGTCCGAGTCCTCCACCATATCATGCGCAAGACAGGCAGCAAGCACATTGTCATCCTGCAGCCCCATCGCCAGCGCGTGGCAGGCCATCGTCAGGGGATGGACCATATAGGTTGTCTCAAACCCGTGGCGGGAGCGGCGGATCTGGTTTCCGTGGGCGGCGCGCAGCTCATCCAGAACAGCCAGCGTCTGTGAAAGATGCAGCATCTGCGCGCGGCCTTTGACGAAGGTGTACATGTGATTGAAATCATAGTTGACCGGCTTCAGCTCCCAGGCCCGGTCCTCTTCCGCAAACAGCGCGTCCAGGGAGAGATCAAGTGCCTGCGAGAGGCCCGGCAGGTGACCTGTATCCGGGACGAACTTCCCGGTTTCCCAGGTGCTGACTGCCTGGAAGCTGACGCCGAGTTTCTCCCCAAGCTGCTCCTGGCTCATTCCCTTCGCCGTGCGCGCTGCCCTGATCCGGTTTCCGATCTGTTTCTGATCCATTCCTTTTCGCCTCCCTATTCTTCCGATGGTTATCCGCAGAGGAACCGACGGCCCTTTTACCGGACCGCCTTGTCCGCCTTCTCGCAGAGTTCCTCAATCCATTCCTTCTTTTTGATTTCATTGACCCAGGCTTCGGGAATGGCGTTGAAGCCGTAATACAAAGCGCCAAGTCCTCCGGCGATGGCGCCGGTGGTATCGGTATCCCGGCCGAGATTAACCACCTTCAGCAGAGCCTCCTCAAAGCAGTCCGTGGTAATGAGCGCCCAGAGGACAGCCTCAAGGGTTTCAACCACATAGCCGCTGCCCCGGATATCCTCCGCCGGGGTCTCCCGGAAAGCCGCGAGATCCCGCAGGCGGGCGTAATGGTTCAGCTCGTCCGGCGCTGTCTGTGTCCTTTCATAGTACGCAAAGCCGGCGTCGAGGCCTTTCTGCAGGCGTTGCATGAGGTCGCCTTCTCCGTTCAGCACGGCATTCGTCATGAAATAATACAGGCCGCAGGCGATGTTTGATCGGAGATGTGCATGGGTCAGGCTGCCAACGGCATGGACGGCCCTGACGGCTTCTTCTTCCTTCATTCCCTTTGCGCAGCAGTACAGGCAGGCGGGCATGATCCGCATGAGGCTGCCGTTGCCGTTGTTTTGTTCGGACGTACCGCCGCAGGTGAACGGGTTCCCGCTGCGCTCATAGGTGTTGATTGCGCACTCCGTGCCGAAGCCGATATCGTAGGAGTAGCCGTAGGGCGTAAAGGCCCCGTGCTCCAGCCAGTCCGCAAAATTGCCCATGATGTGCTTCAGATCCAGGGTGCCGGTATCGGCAATGCTCGAGAGCAGCGCCAGGGTGAGGCTGCTGTCGTCCGTCCAGGAGCCGGCGGGCAGGTTGAACGTGCCGTACCCGCGCATCCCGGTCACCGGATGCGTGGCAACCTTTTCCCGGCTTTCAAACTGCACGGGGCAGCCCAGGGCATCCCCGGTCACAACGCCGAAGATGCCTTCTTTCCAGATGTTCTTTCTGTTCATATTCATTCCTTCTTTCCTCTCTCTTTCCATTTCTCTTTTTATTCCGGCGATTCCTTCCGCGCATCCCGGCGCTTCCCGCGGTTCCGGCTGCCGGAAACAGGATAACGGAAAAAGGAAAGAAAACGGTCGTCTGCCGGGCGACATATATACCGTTTGCGAAAAACGGCAGGCCTATTGAAATCATGGGGGGCAGCATGTTATCCTATCAGCAGTTACAGGATTAATCTGACCGGAGGAAACGGATATGAAAACGAAGATAAACAAGCTCGGCATCTGTCTGGTTCTCGTACTGGCTCTGATCTGCGCGGCGGCGTCCGCCGAAGTGGCGCGCCCGTTGGGGCCCGGGCAGCTCGGCTTTGACGCGGTGGTCATCAGCAAGAACGTCTCCGTCCGCCCGACCCAGAACGCGAACGCGAAAGCCGTCAGAAAGCTGAATTACGGAGACCATCTCGCCGTGATGTCCCTGGGCAACGGATGGTGCGAGTGCTACCTTTCGGAAACGGAAGGGCTGAGCGGGTACGTCCTGGAAGACTATATTCTGATCGATCCAGCCTACATTACAACGGAGGAGTCGACGCCCGTCTATGCCTGGCAGGCGCAGAACGCCAAAAGAGTGGGGCTGCTCGGCCGGGGAGAAACATATCCGATCATCCGGATGGAAGGGGACTGGCTGCTGATCAGCCTGCGCGGCGCAGCTGGCTGGATTCTCAGGCCCAGCGGGGATCCGACGGGCACGGCGCGGCTGAGTACGGCCGCCGTGCGCAGGCAGGCCGAAAACTATCTCCTTTCCATGGGCGTCTGGGTGGGCGGATCACCGGTCACCGCCGACGCGCTGAAGAATTTCTATGTATATATTGAATTCGACGTAACAACCCGGGAATGGCTTGTGACGTTTGACTCACGGAAGAACGAAACCATCGGCATCATCGTGAACGACTGGACGGGAGAGGTCCGGGAGGCCGGATCCTCCTATGGCTTGGGAGGGGGCGTTTCGACCACGGTTGCCAACTGAAGAGAAACAAAGCTGTTTTATGCGGGAACAAGAAAGAACCGGGCAATGCAGCTCCGGTTCTTGTTTTCTTCATGAATCTATATCTTACTTCTTGCCCTTTTTCTTGACGGCAACAGCGGCTTTCATTTCTTTGCCGGGTTTGAAAGCAGGGGTCTTGGAAGCGGCGATCTTGATCGTCTCGCCCGTGCGGGGGTTCCGTCCGGTGCGGGCGCTGCGGGTACGTACTTCGAAGGTGCCGAAACCGACCAGGGTCACCTTGCCGTCAGAAGCGAGGCCTTCAGTGATGCCTTCCAGTGTAGCGCCGAGGGCTTTGGCAGCTTCAGCCTTGGTGATCTTTGCTTTGGAGGAGATGACCTCAATGAGTTCAGTCTTATTCATAGTATTGTCCTTTCTGCCTTCCGGCATTTTGATTGTGAGTGGATTATAGCATACAATTCCTTATATTTCAACACTTTTGCCCGAAAATAACCGGGTAGGGTTCGTATTTTATCAGATTCGGCGCACCCGGAGTACTCCGTCGATCGCCCGGAACTTCTCGACGACGTCGTGGGGCATGGGATGGCTGATATCCAGGAGGGTGTAAGCATAGTTTCCGCGGGCTTTGTTGGCCAGATTCTCGATGTTCAGGTTCTGGGAGCCGAAGAAGGAGGTAATCTGGCTGAGCATATTCGGGATATTCCGGTGCAAAATTGCCACACGGGCTTCCGTCTCGCAGCGTCCCAGGCTGATCTCCGGGAAGTTGACGGAATTGTGGATGTTGCCGTTGTCCAGATAATCCTGCATCTGCTCCACAGCCATCACGGCGCAGTTGTCCTCCGCCTCCTCGGTGGAAGCGCCCAGGTGCGGGATCACGATTGCCTTCCCCATCTTTGCGCTGACCGGGTTCGGGAAATCGGTCACATAGGTCTTCAGCTTGCCGGCCTTCAGGGCTTCCGCCACGGCGGCTTCATCCACAAGGGAATCCCGGGCAAAGTTCAGGAGCACCGCGCCGTCCTTCATCTGGGCAATCGCTTCCGCTCCGATCATGCCCTTGGTGGCGGGCGTCGCCGGCACATGAATCGTCACGAAATCGGAAATGGCGTAAATAGCCTCGGCAGTATCCGCATGGTTGACCATGGGCGACAGGTTCCATGCCGCCTTCACGGACATATAGGGATCATAGCCGTAAACCTTCATCCCCAGGGATAAAGCGGCATTGGCAACCAGCACGCCGATCGCGCCCAAGCCGATAACCCCGATGGTTTTGCCCGTCAGCTCGTGCCCGGCAAACGCCTTCTTCGCCTTTTCGGCCGTCTTCGCGATGTCCGCGTCGTCCGCGTTTTCCCGAACCCAGGTGATGCCGCCGGCCACGTCCCGCGAGGCGAGAAGCAGACCGCAGAGCACCAGCTCCTTCACGGAATTTGCGTTGGCGCCGGGCGTGTTGAAGACAACGATTCCGTTTTCCGTGCACCGGTCGATCGGGATATTGTTGACACCCGCGCCAGCCCGCGCGATGGCACGCAGATCCTTCGGGAAATCCATCTCTTTCATATCAGCGGAACGCACAAGTACGCCCGCGGCATCCTCCATGCTGTCCGTCAGCTCATATCCCGGGCGGAAATGATCCGTCCCGACTTTTGCGATATTGTTCAGGCAATAAATCTTCCGGTCCTTCATAGCAACCAATCCTCCTGCGTAAGATAACCCGTATAATATAGCACTATCGGGCATCCGGTGCAATGTTTCCTTTTGTTCTCCGGCCGGTTTTATGGTATAATTTCTTTAATACTTGTAAAAGGAGATGAGCTTCTTGTACAGTTGTCCGGGATGCGGCGCCATGATGGTCTTCGACCCCGCGATTCAGCAGCTGAAATGCGGCATGTGCGACCGTACGGAGAGCATTGAGTCCGCCGATCAGCGGGAGGCGCGTCAGGCCAGCGACCGCATTGAGATGGATCTGTTTACCTGCCCGAACTGCGGCGGCGAAGTCCACGCGATGAACACAACCGCAGCTTCTTTCTGCAGCTATTGCGGATCCCCGGTGATGCTGAACCGCACCCGTTCGGAGGTTACGCCGCCCGATACCATCGCCCCCTTCCGCATCACGCGGGACGAGTGCTTCGCTAAATATCAGGAAATGCTGAAAAAGAGCCTCTGCGTGGATCACCGGCTGAAAAAGGATGTCAACGCCGAAAGCTTCCGCGGGATCTACGTCCCCTTCCACACCTATTCGGCCGGAATCACCGGAGACGCGGTGCTGGAAGGGCATGAAACCAAGGGGGACGATACCTACTACTACTCCACCGCCGTGAGGCTGAATCACCGCTTTGACGACATTCTGCACGACGCCTCGAAAGAAATGCCCGACAGCCTGTCCGAGCGGATCTCCCGGGTGCCGACGGATTCTTTCAGGCCCTTCTCTCCGGCCTACATGAGCGGCTTCTACGCCGATACTCCGGACACCAATCCGAATGCCTACCTGTCCTTCGCGAAGGCCGCCGCTGTGCGGGAAGGCCTCAGGGATGTGGTCGACAGCCTGGACGACGGATGCTCCTATTCCACCATGGAGGCGGAAAAAAAGCTGATCCCCCTGGCCCGGGCGGAGCACACCGGGGAAACCCTGGTGCCCTACTGGTTCATGTCCCTGCGCAGCGGAAAGCGCGTGCTCTACGCCGTGCAGAATGCCATTACCGGCGAGATGGCGGCGGATACCCCGATGGATATCCCGCGGTTCGCCCTCTTCGCCCTGATTCTGGCCATTCCGCTGTTCTTCCTTCTCAACAGCTTCCTGACCCTGCGGCCGGAAATGGTCATGGTTGTCGCCATGCTGATGGCCGTCGCGGCCCAGCTGATTGTGAACGGCCGGCGCAAGGCCGTAAAGGAGCAGCAGCTCAAGGAGCAGATGGCGGAAAGTGCCGAGGACGACATGACCTCCCGCATGAGCCAGCGCAAACGCATGGAAAACCGCGCCGCCAGCGGCACCTGGTACAACGTCGGCGGCATCGGCGGGGCGATCTTGCTGATCGCCGCGATGTACGGCATCTCCCGGATCGACAGCATCCAGGTTTTCTGGCTGGTATCCGTTGTGCTGACAGTCATCATGCTGATCACCCTCTTCGCCGGGGGCAGGAAGATGTCCAGGCCGCCGCTGGGATGTTTTGTAGCGCTCCTGGCCATGATCGCGGGCACAGTGATCCTGATCACGGACGTCTTCCACAGCAACGACATGGCGATGTACCTGGTCAGCTTTGTGATCCTCGCCTCCGTTGTGTGGATAAGCGTCGACCTGCTGCTCCTGCATAATAAAGAATGCTCCAGTCCCCTGCCCCAGTTTGAAACCCACCGGGGAGGTGATGACAATGCGTAAAACCATCCTCGCGCTGCTCCTTGCCGCCCTGCTCACGTCCCTCCTGACGCCGGCGCTGGCGGCAGACGAAAAATCGTTCCGGAAAGTTTCATCCGGCTATGAAGCGGTAGTCAGCGACGGGGCGGGCCTGCTGACCGACCGCGAAATCAGTTCCGTGCAGAGCAGCATGTATCCCATCACGGAGTATGCCAACGTCGGCTTTGTGACCTATGACGCCTCCGGCACCGACGGGAGAAGCGTGCTGACGAAAGCCAAAATCTGGGGCGACGCGCGCTTCGGCTCCGCAAGCCCCTATACCGTTTTCATGATCGACCTGAGGACGCGCCGCCTGGGCATCTATTCCAGCAAGGCGGTTTACAGCCTGCTCTCCACCGCGAAGGCGAACACCATCACCGACAACGTATACACATACGCCACCCGGGGAGAGTACGCCGAATGCGCGAAGGAGGCCTTCCGCGAAATGCTGCAGGTGATGGAAGGCCGGGCGGTCAACGAGTCCATGAAGATCATCAGCAACGTCTTCCTGGCCCTGATCTGTGCCATTCTCCTGACCTATATGCTCATCGCCGGGCGCATGCGCCACGAGCAGGAGACCACCATGCAGACCATGACCAAAGCCGTGGGCGCCGGTGCCGCAACGGTGGTAACTGCCCACACGCTGAGGAAGGTTGTCCATCATGAGCGTTCCTCCGGCGGGGGCCGCGGTGGCGGCGGCTTCGGCGGAGGCTTCGGCGGCGGAGGAGGAGGCGGCGGCGGAAGCCACGGTTTCTGATTCTTCGGTATGTTGAACGGGAAGAGCATCGGCTCTTCCCGTTTTTCGCTTCTTTCGTTCTGATTGTATCCTAATCAGCGGCTCTTCTTCCATTCCATGAACTGATCGAGCGGAAGCGGCTTCGCGTAATAATACCCCTGGAAGCTTTCCACGCAGTATTCCCTCAGGATATCCCGCATGGTTTCCGTCTCGACGCCCTCGACGCAGACTTTCGCCCTGCAGATCGCCGCCAGGTTGACGATGTTGCCGACCAGCAGCCTGTCCAGCTCGTTCTTTTCGATCATCATGACAAAACTCCGGTCGACCTTGATGGTGTCAAAGGGGATCTCCTTGACAATGCCGACGGAGGAGAATCCGGTTCCGAAATCATCCAGGGCCACGAGGATACCCCGGGACTTCAGGGTAACGACCGCGTTTTTCAGCAGCTCCGTATCCAGCAGCCGGCACCGCTCCGTCACCTCCAGGCAGAGATGCTCCGGCGGATAATCGAGTTCCTTCAGAATTCGCAGCACCATGTCCGAAAAATCCGGTTTCTCGATCTGCGAATAGGACAGGTTAACGTTGATCACAAAGTCGGGATTCTGCCGGCGGATCTGCTTTGCCGCACTGATAGCCTCCCGGATAATCCATTCGCCCAGCTCCGGGAACAGCGGGTCCGACTCCAGCACGGGAATAAACTCATCCGGCGGGACCAGCCCGTAGCGGTTGTTCTTCCAGCGGAGGAGCGCCTCCGCGCCGATGAGCCGCTCCGTTTCCGCGTCGACCACCGGCTGATACAGCAGGAAGAATCCCTCAAAGCCGTGCATGATGGAGGCCCGGATCGCATGCAGCTTTTCCAGCCGCTGATGGCTTTTTTCATTTGTATCATTGCGGAATTCCACCAGGATCCCCTTCCGGGAATTTTTGGATTCCTCATAGGCAAAATTCAGGCAGGCATAGATCGTCTGGGAATCGATATCGAAACTGTCCACCCGCAGCGCGCCGCCGTTCATGTCAAGCAGGATCTTGCTGCCGTCCACTTCGAACCGCTCATGCAGAAAATTGCGGAACAGTTTAAAGTATTTCTGCATTTCCCCGACGCTCAGGGTGTTGCTGATCACCGCGAACTTCGTCCCGTCGATCCGGTAGACATGCCCTCTGTTCCCCGTCTTCCCGAAAACCGCCCGGGCATAGGCCTGCAGCACCCGGTTTCCGAAATGATAGCCGTATATCTCGTTGATCTCGGAAAACCGGCTGAGGCCGAAGAGAGCCACGCTGATCCGGGTTTTCCGCTTGAGGCAGCCATCCAGGTCCTCAAAGAAGCCGTATTGATTCCTCATGCCGGTGAGCGTGTCGATATGCCCCTGGTCACCGTGGTTCCGGATGGTGCCGACAAAATAGTCCGGCTTGCCGGCAGGATCCCGGATCACGATGCCCCGGCAGGTGCATACGTCGTATTCTCCGGTCACCCGTTTCGCCCGGTACTGCATGTCATGGCCGGAGGCATTTCCGGCAAAGATCTCGTCGATCCCCTCATGATAGGCCGCCCGGTCGTCCGGATGGATCCGGTCCTCCCAGATCTCCCCCGCGCCGTACATATACTCGGCGGGCAGTCCGAAAAGATCCACCGCTGATTTGGTCCAGCGGGAATAGTCATACTTCATGTCGCACAGGTAGACGTATGTCCCTTCCGAAACCAGCTCAAAGGCCTTGTACAGCGTGTCCAGCATGAGCTGCCGCTCCTCGCTGATGGCTCTTGTTTCCGCTTTATTCGGGTCCATTGGAGGCCCTCCTTTTCTCCGCTTCCTCCCGTTTCCGCCTCGCCTTGTTCAGCGCGTGCATCGCCTCAAACGGGCCGACAATCGCGGAGATGATAATCAGGATCCAGTACCAGGGCATGCATTCACATCCTCGTTTCCCCTGTTCTGTTTTTCTCTCTGCCTGTAATATATCATGTATTTTATCATTTCCCTGCTTTCCGGAATCCGGGATCAGTCCCGCTTCAGCTCGGGATATTTGCGGTAGAAGTTCCCTTTGTCCCGGTACATCCGCGCGTCCGCCTCCGACAGCGCGTCCCGCAGATCCGTCCCGGGCTGCAGGAGACAGCAGCCGGCGGCGAAACTGACGTTTTCAAACAGTTCCGCCTTTTTCTTGATCTCGGCGACCTTATCCTTCAGCTCCGTCTCGGAAGTGTCATGGGTCAGGATGAGGAACTCATCCCCGCCGGCCCGGAAGATTTCCGCACCCGTGAAAGTGCTTTGCAGGATCATGGCCGCGTTCTTCAGCAGCTGATCGCCGGCGTTGTGCCCCAGATGATCATTGGTATATTTCAGCCCGTTCATATCGGCGAATACAATGCCCATGCTGCCGGAAAGCTTTGCCGGATCCTCGCAGAGCTCGGCGATCCGGTCGTTCATGGCGTTCCGGTTCATGACGCCGGTCAGGACGTCGGTCTTGCTGAGCATTCTGAGCTGCTCGATGAACAGGTTGTTTGCGATTTCCGAGGCGACAAAATAGGTGGTAAGCTCCAGGGTGTCCCGGATATGCCCGGCTTTTTCCGCGGGGAAATTCGCGGCGTAGATATAGCCCAAGAGCCGTCCCCTGGAAAACAGCGGAAACAGCACCAGGCCCTTTACGCCGGCATTCGTCAGCGACTCATACCAGGCCGGGTTCCGCTCCCGGATCAGCTCCATCTCCTGCTCATTGCTGATAATGAGGCAGAAACTGCCGCTGAGGGTATCAGGCCAGGTTTCCGCCAGGGCATAGAAATCATCGTCCATGTACTGCTCCATCCAGGGGAGTTCGGAGCCGGGCACCTTGGCTTCCCCGAGGACGGAAATCTTCCGCAGGTTCTCGTCCATCAGGAGGATGCAGCAGAACTCCGCGTCGCAGATTCCGCGGATGTCCTCCAGCACTTCCTGGATAATCTCCTGGAAGGGCTTGTCGTCCCGCAGTTTGATGCAGGTGCTGATAATATCCATCGCGGTTTCCTGGGAGATGTTCAGGGAGCCGAGATTGCTGTCCTTTTTCGGGATCAGGATCTGCGTATAGGTACAGTAACCGATCCCCTCCTCGCTGCTTTCCAGCGGCATGAGATAAGCCATGATATCAAACGGATAGCGGGGCATATGCACGCAGTTGTGTACCGGCTGCTTCTGCACCGCGGCGCGGAAACAGACATCCTCGAAGTTCAGATCCTTCGGGATGTAGCGCGTGTATTCGCTGTTCGGAACAAACTCAACCTTTTTTTCCTTGCCCACGTCCACCGATCCGCCGGCAAGCTCCAGGGAATCCAGGTATTTCTGGTTCCCGGTCACCATGCGGACGGTCCCGCAGCTGCCGTCCGGCTTCTTTTCAACGGACAGCACGCAGGTCATTGTGTCGAAATGATCGGCAAAGGCTCTCCAGTCCATCTGTTCGCCTCCTCCCTGTCCTGCTTACACCGGAATCGCGCGTCCGGTGGTCTTCAGGGCGTCCTCATCCAGATGCCCGTTGCTGAGCACAAGCTGGCCGTTGATCATCACTTTTTCAATGCCGAAGGATTTCGCCTGGTCCGGCACGGCCTGCCGGATCTCTTCTTCATTGAATACCGTCAGATCCGCGAAGGATCCTTCTTTCAGGTATCCGCGGTCCTTCAGCATGAACCGGTCCGCGGTGGCGCCGGTCATGCGGCGGATGGTCTTCGGCATCGTGTCCCCGGTGCCCAGCAGGGAATCCCGCAGGAACTTGGGAAAACAGTCGTAAACGGCCGGATTCTGGATTCCGTGCTCTTCCACCCAGGCATCCGTCATATACAGGCAGTGTTCATTATGCTCGAATTCGGAGATCACTTCCGGCGTGGAATACGGGCCCATGTTTACCCGGCCCTTGAAATCGCTGATCTCGCACAGTTTCAGATAGGTATCCAGGTCGCTCTTCCCTTCCTCTTTCGCAATCTCGTGCACGCTCTTGCCCTCGTATTTTTCATACCCAGGGGCAAGGTAAGCCACCTGAATGTCCGGGAAGTCGAAGCCCAGGAGCGTAGCGGTCGCCTTCACGAGCGCGGCCAGCTTCAGCCGTGTCAGCGGCTGTTTGCGCTCCTCTGCGCTCATCCCCTGGTACCATGCGGGCAGAATCACGGTGATCACCGAGACGCCGAGGCATTCATTGTAGATGTCGAACATGACGTCTACTCCCTCGGCACGCATCTGGGCCATCATGCGCAGCAGTTCTTCCTTCGCCCCGAAGGATTTCCTGCCCACAAAGATCGCGTGGGAATACTGCAGTTTCAGCTTGGTCCCCTTTGAGATTTCAACCAGCTCGTCAAATGCGCGGAGCAGATGGGAGCGCCCGAACAACTGGGGATAGGCCATGGAAACCTTCGATTCCGCCCTGGGATGAACCGTCAGCGGCTTATTGTATTTCACGCACAGGGCCGCAACCTTCTTCAGCTCCTCCACGTCGGCATAAAGCCCCGGCTCATACATCAGGCCCAGGGAGATTCCGGCTGCGCCCTGTTGCAGCGCCTTTTCCAGTATAGCAAGCATCTTTCCCTCTTCATCGGGCGTCAGCTTCCGGTTTTCGGTTCCGCCCGCGGCGGCCCTGGCGGAGCAATGGCCGACGAGCACCGCCATATTGCAGGGCATATGCCGGTCGGTCGCGCGGAAATAATCTTCCGGCATGCCGTACTGCCCAATAGAATCCTGGAAGCTGAAGAGGCCGCCGCCCAGCCTGTCCAGATACGGGCACTCCCCCTCAAAGCCGATGGAGGACACGCCGCAGTTTCCCGTCACAAAGGTCGTGATCCCCTGGTGAAGAAAGGGCCGGAAATACGGAAGGGGATCCTTCTTGATCGCGAACCAGTCGTTGTGGGAATGCGCATCGATAAACCCCGGCGCAACGGACAAACCGTTCAGATCGATCACGCTTTCAACCGGTACGTCGATTCGTCCGCCAATGCCGGCAATCCTGTCCTGATCGATCAGGATATCCCCCGTGAAAGGTTCTCCGCCGGTCCCGTCATAAATCTTCCCGTTTCTGATCAGCTGCCGCATAGAATGAATCTCCTTTTCCGTTTTCACTGGTTTTTTATGCCGTTTCTTCGTTCCCTGTTCGCTTTTCTGTTCCCCTGCATACTACCACAAAACAGCGCGTTCGAAAAGGGTCTGAAAAGGACCGGTCTGTAACGGACCGGTCCGGTTTGTCTGGTTCCGGGGGCTTACTGCGCGGGCTGCGCGGGAAGCATCTGCTGCGGAATCATCTGCGGCGCATTCTTGACCAGCTTCTTGGCGCTGGAGAAGAGGGACATCATTTCGGGAGCAATCTTCTGGATCTTTTCCTTCAGGGCGGGCAGATAGTTGGTCTTCGCGTCGTTGTACACGGCCTTGATCAGCTCTGTCTTCTGCTCCTTGAGATCCTTCAGGGTGATCTCCTGTTTCCCGTCGATATTGAATTTGCCGGTGAGGATCCCGTCGTTGATCTTCTCGACCTCGATCTTCGCCATTTCCATCTTCATAAACGAAACGGTTGCAACATAAGCGATGCCGTTCTCGCGCTTCTCGGGCAGGGCGTCGATGCCGATTTCCATTCCCGAGACACGGATGACCATGTGCACGCCTTCCTTGCCGGCCTGGACGTTGGTATACATCTGGTCGCCGATCTGGACTTCGGACACGCCGCTGTTGCCGACCTTGCCGCCCACGGAGTGGGACACCATCTTGCCGTCCTGCGTGACGTCAACCTTGAAGACCATATCGTTCTTCTCGTTGGTGTACATGCCGGCGTCCACATCGGGCACTTCTTCGTCCTTGGAGGCTTCAACGCTTTTGATCGCCTCGTCGATATCGCTCACGGAGATCTTCACGCCCTTGTCCTTCAGGCCGTCCAGGATCTTAGCAACCTCTTCGTTGTCCATGATTTCCTTGACGGTGTTCAGGCCCAGCAGCGCCATTTCCTTGAGGGTCATGTTGATGGGCGTCTTGGCTGTGAATACGGTGTCGAACATGGTTTCCTCAACCTTCTCGACCTCGCCGAACTTCACGCCGCTCAGCATCTTCATCACGGGGACGGTGAAGGCCTGCATCAGCTTGGATGGATCCACGTTCGCGGGCATCTGGAAGTTTTCCCCTCCCATGCCCTTCAGGTCTTCCTTCTTGAGGTTGACATAGTAGCTCGGGTACGTATCGCTGTAAATCTGGAAGCCGTCGTCGCTCCTCAGCACGAGGGCGGAAGCTAGGTCTTCACCCCTGACGGAGACGAACGCTTCGGCATCCACACCGTCGTACAGCACCGTATACTCCATGTCGTTCACGAAGTCGATCAGCTGGTTCAGCTTCTCGATCTTCCCCTTGTCGCCCTGGAACAGCATCCCGGCAACCGCGCTCACATTTTCCTTGTTCAGGGTGACCTTTTCCTTCATGGTCATCGGCTTGAGCTGGGGCAGGGACAGAGCGGGCATGGTGGCCAGGGCCTTCGTCTCGTCCTCGGCGGCGACTTCCGCGCCTTCGGCAGCAGCCTTGATCTCCTCCGCCTTTTCTTCAACAGCGGCCTTGATGTCTTCCGCCTTTTCGTCTACGGCAGCCTTGACGTCCTCAGCCTTTTCCTTGATGTCTTCGGCTTTCTCTTCTGCGGCAGCCTTGACGTCCTCAGCTTTTTCCTTGATGTCTTCGGCTTTCTCTTCTACGGCAGCCTTGACGTCCTCAGCCTTTTCCTTGATGTCTTCGGCTTTCTCTTCTGCGGCAGCCTTGACGTCCTCAGCCTTTTCCTTGATGTCTTCGGCTTTCTCTTCTGCGGCAGCCTTGACGTCCTCAGCCTTTTCCTTGACTTCTTCCGTCTTCTCTTCTACGGCAGTCCTGACATCTTCCGCCTTTTCCTCTACCGCAGCCTTGACGTCCTCGGCGGTTTCCTTCACGTCTGCAGCCAGAGTCTTGACGTCTTCCTTGACTGCTTCTTTCTTGTCCTCAGCCTTTTCTTCGACTTCGGCCTTGGTTTCTTCCTTGACTTCCTCAGTCTTTTCCTCGACGGCAGCCTTTGCATCCTCAGCGGTTTCCTTGACGTCTTCCGCCTTCTTTTCTACAACAGCCTTGACGTCTTCCGCCTTTTCCTCAACGTCGGATTTCACTTCTTCCTTAGCCGGAGCCTCAGTCGGTGCTTCCGTCGGTTCTTCGGTGGGCGCTTCCGTGGGCGCCTCGGTAGGCGCTTCCGTCGGTTCTTCGGTGGGCGCTTCCGTAGGAGCCTCGGTAGGCGCTTCCGTCGGCGCTTTCGTCGGTGCTTCCGTCGGAGCTTCGGTAGGTGCCTCGGTCGGCGCTTCGGTCACCGCGGGGGCTTCCGTCGCGGCCGGTTCGGCCGGCTTGTTCCCGCTGCCGGCGATCAGCCAGATTGCGAGTCCCACCACAATGACCGCGATCACGGCGATCACGATGTTTCTGGTCTTCTTGTCCATGTTCATTTCCTCCTGAGTGTATATTGTTCATCTTGCTGAACGACACTGAATATGACCTGCCTATTATACACAAAACCGCCGTCCGCTTCAACTGCATTTGTGCAAAAAAGGGAGCGACGGCGGTATTTCGGCAATAAAATCACGGAAAAAACAGGCTTACCGCTGAAGAATCGCGTAAACGCTCTCCGCCACCCGGTCCTCGGTTGTGACGCAGATGTCCTTATGCGTTCCCTCGAGGATCGCGGTCTCGATACGGGCGGTTTCATTTCCGTTTTCGTCCCGGACGATGTAGACGCCCTCCTCCGGGCTGGTCACGGACGGATCGGTTTCCGGGACCTTTTCGAGGTTTTTGATCGCGTTTTTTGCGCCGGAGGGCTCGTTATGCTTGCCTTTGGAGGCGAAGATGTGGAGATTCACGCCCTTCTTCGCCGTTTCGACGATCCATTCTGCCCAGACCCTGCCGTTGGATTTGGGATCGGAACACTTTCCCCCGATGCTCACGCAGGCGTCGAACAGCCACACGTCGCTGACAAGGTCCATGTTCATGAAGAAAACGGACTGCCCGCCGTGGGAATAGCCGCAGACCACGTTGACCGCCTCCGGGGAGAAGAAAGCCTCCGCCTCCCCGGTGTGCTTCTGCGCGGTCTTGTTGGAATAATCCCGCATGGTGGATTTGACAAAGAAGTCTTCCGCGCTCTCCTGCAGATCTTCATGGTGAATCAGGAGATTGCGGAAGGTGTTGTTCGGCCCGTCCTCCGTGTCCGCGTCCCCGCCGATAAAGATCAGGTTGACCTTCTTCCCCTCGGCCCCCGCCCCCTGGCAGGCGCAGAGCAGGGCCGTCAGCAGCACGGCGGCCAGAAACTGTCTGAGTATATTTTTCATATTCTTCTTATTCCTTTTCGATAAATTTGTGTTTCAGCCCGTATGCCATGGCCTTATCTGCGGTCGGGGTCCCTTCGCGGCACCAGATGATGGGATTGCCCATTTCCTGCAGCACGTTTATGTCAAAATAAATCTCATCCGGAAGGATGAACATCGTCACCTTGCTGCAGTTTTCGAAGGCGCCGCTGAAGGAATTGATCCTCGTCGTCCCCTCCAGGAATTCAATATGCCGCAGGCCCCTGCAGTTGCGGAAAAGGCCGAAGGGAACCTCGCCGCAGCCCGGCACTGTAACGTCCTGCAGGCCCTTGCACATGTCGAAGGTCAATCCCCCGCGGCGGACGGTCTTCCCGGGCACAAACGTGGGAGAATCCGCGCTGAAGTCAATGCTGTCTCCCAGGAAGGTCACGCGCCGCAGCGTGGAGTCCGCGAACGCGGAGGCGCCGATCTCCCGGCAAGAGGCGGGAATCGTGATTTCCTGCAGCTGCTTGACGCCGAAGAAGGCGAACCCCTCAATGACCCGCAGGGTCGAAGGCAGCGAAACCGACCGGAGGGAGCACTGGGCAAAGGCGCCCTCATGGATCACCTCAATCCCCTCGGGAATCACCAGGTCTCCGGTCCTCTTCGATCCGATATAATAGTAAATCTCCGTGCCGGCCTTGTTGGTCAGGAAGTTGCCGTCAAACACATAGTCCGTGTCCGGGCTGTCAAAGATGATGCTGTCCAGCCGGCAGGCGATGAACGCCATGCCCATGAAGACGGGATGCTCTCCGGTATACCGGACCTCGCTCAGGGCCTTCGAATCGCTGAAACAGGCGCTGCAGTAATCCGGCTCAAAGACAACCCTCTTCAGGGCTCTGAATCCGGCGTAGCCACTCCAGTCCCGATGCTCCTCGAAGGTGCTCCCGATGACCAGCTCGCGGGTATCGGGCTTGTAGGCGTCCCACGGGCGGTATGGCCCCGTGAGAACGGCTGCTTCGTCCCCCCGCAGGGTCATCACCCCGCTCACGAAGGTCCATTCAACGCCGTCAGCGATGCCGGCATCCTCCTTCGCCAGGGCGGACGGGATCAGCAGCGCAAGCATGGCCAGGCATGCCGCCGTGCAGATAAGGAAACGCGTCAACCTGTTTCTCATTTCTCTCCTCTTTCATGAACGGTCCCGCGGAATTTGCTCCCGTTCCGTCAGGTCATTATAGCAAAGGAAAAGGAATCCTGCACTTGAAGAATGCCGGACCTTTCGGCCCGGCAGGGGGTTCGGGTTTCGTCTCAGGCAGCGGGCTGCTCCGCGGCGGCAGCGGGCGCGCAGTAGAGCGTGCCGGCCTGTCCGTTCACTTCGGTATCCATCGCAAGGTAGCCGTCCTGCAGCAGGGAGAGCGTGATCACAGTGCCGGATTCTTCGTCCTTCACGGTCATTTTGCCGTCGGCAAAAGTCCCTTCAATGGTCTTGGCTTCCTCCGTACCGTCGCCGACGATCACCTTTGTGCCGTCGATCTTGAGCGCCATCGCGGAGGCGATGTCAGGAATCTCGGTGCCTTCGGGCATCATCGCTGCAATGGACTGAATGAAAGCGTTAAGATCAACCACCATTCCGTTCATCCCGATGTAGGAAATGCCCCAGGTGCCGGTAAAGTCTTCCAGCTTGGCTTCGGTGTTCGCCTCGGCAGGCGCATAGGCGGCAGCCGGCGCTTCCTTGGTGAAAACCATACCTGTTCCGGTCGCTTCGTCCGCAAGCGTGAGGGTGCCGTCAGCGATCGTGGCCGCAACAGTCTGCCCGGCCATTTCGATCTCGATCTTGTCGCCGTCGGCCTTCCAGGTTCCGGTTGATTCATCGGAGCCGGTCATCTCCATGGTGTAGGTGCCGTCCTCTTTCAGGTTCAGCGTGCCGCTCATGCCGAAACCGGCCACGTCCATACTCTGCCCGCCGAAGGACATGCTCTTCAGGTACCATTCGCCGGCCGCGTCTTCCGCCATTGCGGGGATCAGCATGCAGGCCATGCACAGGATCAGGATCAGGGAGATCAGTTTCTTCATTTCGGGGTTTCCTCCTTAATATTTGGTAGTTTTCCGTTTTCCGTACAAAAGTACGGGGATATTGTACCATACCCCCGCTTGTTTTGCTATACTTTAATTTTCCTTCAGTCTTCAACCGAAGGTCCAGGGCGATCGGAAAGCCCTGGTCGCCGAAGGCGAAACCTATCGGTCGTCCCTCCAGATCTCTACTGCGCCGGTCTCCTCGCCCCGGACCCACCAGATCAGGTTCTGGTCAATCCGGACAAAGCAGGCCTCGACACCCTCGGGCATCTTTGCCAGAATCTCCTCCGGCGTGATGTTCCCGCCCAGCGGGGACTGGACGTAAATCGTCAGTTTCGGGGCTTTTGCTTTTTTCACCGTCTTCTGTTCAGCCATCTCCCCGACTTCCGTTCCGAATTCTTCCCAGATCCTGTCGGCGATCCTGTCGCTGACCTTCATCCGGCCGTTCTCCAGCTGGCTGACCGTTGCGGGCTTGATGCCGATCCGCTTCGCAAAAGCCGCCTGGGACAGCTTCTCCCGGGCCCGCAGTTCCCTGATGGTCATCCCTGTCACCTCCGTGCGTTCATTTCCGTATGCTGCCCCGTCCTTCCCCGTTTCCGGGAAACGGACAGGGAAAAACAATCCACCCGTCTGATATTCAGCTGCTTTTTCCGTACCATAACAATACCATTGATCCGCTTTTTTCGCAAGAAAAAAACTGCCGCCCCGCCCCGTCGCTGCGTATAACAGAATGAAGAAAAATCCTGCGCGCCTGATCAATACGCGGCGGGGAGGGACATTGTGAGGGAACGGGATCAGGCCGGGGAAATTTTTAAAAATAATTACTTGACAAATTGTGAAGAAATTATTAAAATTATGTTAAATTCTTGAAGGAGGCATTATCATGAACAAACGGATTCTTTCTCTGATCGCCGCTGTTGTCCTGCTGGCTGCCATGCTGGCCGCCACGGCAACTGCCTACGCCTACTATGCTGTGTATTCCCATTGCGGAAACGGCAAGCCCCTGAATGTCCGCAGCGGCCCCGGCAAAGAGTATCCTGTCATTGAGCGGATCCCCTACGGCGAGCCGATCTACGTCATCGGCGAGACCAGCCCCGGCTGGCTGCAGCTGAACGACAACGGCTGGGTACAGGCTTCCCTGACCTGCAGCTACTATCCCGGCCCCTATGTTCCGCAGCCCAAGCCCACGACAAAGCCCGCTGAAAAAACGACCAGCCTCGACGCTGTCTACGCCACCGCGAAGACCGTGACCCCCTACATTATCACCCTGCGGGCAACTGCGAGAAGCAACGGCGTTGCCAACGTGCGCTGGGCGCCCAGCAAGAAATCCAAGCTGCTGGCGGCATATCCCTCCGGAACCCAGATGCGGGTGATCGCCGAGCTGAAGAACTGGTTTCAGGTGGAAGACCTGGTTACAGGCGCGGTCGGCTACGTGAACACGGCCTACGTAGTCAAGTAATGATTCCCGGAAATAATAAATAGGAGGAAGACTTCATGAAAAAGATTATTGCGCTCGCTCTGAGCTTGATGCTGCTGCTGGGCTGTGTTTCCGCCCTGGCGGAATCCGCTGAAAAGGGAAGCGTTACCATGCTGGGCGCTTTCACCATTGAATATGACCAGATCCCCGACGGCTATAAGCTGAGCCGCCCGACCAAGAACTCCGCCATGGAATATGAAGCGATGATCCAGTCCCCCGAAGTGGGCAAGCCCAACATGATCCTGCTCATGGCCTTCAATGACGAGTGGGAAGGCGTGGAGACCCTGGCTGACGCGACGGAAGAAGATATCGCTGCCGTGAAGCAGGACTTCTACGATGTCCTGGAGTTCGACGACGGAGACCTGATCTTCGAAGAAGGCAAGACCGGCGAAGGTACCCCCATCATGATCGTCAAGAGCGTTGACGGAGACTTCGGCGCTGTGTACGCGATCTACAAGGGACATGAAATCGAAATCGACATCTTCCCCGAAGGCGAAGAAGACAAGGTGACCGACGAGCTGTTCGCGGGCCTGAATGCCTTCCTGACGAACGTGAAATTCACCCCCATTGAGAAGTAAGATTCCGGCAGATCCTTTCACCCGGGCCCGAAAGCCCGGGTGTTTCTGTTTTCTCGGCGCACAGAGTCGTGTAAACGCAGCGCAGAAGAAAAGGAGGTCCCCGTAACGTTCATCATGTCCGGGGCCTCCCCTTTTTTGTTTCCCGTTCTTTCGTTTCTCTCCGTTCCGCGCCGGTTACTCCACCGCGTCCGCGGGCAGCCAGAAGCGCGCGTTGCCGATGCCGCACTTGGTCTCCACATAAACCCAGTCGCCCACCTGGAAGAACACGTTCACCGTAGCGCCCTTGTCCACGCCGACCCAGTGGATCGCATCCTTGCGGGAGAGCGCGCGGCAGAACTTTGACAGCCGCCAGTGCTCCCGCAGCGCCAGGTCCAGCAGGTCTTCGTCCTTCAGATCCGCGTATTTGGAGCGGCTCCGCTGGGTAACGATGTCGTAATCCGCTCCGGGGCCGTAATATACCGGCCAGACGATCCTTTTCGTCTTCGCAGCGACGCCTTCCAGCTTCTCTTCCGCCACATCGGCGGACACCAGGGAGTTCTTCGCGAAATAAACGACGCGCTTCGCCGTCGCGTAGTCCATATTCACCAGGACATAGTCGCCTTCGCGCAGCAGCGCGGTCGCCTTGTTGACCCGGTTCGGCCGGAAAGAGCCGGACAGGGCATATCCCCGGCCCGGGCCGGCATAGGATTGCTCCTGAATGGTTTTCAGATAGCCCGGTTTCAGTTCGACAGCCGTTCCGGTCATCTCTCTGACCGGCCACTTTTTGTCTTCTGCCAGGGCCAGGCCGCTGATCAGGCTGATTACCAGGGCAAACGCCAGAATAAAAGATACGGTCTTTTTCATGGGTGTGCTCCTCCTCGTTGCTGTATCGGTATCTATTTTTATTTTATTCTTCGATCAGATCGCTGAGATCCGGGAGATCCGTCAGCTTCGGGCAAAAATCAAAGGTGTGAGGTCCGATGGTTTCCAGATCCTCCGGCAGGATGACGCTCTCCAGGTTGGAACAGTAGGCAAAGGCGTAATCCCCGATAATCTCCACCGGATCGGGAATCTCGATGTTCGTAATGGAGGTGCATCCGGCAAAGGCCCAGATGCCGATTTCTTCCAGGTCTTCCGGCAGGGTAACCTCCGCCATGGAAACGCAGCCCTGGAAGCTGTAGGGATTGATCGTGTCCACGCGGTCCGGAATCGCCATACTCTTCAGCGCCGTGCAGCGGCTGAAGGCATAGGGGCCGATATAGCTGACCTTGTCGGGAATATTGATCGACTCCAGCATCACGCAGCCGTCAAAAGCGTTGGTGCCGATATAGTCCACAGTCTCGGGAAGCTCCATTTTCTTCAGGCTGGCGCATTCGCTGAATGCCCCGGCGCCGATGAAGGTCAGCCCCTCGGGCAGGGTGACTTCTTCAAGGCTTTTGCAGTCGGTAAACGTGTTCTTCCCGATGGTGGTAATTCCCTCTGGCAGGTGAAGGCTCGTCATACTGGCGCAGTTGCGGAACGCCATCTCCCCGATGGAGGTGATCTTCTCGGGCAGCTTCAGTTCTTCCAGATTGGAGCAGTCCTGGAACGCGCGCTCTCCGATGGAGGTCACATTCTCCGGGAAGGTGATGCTGCGCAGCTGGCGGCAGCCGCTGAACGCGTCCGCGCCGATGGTCGAGATCTCCGGCGGCAGATCGATGGATTTCAGGTTGCTGCACTGGTAAAACGCCCGCTTGCCGATGGCGTGCACGGTATCGGGAAGCTTCAGCTCCGTCACGTTGTCGCACTCGTAGAACGCGGATGCGCCGATAATCCGCACGCCGTCCGGAACCTCGTAAGGGCCCTTGTCCAGCAGCTTGGGATAGTAGATCAGCCGGCGGTCCTCCCTGCTGAAGAGCACGGAGTTCGAAACCAGCAGATACTTGCTGCCTTCCGCGATATTGATGTCGCTCAGCGCTTCGCACCCGGCGAAGGGGTTCAGCCCGACCTCCTTCAGGCTGGCCGGGAGGGAAACCTCGGTCAGGTTCGGGCACCGCTGGAACGCATAGTCCCCCAGCTCCTCCACGCCTTCGGGAATCACCATGTCGATCAGCTCAATATTGGCCTGGAAGGCGTTCGGCCGGATGGCGGTGATCCGGATCCCGTTCATCTCGGCCGGAATGGCGACGGAAGCCTCCTCCCCCGAATAGGTCACAATCGCGGCCGAGTTGTAATTCAGCATCTCGCAGGTGTAATACCCGCTCACGAATATGCTCCCGGAGGACGTCCCGGCCGCAGCGGCGAGGGACAGAAGGCCGCACAGCATGATCACGCATGCAGTCAACCCTGTGATGATCTTTTTCATGCGGCTTTCCCCCCTGTGGAATATCGTTCGGAAATACAGTTCATCATCTTGTTCATATGCGGTGTTTTTTCATCATATCGCTTTTGGGGCGGTTCGTCAATTGTTTTCAGGCGTCTCCCCAGATGTCGGTCTTCGTCTCTTCTTCCTCTTCCTTTTCGGGCTCGGAGCCGTCCCAGTAGCGGTAGTCGAGGATCTGATCTTCGCAGTAAGCCTCCGCCTTGCTGCCCTTCTCAACCCAGACGATCAGGTCCAGGCTGCAGTCCTTGAAGATCAGGGAGCCGAGGTTATGCACGCTGCCCGGGATCACGATGTAGGTCAGGTTTTCGCAGCCTTCAAAGGCGCGGCGGCGGATCGTCTTCACGCTCTTGGGCAGGGTGATGGATGTGATCGCTTCGCAGCCCTTGAACGCCTGCTCGCCGATGGTCTTGACGCTGCCCGGAATCCATGGATTCTCCAGCAGTGTGCAGCCGGAGAAGGCGCTGCTGCCGATCGCCTTGACCTGCTCGGGGATCTTCACGTTCTTCAGCGAAGTGCAGAATTCAAACAGGCCGTCCGGGATGATGGTGATCCCCTCCGGAAGGTTGACTTTTGCCAGGTTGACGCAGCCGTGGAAGGCGCGGGTCCCGACCGAGGTCACCCCGGCGGGGATCTCGATTCCGTCCAGCCAGTCGCACCCGGAGAAGGCGGCGACGCCGATGGTTGTCAGGCTGTCCGGCAGGGCGATACTCTTCAGGCTCTTGCAGTCGGTGAACACGTTGTCGCCGATCACGGTCAGGCCGGCGGGCAGGATCACTTCCTCCAGCTGGTTGTCCCGGTTGAACAGGCTCATGCTCAGCTCCGTGATTCCGGAGGGCACGGTGAACCGCTTCAGGTTGATGCAGCTTTCGAAGGCCCAGATGCCGATCTCCTTCACGCTGTCGGGCACGTCGATCTCTTCCAGGGCGTAGCAGTTGCTGAAGGCGAAATCCCCGATCGTTTTGATGGAATCCGGCAGCGTGATATGCACCGGATACTTGCAGTTCTCAAAGGAGCTGACGCCGATGATCTCCGTCCCCTCCGGAACGGTGTATTCCTTTCCGGTCGCGGCGCAGGGATAGCAGATCAGGCGCTTTTCCTCGTTGTCAAACAGGACGCCCTCAACCATCTCCAGCCGGGGATTGGTGGGCGACAGGCCGATCATGGAAAGGTTGCTGCAGCCCATAAAGGCGTTGCCGGGCATCTCGGTCAGCGCGTCCGGCAGTTTCACCTGGATCAGCTTTTCACAGTTGGCGAAGGCGCGGTTTTCCGCGCGGCGCAGGCTCTCGGGCAGCTCCAGGCTTTCCAGGTTGACGCAGCGGTTGAAGGCGCTTTCCTCCACCGCCTCCAGGCCGTCCGGCAGCTTTACGGCCGTCAGCTCCTTGCATTCCACGAAGGCGCTGTTCCCGATGATCTTAATATCTTCCGGAATGGTGTAGCTGCCGTCCTCTGTCTGGTGCAGGAAAGCGACCAGCCGCGCCTCTTCCTTGTCGATCAGGGCGCCGTCCCGGACCTCATAGCGCTTGTTGGACCCGGTAAAGGAAACGTCCGTCAGGTTGTCGCACAGGGCGAAAGGATTCTCCATGAGCATCTCAAGGCCTTCCGGCAGCGCCAGCTCCTTCAGCCCCTTGCAGTTGGAGAACGCCCGGTTACCGATCACCTTCAGGGTCTTGGGCAGCTTGATCTTTGCGATGCCGTCGCAGCTGGAGAAGGCCTTGGCGCCGATGGAGATCACCCCCTCCGGAATGATCACGGAGGTAATTTTCTGCTTCAGCTGGAACACCCCGTCGCCGATGGCGGTCACGGGAAAGCCGTCCAGCTCGGCGGGAATGATCAACTCGGTATCCGTGCCCCGGTAATCGATGATCTTCGCCGTATTGTCGTCCTGGATCTCAAACTGGTAGGACCATACGGTCCGCGTCTCGCCGGCGGCCCCGGCCGCCAGCGCGCAAAGCAGCAAACAAAGCAGCAGGCAGGCTGCGAGCTTTCCGTTCTTCAGAATGTTCTTTTTCACAGCATTCATCCGTTCTGTTCCTTCCATCCGCAATTCTGAATTCTGAATTCTGTCTTCCCCCTCAGTAAATCAAAGTCAGATCTTTCTGGTTGAAGAACAGGAAGGTCCGGGTATAGGCGTCCTTCTTTTCCTTGCTCTTGAACACGATTCCCAGCAGCGGGTTGTTCTTCTTGTCCGGGCTGTGATAGCGCGCGGAAACCGTATAGCACATGAGCACGCGCAGTCCTTCCGGCAGGGCGCCGCGGTGCTTTTTCTTGTCCATGGGCTCAAGGCGGCTCGTATCCCGGTAAACCGCGATGCAGTATCCGTATTTGACCGCTTCGTTCAGTTCGTATGTCCAGTAGGGTACGGTCACAAACTGGGTCACGTCGATCCAGATCATCTTGTGAATATCCAGCCGGACCGCCTTCAGATAGCCGATATACTTGTGCCCCTTGCTCTCCCGGATCTCCTGATCCACCACGAGCACCGGCGTCTTGTGCTTGATCGTATCGTCAACCACCCAGTCGTCGCCCTTCTTCTCATAGACGGGAAGCTGCCACGGTGTCTGGGTAAAGGTGTTGAACTGGCTCACATCCCAGCTGGTCTGCAGGGAGGCGTACCCGACCACCCCGCGGTAATCCGGCTCCACCCCGTATTCATCCGGAACGCCCCGCCCCTTCATCTCCACCGCCCGGCGCGGCTCCAGCAGGTGACCGTCGCTGCCTTTGATGTTGAAGCCTGTAATCGCGTTTTTCGCCATGATCAGGTCCACGTCCATCGCCGCCGGTGCGGCAGGCGCCTCCGCCATGGCAGCAGCAAACGACCCGGCTGCCAGTAATATTGCCAGCAGCAGCGCGGCTGCTTTTTTCGTCAGTTTTCCGGTCTTCAAGGTGTCCCCTCCTCGTCCGCTGGTTGCGGGAAAGCTATTTCCGGCGGATCATCCTATCGCTTTGTGCCTTTGATCATTCCATTACAGTTTAGTATAACACCTTTTTTTGACTTTGTCACCCTTGAATTCCGCAGGAAAACAATAACAAAAACAGCCCTGCAAAACAGGACTGAACCAAAGGGGTTTTGGGGGAATATTCGGGCCGAAGGGGGTTTGGGGGGGCGATCGGAAAGCCCCCCAATTACAGGTTTACAAAGTTCACCAGCTCTTCCCTCGGGCTCTTGGCGCGCTCCGTGGAAATCTCGTTCAGCATGAGCGCGGTCTGCCCGTCGGGGCCTTCAACCTGCTTGCACAGGGCGGTGAGCGTAAAATACGTCTTGTTGTCCGGGGTGCGGTCCCCCTTACAGACCCAGCCGCAGGGCGCGATATCGTTGGAGCAGCAGGTCATGGCTTTCCGGGCGAAATAATAGAATCCTTTCGGGAACTCCCGCCGCTTCCATGCCTGTCCGACAAGTCGGACCTTCTTTCCGTCGTAGCGCTCCGGATGATCCATGCTGTCGACGTAGAACAGGCCGAACTGCTCCTCGGAGATCGCAATCACGTCCGCCTTCATGTCATAGGGCAGGTCCTCGTCCGTAATCCCGTCGTCCACGGTTCCGTCCAGGTTCTCAAAGAGAATCGTGGCGGCGTTGTTCATCGCCCGCAGCTGTTTGCGCCAGGATGCCTTGTTGAAGTTCTCCCCGCAGCGGTTGACGTAGATCATGTCCGCAACCTTCATCGGGTCGGTCAGGATCTTGCGCATGTTGGTCATGTAGTTGTCGAAGGTGGTCGCGTCGGCAGTGGTCACCACCTGCGCCCATCCCCAGGGCTTCGGCAGGTCGATCTCGTCCAGCTTTTCAAAGCCCCACATGGTGTTGTATTCCATGATGACGCAGGTCGGCGCAACCTCCCTGTCCAGCTCGGCCAGCCGCTTCGTGGTCAGTTCCTCCGCGCTGTCGAACATAACCTGTACGCCCCTGTACTTCTGCAGGCTCTTGGCGTCCCAGTCAATCTCGCCTTCCTCGCAGGTCAGGATCAGCACCTTCCCGCCGTTGGTAAAGCGGTCGTTAGCCAGAATGGTCAGTCCCAGGGTAGTCTTTCCGCTCTCAATGAAACCGGTAATCAGATAAACCGGCACAAATTCTCTTCTCATGATACCATTCCCTAAAAAACATTGTTTTAACCTCGAAGACCGAAGCCGAAGGGGGCTTGGGGGGCGATCGGAAAGCCCCCCCAAATAATCAACCTAAATGAAACAGTTCTTTCAAAGCTGTTTCATTCAGGTCCGCCCCGATCACACACAGCCTCCCCGTGTAATCCGCGCTCCCGTCCCGCATGTCGATCTCGCCGGGCACATAGTCAAACTGGAACCATTCGCCCGCGGCGTTCTGCAGGATTCCCTTGGCCCGCAGCACGCGGCCGTACTCCTCTTCATCCCCGAGTTTTCCGAGGATCTCCCGGATCTCGTCCTGCTCATAGCGCTGAGCGGTCTCGATGCCGATATTGCCGAAGACCTCGTCCGCGTCGTGCTCGCCTTCGCCGTGGTGATGGTGATGGTGGTGGTGATGGTGGTGCTCATGTCCCTCATGGTCATGATCGTGATGCTCATGATGATGCTCATGCTCATCGTCATCATCGTCATCGTCGTCGTCATGATGGTGATGTTCGTGCTCATGCTCATGATGATCATGGTCATGATGATGCTCATGCTCGTCCTCATCGTCATCATCATCGTCGTCGTCCTCAAGGGGCGCGAACCAGATCGGCTTGCCGTTCTCGATCACCTCAAGGATAAAGTCCGGCTCCATCTCGTCCCACGGGGTGGTGATGATCCGCGCGTCCGGATGCGCTTCGGCGATCAGCTGGCGGCTCTTTTCCACCCGCTCCGCGCTCAGCAGCTGCGTCCGGCTGAAGATCACGGTGGAGGCGCTCTTCACCTGGTCCAGGAAGAACTCGCCGAAATTCTTCATATACATCCGGCATTTGCCCGCGTCCACCACGGTGGCGCTGCCGCCGACTTCAATCTCCGGGTGGCGCTGCTTCGCCTTTTCCACGGCGGAGAGAATCTCGCTGAGCTTGCCCACGCCGGTGGGCTCCACCAGGATCCGGTCCGGGTGATAGGTGTCGATCAGCTGGTCGATCGCGGTCTGGAAGTCCCCCGCCATCGTGCAGCAGATGCATCCGGCGTTCAGCTCGGTCACGGTGATGCCCGCGTCCTTCATGAAGCCGCCGTCGATGCCGATCTCGCCGTATTCGTTCTCCAGCAGCACAACCTTCTCGTTCCGGAGGCTGCCGGTCAGCAGTTTTTTGATCAGTGTGGTTTTTCCCGCTCCGAGAAATCCGGAGATCACGTTAACCTTTACCATTGTTTCGGTTCCTCTTTTCTGCCGCGGTGGCGGCATCCCCTTTATAGACTCTCCGCCCGCCTTTGTCAATGGGTTACATGGAAAAAAGGCCGTTCGAAAGCCATGCTTCGGTTGCAAATTGCCTGCGGACAAGTATATAATGTACGGGTATGTTTTCACGAATGGATTTGCTCGGCCGCTGCGGCCGTGAAAGGAGTTCCCCGAATCATGAAACGAGCAGTAACCTTTCTGCTGATGCTTGCCCTGCTTTCCGGCCTTGCCCTGCCCGCCGGGGCCGCCGGTTCCTATACCCTTCCGGAGCCGCTGAAATCCGTCCCGGCGACGACCGATGGGCTTTTCCTCCCGGGGGAGCTCCCGCCGTACGTCTCCGTGAAGGCTTTCTCCGTGGATGAGGACGGCGCGGTCCATCTGGAGCTGGGGGAGAAGGTCCCGCGCCTGAAGATTCTGGAGCAGAACCTGATGGAAGGCGTTGATTCCACCATCTTCACGAAGAAGAACACCGCCGTCGCCGACGCGCATATGTCCGGGAAGGAAAACTCCATCTTTACCGTCCGGATGATCTGGCCCTTCGGCGCCTCGGAATATGTCCGCGATTATGCCAACTGGTCCGGCAGCCTGAACTTTGTCAGCAGCTCCGCCGTGGAGGAAGCGGACCCCGCCGCCTTCGCGCCCTACACCTCCGCCCAAAGGACCCTGTCCTTTAATGAAGGCGGCATCCCGATCTCCGAGACCTGGGAGCTGGAAAACGACAAGGACCGTTTCACCCGCGTCGCTTCCTACGGTACCGACGGAAAGCTCCGCTCCGTAACCCAGACCTGGGAATCCGTGAAGCTCGGCGATTATAAGTTCGTCACGGAAATTGACCGGAACGGTAACCTGACCGCCCTGACCGCGCAGGATAAGAAGAACCGTTTCTCCGCCCGCAGCCTCCGCATCAGCGACAGCCCGGATGCCGTCATGCTCCTCTCAGCCGAGAGCCTCGACCCCGCCGCGTTTGACGATATGCTCCTGCGCAATTATCCGCAGCTGTCCCGCGGCATGATCGACTATGAGTCCTCGCTCGACGCGGAGATTGACGAGGACTTCCTCGCCATGTGGAACCTGAGCTTTGAGGATCTGGTGGATCCCCAGGTCCTCCCGGAGCCTTCCACCATGACCGATCTGGCTGCCACCGCGACCGACCTGCCCGCGATTCCGGATGAAGAGCTCACGCCGATCTCCGCGGATGCGCGGATCTGGTCGCTGAACTTCGGCGATCTCATGAAGTCGCAGGTCTACGGTTTCGTAACCATGGACCCGCTCCTCGTCCTCCAGAAGGGCAAGGCCGCCCTGAACAAGGACGCGCAGGACGTCAACGGGAATCCGATTAAGCTGAAAAAGAACAAGGTGACCTCCCCCGTGCTGGAACTGGTTACCATCGTAAAATAAATCCGGATAATAAAGTTGATTCACAAAGGAGCTGATTTCTTGATCTGGCACCTGGTTTCCGATTCCGCCAGCGATCTGCATACGCTCGAGGGCTGCCGGGATCAGATGGACTTTTCCTCCATCCCGTTCACAATCCGCATCGGCGGAACCGAATATATTGATAATGAAGAAATCCGGATTCCGGAGATGATCGAGGCGAACGAAACCCATTCGGAAATCGCCCAGACCGCCTGTCCCTCCCCGGAGGCTTGGCTGGAGAAGTTCTCCGCCCCCGGCCCGGTGATCGCCTTCACGATCTCAAGCGCCCTCTCCGGCAGCTATAACAGCGCCTGCACGGCGAAGGCCATGCTCCAGGAGGAAGAGCCGGATAAGCAGATCGCCGTCATCGATTCCAAAGCCACCGGACCGGAGCAGGCGATGCTCGTCTGGAAGGCCCGGGACCTGATTCTGGAAGGAAAGCCCTTCCCCGAAATCGAGCGGGAGCTGAACGAAACCGCGGACCGCATCCATACCAGCTTCGCCCTCGCTTCCTATCATAATCTGATCAAAAACGGGCGGGTCAGCCGCCTGAAGGGCTTCATCGCCGGGCACCTGGGGTTCTGGGGCATCGGCATCGGGGATGAAAACGGCGAGATCGCCATCCGCGGCAAGGCCCGGGGCAGAAAAAGCATGATCCGTTTCCTCACGGAGGAGCTGCAGAAGGTCGGCCTGGCGGGCAGCCGGATCCTGATCAGCCACTGCATGAACGAAAAGGATGCCCTGGCCCTGAAGGAAGCCCTGCTGCAGGCCTTTCCGGGCGTTTCGGTGCTCATTCAGCCCACCCGCGGGCTGGACAGCTTTTATGCCGAGCGCAGCGGCCTGATTATCGGCTACTGACGGGTTCCGGGAGGCGATTTCCGGCCGGATGCAAATTTGGCTTGTTTATCCCATCTCATTTTGATATAATAGCGGAAGTGTTTCCAGACTACTGAATGAACGGAGAGATTACCCATGCGTAAAAAAGCTTTGCTGGCCCTGATGCTGGCCCTGACCCTGCTGCTGAGCGGCTGTGCCCTGATCGTGAAGGATCAGGCTGTGGACAATGCCACCGAGATCATCCGGATGGGGGATCAGGTGGTCACCAAGGACAAGGTCAAGGAGCAGGTCGAGAGCGCGCTGCAGTATAATGAATACTATGCCTCCCTCCTGGGACAGAGCTATGACAGGACCGATCCTTCGGCCATTGCCGAGGCGCAGCAGGAAGCTGTTGACGCCCTGAAGGAAGACCTGGTCCTCACCGCCAAGGCCAAGGAGCTTGGCCTGGACCAGCTGACCGCCGAGGAAGAGGAAACCGTCAACACCAAGGCGCAGGAAGACTATGACAGCGCCGTCGAGTATGTCAAGACCAACGGGCTGGCCGGCGAAGGCCTGGAGGGCGAAGAGCTGGACAAGGCGGTCACCGATTACCTGGTCGCCCGCGGCGCCACCCTGGACGAGTATACCGAGACCGAGCGGAAAACCCTCATCGATGACAAACTCCGCGAATACGCGATTAAGGATGTCGTCGTGACCGATGAGGAGATCAAGGCCGAGTATGACACCCGCGTGGAAAAGGACAAGACCACCTATACCGACAATGCCGGCTCCTGGGCCACCGCCGCCAACAACGGCACCACCCTGTATTACACCCCCGCCGGCGTGCGCCGCGTGAAGCAGATTCTCATCAAGTTCAAGGATGAGGATCAGACCGCCATCGACGAGGCGAAGACGCGTGTCACGGATGCCAACACCGCCGTGACCACCGCCGAAGCGAAGGTCACCGCCGCCCAGAGCACCCTGGAGATCGACGGCATCGATGAGGAAACCAAATCCCAGGCCACTGCTGACCTTGAGTCCGCCAATAAGGAGCTGGAAGAGGCCAATAAGGCCCTGGAAGAGGCGAATCAGGCCGTCACGGACGCGACAAACAAAGCCTTTGAGAACATCACCGCCGATGCGGACGAAGTGCTGGCTTCCGTGAAGGCCGAAGGGGCCGACTGGCAGGCTATCATGGATGAGAAGAATCAGGACCCCGGCATGAAGAACAATGAAAAGGGCTATGCCGTGGCCGCGGGCATGACCAACTTCGATTCCGCCTTTGTGGACGCCGCCATGGCCCTGGCGAAGCCCGGCGATATCTCTGACAAGGTGAAGGGCACCAGCTACGGTTATTATATCATCCGCTACGACAGCGACGAGGCGGAAGGCCCCGTGAATCTGGATGACGTGAAGGAAACCATCTCCTCCGCCCTGCTGACCACGAAGCAGAACGAGACCTACAACACCGCCGTGGAAGGATGGGTGGAATCTGCCGGCATCAAAGTCGATATGAACGCGCTGAAAGACTGACCTGAAACCGTCAGGGGGTGCCGCAAGGCATCCCCTTTTGCATTTTTTCTGTAAATCCTTTTCTGTAAATCTTTTTTCGTAAATCTAATGGAGGGTTCATGTACTATCCGTCCGGTTTCTTCAAGGCAAAGGCCCGGGAAGCGCTCAAAGGCCACTGGCAGACCGCGCTGCTGATCGCGCTGATCGTGAACCTGCCGAGCCTGCTGGCCCAGGGAATCACCGTTTTCACCGGAAATGATCCGCTGGACCGCCTCCAGGCTGTCATCATCGTTGCCTCCCGCGACGGGACGCTCACCCGGGCCCTCCTGACCCGGGAGATCACCGATTACCTGTCCAGTTCCGGGTTCTGGATGACCGTCGGGCTGAACGCGGCCGCCTTCGTGGTCACGCCCTGCCTCGGCCTGGGCCTGTATAAGTGGCTGATGGATCGCCTGCGCAAGGCGCCGGTGGCGGATGTGGTCGAGGGCGCCTTCTGCCGCGTGCGCCTGTTCTTCCGGGCCCTCGGCCTGCAGCTGCTCATCATCCTGAAGGTGTTCTTGTGGGTGCTGCCCGGCCTCGCCCTGTTCGCCGGCCTGACCTTCGCCTTCTATCGGGCGGATACCGTCGAGGCCGCCACCGGTGCCGCGCGGGCCGTGAACGCCCTGACCCTGCCGCTGATCCTGGTCATGGCTGTCCCCGGGGCCATCGCCGCCCTGCGTTATGCCATGGCGGAGTTCATCCTCGCCGACGAGCCGGAAACGAAGATCACCGAGTGTGTCCGCCGCAGCAAGGAGCAGATGCGGGAGCTGAAGCGCATGCTCTTCACCCTCCTCCTCAGCTTCCTTCTTCTCTATCTGCTGCAGCTGTTTGTTGCCTCCTTTCTGAGCGGTCTCAGCTCCATCTTTTCCCTCCTCTTCCAGATGCTCACCGGCCTGGCCATCAGCGTGTATATGAGCGCCTCCGAAGCGTCCTTCTATCTGGAAACCCGCCTCGGCAAAATCCCCAGGCACCCGCAAGCCGAACCCCCGAAAGAAGAATCAGAAAAAGACCCGGAAGACCTCACCTGATAAACTCCACTCTCCACTCTTCACTCTCCACTCTTAATTCTGAATTCTGAATTAAAAATGTTCTTCCCTTGAGTTCCCCCTGGATACCCGCTATAATATCCCCCGTTACCACGCATTAAAGGAGGCCTTGCCATGGCGCTCATGATTTCCCACCGCTGTCTGAATATCGCTCCCTCCCTGACCCTGCAGATCGATACCCGGGCCAAGGAGATGGCCGCGTCCGGCCTGGATGTGGTCGGTTTCGGTGCCGGCGAGCCGGATTTCCCCACCCCGCCGCACATCTGCGAAGCCGCGAAGGAAGCATTGGATATGGGCCTGACGCGCTATACGCCCGTCGCCGGCACCATGGAGCTGCGCATGGCCATCACCCGCAAGATGGAGCGGGATCACGGCCTGACCTATTCCCCCCAGGAGATTATCGTCAGCAATGGCGCCAAGCATAGCCTTTTCACCATTTTCCAGACGATTCTGGATCCCGGTGACGAGGTCCTGATCCCTACCCCCTGCTGGGTTTCCTATCCGGAGCTGGTCCGCATGGCGGGCGGCGTGCCCGTCTTCGTGCCCACGAATGAGGAGAACCGTTTCATCCCCAGCAATCACGACATTGCCTCCCGCATTACCCGCCGCACCAAGGCGATCATCATCACCTCCCCCTCGAATCCGAACGGCTCCGTCTGGTCCCGGGAGCAGCTGCAGTTTGTCGGCAACCTCGCCGTGACCCATCCCTTCTATATCGTTTCGGACGAGATTTACGAAAAGCTGCTCTATGACGGACGGCAGCACCTCTCCATCGCCCAGCTCGGCGAGCAGATCAAGGACCATACCTTCATCGTCAACGGCGTCTCCAAGGCTTACGCGATGACCGGCTGGCGGATCGGTTACTGCGCCGCCCCCCGGCAGGAGATCGCCGCCATGACGGCCTTCCAGTCCCAGGCGACCAGCAACGCCAATTCCATCGCCCAGCACGCCTCCGCCGTCGCCCTCGACGGGGATCAGACCTGCGTGGAGGTCATGCGCCAGCGCTTCGAAACCCGGCGCGATCTCATGGTCGACCGGATTAACAGCATCGAGGGGATCTCCTGCCTGAGGCCGGAGGGCGCCTTCTATGTCATGATGAACATCCGCAATCTCATCGGCCGGAAATTCAACGGCCGCCGGCTGGAGGATTCGATGGACTTCGCCGAGCTCCTCCTGGCGGAAAAGCACGTGGCCGTCGTGCCCGGCATCGCCTTCGAGGCGGAGGGCTTCTGCCGCCTTTCCTATGCCACCGGCGAGGAAAGGATCACCGAGGGCCTGGACCGGATCGAAGCCTTTATTAAAGAATTGGAGTAAGTACCCATGCTGAGTTTTGATAAAACCGTAAACCTGCTCATGCAGTCCAAATACCGCTACCAGCTTCAGGATGTGGCGGAGCCCAACCTTTATCGCGAAATCTATGATTACAGCCATGTGCCGAAGGTGGCCTTCAACCTGCGCCATGTGCCCATGCAGATGCCGGATGAAATCTGGATGACCGATACCACCTTCCGCGACGGGCAGCAGTCCGTCAGCCCCTTCACCCCGGAGCAGATCCTGCATCTCTTTAAGCTCATGAGCCGCCTGGGCGGCCCGAACGGCATGGTCCGCCAGAGTGAGTTTTTCCTTTATACCGAGAATGACCAGAAGGCCCTGCACCTTTGCCAGGATGCCGGCCTCCGCTTCCCGGAGATCACCACCTGGATCCGCGCCAACGAGAAGGATTTCGAGCTGGTTAAGCAGGCCGGCGTCGCCGAAACCGGCGTCCTGGTCTCCTGCAGCGACTATCATATCTTCAATAAGATGCACCTCACCCGTTCCCAGGCCATGGATAAGTATCTGGGCATCGTGAAGTCCGCCCTCAGCCACGGGATCCGTCCCCGCTGTCATTTTGAGGATATCACCCGCGCGGATTTCTATGGCTTCGTCGTTCCCTTTGCCACCGCGCTCATGGACCTGTCCCGCGAGTCCGGCATCCCCATCAAGATCCGCGCCTGCGATACCATGGGCTACGGCGTCTCCTATCCCGGCACCGCGCTGCCCCGCAGCGTCCAGGGCATCATCTACGGTCTCCGCCATTATGCGGAGGTGCCCTCCGGCCAGCTGGAGTGGCACGGCCATAACGATTTCTATAAGGTCGTCTCCAACGCCGCCACCGCCTGGCTCCATGGCTGCTCCAGCATCAACTGCAGCCTCCTGGGCATCGGCGAGCGCACGGGCAACTGCCCCCTCGAGGCCATGGCCATTGAGTACCAGAGCCTCCGCGGCGATACCGGCGGTATGGATCTGACCGCCATCACCGAGATCGCGGACTATATGGAGCGCGAAATCGGCCTGGAAATCAGTCCGCGGCAGCCCTTCGTCGGCCGCCACTTCAACGTGACCCGCGCCGGCATCCATGCCGATGGCATGCTCAAGGACGAGGAGATCTATAATATCTTCGATACCGCCGCCATTCTGAACCGTCCCGCCTCCGTCGCTGTGGACAGCCGCGGCGGCACCGCGTCCATCGCCCACTGGCTGAACAGCTATTTCCGCCTCACCGGCGAGCATGCGATCGACAAGTCCGATCCGCTCATCGTCGAGATGCGTAAACGCGTGGACGATCTGTATGCCCGGGGCCGCAATACCGTCATGGGCGATGAGGAACTGGAGATCATGGTCCGCCGCTGCGATCAGGACCGCTATGAGCACTTGCTGTTCCATAAGAGTAAGTAATTTCCAATCGGAATCCGTCTGTGGATTCCGATTTATAATTCACATATGATATAATTACTTAACTATCAGCTCTATACCTTAAGGCCGAAGGTCCAAGGCGATCGGAAAGCCCTGGCCGAAGGTTTCCAAAGGGCGATCGGAAAGCCCTTTGGTCGCGCCCGCAGGCGCGAAATCCCCTGCTTTGCGAAAGGAGCAAAAGTATTTTGAAAAAAATAGTTTTGACCGGCGGCGGCACCCTTGGCCATGTAACGCCTCACCTCGCCCTGATCCCCCGCCTCCAGCAGGCCGGCTACGAGATCCACTATATCGGAACCGAAAACGGCATGGAAGCGCCGAAGATGCGCGCCGTCCCGGGCGTAACCTATCATGCGGTCAAGAGCGGCAAGCTCCGCCGTTACCATTCCTGGCAGAACTTTACCGATCCTTTCCGGGTCATCGCGGGTGCCTTCCAGTCTGCCCGCCTCATGGGAAAGATCCGCCCGAATGTCGTCTTCTCCAAGGGCGGGTTTGTGGCGGTCCCGGTGGTTTTCGGCGCCTGGCTGCACCGGATCCCCGTCCTCTGCCATGAGAGCGATCTGACCCCCGGCCTGGCCAACAAGCTCTGCCGCCCCTTCGCGAAGCGCTTCGCCACCACCTTCCCGGAGTGCGCCGAGGCCCTCGGCAAAAAAGCGGAGATGACCGGCACCCCCCTGCGTCCCGAGCTGTTCACCGGCTCCCGGGAGAAAGGTCTGAAGCTTCTGGGTTTTGACGGCAGCAAGCCCGTTCTCCTCATGATGGGCGGGTCCTCCGGCGCCCAGAGCGTTAACGAATGCCTGCGCAAAGCCCTTCCCCGCCTCACGGAGGATTTTGATATCGCGCATATCTGCGGCAAGGGCAATCTGGATATCATGCTGGACGGCACCCCCGGCTACCGGCAGATTGAGTTTCTCGATGCCGAGCTGCCGGATGTCCTCGCCTGCACGGACCTGGTCCTCTCCCGCGCCGGGGCAAATGCCCTCTGCGAGTTCCAGGCCCTGGGCCGGCCGATGCTCCTCATTCCCTATCCGAAGGGCGCCAGCCGCGGCGACCAGATCCTCAACGCGAAGAGCCTGGAAAAGCGCGGCCTGGCCCGCGTGCTCTTCCAGGAGGATATGAACCCCGCCACCCTCGCGGAAGCGATCCAAAATACCTGGGCCGACCGCGATGCCCTCACCGAAGCGCTGAAAAACGCCCCGCCCGCCGATGGAACGAACCGTATCCTCGAAATGATCGAAGAAATCCAACAAAACTAAAGCCAATGAGTCACTTGGGGACAGTCACCAAGTGACTCATTTTCCACTCTTCCTCCTCTGCCGAAGCCGAAGGGGTCTTAGGGGCAAAGGCGCCAGTGGCGCCTTTGTTAAACAGGAAAGCCCCCTAAAAGCGATTGTGCCGAAGGAGATTAAGGGGAGGCAACCAGCCGAAGGGGGTTAAGGGGGGGCGATCGGAAAGCCCCCCTTATCTCGGAAGCACTTTGTACCATTTCATAATCATCATCACATCACTGTAAGTAAGCCCTTCCTCAACCAAACGGAGGAAGGGCTTTATTCTCTCGTCTTCAACGCTGTCCTGCAGTGCCCCCAAAACTTCATTAACTCTCTCCACCTTAAACGGAACAATCACCTCATTCGGAAACTTCCCCGCCAGTTCCTCAACCGCATAATACATCTCATCAAAAACCCGTCGCAGCATCGTATATTTCATTTGTTTCGCCATCTCATCCCTTAATTCTGAATTCTGAATTCTGAACTCTGAATTCATCACCCCCAGCCCCCTCACTACATTATCCACAATTTCCTCCGGACTTCTCCGGATCACCTTCATCTGCCGCTTGATCTCGCATTCCCGCAGAAACTCATCCCTCACCTCCCCCGGCACTTCATTATCCGGAAACAGCTCAAAATAAGCCTCATTCGGAAACATCCGCCCCACCTGCACCGGATCCACCTTCCCGATCACTTTCCGCTTCACCCGTGTGCTTCTGTTTCCTACATAGGTGCGGTCCACTTCGTACTCTACCTTTTTCCCGTCCCGGATCACAATCAGTTTGTCTTCAGGAATCGGTACCGTAATTGTCAACAGATAATACCCTGGCACCATCTCGCCTCTCCCTCCAAAGTGTTAGTGGTTAGTGTGCTAGTGTGTTAGTGTCCACCCCTAATTCTGAATTCTGAATTCTGAACTCTGAATTTACAGTGGATTCTGAACTCTGAATTTCATTCCGCTTCCGGTAATCCTGTAGCCAGGCTCGTCAGCACACTCAGCACAAACGCCACCCCGCTGACCGACCGCAGCTGATAATCAGGTACCGATTCGGACAGTTCTGCATCTATGCCGAAAATCGACCGGTAAGCCGCTACCAAATCCGAGAGCCGAACTTCATACGTCGGCATATGCAGGCCGCTTCCGTCAATATACAAAACTGCTTATGAGAATATTTTCCTGATCACAGAAGAAAACTATGACACAAAGGACAATGATTTCATCCGGTATAAACTCCGACTCACGAATCAATCTGCCCACGTATCCCCGAACAACACCTGAAACTCCGTAAGATTCCCCTTTGCCGGATCAGCCGTCTTTGGCTGGTCCGTATTTCGTAAGCAGAAAAGGGAACCCATCCCCTTCCCGTCCCGCAGATGCCGGAACGGCAGCAGCAGATCGTTCAGCTGCTCATAGGAGCAGATCAAGGGGATCTGATTCACCAGCATTTCTCCCGCAGCATGATCCCATATACTCAGAACCCACTGATCTGGTGCCGGCAGGTACCGGATCTCAATCTGCGCATGGAATGCTTCCCCATCAATAGATAAATCCAACGTAAACACCTGCCAGGAATCTTCCGTCAAAGGCAGAATCGCATATGTCAATATCTCCACTCTCCACTCTTAACTCTCCACTCTCTCCGGAAAAATAACCCATTCTATTTTGCGGATTTCGAAGAAATAGAAATCTGCCATCCCTCTGTGCTCATCCGTATCCATTGGTGCAAACACCCAAACGGGAAATGCAGAAAAGAATTAAAACGCCCACAGGGCAGGGAGGATAAGACAATGAAGAACATGAAGAAACTGATCGCAGTAGCACTGGTGGCAATCATGGTGGTGTGCGGATGCACAGCAGCCTGCGCGGAGCAGAAGGCTCTGACCCCCGAGGAAGCCAAGACAATCGCCCTGAACTACGTGGGACTGACCGCCGACCAGGTGACCTTCGTCAAATGCTATACCGACTGGGATGACGGACGGCAGGTTTATGAGATCAAATTCCTTGCAGGCACCACAGAATATGAAATGGATGTCGATCTCCTTACCGGCCGGATCACCGACTATGATGCAGACCGTAACGAACATCATGACCATCATCACGATGATGATGACTGGGATGATTTCTTCGACTTCGACTGATACAGCAGAGTCGATATCCATTTCCTTCACATCCCCCTCTTAAGCCGGATCCACGCCTCTTTCCTCCTTGGCGCGGGTCCGGTTCTCGTTTTGGGGAAATATCAGATCTTGTATAATATCCTTCGTAATAATCCGCATATAACTCCACTCTCCACTCTTAACTCTCCACTCTGAAAAAAACTCTCCACCCCGGAAAACGCGTCCGGTTTCGTCAGGCGAAAGTTCTGCGAGCTGCCGTCAATGGTCAGGGTGACATCTTTGAAAATATTTCTCATGGAACCTCCGAAAATTACTGACACATAATCCCTTATCCGCGTATCAAATAGTGCAAGAGCAAGACAGAGCCTTCATGGGAACCTCCGAAACCGCGCTGAGCCAGCAGCGCGGTTTCATTATTGCTCCGTGATCGTCGTTGCGAGCAGCGTATAGGTCAGATTGGCGCCTGTCCGGTCGAAAGTCCGGTCAGGCACTTTTTGCAGGCTGACTCCGTTGCATACGACGGTGAAGCCGGCGACGGCATCGTAGATCGTCAGGGTCCCCAGAGCGATCCGGTTCGGCGAAGCGGTCGACCGTGCCCATCTCGCCCACCGGCGCAGGAAATCGTCCCCGACAGAATTCTGCGGCACCTCCAGAGTGATCGTCCCGTTGGTGGTCTTCAACTTGTTCACGACGATATAACCGTCCGCCGTGGTCGTATGGGAAGTCAGATCCCCCGCCGCGGACACCACAATCTTCCCCATCCCGCACTGATGCAGGTTGGCGGTGCCGACATCGGGATGGTACAGGACGGATTTGCAATCCGGGAGAGAATAAACGTTATAAGCCATATGTAAAACCTCCATGCATTCCCTTGACATGGAGGCTGAATCGCATATAATAAAGGCAGGGAGATTGTGGTCTCGGCGCTATTCACCTGCTGGTGATTAGTTGCAAAGCCACCGCGTTTGCGCACGCGGTGGCTTTTCATTGCTTACGGTTTATGATTGTGGTCTATTAATTATCGAATCAAAGAATTATCGGGAAAAGGATATTGATTTCTGACAATAATCCTTTCGCACTACAACCAATTATTGAATCGGAAACCCGGAAGTTATTTTCCGGTGATCTCAAAGTCAAAATCATTGTAAAGCTGTCCGG
>Ga0265298_10000249_pt1 | contig 83003 bp, 57 predicted proteins | sample AusTroGonzalo_MG_3_FD_193486 | JGI IMG/M metagenome (GOLD analysis project Ga0265298, IMG submission 193486) | Bovine rumen microbial communities from tropical cattle in Woodstock, Queensland, Australia - Gonzalo_01 | ecosystem: Host-associated > Mammals > Digestive system > Stomach > Rumen ...
CCTTAAGGAATGTCATAACCACGTTCTTGTATGAACTGCTGAAGAATTCATCCACCAGTCCGCCCAGGCCCGATGCCCGGTACTCCTCCTTGCTTACTGCCGCAAAATAGCGGTAGTTGCTGCCAAAAGCCTCGTGGTCCATGAAACCGTCGGCCTGCAGAGTGCGAACCTGTGTGGATAGTGTGCTGAAACTAGGCTTGGGGTCCGGATAAAGCTCCTGCAACTCCCTTACAAACATAGGACCATGAGCCCAATAGTGCTCCATAATGACCTTTTCTTTAGATGTCAGTTTTCTCATAAGACAAGTCAACTAATGATTTTCACTGCAAAGCTAAAATATTTAGCCAGACCAGCCAAATTTTTTAGCTGAAATTTTTTATGAAAGAGTATATTGCCATTGTTTTATTGTTTTTACATAGCCGAAACATCTCTTTATGAGTAAAAAACACTATTATTGCAATTGAATATAAAACATAATATCATGTGTACAGTAAACATAAAGGTAGATGATGCGCTGATGCGTCGCATCAATCCGGAACTTAACACGCCCGACAGAATCAATAAGTGGTTACAGAATCAGGTAGACGAGTTGATTGGCAGGATGACTACGCACGGTATTTCGCCTAATTCTCACACTGCCCAAGAGATGCACTCAATTCTGTCGGACCGCATACGTCGTGCAGAGTCCGGTCAAGAAGAAATAGTTTCCAATAATACTGTTTGCGATACAATTAAAAAAAAATATGGCTTTTGAGATAGAATGGCTTGAAAGTGCCTTGAAAGACCTTGATGCAGAGATTGAATATGTTTATTGTGAGTTTGGAAAAATTGCTGCGCAGAAAGCATACCGGAAAATCATAGATCATATCAGTCAGTTGGCTTCTTTTCCTCAAATGGGGATGAAGTATGAAGAGATGACTTTTATGGGTAATGAGGTAAGGAAACTACCCATTCATCAGATAACAGTCTTTTATTCCCTGCATAATAGTAAAGTGACAATACTTGCAGTCTGGAATAACTATCAGGATTCTGATAATATTCCATATCATTTATCTGGTTTGGAATAACGTTTTGATAAGTAATGTTTAATTAAATAGAACTGTATGGAAAGACCCACGGTAGCTCTGATGTATGATTTTGACGGAACGCTGTCTCCGTCATATATGCAGGAGTATGACTTTATGGATGCCATAGGGCTCACGGATAAGGATTCGTTCTGGTGTGAGTCACACGGACTGGCCGAGAAACAGCAGTCCAGTACAATCCTTGCCTACATGAAGCTGATGGTGGACAAGGCTCAGGAGAACGGTATCAGCATCCGCCGCCAGCAGTTTGTGGAGTTTGGGCGTGGAATAGGATTCTTTCCCGGAGTGGAGCAGTGGTTTGAGCTGATCAACCGCAAGGGTGAGGAGATGGGCGTGAACGTGGAGCACTACATAATCTCATCGGGCCTTAAGGAACTTATAGAGGGTACAAGCATAGCCAAGTATTTCAAGCAGATATACGCCTGCTCATTCATGTATGAGAATGACAAGGCTGTATGGCCCGCCGTGGCAGTGGATTTCACATCCAAGACTCAGTTCATATTCATGATTAACAAGGGTATATATGATATCTGGCGTAACGCTCAGATAAATGATTCCATGCCCGATGAGGGACGTCCGGTTCCGTTCCACAACATGATTTACTTTGGTGACGGTGAGACCGATATCCCCAGCATGCGTATAGTAAAGGGTGAGGGAGGCCACTCCATAGCCATTTACAAGCCCGGAAGTGAATCCAGCCGTGCCCAGGCCCGTAACCTGGTACAAAGAGGCCGTGTAAACTTTGCCTGCCCGGGTGATTACCGTGAGGGCAGCGAACTCTACAACGCCGTAATAGCCACGATCGCCAAGGTAAAGACCGGATCGGATTTCCATAAGTTGGAGCGCCAGAACCAGAAATCCATGCTTGAGGAGTAATTTCCCGATATACTTTAGTATATTCGCGAAAGAACCCTATAATTAACCTGTTATGAGAAAAGTCCTTGCTCTTATTGTTTGCCTGATTTCAGTTGCAGTTGCGTACGCCAATGACGGTGCATTCTTTGCCTCAGGAAACCATCTGATTCCCGTTACCGAGACCGATATCCGCGTCCAGAAGGAGGTGCTCACGCTGAACCGTGTGAATGACAAGATAGAGGTTACAGTCTATTATGAGTTCTTTAATCCTGTTGGAGAGAAGGAAGTCCTGGTAGGATTTGAGGCTAAGGCCCCGGATGTGTATTTCAATAAAGAATCAGTAAGGGCTTTCCCGAATCATCCGTATATGCATAATTTCAAGGTGGTGATGAACGGCGAGCCCCTTAATTATGAGGTTGCACATGTATCCCGTTACGATGAAAACTGGAAATATATAAGCAATCCGCAGTATTATGTAGACGGAAAGATCCAGAGCGCATCAGTTGAGGAGTTGGATTTGGAAGATTGGTTGAATGAAGTTGAAGGTTTTGAAGAGGCAGTTGCGCATCCTTTATACGTATATCATTTCAATGCCAGATTCCGTCCGGGACTGAATATCATTCAGCACACATATGAGTATGACATGTCCTATTCCTATAATGGTGAATTACCTGAGTTCTTTTATGTACTGACCGCTGCAAACCGTTGGGCAAATAACGGTATTGATGACTTTACGCTGTACATCAATATGGGAGACCACACGACATTCAATATTTCACCAACCTTCTTTAAAAGTGCCCGGGAATGGGAGATTCTGGGAAAAGGCAAGGATGTGACAGCAGCCTCATATATGCAGCGTGACAGTATCAGATTCCATATGCAGGAGGGCAGCATCAGATTCCATAAGGACCAGTTCCATCCGGATGGGAATATTTATATCAGCCAGGACTATAGCAAAAGCCACTTCTATTATAAATCCCCATATCATGATTTCAAATACAATGCAGCCGGAGTGATGGATGCCGTAAAAGACCGGTATCTCCCATCTCTGGAAATAAAACAGAAAAAGGAGGATTCATATTACAACGAATTCACCCCGGAGCAGTGCCGGATCCTGAAGAACCTGCCCTTTGCCTACCGAGGCTATATCTTCAACTCCAAAGAACTGCAGGACTTCTACGAATCCACCGCCTGGTACATCCCCAACCCCGCCTACAAACCCGATATGCAGCAACTCCCCAAGGAAGAGCAGAACTGGGTAGAGTTCTGGAAATAATCCTACAAATTATTAGCCCCGTCTCCCTTTGCAGGAGCCGGACATCCGGTTGGGGGACCATCAGTGCAGCGACGTTAAGCGAGAGCCCTGGAAAGGCCGTTAAGAACATCGTGGCGTTCAACGACGGTTAGGCCCCGAAGGGGACTAAGACGGAGGCGATCGATGTTTAGGCCTTGGAGGGAGCACGAGTAGTCGCGGAACGTTGCGTCCCAAAACCGGATGTCCGGCGGAGCCTCGGAACGTTGCGTCCCGGAAACAGATGTCCGGCGGAGTTTACAAAATAGAAGAGACTGTGCAAAACGCCCCGTTTTGTCATAACCCCAAAAGGCCAGCGGACCGTTAATCCGTATCTTTGCATCCATCTATGGATAAGTTCAATATAATAGTTTTGGCAAAGCAGGTGCCCGATACCCGTCAGGTGGGTAAGGACGCCATGAATGCCGACGGCACCATAAACCGTGCCGCACTTCCGGCAGTGTTCAACCCGGAGGATCTCAATGCCTTGGAGCAGGCCCTTGCCATCAAGGACCGTTTTCCCGGCAGCACAGTGACAATGCTCACTATGGGACCAGAGAGAGCAAAAGAGATAGTGATGGAGGGGGTATATCGTGGAGCCGATGACGGATATCTGCTTTCAGACCGTCTGTTTGCAGGTGCTGATACACTTGCTACATCATATGCCCTGTCAACAGCAATCCGCAAGATAGGCAAGTTTGATATAATAATAGGTGGACGCCAGGCTATTGACGGTGATACCGCACAGGTAGGCCCTCAGGTAGCCGAGAAGCTGGGTCTGAACCAGATTACCTATGTAGAGGAAGTGCTGGATATGGACAGCAAGTCTGTAACCGTGAAGCGCGTTATCACCGGTGGCGTAGAGACCGTAAAGGCTCCGCTGCCCTGCCTGCTCACCGTTAACGGAAGCGCCGCTCCCTGCCGCCCCCGCAACGCCAAGCTGCTCATGAGCCGCAAGCGTTATGAGGTACCCACATGGGCTGTGGCCGATGTCAATGCCGATCCCGCCAAGTGCGGTCTGTCAGGCTCACCCACCAAGGTAAAGAAGATTGAGAACATAGTATTCCAGGCCAAGGAGAGCAAGCGTTTTGGTGCCGCTGATGCCGATATCGCCGCTCTGATTGATGAACTGGCCGTTAACCACATAATAGGATAAGCCATGAACAGCGTATTCGTATATTGTGAGCTTGAGGGCAATCAGGTTGCCCCGGTCAGTCAGGAACTGCTTACCAAGGGCCGTTCACTGGCATCACAGCTTGGAGTAAAGCTTGAGGCAATAGCCATTGGCAGCGAACTTAAAGGAATAGAGGATCAGATACTCCCTTACGGTGTTGATGTGCTGCATCTGTTTGATGACAAGGCACTGGCACCTTACACCACAGCACCCCATTCAGCAATACTCGTTAAGCTGTTCCAGGAGGAGCAGCCGCAGATTGCTCTCATGGGTGCAACCGTGATAGGCCGTGACCTGGGTCCGCGTGTATCATCGGCACTGGGCAGCGGTCTTACTGCCGATTGCACCAACCTTGAGATTGGTGAGTATGAGGACAAGAAGACCGGTAAGGTATATGAGAACCTGCTCTACCAGATACGTCCCGCATTCGGCGGTAACATCATAGCTACCATCGTCAACCCCGACCACCGTCCCCAGATGGCAACCGTACGTCAGGGTGTGATGAAAAATGAGCCCCTTAAGGATGCTGCCAAAGGAACTATCGTAAACCATAAGGTTGCGGATTACGTTAGCCAGGCAGATCTGGCAGTGAGCGTGATTGAGCGCCACATGCAGAAACCCTCACACCATCTGGACAGCGCCAGCATCGTTGTTGCCGGCGGTTACGGAATGGGCAGCCGTGAGGGCTTTGACATGCTGTTCAAGCTGGCTGACCTGCTTCATGCAGAGGTTGGCGCCAGCCGTGCCGCAGTAGACGCCGGTATGGTTGACCATGACCGTCAGATAGGTCAGACCGGTCTTACCGTACGCCCCAAGCTCTATATCGCCTGCGGTATATCGGGCCAGATACAGCACATAGCAGGTATGCGTGAGAGCAGCCTCATCATGTCAATCAACCAGGATCCCGATGCTCCCATCAACGCCATTGCTGATTACGTTGTGACAGGCCGCGTTGAGGATGTGATTCCCAAAATGATCCGTAACTTAAAGGAGATTTCAAAATGAACAGATATAAAGATACCCCTGAACTTGAAGCCCGCATGCACTCTCCGCTTATGGAGCGTATCGTGGAGCTTAAGGAGAACTTCTATGCAGAGGCCGGCAAGTATGACTATGCACCGCAGGATTTTGCCGATGCAATGGACAACTACAGCCGCGTGCTGGAGCTGACAGGCAGCGTATGCGAGGATGTGATTGCACCCAATGCAGAGCGCGTGGACCGCGAAGGCTCACACTGCAGCGGTGGCCGCGTACAGTATTCTGAGGGTACTGCCCAGAACCTCAAGGTCATGCATCAGGCCGGAATGTCCGGATTCGGACTGCCCCGTCAGTACGGTGGCCTGAACATGCCTGTAACCGTGTTCAGCGCAGTATGTGAGATGATATCAAGGGCCGATGCATCATTCCAGAACGTATGGGGCCTGCAGTCATGTGCCGATACCATCAATGAGTTTGGCAGCGCAGAGCAGAAAGAGAAATACCTGACCATGGCAAGCAACGGTGCCACCATGTCAATGGACCTTACTGAGCCCGATGCAGGTAGTGACCTGCAGAGCGTGATGCTCAAGGCAACAGAGGACGTGGAGAACGGCTGCTGGAGACTTAACGGTGTAAAGCGTTTCATCACCAACGGTGACAGCGATATCCACCTGGTTCTGGCCCGTAGTGAGGAGGGTACCACCGATGGCCGCGGCCTGTCACTCTTTATCTATGACAAGCGTAACGGCGGTGTGAACGTACGCCGTATTGAGGATAAGATGGGTATTCACGGATCACCCACCTGTGAGCTGGTATTCAACAACGCCAAGGCAGAACTTTGCGGTGACCGCCGTCTGGGACTTATCAAGTATGTGATGGCCCTTATGAACGGTGCCCGTCTGGGTATCGCCACACAGAGCGTGGGTATTCAGGACGCAGCCTGGCGTGAGGCTGTAGCTTATGCTGCAGAGCGCCGTCAGTTTGGCCGTAACATCGATACATTCCCCGCTGTCTACCAGATGCTGGCAGTGATGAAGGCCAAGGTTGAGGCTTCACGCTCACTCCTTTATGAGACATCACGTTACGTAGATATCTACAAGTCACTTGATGCAATAGCTAAGGTTCGTACACTCACACCTGAGGAGCGTCAGGAGAGCAAGCGTTACAGCCGTCTGGCCGATGCGCTCACTCCTATATCAAAGGGTATGACCAGTGAGTTCGCCAACCAGAACACATATGACAGCATACAGATACACGGAGGTTCAGGCTTTATGCGTGACTACGCCTGCGAGCGTCTGTACCGCGATGCCCGTATCACCTCAATCTATGAGGGTACCACACAGCTGCAGGTTGTAGCCGCCCTGCGTTACGTGACCAGCGGCGTATACTCACAGTTTGTGAAGGATATGCTGGCCACACTGCCTGACTCAGAGAGCAAGGCAGCCATCAGTGCCCTGGTAGAGAAGCTGGATGCCATGACTGCTCATGTGCTGGACCAGAAGGAGACTGAGGTCAATGATTTCTGCGGACGCCGCCTCATGGAGAGCGCAGCCTACTGCGTAATGAGCACCCTGCTGCTGCGTGACTCAGTAGAGACTCCGGACCTCTTTGACAAGTCCCTCAAGGTATTCCTTGACTATGCACTCTCACAGGTGGAGGGTCATTACAGCGTAGTGATGACCTGGAACGCACAGAGCATGGAATATTATAAATAATCTGTATTATATAGGTAGATTATATACTACACTTGTAAAGTGCCGTAGAGAATGATTCTACGGCACTTTTTGTTTTTTTGTATGAAGTTAAAGATTTTACCGCGTTAACATATGTTGATTCTAAAGGGGGTAAAACAGAAAAACATATATTTGCAAATAATCAGTTTAAAACAACATGCCGTTACTTGTTTGTTAAGTGTTCTTTGAATTCAACTTATACTTGTTTGTAACGGTGTTGTGCGTACTGATATTTTACGATAAGCCCTTATAAATCAATTGTCCTATTCCGCTTTAAATATAGATGTTATATGAATAAATCTGTTTTGTTGAACCTGCTTTGGATCTTGTTCTTATCGTGTAATAATAGAAATCCCCTAGTCTTGGAAACGCATGAGGTGGATTTCCTTGACAATACAGGTGATGTGATATATGGTAATAAGTTAAATCTGGAAGTAATAGGTATCATGGATATTGTTGTTTATGATTCTTTACTGATTTTTGTAACGACTGATCCATCTGGTTTTTTACAGGTTTATCATAAAGATACATATGAGCATTTGGGCTCATTCTGTCATCCTGGGCGGGCAAGAAATGAATTTGCTGGTTTGGCGTTTTCAATTAATAAACAGTATTATTTAAGGGATAGTGACCTTTTATTACCTCTGATTGATAATAACACATTAATTCAAAAGGAGATAAATGTTAGCGCATCAATTAGAGAAGGACATACTGTTGTGGAAGGTGTTGAATCTCGTACAGCAGACTATATGAATTCTGTAGCATTAGACAATAATATTGAAAGAGTTTTCACATTCTCTCCTCCTCATTTAAACCCTGAATTGCAGGAGGTTTCATTACCTGTATATTCAATCAAAGAGAATAACAAAAATGTAAAAGAGATAAAAGTATTTAGAGGACATGTCAAATGTGAGAATACGGAATTATTACAGGGTTGTTACAATGGAGAAATGGCAAAACATCCCAATAGAAATAATGTAGTGATAACTATGGGTAGTATGGATTATTTGTTTTTCTTTGATTTTGACAATAATAAGAACTACGCTTTACATCAAATAGGAACTCCTTCTGCTTCAGAATTATTTCTCAACAAAGATATGAGTAAGAATCGTTCGTGTTTTGGACTTCCAATAGTTGATTATTCTTCAGATAGATTTATGGTATTATATTTTGGAGGAAAGCATACTGAAGATGCTATTAAAGAAGGAAAAATGCGTGGTGAACTGTTATTATTTGATTGGGATGGAAATTACTTGGGTGGCGTTAAAATGGACAAAAATTTTATATACGCTTCATATGACCCTGAAAAGCAGATACTTTATGCTGCAAATGTTTTAGATGAAATCTATACTTATGATTTGTCTCAATTCATGTCTTTTATTGATAAATGAGAAGAAGTCTTTCTTTTGTTTATTATTTTGCTGAATTCTATTTTAAAGTGTAACACTTCATCTAGGTACTGGGAGAGATTCTTATCAATAATAGAAAAGATGTAATATGAAAAGATTTTATTTTAAGGCGTGTAGCTGTTTGTTATTTTCAGTCATTTCATGTAGTAGAATGTCGAATAATGAACATACCGGTTGTGTCATAAATGTACCGTTGGAAGCAGTTGAACGTACTGATCAATTTGATTATTTTTCGGTGTATGACTCTTTGACAACAATCATACTGAATGATGATTCTGTAGAGAGTATTATTGGTTATATTGAAGACATACATGTTGATGATGATTGGATTTTTATTAGAGATATTGATGTTATTCATATTTTTAATATGGATGGAGAATTTATTAGAAATATTGGACGCAGAGGACGTGGACGAGGTGAGTATTTAAAACTGATGGACTTTGATTTAAATAGGCAAAAAAAAGAACTGACAATTTACGACCAAGGTACGCACAGATTCCTGATATATGATTATTACGGAAACTTTATCAGACAATTCGAATATGAATATATAGTACGGGAGTTTGCCACTTTACCGAATGGAGATTATATAATCTATAGACCAGATTATGAAAAAGATGCCCATAGAGGCCTTTTTCAGATTGATTCTAATGGAAATATAAAAAAACAATTGCTTCAGTTTGATAATTATATGAAATCATATATGCATAGTGGAAAAAACATATGTCGTATAAATGATGGATTATTATCAGTAAAAGCTCTAGATTGTATGAATAGTATTTATCATGTAACAGAAGATACCATATATGAGGCATATGAAATAGTAACAGATGTCAAGATTGATAAGGGCTTTATTAAGACTGATGTCCCTACTTATGAGGATTTGGAGAAATACGATTATTATCATTTGACAGAGATGTTTGAAACAGAACGTCATTTGGAGTTTAATCTGCTGTCAACTATTAACTGGGCAGAAACATATTATGATAAAAAAACAAACAAAACGTATAGGTTATATGCAGATGAATGTCCGGATTTGTTTGCTAGTCGGCCTTCTGATCTATATGAACACTATATGATATCATGCGAAAATGGAATTAATATTGGCTATTTAACAGCAGCTGCTATTGTTAATGATTCAGTTTACCATTCTCTTTTTCCGGATATAACGGAAAAATCAAATCCGGTTCTATTCTATATGCGAGTAAAAGACGATGTTCCGAAACAATCCTTATAAGAAACCGTTTAACTAAACTAAATCCGACTTTAGTGGTTTAAATGTGTTTTGTGCCATTGACAAGTTGATATTAAGTTGATAAAATGTACCTTTGCGGCGGAGAAAAAGAGGCTTGATTGCAAGATACTAAGATTGACATACTGAAGAGTGAGGCCCGCTACAGGCGGCTCACGGAGACACCGGTTCCAAGGCTTGTATTGAGCCTGGCGGTGCCCACGGTAATAAGTATGTCCATATCGGCCATCTACAATATTGTAGATTCATGGTTTGTAGGCCACATCAGCACCGTCGCTACGGCGGGTGTCGGTGTGGCTTTCGCTTATCAGTCACTCATACAGGCCACCGGTTTCTTCTTTGGCCACGGATCAGGCAACTATATGTCACGGGCGCTGGGCGCGCGTGATGCCGAAGGGGCAGGCAAGATGGCTGCTACAGGATTCCTGTCATCATTCCTTTTAGGACTGGTGTTCATGGTTCTGGGACTCTGTTTCATGACACCTCTGTCCAGGCTGCTGGGTGCCACGCCCGATGTGGTGCCGTACTCAAACGCTTACCTTAAGTGGATACTGATAGCCACGCCGTTCCTGGTGTCACAGATGACACTTAACAACCAGCTGCGCCTGCAGGGTAACGCCATGCTGGCAATGATAGGTATTGCGGCAGGAGCGGTGCTGAACATATTCTTTGACTGGCTGCTTATAGACCGTCTGGATATGGGTGTGCAGGGCGCATCTATGGCTACTCTCATAAGCCAGTTCATATCATGGTGCCTGCTGTTCTGGGCCACTACATTTGACGGAAACGTTCACATACAGCTGCGCAACTTTGCACCTACGCTTGACAGGTTCCGTGAGATAGGAGCGGGCGGCCTGCCGTCACTTATGCGTCAGTCTCTCTCCAGCATATCGGCCATATGCATGAACTGGGCAGCTGCAAGTTATGCGCTTGAGGGCCAGGAGGCATCGACCATAGCGGCCTTTACCGTGGTGGCCAGGGTGATGCAGACCGCCATGGCGGTGATACTGGGTGTGGGCCAGGGATTCCAGCCGGTGTGCGGATTCAACTGGGGCGCCAGACTGTACGGCCGCGTAAGGCAGTCTTACCAGTTTACTATAAGCATGTGCGTGGTGATACTGCTTGTGACATCCACACTGGGTTGGGTGTTCGCATCGGAGATCATCAGCTTTTTCCGTGATGAGGATCCCGAGCTTATAAGAATAGGCACTACGGTGCTGCGTTGGCAGTGTGTGGCATTCCCGCTGGTGGGCCTGACCACTCCTACCAACATGCTGCTGCAGAACATACGCCGTACCGGCAGGGCTACTCTGCTGGCCATGAGCCGTCACGGTTTTGCGTTCTATCCCACGCTCTTTATACTGCCCGCCATCTGGGGCTTGCAGGGGCTGGAGGCCACCATGGCTACGGCCGATGTCATTACATTCTCCATCGCACTGCCTTTTGCAATAGGCATGATACGTGAGCTTTCGGCCCGCGAGAGAGGAGAATTTGCCTAAGATTTGTATATCTTTGCCGCATGGAACATTCATTCAGTGACATGCTTGGGCTGCTTAAGCAGCTTATCAGTACTCCGTCGGTGACACGTCAGGAGCAGGAGGTGTCGGCCATAATGAAGGCCGATATGGTTCGTCATGGCTATACCCCTAAGGAGATAGGGCTCAACCTGCTGCTTTACGGACACTCTTATGATCCCGCCAAGCCTACGCTGCTGCTTAACAGCCATATGGATACCGTAAAGCCGGTGGCAGGCTGGACCAAGGACCCCTTTACACCTACTGTTGAGGATGGTAAATTGTACGGTCTGGGCAGTAATGATGACGGTGCGGGCCTGGTGTCACTGCTCTATACTTTCTATCAGCTGGACAGCAAGCCGCAGGCCTATAACCCCATTTTCCTGGCTACCGTCGAGGAGGAGGTGAACGGTGTGGGCGGCATGAAACTGGCCGTGAATGAACTGCCTAAGATTGATGTGGCACTGATAGGCGAGCCTACCGGTATGCAGCCCGCAGTGGCCGAGAAGGGCCTTATGGTGCTGGACTTTACCGCACACGGTAAAGCCGGTCATGCGGCACGTAATGAGGGTATAAACGCTCTGTACCGCGCCATGGATGTGATAGCCATGCTGCGTGATTTCAAGTTCACGGAGCAGTCAGACCTGCTGGGCCCCGTCAAGATGACCGTGACCATGATCAATGCCGGCACACAGCATAACGTTATACCCGATACCTGCACCTTCACCGCCGATATCCGCAGCAACGAGTTCTACTCAAACCACAGGATATTTGACATGATAAGCGCAGCGTTGCCTGAGTGGTGTGAGGTTAAGGCCAGGTCTTTCAATCTCAACTCATCAAGGATAGATATCAATCATCCTCTCATACGGAAGGCCGTTGGTATGGGCATGGTACCGTACGGATCACCCACTTTGTCCGATCAGGCAATACTGGATTGCTCATCATTCAAACTGGGTCCGGGACAGTCAAGCCGCTCTCATACGGCCGATGAATATGTGACACTGGATGAGCTGGAGCAGGCTGTTCCCGTATATCTGGATTTGTTGGACGGAATGGAGCTTTAGTGTATAAATATACCTTAAAAATAGGATTATGGCCCGTAAAAGTGTTATAATCTGTAAATTTCACTTAAATACATCTCAAAAATTATAGAGATAAAAATAAAAGAATAACTTTGTAGCGCAATTACGAAAACGGCTATGCCGTTGAGTAACATACACACTTGGTTAGATAGTCCTTTTTATAAATATCATTGGGTATCGTTTGATGTGAATCACGCGCCGCCAAAAAAAGAGAAGAGTATGCGCAAGCAGACTCTTCTTTTTTTTATACTTTTACCGGAAAGAAACCATAAACCTGAATAGTTATGGATAGCACATACGCCGATGGCATAAGCCGTATAGAGATCAATTCCCTGTGGGGAAGAAAGCATATCGTATGGGAACTCCGCCCCGATGTCAACATTCTTAGCGGTGTGAACGGCACCGGCAAGAGCACAATCCTGAACAAGACGGTGGCACGTCTGGATTATCTGTCGGGTGACAGCAAGGATGAGAACCCGGAGGTAACGATAGACTTCTATCCTGACGGTTGCAAGAAACTGCGTTATGACGTGATCCGCAGCATAGACCGTCCGCTCATGCACAGCAACCTGCTTGAGAAGATGAGTGACAAGAGCGTGGTATCAGAACTTGACTGGCAGCTCTACAAACTGCAGCGCCGTTATCTGGATTATCAGGTGAACATAGGTAACCGTACCATACAGCTGCTTACATCGGGCGATCCGTCCAAGATAAGTGAGGCTCAGGATATAGCGGCGCCCAGGATCAGGTTTATGGACTTTATGGATGAACTGTTTGCTGATACCGGCAAGAAGATTGTACGTACAAGCAACGAGATACTGTTTGACCAGTTCGGCTCCACCCTGTTGCCGTACAGCCTGTCATCGGGCGAGAAGCAGCTGCTTGTAATCATGCTCACCACACTTGTCCAGGATATGGCACCCTGCGTGCTGCTTATGGATGAGCCTGAGATATCGCTTCATATAGAGTGGCAGCAGCAGCTCATTCAGCGTGTGCGCTCACTCAACCCCAACGTTCAGATCATCATGACTACCCATTCACCGGCACTTATCATGGACGGCTGGATGGATAACGTATTTGACGTGGACGATATTACCGTGAAGTGAGGCGTGTGTCATGAAGAGACTCACCGATAACATAAACTCCCGTTATTTTGAGGCTGCCGACAGGTTGCTGCCCGGCAAGCGGCGCGGCCGTATCATTGCCTTTGTGGAGAGTTATGACGATGTCTCTTTCTGGCGTCTGCTGCTTGATGAGTTTGAGACCGATGACCACTATTTCCAGATAATGCTGCCCAACAGGGGCGGATTGACCAAAGGAAAGAAATCAGCCTTGCGTTCATGCATTGAGCATGACGGTTTGGGAAAGAGCCTCATAGCTTGTGTTGACAGTGATTATGACTGGCTGCTGCAGGGGATAACCCAGACATCACGTGACATAATATCCAATCCGTTTGTCATACAGACATACGCATACGCCATAGAGAACTATCAGTGCTGGGCGGGCAGCCTTCATCAGATATGTGTGCAGTGCACCCTGAATGACCATCGTCTGATAGATTTCCCGGCATTCATGGAGCTCTACTCCAAGGCGGTCTATCCGCTGTTTGTGTGGAACGTCTGGTTCTACCGCAAGAAAAAGCATAATGAGTTCAGCATGCAGGACCTTAACATTGACATCCGCCTCAAGAGTGTGGATGTGCGCCGCCCGCAGGGAGCCATCGTGGGAGTCCAGGAGAGGGTGCAGCGTAAGGTACACTGGCTGGAGAGCCATTATGCGGATGCTATACCGGAGGTTGCGCTGTTGCGAGAGGAGCTGACGGCTATGGGTGTGACCGAGGATAACACCTATCTTTTCCTGCAGGGACATCACCTGGTTGAGAATGTGATACTTAAACTGCTGCTGCCCGTTTGTACGGTGTTAAGGCAGGAGCGTGAGGCCGAGATACACCGTTTTGCCGTCCATGACCAGCAGTACCGCAATGAGATAAGCGCATACCAGCACAGCCAGATGAGCCTGACGGAGGCAATACGCAAGAACACCCATTACCGTGAGTGTTATCTATACCAGCGTATGCGTGATGACGTGAGTCACCTTTTATCTATGCTTCCAGAAAGCGGGGGTGAGAATAAGCAGGACGCTGAAAACCTCGAGTCGTCCAACCAGCATCAGGAAAGTTGAGAACCACTTGCCTATAGTGGGCATGTCACTCCACGGAATATTGCATCCGTGATCACCGATTGTAAGACCTATGTTACTCAGACATGACAGCGATATGCCGTATGCCTCGGCTATGTCAATTCCTATGGCCAAATAGAAGAACCAGCCCACGAACATGAGCGCAAAGAAGAATATGCTGAACGTGAGCACGCTCTGTTTTGTCGCTCCCGATACCACCTTACCGCTTACACGTACCGGCAGAACTGCGTTGGGGTGCAGTATGCGGTTGAACTCGTTACGCATGGACTTGAGCAGGATGGCGATACGTATGGATTTCATACCTCCCGATGTGGAACCGGCGCAGGCACCAAAGTAGAAGCACAATCCCAGCAGCATCCAGATGAACGGAGGCCACAGCGTATAGTCCGTGGTGGTGAATCCTGTAGTGGTGATGATGGCCGTGACATGGAACAGGGCATTACGGAACGATGCCGATGCGTTATAGGGAGTGGAAATATAGAGACTGATTGTCACTATCAGCGTGAACAGCAGTACTATACCCACAAACCATTTGAACTCAGTGTCATCGGCCAGCTTACGCAGACGGCCGCGGAACATGACAAAGAAGAGCAGGCCGTAGTTTACTCCCGACAGGAACATGAAGAAGGTTATCACATACTCAATGGTGTGTGAGTTGAAATAACCTATGCTGGCGTTCTTGGTAGAGAATCCGCCGGTGGCCGCAGTGCAGAGGGCGTGGTTGACGCTGTCAAAGATTCCCATGCCGCATAAGCGGAGCGCTATGGCGCACAGCACTGTGATAAGCAGGTAGACGGTGATGATCCAACGGCCGCTTACGCTGATTCTGGGATGCAGCTTACCGTGGGTGGGGCCGATGGCCTCGGCGGCAAAGAGCTGAACCTCACCTACACCGAATATAGGCAGTACGGCTACCGTGAAGAACACTATTCCCAAACCACCTATCCACTGGGTGAGACTGCGCCAGAACAGCAGTCCGTGCGGCATGGCCTCAATGTCATCTATGATGGTGGCACCTGTCGTGGTAAAGCCGGACATGGTCTCAAAATAGGCATCGGCATATGACGGGATGTATCCGCTCACATAATAGGGCAGTGAACCGAATATGGAGAACAGCACCCAGCTTATGGCAACCACGATATAACCGTCACGGCGTGTCATGGCGCTCTCCTTGTTCTTGGTGCTCTTGCCTATCATCATGAATGTCATGCCGAAACAGGCTGATACGAGTGCGGCCATGACGAACCCGAACAGGTCATTCTCACCATAGAAAATGGGAAGCAGGGCGCACAGGAGCATGATTCCTGATTCAATCAGAAGCAGGACACCCAATATGCGGTGTATGATCTTGACGTGTATCAATTGAAATACTTCTCTATTGTTTTGATCATGCCCTCCAGACAGAATACCACCACGTGGTCGCCCGGCTGGATCTGGGTGTTACCGGTTACAATCAGAGCCTCCTTGTCACGGATAAGACCGCCTATGGTCACTCCGCGGGGCAGGGAGATATCCTTGATGAGACTGCGTGTGATCTTGGCACCCTCCATCACATTGAACTCAGCTACATCGGCATTGGCGAATGTCAGGCACTTGACATTGGTGACGTCTGCATCCAGCATCATCTGGTAGATATGGCTGGCGGCAATCTTCTTCTTGTTTATGACGGTGCCGATATCCAGTTTCTCGGCCATGTTGATGTAGTCTATGTTCTCAACCTCGGCTATGGTCTTGGTCACGCCAAAGCGCTTGGCGGCAAGACAGGCCAGGATGTTGGTCTCAGAGTTGTCCGTAAGGGCTACGAATGCCTCGGTATGCTGAATGCCCTCGCTCATGAGCAGGCTGGGGTCACGGCCGTCACCGTTTATTATCATGACCTTGTCATCGCAGAGCTCGGTAAGACGGTTGCAACGGGCCATATCGCTCTCAATGATCTTGAGATTCATGTAATCCGGCACAAGCTGTGCGGCACGGACTGCGATACGGCTTCCGCCCATGATGATGACGTCACGTACATCGGGCAGCTCCTCCTTTCCGGCAATCTTGCGGATATGGGGGATATGCTTCTTCATGGTCATGAAATAGACCAGGTCACCTGCACGCATGGTGTCGTTACCGCTGGGGATGATGGTCTCACCCTCACGCAGTATTGCCACGATATGATAGGGGAGCTCGCGTCCCAACTCTGCAAGAGGCTTGTCCAGGATCTGGGCGTTGTTACGCAGCTTGATACCCATCATGACCAGGGCACCGCCTGCAAATTCCCACCATTGGCGTATCCAGCTCAGTTTCATGCCGTCCACGATATCCTTGGCGGCAAGCATCTCGGGGTAGATGAGCGAGTCAACGCCTATGCTGGTGAAATATTCCTTGTTCTTGGGTTGCAGATACTCGTAGTTGTCAATGCGGGCGACAGTCTTCTTGGCTCCCAGGTAATGGGCCAACTGGCAGGATATGAGGTTGCGGCTCTCATCGGGAGTGACGGCAACGAAAAGGTCGGCACTGCCGGCACCTGCCTCCTTAAGACCGTGAAGCGATACGGGTGATTCCTGTATGGTGAGCAGGTCAAAGCTTGAGTCCAGACGGCTCAGTTTGTGCTCGCTCTCATCTATAAGTATAATGTCCTGACTCTCATCTGACAGGAGTTTGGCCAGATGGATTCCTACATTTCCTGCTCCTGCAATTACAATTCTCATTCTGTTTTCTGCTTTGGTTCTGATGTCAGCTCACGCAACGCAGCGATTACGGCATCGTGGTCTATGTCGCACAGATGCAGCAACTGCGGGGTGGAGCCGTGCTCGATGAATCGGTCGGGGAGTCCCAGACGTTTAATAACCGGAGAGTAGCCGTTATCCATCATGTATTCCATCACTGCGGTACCCAGACCTCCGGTCACGGTGCCGTTCTCAATGGTTATGATGCGGCTGAATTTTTGCCCAACCTCCTTAAGTATGGAGGTGTCAATGGGCTTGAGGAAACGCATATCGTACAGAGCGGCGGTAAGTCCGCTCTCTTTCTCCCAATTGTTGATGGCATGCTCGGCCAGATTACCTATGGGGCCGATGGACAGTACTGCCACATCACGGCCATCCTTAAGCTTGCGTCCCGTACCTACTACGATGGGCTCAAGCGGCTTGCGCCAGTCTGTCAGGATGCCGCGGCCGCGCGGGTATCGGATTATGAAGGGTCCCTGGTCGGGCAGCTGTGCGGTATACATCAGGTTGCGCAGCTCTATCTCATCATACGGCGATGCAATGGTCAGGTTGGGAATGGGGCGCAGGAAAGCCAGGTCAAACGCACCGTGGTGGGTGGGGCCGTCCTCGCCTACAAGGCCGGCGCGGTCAAGACAGATGACCACGTTCAGCTTCTGGATGGCCACGTCATGTATGACGTTGTCATAGGCTCGCTGCATGAATGACGAGTATATGTTGCAGAACGGCATCATGCCCTCCTTGGCCAGTCCGCCTGAGAATGTCACGGCATGACCCTCGGCAATACCTACGTCAAAGCAGCGGTCTGGGTATACTTTCATGGGTATATCCATGCTGCATCCTATGGGCATGGCGGGTGTGATGCCTATGATTCTGGGGTTCTCTTTCATGAGTTCCAGCAGGGTCTCTCCAAACACATCCTGGAACAGAGGGGGCTGGCCGGTGCCGTTGCCTATGATACGCTCGCCGGTAACCTTGTCAAACAGGCCCGGGGCATGCCAAATGGCAGAGTCTCTCTCGGCAGGTTCATATCCCTTTCCCTTTACAGTCTTTATGTGGAGCAGTTTGGGACCGTGCATGTTCTTGATGTTGCTCAGGATACGTACCAGGTTCAGGACGTTATGTCCGTCCACCGGACCGAAATATCGGATATCCATACCCTCAAACACGTTGTTCTGGTGGGTGAGCTTTATCTTGATATGGTTGTTGCGGCGAATTATGTTACGACGGCGCTGGTCGGTCATGAGTCCCAGAGTGTCAAGCACACGGGATACATAGTAGCGGAACTTGTTGTATGAACGTGAGGTCTGCAGCTGGGTCAGATAGCTGCGCATGCCGCCTACGCTCTGTGATATGCTCATGTCATTGTCATTGAGAATGATGAGCAGGTCATTGTCAGTGATTGAGGCGTTGTTTATGCCCTCAAAGGCAAGACCGCCACTCATGGCGCCGTCACCTATCACGGCTACCACACGGCGGGATGCATGACCGTTACGCTTGTCGGCAACCGCCATACCCAGTGCGGCCGATATGGAGTTTGATGCATGACCAGCGGTGAAGGTGTCATACTCACTCTCGTCGGGTGACGGGAAGGGCCTGAGACCGCCGAACTTGCGGTTGGTTGAGAACCGGTCACGGCGTCCGGTAAGTATCTTGTGTCCGTATGCCTGATGGCCTACGTCCCAGACTATGCGGTCATCGGGAGTATTGAAGACATAATGGAGGGCTACAGTTAGTTCCACAGTACCCAGACTTGAGCCAAAATGGCCGGGGTTGTGTGACAGCTCATCAATTATCATCTGTCTGAGTTCACTGCAAACCTGGGGTAATTGGCCCGGACTGAGTTTCTTCAGGTCATCGGGTGAGTCTATCTTTTTGAGAAGACTGCCTGACGGTTGTTCCTCTTCTACTTTCTGCATCCTCTGTTGTTTCTCTTTCAAACGGCAAATGTACCAAAAATCGTATGAATATTCCTTCTATTGCAAGATATATTGGTATTTTTTAATATGGTGACTCAACGTTGATGCCAAACGTGTGACAAATAAACGGAATAATGGTTATCTTTGGCAAACTGGAAACTAACCCATCAAAATGACATATTCCATTGATGATATTGTGCTGATGACAGGAGCTGAGAGGCGTGGTTTCTGCCCGGCCAGGATATCCTGGCTTCTCACGGACAGCCGGTCGCTCTGTTTCCCTGCCGAGACCCTTTTCTTTGCCCTGGTGAGCAAGAGAAATGACGGTCACAACTATATCCAGGAGCTCTACAAGCGTGGTGTAAGGAATTTTGTAGTGAGCCACCTGCCGGATAACATGGAGAACTACAAGGAGTCCAATTTCCTTCTTGTAAGGGATACCCTGGCCGCATTGCAGCTGCTGGCTGCCGAGCACAGGAAGAATTTTGACATTCCGGTAATAGGTGTCACGGGCAGTAACGGCAAGACCATGATCAAGGAGTGGCTCTACCAGTTGCTGGAACCCGATTATGCGGTTACCCGCTCCCCCAAGAGCTATAACTCACAGATTGGCGTGCCGCTTTCCGTATGGCTGCTCAACAAACAGTCTGAGATAGGTATCTTTGAGGCCGGTATCTCCAAGAAGGATGAGATGCCCCAGCTCTGGAAGATAATCAAGCCCACGATAGGCGTACTCTCCAACATAGGTCTGGCACATCAGGAGAATTTCCAGTCACTGCAGGACAAGTGCGTGGAGAAACTGAACCTGTTCAGGGACTGTGACGTGGTGATATATAACGGTGACAATGACCTGATACAGAGTTGCGTTGACAAGACTGTCATTACGGCCCGTGAGATTGCATGGTCACGCAGGGATCAGGATAAGCCGTTGTACATATCATCGGTAGTAAAGGGAACTGACTCAACTGAGATTACATACCGCTACATCGGTCTTGAGAGCAAGTTCACCATTCCGTTCATTGATGATGCATCTATAGAGGATGTGCTGCACTGTCTGGCCGTATGCATCTATCTCATGGTTCCGCCTGAGAAGATTACCGAGCGGATGGCACGTCTGGAGCCGCTGGCCATGCGCCTGGAGGTTAAGGACGCAAAGCAGGGCTGCATAATCATCAATGACAGTTACAACTCCGATATCTCATCACTTGGCATAGCCCTTGATTTCATGGCCCGCCGTCAGGACGGTAAGTCCAGGAACAGGACTCTTATCCTGTCAGACATACTGCAGTCCGGATGGTCCGTACATGAGCTGTACCGTAAGGTGGCACAGCTGGTTGAGAGCCGCGGCATCACAAAACTGATAGGAATAGGTGAGGATATATCATCGGAATCCAAACGTTTTGACGTTCAGCAGAAATACTTCTTTGAGAACACCAAGGAGTTCCTCAAATCCGATGTGTTCAAGAGTCTGCACAATGAACTCATTCTGATAAAGGGTGCCCGTGTGTTTGAGTTTGAGAAGATAGTTGAGCGTCTGGAACTCAAGGTGCATGAGACTATCCTTGAGGTTAACCTGCAGGCTATTGCCGATAACCTGAACCGTTATCGCAGCATGCTCAAACCCGGAACGGGGATTGTATGTATGGTTAAGGCATCGGCCTACGGATCCGGTGCCATAGAGGTGGCCAAGACGCTGCAGGACCGCCAGGTGGATTACCTGGCTGTGGCTGTGGCCGATGAGGGCGCCGAGCTGCGTAAGGCCGGCATCACCACCAATATCATGGTCATGAACCCTGAGAGGACATCGTTCAACACCATGTTTGACCATAAACTGGAGCCCGAGGTCTACAGTTTCCATCTGCTGGATATGATTATCCGTGCCGCCGAGCACAACGGCGTGACCAACTTCCCAATACATATCAAGATTGACACCGGTATGCACCGTCTGGGATTCGCCCCCGATGACGTACCGGAGCTCGTTCACCGTCTGCAGAGGCAGACTGCCGTGATACCCTGCTCCGTGTTCTCCCATTTCGTGGGCAGTGACAGCAGTGACTTTGATGATTTCAGCAAACTCCAGATAGAGCGTTTCAACCAGGCGGCCGATGCATTGCAGGCTGCTTTCAAGCATCATATACTGCGTCATATCTGCAACTCGGCAGGTATTGAGAGGTTCCCCGATGTACATTATGATATGGTTCGTCTGGGTCTGGGCCTTTACGGTATCAACCCGCTTGATAACCAGCCTCTGGAGACTGTATGCACGCTCAAGACCACCATACTGCAGATACGTGAACTGGACAAGGGTGAGACCGTGGGTTACAGCCGTAAGGGTAAGATAACCAAGCACTCACGCATAGCCGCCATACCTATCGGTTATGCTGACGGTCTGGACCGCCATCTGGGTAACGGCAAGGCTTACTGTCTGGTAAACGGACAGAAGGCATACTATGTGGGTAACATCTGCATGGATGTCTGCATGATTGACGTTACCGATATAGACTGCCAGGAGGGTGACAGCGTTGAGATATTCGGTCCCAACCTGCCGGTACATGTGTTGTCCGATATCCTGGGCACCATCCCGTATGAGATTATATCCACTGTTTCCATACGCGTAAAGCGCGTCTATTACACAGAATAACTAACCTATAAATACAAAATGACAACTTCAAACACAAACTCAAACGCCCAGCGCATGACAAATTTCCGCTGGGTATTGTGCGCCCTCCTTTTTGTGGCCACAACAGTCAATTACCTGGACCGTCAGGTGCTTTCACTTACCTGGAAGGATTTTATATCTGTTGATTTCGGTTGGAGTGACAGCCAGTATGGTACCATCACAGGTTTCTTTTCCATTTTCTATGCCGTAGCCTGTCTGTTCAGCGGCAAGTTCATTGACAAACTGGGTACCCGTAAGGGTTATCTGTGGGCCATATTCATCTGGTCTGTTGGCGCCTGCATGCATGCTGCCTGCGGATGGGGCGCTCTCAAATGGGCCGGTGCCGAGTCAATGGAGGCTGCCAAGAATTCGGCCGATCTGATGCTGCTGGTTACTACCGCCTCAGTCTATATGTTCATATTCTGCCGTGCGGTGCTGGCACTTGGTGAATCCGGAAACTTCCCGGCTGCCATCAAGGTTACTGCCGAGTATTTCCCCAAGAAGGACCGCGCTTTTGCAACTTCAATATTCAATGCAGGTGCATCGGTAGGTGCTCTGGCAGCTCCTGCCATGATTCCGCCTCTGGCTGCCAAGTGGGGCTGGGAGATGGCGTTCATCATCATCGGTGCGCTGGGCTTTGTATGGATGTTCTTCTGGTTCGGATTGTATCGTAAGCCGGAGCAGTCCAGGTTCGTAAGCCAGGCTGAGCTGGAGTATATACATCAGGATGACGCTGCCGAACTGGCTGCTGCCAAGGCTGCCGAGCCGGTAAAGGAGGAGAAGTCAATCCCCTTCTTCAAGTGTTTCACATTCCGTCAGACATGGGCTTTCATCTGCGGTAAGTTCTTTACCGATGGCGTTTGGTGGTTCTTCCTGTTCTGGGCTCCCGCATATTTCAGTGACCAGTATGGTTACCGTTCGGATTCAGCAATGGCAATCAAGCTGATATTCGTACTCTATCTGATTGTTACCGTGGTAAGTATAGGCGGTGGTTACCTGCCCAAGCTCTTTGTTGAGAAGAAGGGTATGGAGCCCTACTCGGGCCGAATGAAGGCTATGCTCATATTCGCTTTCTTCCCGCTGCTGGCTCTCTTTGCACAGCCTCTGGGTAAGTACAGCGCATGGTTCCCCGCAATCATCATCGGTCTGGCCGGTGCCGGACACCAGGCATGGTCAGCCAACCTCTACTCAACCATCGGTGACATGTTCCCTAAGTCAACTATCGGAACCATTACCGGTGTAGGTACCACAATGGGTGGTCTGGCATCATTCATGATCAACAAGGGTGCCGGTATGCTGTTTACCAAGAGTGATGCAATGGGCTCAGCTTTCTCATTCCTGGGATTTGAGGGCAAGGAGGCTGGATATATGATTGTGTTCTGCATCTGCGCGGTGGCTTACTTGGTGGGATGGACGGTTATGAAACTGTTGGTTCCTAGGTATAAACCTATCGAAGCTTGATAGTGAAGCCTCCGGCGGGCTCTCGCGCCTTTGGCGCTCGGTCGTTTTTGGCTTTCTTGGCCTTTGGCCTTGAAAGCCGCTAGCTGGAAACGTATTATTGTATTAGAAGCATTTTACCTTTTTTTAGTTTGGGGCGGCGACGCCCCAAACCCGTTCCGCGATATTCCATTTTATTTCATGTCGCTCCACTCTGCCGGCCTTCCAGGCCGGGTAAAACGAAATCCCGACAACGCTTCGCTGTCGGGATTCCGTTTTACTGGGTGCAGCTGGAAACCTTTTTATACCTTGGAAGGTGCAGTTGGAAACCTTTTTATACCTTGGAAGGTGCAGTTGGAAACCTTTGTGTACCTAGGTATACCTACTGGAAACCTACCTGCTGACTGCAAGGGTAAAGCTTGCTGCGGAACAGGGTGCTCCGACGGGAGGGTTAAGTTTGCTGATGATTACGGTAACCGACTGGACGGCCGGAAAGCCCTCCAGGATGGATCCCGCGATGCGCCCCGCAACGTGCTCCAAAAGGGCGGAGCGGATCTGCATCTGCTGTTTTACTACGTCGGTTACCTGGGCGTAGTTTACTGTACCGTTAAGGTCATCTTTGAGTATGGCGGCGGTGGCATCTGCCTTGAGTGTTATGTCTACCGTGTACCAGGCGCCTACAACGGCCTCCTGCGGTTCTGCACCATGGTAGGCGTAGAACCGCAAGCCGCTGAGTGATATGGATTGTTCCCTAAAAACCATATCTGATAATCATTTTTTCATTTTATCCGCAACGTGAGGAGCCGCAGTTCTTGCAGATGAGGCAACCCTCCTGGTATACCAGGGATTCGCTTCCGCAAACGGAGCACTTCTCGCCCTTGACGGCTGTACCGTCCTGGACGTATTTCTTGAGTGCACGCTCCACGCCGTTTTTCCAGTTGTTAATATTCTCTGATCCCAGATCCAGTGACCCGATCAGCTTCATGCACAGGTCAATAGGCATCTGGTAACGCAATACGCCCGATATCAGCTTGGCGTAGTTCCAGTACTCCTTGTCAAACTTCTCGGACAAGCCCTCGATGGTGACCTTGTATCCGCGTTTGTTGGTGAACTGGAAGTCATAACGCTTGCGGCCCTCCTCATCAATGTTCTTGATGATCCAGCCGTGGTCTACGGTCTTGGGCAATACAATGCCCTCCTCGTCATCCTGCAGACCGGTAAATATCTCATAAGGACGGCCGTCCAGGATTCCCACGAATGCCACCCATTTCTCCTTGTTGTTCTGGAAACGGACTACATCGGCCTCCAGGATACGGGGACGTACCTCGACAACCTGACGCGGCTCGCAGTCGCATGGTGCCAGAGTGGGCTCCTTGGCGTCTTTTTTCTCCTTATCGGCTTTCTTGTCACTCTTGGCGTCAATGAGCACGCCGTCGCGTGAACCGTCACGGTATACGGTGCAGCCTTTGCAGCCGCTCTTCCATGCCTCAACGTAGAGCTGGTTGACCAGATCCTCGGATACGTCATTCGGCAGGTTGATGGTAACGCTGATGGAGTGGTCTACCCATTTCTGCATGGCACCCTGCATCTTTACCTTGTTTACCCAGTCAACATCCTGTGCGGTTGCCTTGTAGTAGGGTGAGCGGGCAACCAGCTCGTCAACCTCCTCGGGGGTGAACTTCTGTGCAGGATTGATGCCGTTCACTATCATCCACTCCACGAACTTGTGGTGGAATACTATGAACTCCTCAAATGAATCGCCGTTCTCATCGGTAAAGGTGATGTTGGCGTTCTCATCCTCACGGTTGACCTTGCGGCGGCGCTTGTAGACGGGCATGAATACCGGCTCCAGACCTGATGTGGTCTGAGTCATAAGGCTTACGGTACCTGTAGGCGCAATGGTAAGACATGCAATGTTACGGCGGCCGTATTTCTTCATATCCTCATAGAGCTGGGGATCGGCCTCCTTAAGACGCAGTATGAAGGGGTTCTTCTGCTCACGTTTCCAGTCAAATATCTCAAATGCACCGCGCTCGCGTGCCATCTCTACCGATGAACGGTATGCGGCAAGTGCCAGCGTACGCTGAACCTTCTCGGCGAATGCGGTCGCCTCTTCTGTTCCGTAACGGAGTCCCATTGCGGCCAGCATATCGCCCTCGGCTGTGATGCCTACACCGGTACGGCGGCCCATGGTGCTCTTGTGCATGATTTTCTCCCACAGACGCTTCTCGGTATACTTGGTCTCGTCATCCTCAGGGTCACTGGCTATCTTGGCCTGGATCATGTCAATCTTCTCAATCTCAAGGTCAATGATGTCATCCATTATGCGCTGGGCAACGGTTACATGCTTCTTGAACAGGTCAAAGTCAAACTCAGCCTTGGGGGTGAACGGGTTCTTTACGTATGAGTAGAGGTTTATGGCCAGCAGACGGCAGCTGTCATAGGGACAGAGGGGTATCTCACCGCAGGGGTTGGTGCTGACGGTGCGGAATCCCAGGTCTGCATAGCAGTCGGGTACTGACTCACGTATTATGGTATCCCAGAACAGTACTCCGGGCTCGGCCGATTTCCATGCGTTGTGCACGATCTTCTTCCAGAGCTCAGCGGCGTCGACCTCCTTCTTGTAGAGAGGGTTCTTGGAATCGATGGGGTAGGTCTGCAGGTATTTCTTGCCGCTGATGGCAGCTTTCATGAACTCATCATCAATCTTGACCGATACGTTGGCGCCGGTAACCTTGCCGCTCTCCATCTTGGCGTCGATGAATGACTCTGAGTCAGGGTGTTTGATGGATACGCTCAGCATAAGGGCACCGCGGCGTCCGTCCTGTGCAACCTCACGGGTGGAGTTTGAGAAACGCTCCATGAACGGAACCAGTCCGGTTGATGTGAGCGCTGAGTTCTTTACCGGAGAACCTTTGGGACGTATATCGGACAGGTCATGGCCTACACCTCCGCGGCGTTTCATGAGCTGGACCTGCTCCTCATCTATCTTCATGATGGCGCCGTATGAATCGGCCGATCCTTCATTACCTATAACGAAGCAGTTTGAAAGGGATGCAATCTGATAGTTGTTACCTATTCCGGTCATGGGGCTGCCCTGCGGAACTATGTATCTGAATCCTTTGAGCAGCTCATGGAGCTCTTTTGCGCTCATGGGATTCTTGTACTTCTTTTCAACGCGTGCAATCTCATTTGCTATGCGCCAGTGCATGTCATCGGGGGTTTTCTCATAGATCTTTCCGAACGAGTCCTTTACCGCGTACTTGTTCACCCAGACCTTAGCAGCCAGTTCGTCACCTCCGAAGTATTCCACAGAGGCCTTGAAAGCCTCATCGAAAGTGTAGGTAGTCTGTTTGTTGTCCATTTATAATTACTTGTTTGATGTAGACGTTGATGAGCCGTCCGATTGTCTCTGTAGGTAACGGCATGACAAATGTATATAATGTGTCAGATAAAAACTAATGTTTGCAAAATAAAATTCATCAACTCCGTCAAAGTTTTCCATTTTAAGCACTTAACACATTGATAATAAACAATATGAAAATTCAGAAAACTCAAAAAGTTTTCCAAAACGGATAATTAGTCTGTCTGTTCCGGCTCTGTGGTGGTGTGGAAACGGTTTTCCGGGACATAAAAAAAGCGGTGAATGTTCACCGCTTTGATTATATGATCCTGACGGGATTATCAGCAGCGCAGGCCGCTTTCTATATTCTCCATGTCAGACTTGAAGTTCTTGTCTACCTGAATCTGGTCACGAACCATATTGCAGGCATGCAGTACTGTTGCGTGATCGCGCTTTCCTATGTAGGCTCCAATCTTGGAAGTTGAGAAATCCAGGTATTTCTTGGCAAGATACATGCTTATCTGTCTGGCCTGGACAATCTCATGCTTGCGGGACTTGGACTGCACCGATGACTCGTCTATGTTGTAGTAGTCACATACCTTTGATATGATTGACTCAATGGTGATGGGCTTCTGCTCATGGTGCTGGTTTTTGTCAATCACCTCATGAGTGAGGTTCAGGTCAACCTCCCTTCCGTAGATGGTGGAGTAGGCCATGAGAGATACGATTACGCCCTCCAGGTCACGTACGTTATCCCTTACCTTATCAGCAATATAATCAATTACAGGCTCCGGGAAGGTGATACCGTCACGACGTGTCTTGTCACGCAGGATATCCTTTCTGAGGTTCAGGTCCGGACGCTCCAACTCTGCAACAAGTCCCCACTTGAATCTGGTGATCAGACGCTCCTCAAGATCCTTCATGTCCTTGGGTGCACGGTCACTGGTCATGATGAGCTGCTTGTGGTTAAGGTGCAGATAATTGAATATATGGAAGAATGTATTCTGTGTCTTGGTGTAGCCGGCCATCTCCTGCATGTCATCAATGATGAGTACATCTATTGACTGATAGAAATGGATGAAATCATTTACGGCATTGTTCCTGGCAGCATCGGTGTACTGTACCATAAAGAGGTGGGCCGATACGTAGAGGACTCTCTTCTCGGGGTGCAGTTCCTTTACCTTACGTCCGATGGCGGTTGCAAGATGTGTCTTACCTACTCCCGATGAACCGTAAATGAAAAGGGGGTTGAATGCCGTGCTTGCGGGGTTGAGCGCAATGGTCTCACCTGCGGTGCGGGCCAGCTTGTTGCTTATTCCCTCAACATAGTTCTCAAAACTGTAATTGGGATCCAACTGGGGGTTCAGGTCCTGAACCAGTGGTGCATCGGTCTGAGAGGGGGCCTTGTTGCCCATCTCTGCAGTTCCCTTTATATTAGATAAGGTATTTGCCGAACTTACGTTCTGGCTCAGGTTGTTCTCCTTATCAGTAAGGATATTGTATACAAGTTCAGTTCCCTTTCCGAATACCTTTATAATAGCTGATCTGAGAACATCCAGATAGTTCTGCTCAAGATACTCGTAAACGAACGGGCTGGGAACCTGTATTGTAAGATCACCGTTTTCTAAAGAGACAGGCTCCACGATGGAGAACCATGTATCGAACACTACCTTCGATACGTTGTCACGGATAAAATCCAGACATAAGCTCCATTGGTTTTTTAATTCAATTCCTGTCATCTTATTGAGAAATGTGCAGATCGGTTTGTCTACTTGATTCGTCTGCTTTGCAAAATTGAGAATCTTATTTCATTTAAACAAACGCTCTAATTCCGCTTAAAAATCGGCCTTTTGTAAAATGCTGTAAATTAGCTAGTTGTAAAACCGGCTTAAAATAGTTGAAAATAGGCAGTTGATTTTTTCTTTACTTCTGATAATCAGGCAATTAACCTGTTGATAACTTGTTTTTGGCCTAGTTTTGCTGAGCCCGTTTACCCTTTTTGCGGCCCTTTGTAATTGAGTTTTGCCAAACGCTTTTAACAAATCGATTTTATTCTCTTATTTGGACTAAATCTAAATTAGAGCCCATGAAAAGGCTGCATATTTTGCGGAATTTTATTTGTTTTTTGAGGTGATTTCACGGGCTTCCTTCACGCTTATCTTTTTGCCTTCATAGACCGCAATAACGAATGCGTCCTTATACTTTTTCTGAACCTCAGTCTTCGTCTTTAGGATGGCATCATAATCGGTAGTGTCACCGCAGGTATACTTGCATACTCCTTCCTCGGAGTAGTAGTCAACATCGGAATATGCCTTGAGCCTTTTGTCGGTCTTTTTGAGAGGGGTCTTGAGACTCATGAACTGGACTTTGTATACAGGCAGCTCTGTCTTGACCTCCTCGGCAGGCTTGTTGCCTATGGCCTGTGCCACCGGGACGGCTTTCTCAAGCAGCTTGTTGTGATAATCCAGATAATCCTTGAACGCATTGTACAGGCTCTGGCTCATCTCGTCTATTCCTTTTTGTGATACCAGGTACTTGCACTCGGCATCATTGGATATGAATCCCAATTCAATCAGAATGCTGGGCATGGTGCTTTTCCACAGTACCAGGTAGCCGGCCTGATGCACGCCGCGGTCAGGACGTTTGGCCGATTTTACCATCTGGTCCTGAGTGAATGACGCCATCTTGAGGCTCTCCTTCTGATACTCATTCTGCATGAACTCAAATATTATCATGCTTTCAGGGCTGTTGGGGTCATAGCCTTCATAGTGTGTCTGGTAGTCATTCTCCAGCAGGATAGCCTTGTTCTCCTCAAGCGCCGCGTTCAGGTTGGCGCTGGTACGGTTCTCCTCGACACCCAGCAGGTAGGTCTCGGCACCGTATGCGCTCTTGTTCTTGGCCGAGTTGGTATGGACTGATATGAACATGTCGGCACCGGCCTTGTTGGCAATGTCGGCACGTTTGTACAACTCCACGAACACATCGGTCTTGCGGGTGTATATTACCTTTACGTTCTTGCAGTTGTCCTCAATGAGCTTACCCATCTTGAGGGCTATGTTCAGGTTTATTGTCTTCTCCTGGTTCTTACCGTTTACCGCACCCGGGTCCTTGCCGCCGTGTCCGGGGTCTATGACCAATACGAACCGTCCCTGATCGTCAATGGCGCGGGCGGGTGTGGATACTGTAAGGCAGATTGCCGCAATTATGGTACAGAGTAATCTTTCTATCTTAATCATTTTCCTTTTTTAGACTCGTATGAAACGGGTGATGCATCAACACTCTTTATGAATGAAGCCAATTGCTTGGCCGAAACCTTGACAGGCTCAACAGTGAACTCCGGTATGTTGAATGAGTACATGAACTTCTCTGAGAACCTGGGGTCTTTCTGAGGCAGCAGGAACGGTTTGGTAAAACTTCCGTCCTTATTTATATGTGACAGATAGAGGCGGGTATGTACGCCGTCCTCACGCCTGGAACTTATCACAACCCACTCTCCGTTGCTGGACCATGAGTGATAACTCTCAGATTTTTTGCTGTTTATCTCTGTGACATATCTGTGCGTGCCGTTCTTGAGGTCAAAGACAACAAGGTCCGATACATCCTGGTTGGGCGGGAATACACCGTGAGTGCTTAAGCAGCACAGCAGCCAGCGTCCATCGGGTGATACCCTGGGCCAGGTGATGCTGCTGTCAACGGCGGCAGCGTCAAATACGGTTCTTTTGGGACCCCATGCTCTGGTGTCAGGGTCAAAATCCTTTGCGTAGAGACTGTATTTGAATGTGGCGTTTGCGTTAGCTGTAACGGCTCCGCCTCTCTTCTTGAAATCTGACGGGTTGCCGGTATAGGCCGATACGTAGTAAAGCGTCTTGCCGTCAGGGGTCCATGAAGGATAGCACTCAAACTCGGTCGAATCATTCTCGATTATGCTGACCGCCTTGTCATCCAGATTATATAATATAAGGTCACTCACCTCATCAAAGACCTCAATCCTGTTGGTGTGATTGGTGTGTATGTTCTGGAATGTCTTGTTGGTGGAGTATGCAATGTAGTTGTGGGTAGGATGCCATGACGGATATACGGCGGCTGATATGGTTGAATCAGTCTTGAGATTAAGTTTCTCAAGCTTGCCGTTGGTATACATGATGGTTCCGCCCAGATATTGGCGTATATGGAACTGCATGTTGTCTGTATGCCAGTTCTTGAAACTGTGACAGTTGATGCACTGTGTCTGAGAACCCTTTGACGCCATGGTGTTTGCATATACCACCTTCTCTTTGAAAGAGGTGATGTCACGCTGGTTTATGGAGAGTCTCTGGTAGGTCTCAAACAGGGGCGGAATGACCCTGTATGTGAGATAAGAGTCAATCTCTGACGATACAGTGATGCTGAATGGTTTCATCCTGGTCCATCCGTTACCGTTCTGCTCATAGACAGTAACGGTTATGTCACCCTGTGAAGTGAGTTTTCTCCATTTGCTTATGGGGATGGTCACAATCTGTCCGCTTACCTTTACTTTTACCTGCCCTGATTCCAGTACCGTGAAATATTTGCGTGCCGGATCCTGGATCATGAAGTTGGCGGGGGCTATGTTTGAGGGAACGGTTATGTTGGTGTAATCCGGGAAGATTGAGGGCTCCGCTCCGTTAGTGAAGTCCTGCGGCTCACCTGTACATGATGCGGCAATCACCAGCAGTGAGGTTAAATAAAATGCTATCCGTTTCATAAGTGATCAGTACATCTGGAGTTCATTCACATAATAATAGTAGAAGTAGTAGGTATGTCTCAGGTTCTTGGTGAAACATGCCCTGGCCTCTTCAAGACTCTTCTTGCCATACCTTGAGGCGTTCTGGGTAAATGACTTGTAGAGACTCTTGATATGTTCATCATAAGGGAGTGCATCCATCATCTCATTATTGCTTACGTTACCGAACAGGTATGCTGCCTCCTGATAGTAACGTCCCAACTGCTTGGGGTTGTTTGATTCAAGATAGAGCAGGAACCTGGTCCAGAACAGGGTAGTCTGCTTGGTCTTCATTGCAAAGTACAGAGCTACACGGTCATAGAGCGGGGTGGCATTCTCAGGCCTTATTCCGTTAAAGTGGTCCATGAGGAAAAACTCGCATCCGTCCATATCGGCACGAACCTCGTCGTCAAAGCACATGAGCGGGATAATCTGGTCATAGGGCGCGGTCTTGGCAATTGTCTCCCTGTCACCGCAGATCTTTAACTGCTCTTTTGCCCATTTGCTGTAGAATAGCGTGTGCTCCAGCTTACCCAGGTACTTTTTGGAGAGCTGGGTGTCATCCAGCACCATGGCTATCATGGCCAGATACTTATATGTCATGTAGTTCCAGTCAAACAGTACCGATTCCTCTATGCACCATCTGTTGCACAATCCGGGTATTCCATATTGCAGATAGAGTATCCTTCCTATCTGTAATGACATGGGAACGTTCCATTTGGCTTTCTGCTTACAGCTTCCGTCTTCAAAGTCAAAACCCCGTTCACTCTCCTGTCCGGTCTTTATTAGAGCCAGATCCTTTAGGACTACAAGGACACGTGTGGGCTGCCATGAAGGGTCATTGGCGTGTTTCTCCTGCAGCTTGTCAAAAGCCTGTACGGCCTTGCTCCACTCCATGTTATCCGCTGCACGTATCATATCCAGCTCGGCCTTGAAGGTGTCATCCCTGAACCATGTGCAGGCTGGTATTGCAATGACAGCAGCCAATGCAACGCCTTGAATGGCGGTCTGTATGTGCTTTGACGTAAGTCCGCTCAGGAACTTGGCCAGCAGCGGTGTGACAGCTATCCATAACATTGCCAAAGAGAGGGGTATCTGCAATCTGGATGAGGGTATTCCGTATGTAGGCTCGGGCATGCCTATGGTCCAGCCGAACGCCAGGTTATAGGTGGTGGTTCCAATAAACAGTATAGGGGTAAGGATGATGACAACTGCCGCACCGGCAAGTGATAAGGATTTGAGCTGTCTGCTTTTGGCCGAAAGCATGGTGTCAATGACAGATGCCGCGAGACCGGCTAATCCGTAGAATCCGGCAACATAATAACCCAGGGCACCGCAGCCTACGGTAAACAGCAGGGCTTTCAGCGGAGTGTCACTCTTTCTTAGTACCAGTACGGTAAGAAGAGCCCATATAGACCCCAGTACCGGCAGGAAGAAATAACCCGAATGGTTTATGAGATAGACTATGTATCCCATAGACATGTTGTATGCAACAAATATTGCTGCCGGAATGTATGTGAGCAATGAATATCTGTGCGGGATACGGAAGGTGATACGGGTGAGTTCGGCCGATACGGCAAGCAGCGCAGCCCATATGAACGCACCCAGCCATGGCATATGTAGGAACTGGGTGAGGAACAGGCTGATACATGACAGTATCCCTGAAGGCTTGCAAAGGAATCCGCTCAGCCAGAACAGGTCATACTCAAAATATGACCTTTCCTGAACCTTGTACAGGAACTGGTATGAACATACTGACAGTACCACCCATAATGCTACGGGAAGTATCCAGCGTAAGTAGGCCGGTATTACAGGCTTGTCATTTCTCTCTTTTTGATTCATACTTGGATGGTGTTGCATCGGTACTTGAAATGAAAGAGGCAAACTGCCTAGGCGTGATATGTACGGGCTCCTTCATGAACTCCGGGATATTGAATGCATATAGGAACTCACGGTTGAAATCGGGGTCACGCTGGGGCAGGGCAAACGGTTTTGAGAAATTGCCGTTCTCATCAATGTGGCTGAAATAGAGACGGGTATGGATACCGTCCTCACGCCTGGTGCTGAACATAACCCATTTGCTGTTGCTTGACCAAACGTGATAGCTCTCGGCAAAACGGCTGTTTATCTCATCGGTATAACGGTACTCACCGGTGCTCAGGTCATAGAGAACAAAATCAGATGCAATCTGGTCAAGAGGGAACACACCGTAGTTACTTACGCAGCAGAGCATCCATTTGCCGTCGGGCGATACACGCGGCCAGGTCATGCTGCTGTCTTTGGCGGCAGCATCATAGATGAGCTGCTTGGGGCCCCATGTACGGGTATCGGGATCAAATGTCTTGCTGTAAAGATTGAAATGGAGCTGTTCCCTGTCAACAAAAATCTGGCTTTTGCGCTCAGGACCGAAAGGTGCCTCATAATGGGCCGATACGTAATACAGCATACGGCCGTCGGCTGACCATCCGGGGAAACACTCAAGTTCACTGGAGTCATTCTCAATGACGCTGACCGAATTTGTGCGGGTGTCATAAAGGATAATGTCACTCTCCTCATCCAGAACCTCCAGCTTATCATGGCTGGCTGCATGTACAGACTGATGGGTCTTGTTGTTGGAGAGTGCTATGTAGTCATGTGTGGGATGCCATTCGGGGTATACTCCGGCGGTAATGGTGGAGTCTGTCTTCATGTTTACCTTATGCAGCTTTCCGTTCAGGACCATAATGGTTCCACCTTTGTACTGGCGTACGTGGAACATCATGTTGTTAGTGCTGTAGTTCTTGTATTTGTGGCAGTTTATGCAAGTGCCGCTGGCATTTGTCTCAACCATGGTGTTTGCAAATATCACCTTGTCTTTGAAGTTTGTGATATTACGCTGCCATATGGAGAGTTTCTCATATGTCTCTACTGCCACAGGAATAGTCCTGTATGAGATATACGGGTCAATATCATCCGATACTTCCATGCTGAACGGCTCATATCCGTTCCATGTGCCGTTTCTGAGTACGTATACCCTGACATCCAGAGTGCCTCCCTTCTTTAGCTCCTCCCATTTGCGTGATGGGATTATTACCTTCTCTCCTCCTACGGACACCTTGCACGAACCGGAGGAAATGATAGTCACGTACTTCTGGCCGGGCTCCTCAATCCTGAAATTTAGCGGAGCTATGTTGGCCGGGATCACCACATCCGTGTAGTCGGGGAATATCTCCGGTTTTGAATTCTCCTGGGTGTACGATGTGGGCACCTTGGGGCCGCATGCCGCAAGGAACATTATCGTTATGGCTATAAAACTGTGCCTCATATATCAGTATGTTTGCAGGTTTCTGATGAAATAGTAGTAATAGTAGAATGTCTTGCCGAATTTCTGCCAGTACAGGTAATCAGCCTCCTCCATGCTGCGGATAGGGTGGCTCTGCACGAATTTGGTAAAAGAGTCATAACTCTGTATAACGTTGTTGTCATATGGCAGCTGGCTGCCGTCGGGCTCCAGCTTGCTGTAAAGCAGCGATGCCTCCTGGACAGATCGGGGCAGTGAGCTGACCCTGTTGGTGTTGACATAATAATAGAGACGCTCGCGGAACCTGCGGATATCCTGTATGCGCATGGCAAACAGAAGGGCTGCACGGTCATATTCCGGAGTGGGCTGCGATGGCTCCAGACTAAGGAAATGGTTTATAAGGAACGATTCGGTCTTGACCAGGTCATTGCTCATGCGGTTCTCAAAACACATATAGGGTAGGATGCTCTTGTAGGGCTCTGCCATGGACATTGCAGCCTCATCTGATTCCAACTCACGCTGGGCGCGTGCCCAACCACGGTAGAACAACGTCTTTTCCAGCTTGTTTATGTACTTCTCGGCCAACTCCGGCTCTTGCATGATGACGGCATGCATGGTCATGTACTTGAGTGTTCCGTAGCTCCAGTTGTGCTCCACTGCATCCTCCAGACACCAGCGGTATGCCATGTTCACAAGTCCGTACTGGAAATAGAACTGTTTTCCGGACTGCCATGCCATGGGAATCTGGAGACTGGATTTCTGCGGGCGTCCGCCATCCTTCATGGTGAATGCCTCATCCAGCGCGCGGTTCATCTTGAGCAGGGCCAGGTCACGGTAAAGAACCATGGTGCGGGTGGGCTCAAAGAAACGGTTGCCGTAGCGCTCCACAATCTCTTCTATCTCATCGGATGTCCGGGCCTCTTCTATCTCTTTGGTGCGTGATGCATAGAGCTTCTCATCTGATTTGACATGACTGGCCGATACCTTGGCGTATATGTCTGTAACCTGCTGCCAGTCATATCGGTCTACGGCTGCCGACATGGCAAGCTCGGTATGGAAGTTTTCATCCTTGAACCAGAATACCCAGACGGCTGCAACTGATATTGCAAAAGCTGTGCATTGTACAACTGTCTTCCTGACAGGTGCGATGGGGCGACCTTCCAGCCTGGGAGATATCAGAGCAAGTACCAACTGAGACAACAGGGCCAGTTGGAAAGGAGTCCTCATGGCGCGTGTCATGACATCCTCGGATATTGAAGGCAGTGCCACGACCCAACTGTCGGCCAGCCTGTAGGTGGTGTAGAAAGAATAGAAGACCAGCGGAATCAGGATGGTGAGGGCTATGCTTATAGCCAATACCGTAAGTCTCTCCTTGCGCAGGTGTTCCCTGCTTGACAGCTCTGCCAGTGCGGCTGCAACAGCCCCGATGAATGTGTAGGCTCCCAGAATGGGGAATCCTACCATTATCCATACTGCAATCAATGTTATCCTGTTCCAGAGCTGCCTGCAGCGGTAAATGGCTTCAATCGGTATGAGAGCTGCCATATATCCCAGTACGGGAGTGAAGAAGTGCTCCTGGTCTCTCATTATGAAGACTCCGTAGCCCAGTGACATGTTGCCTATGATGAGTAACGCTACAGGGATGAGCGCTATGGGGCTGAGTGCTGCCGATATGCGGAATACGCGTACGGTAAGCAGATATGCAAGTAACAGAAGGGCGGTCCAGATCAAGGCTCCCAACCAGGGCAGATGCAGGAACTGGGCAAGGAATGAGCCTGCCAGACCCAGAACACCTCCCGGTATCCTTATGCTTTCAAGGATGAACTGTTTGTCATACAGGAAAACGGAAAGATCCTCTACTTTCTTTAGGAAATACTGTTCCCTGAATGTGAGCGTACACCAAAGGATAAGTGCCAGAATGAAAGGGATCAGTTTGATGAGCCATTCAGGCAGTTCCTTTTGTCCGTTACGGATGACTTTTGTCATATCTGAATATTTGACGCGCGTGTGCGCATGTGAATTTTGCGTAAAGGTAGCATTTTTCCCTTTAATGGCATGCCGTAAAACAAAAAACAATTACTTTCGCGGTTAATCACGAAATCCTAATCTGATTATGAGAAGAATAACCCTTTCAACACTCTTTCAGCTGATGCTGATTCCTGCCATGGCGCAGACCCCTGTGTGGCTTGACCCCAATGTTAACAGTGAGAATGAGAAACCCGATGTTGCCGATTATTTTGCCTATGAGAACGCCGACAAGGCTGCTGCGGCCGATAAAAACCAGTCCGGCCGGTTCATGTCAATTGAGGGCAACTGGAAATTCAACTTCGTAAAGAATGCATATGACAAGCCCGTGGGCTTTGAGGCCGTAGGATTTGATGACAGCAAGTGGGTGGACTTTCCCGTACCCGGACTCTTTGAGATGAACGGTTACGGCGACAAGATATACACCAACGTGACATATCCCTGGAACAACGAGTATCCCATCAATCCTCCTGTAGTGGGTGAGCGTGACAACTATGTAGGCTCATACCGCCAGAGTTTCACCATTCCTGCAGCATGGAAGGGTGACCGCATCTATATCCATGTGGGTTCGGCCACATCAAACCTCTGGGTTTGGGTGAACGGCAAGTACGTGGGTTACAGCGAGGACAGCAAGATGGAGGCAGAGTTCGATATCACGGACTATGTAAAGACGGGAGAGAAGAACCTGATTGCCTTTCAGATCATGCGCTGGTGCGATGCCAGCTATATTGAGGACCAGGATTTCTGGCGCTTTACCGGTATTGCCCGTGAGGTCTATCTCTATTCACGCCCCCAGGCTCATCTGGATGATTTCCGTATCGTGACCGATCTGGATGCTGCATATACCAATGCCACACTTCAGTTTGACGCCACCTTTGCCGGTGCCGATGGCAAGACTCTTGGACTGCAGCTCAAGGATGCCCAGGGCAAGGATGTATGGAGCGGCAGCCTGACAGTAAAGGAGGGTGCTGCAAGTACATCGGTAGCAGTAAAGAACCCTTACAAATGGACTGCCGAGACTCCGTATCTCTATACCCTCTACATGACCCTTGCCGATCAGGACGGAAGCGTAATTGAGGTGATACCGCAGAAGGTGGGATTCCGTAAGGTTGAGATCCGTGACCGCCAGCTGCTGGTAAACGGCCAGCCTATACTTATAAAGGGTGCCGACCGTCATGAGATGGATCCTTATGGCGGATATGTAGTTCCGCTGGAGCGTATGGTTGAGGATATCAGGATCATGAAGCAGATGAATATCAATGCAGTCCGTACCAGCCACTATCCCGATGACCCCCGCTGGTATGACCTGTGTGACGAATATGGCATCTACCTGGTGGCCGAGGCCAATCTTGAGGGACACGGCATGATGTACGGCCCCAGCCCGCTGGCCCGCAATCCGGAGTATGAGAAGGCTCATCTGGAGCGTAACAAGTCAAATGTGATAACCTATAAGAACCACCCCTCAATCATTGTATGGTCAATGGGTAATGAGGATGGTGACGGCCAGAACTTTGTAACCTGCTACAAGTGGATCAAGGAGTATGACAAGACCCGTCCCGTACAGTATGAGGGCGCCACAGGTTCTCCCGACCATTGCGACATACACTGCCCCATGTATGCCGATTACGGAGCCATGGAGCGTCATGAGCGCGGCAATGACCCGCGTCCGATGATTGAGTGCGAGTATGCCCATGCCATGGGCAACTCCGAGGGCGGATTCAAGGAGTACTGGGATATCATACGTGCCAACCGCTCGGTTCAGGGCGGCTTTATCTGGGACTTTGTTGACCAGGCCGTATTCGGCAAGAATGCCGATGGAAAGGAGATATTCCTTTACGGTGGTGATGAGGGCCGTTATCCCGTATCGGACCAGAACTTCAACTGTAACGGTCTGATTGCGCCCGACCGCCGCTGGAACCCGCATGCATTTGAGGTGCAGTATTTCTACCAGAATATATGGGTGACACCGGTGGATATCCGAAAGGGTGTGATTGAGGTCTATAACGAGAACTTCTACACCGACCTGTCGGCATACTATATGGAGTATTCACTTACAGCCGACGGCGCCGAGATATCACGCGGTCAGGTCAAGCTGCCCAAAATTGCCGCTCAGAGCAGGGTAAAGGTTACCTCTGCAGACCTGGCCAAGGCCATTAAGAAGGCTCCTGCAGGAAAGGAGATCCTGGTTGATGTGGAGTTCAAACTGAAAGAGGCTGCCCCGCTGCTGGAGAAGGATTTCGTGGTGGCACGCGGCCAGTTTGAGGTTGCCGGATATCAGTTCCCGCAGATGGCTGTCGGGCCCGCCGGTTCGGACAGTGAGGTTAAGATGGATGAGGCTGTAGCCTATGTAAAACTGGAAGCTGCAGGTGTGGTCTATACCTTCAACAAGAATACCGGTTGGATAGATTACATTGATGTAGACGGCAAGCAGATGACACAGAACGGCACCCAGCTCAAGAGTGATTTCTGGCGTGCTCCTACCGATAATGACTACGGTGCAAACCTGCACACCCGCATGCAGGCATGGCGCAACCCCAACCTGAGGCGCACCGCCTTTGAGTGCAAGGTTGAGGATGGTCTGGGTAAGGTCAACGTAAGATATGAGATTGACCAGCTCTACGCATCGCTTGAAGTTGAATATCTGCTGGATGGTGAAGGCAATATGCAGGTATCCCAGAAGATGATAACCCGCCCAGAGGAGGCTGCACAGGCTATGGCTCAGGCCGCTCCGCAGCGTCAGGGCCAGCGCGGACCGCGCCAGCAGAGTATGCCTGACCTGTTCAAGTTCGGTATGACCATGAACATGGCTCAGGAGTTTGACCGCGTTGAGTTCTATGGCCGCGGACCTGTAGAGAACTACTCGGACCGTAACAGCTCACAGTTCCTGGGTATATTCAAGAGCAGTGTCGCCGACCAGTATTTCCCCTACATACGTCCGCAGGAGAACGGAAACAAGACCGATGTGCGCTGGTGGCGTGTGCTGAATGCCGACGGCAAGGGCCTGGAGTTCTACAGTGACGCTCCGCTCAGCATGTCATCACTCAACTATGCGACCGCCGATCTGGATGAGGGTCCCAACAAGCATAACGTACATGCCGGTGACCTCACACCGCGTCCTTATACAGTGGTGCATATTGACAAGGCACAGTACGGACTGGCCTGCGTGAACAGCTGGGGCGCAACACCGCTTGAGCCCTACAAGCTGCACTACGGTGATTACTCATACAGTTTTGTAATCAAACCTGTAAGATGACGGAGAGGGCTGACAGCATGTGGATGCGGGTGATAGACAAGTATTACTCTGATAATCCGCCTCTCAGGGATCTGCTTATACTGCACAGCCGCCTTGTGGCCGATAAGGCTCTCAAGGTGGCTGCGGCACATCCCGAACTTGGGCTGGACGTCCAGTTCGTGGAGGAGGCCGCGATGCTTCATGATATAGGAATTTTCCTTACAGATGCGGCGCCTATCCACTGCTTTGGCAAGTACCACTACCTGTGTCACGGTTACCTGGGTGCAGACCTGCTGCGTGAGGAGGGACTGCCGCGCCATGCACTGGTTGCCGAGCGTCATACAGGCACCGGCCTTACCCTGAATCAGATACTGGAACGTGACCTGCCCGTACCCCACAGGGATATGACCCCCGTATCGATCGAGGAGAAGGTGGTCTGTTTTGCCGATAAGTTCTACAGCAAGACCCGTCCCAATGAGGAGAAGAGCGTAGAGCAGGCTGAGCACAGCCTCTCCAAATTCGGTCAGGAGGGGGTGCTGGTGTTCCGTGAGTGGTGCAACATGTTCCTCTAACCCCTTCCGTGGGGACGTCCACACCCCGTTTTCTATTAAAAAATCAGAAAAGCGCCCCGCGTGTGCGCTTAATTGGGCTTTTATAGATACTTTTGCAGTTTGTTAAAGAGAAAGCTCAACAACAAGTGGCGGTAAAGTTCAGAAAAACGTGGCTTCCGGTTGTCCTCGGATTGCTCATGCCGGCATGGAATGCAGTTGCACAGAATGTGACGGATTCCATTGCATCGGCCGATTCATTGTCTACCGCCTATCAGATTCCGGACAGCGTCATGACCGCCATGGCGGATTCACTGACGGCTGCTGCGGCTGATACTCTTGCCCAGGTCCGGGATTCCATACCCCCCAGAACCAAGAAGAAAGACTCACTTGAGGATCCGGTCATTTATGAGTCCACGGACTCCATGATCTGGAATAACGGAGGTTACGCTTCGCTGTACGGAAACAGTAAGGTCAACTACCAGAAAGTACAGCTTACCGCCGAGGTCATCAAGATGCAGATGGACAGCAGTCTGGTCTATGCCGACGGTGTCCGTGACTCGGCAGGAGAGTGGAAGGGAACGCCTGTGTTCGTGGACGGTTCCACCCCCTATGAGTCAAATCATATCAGCTACAACTTCAAGACCGAGAAGGGTTACATCAATGAGATCATAACCCAGCAGGGTGAGGGCTACATGACCAGTAACGAGGCCAAGAAAGGACCCGAAGGTGAGTACTACATAGCCGACGGCGTATACACCACCTGCGACCAGCATGACGATCCCCACTTCAATATCCGCATAACCCGCGCCAAGGTACGTCCCGGACGTGACGTGATATTCGGCCCGGCATATTTGGAGGTTATGGGCGTGCCCCTGCCGCTGTTCGTTCCGTTCGGATTCTTCCCGTTCCTGGAGGGTGACTATGCATCGGGCATAATTGTGCCTACGTACGGTGATGAGATGGAACGCGGATTCTACCTCAAGGACGGAGGATACTACTTTGCACTGTCGGATTATTTTGACCTCAAGGTGCTGGGTGAGATATTCACCAAGGGTTCGTGGGGTATGTCGGCCGAGAGCAAATACCGTAAGCGCTATAAGTTCTCCGGCAACTTCTACGTGAGCCAGCTTACCACCAAGCAGGGTGACAAGGGTCTCCCGGACTACTCCGTGACCAAGAACTTCAAGTTCCGCTGGACACACCGTCAGGATGCCAAGGCCAACCCCTACCAGAACTTCTCGGCCAGTGTGAACTTTGCCACACAGAGTTATGAGAGGTCCAACCTGAGCAGTCTATACAATCCTTCACTCACATCACAGAGTACCAGGACGTCAAGTGTGAGCTACTCGCGCAACTTCCCCTCCATAGGACTGTCACTCTCCAGCTCAATGAACATGTCACAGAATATGCGTGACTCCACGCTCTCTGTGAGCTTCCCTTCACTCAACCTGTCGCTGCAGCGTGTATATCCGTTCAAACGCAAGAAGGTGGTGGGCCAGGAGAAATGGTATGAGAAGATATCCCTTACCTACTCAGGTTCATTGAGCAACAGCATATCATGCAAGGAGAGCGAGCTCCTGGACAAGAGCCTGGTAAGTGACTGGCGTAACGGAATGCGCCACTCAATACCCATAAGCGCCACATTCCAGATACTCAAGAGCATAAACGTGACGCCGTCACTAAACTACAACTCGCGTTGGTATTCCTACAAGGTCATGCAATCCTGGGATGACACCCAGATGAAGGTTGCCAGGGATACCGTTTACGGGTTCAACCGCGTCTACAACTACAGTTTCAGCGTAAGCGCCAATACCAAACTGTACGGAACATACATACCTACAAATCTGTGGAAAAAGGTGTTCGGCGACAAGTTCATTGCTGCCCGACACGTGTTCAGCCCGTCGTTGAGTTACAGTATGTCACCTGACTTTGGAGCTGACCGTTACGGATACTATGACACCTACGTCTACACGGATGCCGACGGCAATGTCAAGACCGTAGAGTACTCACCCTATCAGGGCTCCCTGTACGGCGTGCCGGGTAAGGGCGAGTCCGGTACTCTGGCACTGAGTATCAGCAACAATGTCCAGATCAGGTATCATAGTGATAGGGATACCACCAATGAAGGAATCGTTACAAAACCCCTGATTGATGAGCTTGGAGCCTCCATGTCATACAATTTTGCCGCCAAGACAAAACCGTGGAGTAACCTGAGCACCAGACTCAGAATTAAGCTCACCAAGAGCTACACATTCAGTTTCAACGCCACCTGGGCTACCTATGCATATGAGTTTGATGAGAACGGTAGGGTGTATGTGGGTGACCGCACCGAGTATTCATACGGCAGGTTCGGCCGATTCCAGGGCATGAGCCAGAACTTCTCATACACGTTCAACAACAACACTCTGCGCGAATGGCGTGACAAGGTGTACGGCCTATTTGGCAATGACATGGATGAGCTTGATGAGGATGAAGAGTTCAATGAGAATCCCAACGCGGATATCAGGTCCAGGTCCGGCCGTGTGAGACAGGCCCAGTCCGCTCCCGGAAAGAAAAACGGTGAAGCTGCGGTGGATGAGGACGGTTATGTGGAGTACAGCCTGCCTTGGTCATTCTCCGTATCCTACGGTATATCCATGAGAGAGGATACCAGAGCCAAGATCGATCCCAAACGCATGCGTTACCCCTGGAAACTTACTCACAGCATGAATATGTCGGGTAATATGAAACTGACCAACAAGTGGAACATAAACTTCTCATCCGGTTGGGACTTTACCTATCATGATTTCACTACGACCACAATGAGCATAACGCGTGACCTGCACTGTTTCAACATGTCATGCAGCATTGTGCTCAAGCCTTATACATCATATAACTTTACTGTAAAGGCAAATTCCAGCATGTTGTCTGACCTGCTCAAGGTTAAGAAACGTTCAGGCTACAACAGCTATGTCAATTGGTATGACGATTAAAAAAATATACTATGAGTTACCTGATTATTCCTGAAAACTACAAGCCGCTTATGTCAATGCAGCAGACAGAGCAGGGCATTAAACTGATCAAGGAGTTCTTCCAGCAGAATCTCTCAACGGGATTGCAGCTGAGACGTGTCACCGCACCTCTGTTCGTGCTCAAGGGAATGGGCATAAATGATGACCTTAACGGCGTGGAGCGTGCAGTCACATTCCCTATCAAGGATCTGGGTGATGCCAAGGCCGAGGTTGTCCATTCACTTGCCAAGTGGAAACGTCTTACTCTTGCCGAGTACAACATCCGTCCCGGATACGGCATCTATACCGATATGAATGCCATCCGTGCCGATGAGAGCTTGGGTAACCTGCACTCCCTCTACGTTGACCAGTGGGACTGGGAGCGCACCATTACTGCCGATGACCGCAACATTGATTTCCTTAAGCGCATTGTACGCAAGATATATTCAGCTATGCTCCGCACGGAGTATCTCATAAGTGAGACCTATCCTCAGCTGGTGCCGTTCCTGGCCCGCGAGGTGTTCTTTATCCACTCTGAGGAGCTGCGCCGGCTCTATCCCGACAAGACTCCCAAGGAGCGTGAGGATGCCATCTGCCGCGAGCATGGCGCCGTATTCATCATGGGTATAGGCGGTAAGCTGGGTGACGGACAGGAGCATGACCTGCGCGCCCCTGACTATGATGACTGGACAACTCCCAATGAGGACGGATTCCTGGGCCTGAACGGTGACCTTCTGGTCTGGAACCCCATCCTGGGCCGTGCCATGGAGCTCTCATCAATGGGTATCCGCGTAGACAAGGAGTCTCTGCTGCGTCAGCTTGACCTTTGCGGCAAGCAGGAGCGCAAGGAACTCTATTTTCACAAGAAACTGCTCTCCGGTGAGCTGCCTCTGTCAATTGGTGGCGGCATAGGCCAGTCACGTCTGTGCATGCTGTTCCTGCAGAAAGCCCACATAGGTGAGATCCAGGCCAGCATATGGCCGGAGGATATGCGTGCTCAGTGCGCTAAGGCAGGAATACAACTTATATAATTGAGAATTGAAAATTGAAAATTGATACGAACGCACCTGCGTAAAACTCACGCAGGTTCTGCGATTTAATTCTCAATTCTCAACTCTCAACTCTCAATTCTCAATTCACTAGATTTATGGACGTTCGGATAGACACCAGTTGGAAGCAGCATCTGCAGACAGAGTTTGACAAGCCCTATTTCAAGAGTCTGACAGACTTTGTAAAGGATGAGTATGCCCATGGCCCTGTCTATCCTCCCGGAAAGCTTATTTTCAACGCCTTTGACCTCTGTCCATTTGACAAGGTCAAGGTGGTGATAATAGGGCAGGACCCTTATCATGAGCCCGGACAGGCTCACGGTCTCTGTTTCTCGGTAAATGAGGGCGTGCCGTTCCCGCCGTCGCTGCGTAACATCTTCAAGGAGATAAGCGATGACCTGGGCAAGCCCGTTCCCGTGAGCGGTGACCTGACCCGATGGGCCCGCCAGGGTGTGCTGCTCCTTAACGCCACCCTTACCGTACGTGCCGGACAGGCCGGATCACATCAGGGCAAAGGGTGGGAGGAGTTCACCGATGCTGCAATACGTGAACTTAACGCCGGCCGCGACGGGCTGGTATTCATACTCTGGGGCGGCTACGCCAAGAAGAAGGGTGCAATCATTGACCGCACCCGCCATCTGGTGCTGAGCTCGGCCCATCCGTCGCCTCTCTCAGCCTACAACGGTTTCTTTGGCAACCACCATTTCAGCCAAGCCAACGACTGGCTCATCAAACACGGAGAGACTCCCATTGAATGGTAAATCAGGTTCGATAGTATTGGGGCGAACCCGGAGGGTGAGAGCGGTCCCGGAGGGCCGCCCGTTCACGGAGTGAACTAAAAAAAGGACTTGGTCGCAAAAAAGGGCGGCCACGTCAGTGGACACCCTTTTTTGTGACCCCGGTGGGATTCAAACCCACGACCTGCAGAACCGGAATCTGACGCTCTATTCAACTGAGCTACGGAGCCATTGCGGACGCGAAGTTACGCAATTATTTTTAAGATTTATTTTTACGCTGAACAATAAAGGTTTATTTTTGCACCTGCGTTTGAGGCTTAATGACCTGATAATAACCATTTGTAACATGAGGAGATTTTTCCTATCATTTCTTTTTGCCGGATTGGCTTGCTGTGTGTCGGCCCAGGATAACATGGAGGGTTTCCGCCACCTCTCAATAGGTGCCGAAGCCGGACTTCACGGTATGGGTGTGGAGGTTGCCATTCCTGTCCAGAAGCATTTTGTGCTTAAGGCCGGATACAACTGGATGCCGTCGGGCGACCTGTTCAATACTGATATTGCAATTGATACAAAGGATTTGCGCGAGGCCCAGGAGAATATAGAGAATGCGCATCTGCATACCTTCCAGAACAAGTTCGGTGATGAGGCAATCGTGAATGCCGGTCTGCAGATGGGCCTTACCAATTATAAGGTCATGATCAACTGGTATCCCTTTGTATCGGGCCGTTTCTACATAGCCGGCGGCGCCTATTATACTCCCGATAACCATAAGGATGATCCTTTCATCAGGCTGAGCGGTAGCACCACCGAGAATGACTGGGCTGCCCTTAAGGAACTGAACCAGGTAGAGCAGCAGTATAACCCGCTTGCACCTGAAAGGGAGATAGCACTTAAGATAGGTAATGAGAGCTACGCCGTACAGGAGATTGACGGCCGTGGCTGCATGACAACCGAGTTCAGGATGGATCCTCTCAAATATTACATAGGCGTGGGTATGGGACGTTGCATCCCCAACCGTTTCATAGGACTGCAGTTTGAGATGGGTGCTATGATATACCATAATTCAGTACTCAAATGCCAGGGCAAGGAGGTAGGCTCAATTACGGATGCCGCCGACAGCTTTGGCAATGACGCAAAAGAGATACTGGAGTATGTAGACAAGTATCCCATATATCCTCAGGTAACTATGCGCCTGAGCTTCCGCCTGTTCTGACATTACTGATTGACCAAACAGAAAACTTACATATTATAATTATGAGAAAGACATTATTCTTAACCGTAGTAATGGCGTTGGGCCTGACAGGAATTCAGGCTCAGGAGAACGCAGGAGTGCCCGACCTTAAGAGTCCTGACGGCCGTCTGGTCGTATCCTTGAACCTTACAGGAACTGAGAACCCCACCTATTCAGTAACCTATGACGGCAAGCAGATGCTTGAGGATTCGCCTATAGGTATCATGCTGGACATGGGTTCCAAACCCACTCTTGAGGGACTTCCTCAGGGACGTGAGGCCGGAAACGGTGACTTTACCAAGAACCTGAAACTTGTAAGCGCGCTTACAGACCAGCTCAGTGTGGACTACACTATGGACCGTATCAAGACAGCCCATGTAAGTCACGAATATACACTGGGAGTATTTGAATTGCAGAATGCTGCAAACCAGAACATCGAGTTTGAGTTTCGTGTAAGCAACAACGATATAGCTATCCGCTATAACATTCCCAAACCCCGTCAGCGTGCCAGCACACGCGTGCTGTTTGAGAATACCGGTTTCCGTTTCCCTGACGGCACCACCACATTCCTCACTCCGCAGAGTGACGCCATGATAGGCTGGCAGCGCAGCAAGCCCAGCTATGAGGAGGGTTACTCAAATGACGGACAGATGAACGTACGTTCACAGTACGGTCACGGCTACACATTCCCCGGTCTCTTCCATGTTGGTGAGAACGGTTGGGTACTGCTGTGCGAGACCGGCGTAAGCAGCAGCTACTGCGGCTCACGTCTGGGTGACTGCAAGGACAACACCTACAAGATTGAGTTCCCCATGCCCGATGAGAACAACGGCAACGGTACCGTATGCCCCGCCATGCGTCTGCCGGGTTCAACACCCTGGCGTACCATCACCGTGGGCGCTGACCTGAAACCTATCGTTGAGACCACCGTCATGTGGGATTATGTAGAGCCTCTCTACGCTCCCTCACGCGAGTATGTATACGGCCGCAGCACATGGAGCTGGATCGTATGGCAGGATGCATCATGCAACTGGGACGATCAGGTCAAGTTCATAGACCTGGCCAGCGAGATGGGTTGGGAGTATATCCTGATTGATGCCGGCTGGGATGAGAACATAGGCTATGAGCGCATGGAGCAGCTCATCAAGTATGCCAATTCAAAGAATGTCGACGTATTCCTGTGGTACAGCTCAAGCGGCTACTGGAACGATATAGTACAGAGCCCCATCAATAAGATGGATAACTCCATCATCCGCAAGCAGGAGATGGCATGGCTTGAGAAGGTGGGCTGCAAGGGAATCAAGGTTGATTTCTGGGGCGGCGACAAGCAGGAGACCATCCGTCTCTATGAGGAGGTGCTCTCTGATGCCAATGACCACGGAATCATGTGCATATTCCACGGCTGCACACTGCCGCGCGGATGGGAGCGCATGTATCCCAACTACGTAGGCTCTGAGGCTGTGCTTGCATCGGAGAACATGTATTTTGGCCAGGGCTCATGTGATGAGGAGGCCTTCAAGGCAACCCTGCATCCCTTTATCCGTAACACCGTGGGCTGCATGGAGTTTGGAGGTTGCTTCATGAACCGCATACTGAACAGGCAGAACAGCGGACGCGGATCACAGCTCAAGACCACTCCCATATTCCAGATTGCAACCGAGGTCATTTTCCAGAACCCCATACAGAACATAGCCATCTGCCCCAACAACCTGGAGGATGCACCCAAGATTTGCATGGACTGGCTGCGTGAGGCTCCCACCACATGGACTGAGACCCGTTTCCTGGACGGTTATCCCGGCAAGTATGTGATCCTGGCCCGTAAGAGCACCGACGGCCGCTGGTTCGTAGCCGGCCTGAACGCCACAAAGGAGCCCATCAAGGCTAAGATAGACCTCTCATTCCTGGGTGACGGCGAGGTTCAGTTCTACACTGATGACAAGAAGACGATGGAGCCCTCACTGAGCACACTCAAGCTCAAGACCAAGAAGCCTTATCAGTTTGAGATACAGCCCAGCGGAGCTACCATGCTGATGAGATAGTTTCCTAACTTTAATGATATGAAGAAGTTATTTGGTATTTTAGCATGTTTGGCAGTATGCCTGATGACAGTGTCTTGCGGCATACTTGGTATCGGAGCAAAGAGCGGCAGTGCCTCTGCCAGCGGACAGGCATCGGGAGCTGCACTTAAAAGTCTCTACTCTCAGTATAAAGCCGACGGCCAGATTGATGTGACCAACCTGAGCAACATACTGATGCTCTCACAACTGGCTAACGGAATCCAGAGCCTTAAGGGTGTGGATGACAAGAGCGCTTTCTACACAGACTTTGCTGCGGGTCTTATCCTGGGATCCGACAATCTGGTAACAAAACAGACTGCCAATCCTATTACCAATACACTTCAGACCCTGGCTAACGGCACAGACCTCTCAGCGATAGCAGCCGCCGGCGTGCTGGCTGCCGCACAGAAAGAGCAGGTAAGTTCTGCCCAGCAGACTGTTCAGCAGACTACCCAGGCTGCCCAGCAGACAACCAATCAGGTTGTAAGTGCTGCACAGGGTACGGTATCCGAGGCCGTTGAGGTGATTGAGGATGCCAAGGATGAGGTGTCTAGCACAATTGAGTCACTGACATCCATATTCAGCCTGTTCGGCAATTAAGCCCGTAGGCCGACAGTAAAAGTAATAGCGGTGCAGACGCGCCGCTATTACTTTTTTTATTACCTTTGCAACCTGTTAATTACGCATAGAAAATAATGGAATTAAGCGATCAGGAACAGTTTAGAAGAGAGAGTCTGAAGGAGCTGCGCGCCATGGGTATCGATCCCTATCCCGCAGCAATGTATCCCACCAACGCTTTCGCAACCGAGATAAAAGAGAACTTCAAGGATGACGCCGATCCGCGTCAGGTCTGCATAGCCGGCCGTATGATGAGCCGCCGTATCATGGGTAAGGCATCATTCATAGAGCTGATGGATTCAACAGGCCGTATTCAGGTATATATCACCCGTGATGACATCTGCCCCGATGAGGAGGATAAGGAGATGTACAACAAGGTGTTCAAGAAACTCCTTGACATAGGTGATTTCATTGGTATTGAAGGATTTGTGTTCCGTACACAGATGGGTGAGATCACGGTTCATGCCAAGAAGCTGACCGTACTCTCCAAGTCATTGCGTCCGCTGCCTATCGTTAAGTATAAGGACGGTGTGGCATATGACAAGTTTGATGATCCTGACCTGCGTTACCGCATGCGTTACGTTGACCTGGTTGTCAACGATGGCGTGAAGGAGACATTCCTTAAGCGTACCAAGGTTATCCGCACCCTGCGTTCAGTGCTTGACGGTGCCGGTTACACCGAGGTAGAGACCCCCATACTGCAGTCTATCCCCGGAGGTGCCAGCGCACGTCCGTTCATCACACACCATAACACCCTGGATATAGACCTCTACTGCCGTATCGCTACCGAGCTCTATCTTAAGCGTCTTATCGTAGGCGGATTTGAGGGTGTGTATGAGATAGGCAAGAACTTCCGTAATGAGGGTATGGACCGTACCCATAATCCTGAGTTCACCTGCATGGAGCTCTATGTAGCCTACAAGGACTACAACTGGATGATGGACTTTACAGAGAAACTGCTTGAGAAGATAGCAATAGAGACCAACGGCACCACCAAGGTTAAGGTTGGTGACAACGAGGTTGACTTCAAGGCACCTTACCGCCGTCTGCCTATCCTTGAGGCCATCAAGGAGAAAACCGGTTATGACCTGGAGGGCATGAGCGAGGATGAGATGCGTGAGGTGGCCAAGAAATGCGGTGTGGAGGTTACTCCCTCCATGGGCAAGGGCAAGCTCATTGACGAGATATTCGGCGAGACCTGCGAGGGCACATTCATCCAGCCCACCTTCATCACAGACTATCCCGTTGAGATGTCACCCCTTACCAAGATGCACCGCTCAAAGCCCGGTCTTACCGAGCGTTTTGAGCTGATGGTGAACGGAAAGGAGCTGGCCAACGCATACAGTGAGCTCAATGACCCCATTGACCAGTATGAGCGTTTCCAGGATCAGCTGCGTCTTAGCCAGAAGGGTGATGATGAGGCAATGTTCATTGATCAGGACTTTGTACGTGCCCTTGAGTACGGCATGCCTCCCACAAGCGGTATCGGCATCGGCATAGACCGTCTGGTTATGCTCATGACCGGACAGCAGGCTATCCAGGAGGTGCTGTTCTTCCCGCAGATGAAACCCGAATCAAAGGATTAAACATATAGAATCATGGCAATTCCACAAGGTAAACTGGCTATAATGGGTGGTGGCAGTTGGGCTACGGCCATTGCCAAGATTCTGCTATCCACCGAGGACTCCATCAACTGGTATATCCGCCGCGATGACCGTATTGCCGATTTCAAACGTCTGGGACACAATCCGGCATATCTGAGCGGTGTTCAGTTTGATGTAAACCGCATAAACTTCTCTTCCGATATCAACCAGGTGGTTGAGGACTCAGAGGTACTGGTGTTCGTAACTCCGTCACCGTACTTTAAGAGTCACATGAAGAAGCTTAAGGCCAAACTGCGTGACAAGTTCGTGGTATCGGCCATTAAGGGTATCGTGCCCGATGACAACCTGCTCATGTCAGACTATTTCCACCGCTACTACGGTGTGCCGATGGAGAACATAGCCGTCGTTGCCGGTCCGTGTCACGCCGAGGAGGTGGCCCTGGAGCGTCTTTCATACCTGACCGTAGGTTGCCAGGAGCTGGAGAACGCACAGGATATAGCCCGCAAGCTGACCAACTCATATGTAAAGACATCGGTATCGGAGGATGTGGCAGGCATAGAGTTCAGCTCAGTGCTCAAGAACGTTTATGCCATTGCTGCCGGTATCTGCAACGGACTCAAGTACGGTGACAACTTCCAGGCCGTGCTTATGTCAAACGCCATACAGGAGATGAACAGTTTCCTTGCTACCGCACGTCCCATGCCAAACCGTGCTGTGAACGACTCAGTATATCTGGGCGACCTGCTTGTTACAGGTTACTCAAATTTCAGCCGTAACCGCGTTTTCGGCACTATGGTAGGTAAGGGCTACTCGGTAAAGGCCGCTCAGCTTGAGATGGAGATGATTGCCGAGGGCTACTACGGCACCAAGTGCATGAAAGAGATCAATGAGCATTACCGTGTCAACATGCCCATACTTGATGCTATGTACAATATTCTGTATGAACATATTTCGCCGGTAATAGAGATCAAGCTCCTTACCGACTCTTTCAAATAAAATCTGCTATGATAAGGATTGACTTAACACGTATCAATGATTTCCTTGCCGATGGCGCCGTCAAGGCCCTGGAGCAGGAGGTTAAGAGTGCCATACTCAAGCTTGAGAAGGGCACTGGTGAGGGTAATGACTTTATAGGCTGGATGGATCTGGCTTCAAAGACCGATAATCAGCTCCTCTCTGAGATCAAGGAGACAGCCCGCGTGCTGCGTGAGAACTGTGAGGTTGTGATTGTAGCCGGTATCGGCGGCAGCTACCTGGGCTCACGTGCCGTTATTGAGGCTCTGAGCAACAGTTTCGGCCAGCTTATCCAGGACAAGAAGAACCCGCAGATACTGTTTGCCGGTCATAACATAAGTGAGGATTACCTCTATGAACTCACCCAGTACATCAAGGATAAGAAGTTTGGTGTAATCAACATATCCAAGTCCGGTACTACCACTGAGACAGCCCTTGCATTCCGCCTGCTCAAGAAGCAGTGTGAGGATCAGCGCGGCAAGGATGAGGCCCGCAAGGTCATTGTGGCCATAACCGATGCCAAGCGCGGCGCTGCCCGTGTATGTGCCGACAAGGAGGGCTACCGCAGTTTCATCATCCCCGATAATGTAGGCGGACGTTTCTCAGTGCTTACTCCTGTAGGCCTGCTGCCCATTGCAGTAGCCGGCTTTGATATAGACCAGCTGGTTAAGGGCGCCGCCGATATGGAGGGCATGACCACCAGCAATACCCCCTTTGCCGATAATCCCGCCGCCCAGTATGCAGCAGCACGTAACGCTCTGTACCGCAGCGGCAAGAAGATTGAGATACTGGTCAACTTTCAGCCTAAGCTGCACTATCTGAGCGAGTGGTGGAAGCAGCTCTACGGAGAGTCAGAGGGTAAGGACGGCAAGGGTATATTCCCTGCATCGGTAGACTTCTCAACAGACCTTCACTCCATGGGACAGTGGATCCAGGAGGGTGAGCGCACCATCTTTGAGACAGTCATCTCTGTAGACAAGGTACAGCACTCTGTCCTTGTGCCCAGTGATGACGAGAACCTGGACGGCCTTAATTTCCTGGCCGGAAAGCATGTCGATGAGGTTAACAAGATGGCCGAGCTTGGCACACAGCTGGCTCATGTTGACGGCGGCGTTCCCAATATCCGCATCACCATCCCTGAGCTGAGCGAGTACTGGATTGGCCAGCTTATCTATATGTTTGAGAAGGGTTGCGGCATAAGCGGTTATGTGCTTGGCGTCAATCCGTTCAACCAGCCCGGTGTTGAGGCATACAAGAAGAACATGTTCGCCCTGCTTAACAAGCCCGGCTACGAGGAGGAGTCAAAGAAAATACTTGCCCGTATCAAGAGATAAGAATGAGTTCATTCACACTTAAGAATAAGAGCGCCATCCTGTTTGACATGGATGGCGTTTTGTATGATTCCATGCCTAACCACTCCATGGCGTGGAGTCAGGCTATGTCCAAGTTCGGCATGCATATGACCCCGCATGACGTATATCTGAATGAGGGTGCCACCGGACATGATACCGTGATACGCATAAGCCTGCGTGACCGTGGATATGAGGCCACCGAGCAGGAGATAGATGATATCTACGGCTACAAGGCAAGCCTTTTCCGTTCCATGCCAGCCGCACGCGTCATGCCTGGAGCTCCCGATGTGTTCCGTAAGGTTGCCGCTGCCGGCCTAAAGATCCTCATAGTGACAGGATCAGGACAGAAGAACCTGATAGAGAGGGTTCAGAGGGATTATGAGGGCTATATAACCCGTGACCGTATGGTTACAGCATTTGAGGTTAAGCGTGGAAAACCTTATCCCGATCCCTATCTCAAGGGATTGCAGATAGCCGGCGTTCCTGCCAGTGAGGCTGTGGTGGTTGAGAATGCCCCGCTTGGAATCCGTGCCGCCGTGGCAGCCGGGATAGATACCATCGCGGTCAATACAGGACCTCTGGAGGATGAGATACTCCAGGCCGAAGGACCGGCAATCCTGCTTCATTCCATGCAGGAGCTTGCAGACAGTTTTGAAAAGTTATTTCGATGAGATGTATTGGTCCAGCAGGACCAGAGCTGCGAGTGCCTCCACAACCGGAACGGCACGCGGAACCACGCAGGGGTCATGACGACCTTTAGCGGCAATTGTGGTCTCACGTCCGTCACGTGTCACAGTCTGCTGTTCACGTCCTATTGTAGGGGTGGGCTTGAATGCCACGCGGAATCTTATGGGCTGTCCGTTGCTTATTCCTCCCTGAATACCTCCGCTATGATTGGTCTTGGTGGCTATCTGTCCGTTCTCAAGGCAGAAAGAGTCATTATGCTCCGATCCGCGCTGTGAAGCTACGGCAAAACCGTCACCGTATTCAAAACCCTTGGCTGCGTTGATGCCCAGCATGGCCTTGGCCAGCGATGCCTCAAGCTTGTCAAATACGGGATTTCCTATTCCGGCAGGTACGCCGCGTACAACACATGTCACGCAGCCGCCGGTAGAATCCTGCTCTGTGCGGAGTTGTTTGATATACTCCTCCATCTTTGATGCCAGCTCAGCGTCCGGGCAACGGACTATGTTGCTCTCTGCCATGCCAGTGGTGTAGTCCATGTCATTTGATGGATTGGTGGAGTAGGGGCCTATCTGTGAAGTAAAAGCCGTTATGTCAAGTGCGGGCAGAAACTTGCGCATGGCAAGCATTGCCAAAGCGCCGGCTACGCATACGGGTGCTGTGACACGGGCCGATGAACGGCCGCCGCCGCGCCAGTCGCGTATTCCGTAACGCTGCTCCCATGCATAATCTGCATGTGAGGGGCGGAACAGGTCCTTGAGTTCATCATAATCAGATGAGTGCTGGTCCTGATTCCTTATGATGAATGCAATCGGGGCTCCGGTTGATACTCCGTCCAGCAGTCCGGACAGGAACTCTACCTGATCTTTCTCCTGGCGTCCGGTAGTAACGGTACTCTGACCGGGACGGCGGCGCTGCATCTGCAGTGCTATAAAATCAGTATCCACGGTTATTCCTGCCGGGAATCCGTCCAGCACACCGCCTATCGCGGGTCCATGGCTCTCACCAAAGGTCGTGAGCGTAAGGTTTTGCCCCAATGTATTCATAGCTGTTTACTTTTTGCAGTCGCCGTCGCAGTTGCAGTCACCTCCACAGTCACCGCCGTTGCATCCGCCACCGCAACCTTTGCATTTGGGATGCAGTATTGCGTCAATCTCCTCCTGAGTGGCAGGACGTGACTCAAGTATTACACCCTTGAAGGTGAGGTCCTCACCTGCCAGGGGGTGGTTCAGGTCAACGGTAACCTTGTCATCGGTAATGTTTGTAACGGTTGCGTTGAATGTCTGCTGACCGTCACTGAGAGGTATGATTGCACCTACCTTTACATGCTCGTCATCAAATACTCCGTCACGCAGGAATATGCCTTTGTCAAGTTCCAGTACATTCTCCTTGCTGTACTCTCCGTATGCCTTATCGGAAGGTACCTCAAACTCAAAGCTATCTCCTACGGCAAGAGAGCCTACGTTGCTCTCAAAGAGGTCCAGGGCGTAGCCTATTCCGGTTATGAACGTGAAAGGACGCTCACGTGTAGCGCTTTCATACTTGTAGAGTTTGCCGTCACCGTCCTTAAGCATCAGGTCATAGGTGAGGCTGATATATTTCTTTTCCATAGTTTTGTTTTCGTGGTGCAAAGGTACAAAAATTATTTCAGGTTTTTGAGGGGGATGGCGGAGGAGGCGTTGGGGGCGTCGTTGCGGGTGATGAGGGATATGGTGGGAGCCAGGACGCTTACCGATATCGGGTCGTGGTTGACTTCGGCGCGGATTCCGTTGCCGTAGAGTATCATGGGGACGGGCTTGGCGACCGGTCTGCGGTACAATACCTTGCCCTCCTTTTCATCGGATATGCCCCAACCTGGAATGGCCTCGATGATGATGTCGCCCGAGCAGGTTGCGTTCAGACCGTTGCGCTTGCGGACGGCCTCCATATCGGGAACGGTTGACATGAGGTCACGCATGCGCAGCACGCTCTTTATGCCGCTCACCTGTACAAGCAGGTCCACACTGCTTTCAAGTATCTCATGCAGTGCCAGTCCCTTGTCCTCTATAAGGTCTCGGTTAAGGTATATGTGGTTGAGATAATAGGTCTTGATCCAGTTCCCGCTTCCGTATTTGGCCGACAGGTAAAGACTGAGCAACGCAGTGGTACGCTCCATGCTGACCTGTCCGGTAGGAATGCGTGTACCTCCCAGTTCGGGGGCGGCATTCTCAACGTAACCTGTGGATGTGACAAAGAAGAGCACGTTGTCCAGTCCCACGCGTGACGATATGGTGCTGACAAGGCGTTCAATCGTCTGGTCCAGACGTACGTAAATGTCCTGCTGCTCAAGTGACCACATAGTGTTGGGTGTATGCTTGAAATTGCCTGCATAATAGGTGAGGGCCAGCAGGTCAGGTGTGTCGTCATCTCCCAGCTCCATTCCTTCAATTGATGCAAGCGCCATATCTGTAACCTTGTCATTGGCATAGGGGGTGGTGCGCCAGTCCCAGACATCATTCTTGCGGAACGTGTATGAGAAGGGACGGAACCTCTCATTCTCAGATGCAGGTATATATGAGCTTGTAGACAGAGCGGGACGCCAATCGGTGTTCTGCCAGGAACTGTCATTGCGAATGTTAGCCCATTGGGGCAGAGGCCCGTAATATTCGGATGAACTCCAGCGGCCGTCGGCGCTGTTTAACCACATCACCACGTCGGGATCATGACCGCCTGCCAGGATGGCGGCATCACGCTCAATTGCAATTGAGCAGACCTTGGAGCGGCTGGCCGATCCAAGCTTCATCTCATCGGCCAGATTTGTGGCCTGCAGCTGGCGGGGTGATGACATCTCGATGGTGTTGATGCCTTTGCTGTTGCTGTCATCAACGGGCGATGAAGGCAGTAGGGTGCGTGGATTCATCCACCTCTCAGCCACAATTCCGTGCTGGAACGGGGATGCTCCGGTATATACGGATGCTACGGCCGATGCACGGTCCATCTCATCATAATCAAATGTGGCGTTGGTGCGGTTGTAACCATAGGTCCAGAGACGTTTCAGACCGTCCTGTCCCATGATGGGCATGAGCTTTTCCAGACACTCCTCATCCAGCTGGTCTATGACTATGCCTACTACCAGCTTGGGGCTCTTCTCCGGTTTTGCATAGAGTCCGGCCGATACTGAAAGCGCCATAAGTACAAGCGGCAGACGTTTATTCTTTGTACTTACGCAGGGAGTCTTTCTAAACTTTCCCAACAGCTGGAACATAAGAGTGCAGAACGCCCTGAATGCGAATACTGCTATCAGGATCAGCACGGCAGTCTCTATTCTTTGGGGAATGAGAGGATACATTATCAGGAAAGCGGTGCAGACTGCAAACTCGGCTATGATAAAGAGTGATATCCTGCCGCGTCTTATCCTGCGTACCATGAAAGGTATGAATATGAGTGGCAGCGGATTAAGACATATAACCAGCCAGTTTGAATCCAGCGTGGGGTGCTCGGAGAAGAAGAACATCAGCGCAATCACTATGCCTCCCAGCCCCTGGAGTGAGTAGAGTATCACGTCCACGAGCAGGTACGGCTTGTTCCTGTACCATCCCAGCAGTGTTATGAGCAGTACCAGCATGAACAGCATCCACATGACCTGGAAAGGCGTGAACAGGGGCTTGCCGAAATCAACCAAGTGATCCGGATTGACCAGGTTTATGGCGGGCAGTACAAGAGGTCTCTTAACTCCTGCAGTATCGGTTATGACTGCCTCCTTAGCCAGTTCCTTGAGATGCAGAGGGGCGAATGCCTCCTGCCTGTAACCTACCGGGCAGTCTCCTTCGGCGCCGATGATAAGGTCAACGGCAAACTCACTCCAGGGGCGTACCTTGGTATGCTCGGTGAGTATGTCGCGGAATGTCATTACGGAATCCGGTTCCCTGTATGAGACCGTTCCGTCAATACACTGCTCAATCTTGTCCAGGGCCATCGTGGCGCAGTTGTTGAACAGGAAATTGTAGCGGTAAACCCTGTTCTGGGGGCGCTTGTTCTCCAACAGGAGCGAATAGAGACGGCGGGACTCATCATTGCTGATATTGAGTCTCTGGGCATATACTTCCGATCCCCTCTCGCTGTACTCCCTCAGGAAATAGCCCATTCGCTCCGATCCCAGCAGATAATCGGTCTTGCCCAGCGTGAAACGCCATACGAAATGGGGGGTGTTGAAATTGAAAAGACCGTAGTTGAATACCTCATCCGTGCCGTTGGTTACATCCTCAATCCATATGGCCGTGTGACCGTAAAGCTCATAGATGGCCTTGCCGGGTTCACATGTAAGAAGGTATGCGTTAATGCTGTCATTCTGGGCATTTATGTTGGGGACTACCAGTGTCAGTGCTGTCAGGAAGGTGGCCAGTATCTTGTTCATCTCTTGTTTTGTGTCATTTCGTGTAAATTCGTGCAAATATAGTAATTTTGCGCTCTGTATGGAACTGTTGCTTGATTTTGGGAATACCCGCGTAAAGGCTGCCGTAAAGGATTGCGGCACTCTACGTGTGGTTTACTCGGGTCCAGTGGAGCCGGGTGGAATCAGTGCATCGGTAAACGGGCTTGATGTTCACGGCGGCATGTGGTGCTCTGTCCATCCTCTGCCCGGGGATGTGGAATCCTGGATGCGTGGCAAGGGACTTGTGCCCCTGGATGCATCAACTCCTGTCCCTTTGAGGAACTCATACGGTACACCAGCTACACTGGGTATGGACCGGCTTGCTGCGGCGGTCGGAGCATGGTCAATGCAGCCTGGAAAGGATATACTCGTGATCGATGCCGGAACAGCTGTGACATATGATTTCATTTCATCCCGCGGAGAGTATATGGGCGGTAACATTGCACCGGGTATCGGTTTGAGATTCAGGTCGTTGCATGAGCATACCGGAGCGTTGCCGATGGTGGCTCCGCAAGGCTCTCTGCCTGACCTTGGAACAGACACCGAGACAGCCATCCGCAGCGGCGTTTTGAGGGGAATCAGATATGAGGCCGAAGGCTATATCAGGGAACTGGAATCACAATACCCGTCTCTTTTGGTTTTTTTAACCGGAGGTGATGCTGAATTCTTTGATATAAAAGTCAAAAGCAGTATTTTTGCGGTTCCGGATCTGGTACTTCGCGGCCTGGCCCGGATTGTTGAATGCGATGAGAAGATTTTTTGAGAGAATAACAGCCGTTCTGGCGCTTTACGTTTTCTGTCTGACAGGTTCAAGCCAGGTGATGGCCCAGACCGGAGTTAATTCACCATATTCCAGATATGGATTGGGTTTGTTGTCGGATCAGTCCACCGGCATTACCAGGTCCATGGGCGGTATCGGTGCGGGTTTCCGTTATCCCAATACCCTGAACCTTAAGAACCCTGCCTCTTACTCTGCCGTTGATACGCTCACGTTCATAGCAGACCTGGGGTTCACACTCCAGAACGGAAACTTTAGCGAGGGTGATGTAAGGATTAATGCACACAACGCCTCCATCAGCCATATGGCCATGCAGTTCAGGGTCCTGCCCAAAGTGGGTATGACCGTCAGCTTCATGCCGTTCTCAAATGTGGGTTACAGTTTCTCAGGATCAAGCCTGATCCGCCGTGATGAGGACGGAGAGATCACATCAACCAACTCATACTCCGGAACCGGAGGCGTGCGTCAGTTCATGGCAGGTCTGGGATGGCGTACCACAAACTGGCTCTCTCTGGGTGTGAACGCCTCATACCTGACAGGAGATATGACCCATGAGATAAGCAACAGCTACTCATCATCCGATGTCCAGTCCCGCAAAAAGACATACCAGGCCGATATGGCAGCATTGAAACTGGATTTCGGCGCTCAGGGCAAATTATCCCTGGGAGACAATGACCTGGTGCTGGGACTCACATATTCACCTGCACAGAAACTTGAGAGCGAGACATTTGTGACCGATGTCCACTCATCCAGTGATACCGTAACCATTGCCGATGCGTTCTCTCTGCCGGATATGTTATCGGCAGGTTTCACATACAGTACCAAGAAACGTATGATTGGTGCCGATGTCTCTTATCAGACATGGTCCAAGGCCAGTTTCCTGGGGCAGAAGACCGGAAGTGACAGGCTGTCGGCCGCATTGGGTTTCATGTACAAACCTGATGATGTGAGCCATAACCTGTTCAAACGCTCCTCATACCAGATGGGTGTCAACGTATCCCAGTCCTACTTTAAGGTGGGAGACCTTAAGGGACCCATGCAGTTCGGCATCTCGGCAGGTATGTCGATACCGATCAACAGCTCGTACAACAGTATGTCATACCTCAATATATCGGGTGAGTACGTACGTGTGCAGCCGCTGGAGAAGGGAATGATAACTGAGAATTATCTGAGGATCAACATAAGTGTCACCTTCATGGAACGCTGGTTCATGAAACTCATGATAGACTGATTTGATTTAACCTAATATGTGTTTTATATATCTTATTAATGAGAATTAAATGTTAGACAATATGAAAAAGATTGCATTGCTTGCCCTTGCGCTTATCACAGCCACGGGCACCTTCGCCCAGAAAGGCGTTGAGGACGGTTCTCGCTGGGGACATGGAGAGGATAGTATTGAGGTTATCAGGAACATTACTATCTACACGGAGTATTACAAGACCAACAGCTTCAAGGATGCCTATGATTATGGCTGGAAGTATGTATTCCATAATGCACCCTGGGCATCAGTAAATACATATAACTATGGTATCAAGATTCTGCGCAACCTTTACAATGATGCCAAGACTGCAAAGGATGAGGAGAAGATGGCTCAGTACTCAGAGGAGCTGTTCCAGGTTTACGAGCAGCGTCTTAAGTATCTTGAGCAGCTTAACTCAATAGCTCAGAACAAGGTAACTGAGGCCGATATCATGGGCCAGTACGGACACGATTTCAGGTCATACAACCCCAAGGTTTCAATAAGCCGCGCTTATGAGATCCTGCGTAAAGCAGTTGACCTGGGTAAGGGTAAAACCCAGTACTATGTACTGAATGACCTTATGGCCGTTTCAGCAGCACGTTACAAGAACAACAAGAACAATGAGGAGTATCGTGACGCCCTGCTTCAGGACTATGTAGACTGCGCCAACTATATTGATGAGTTCATTGCCAATGAGCAGAATGAGAAGGTTCGTGAGGCTGCCATCAAGACTAAGGAGGCTATTGACAACCAGTTCGGTACCAGCGGTGCCGCAGACTGCGAGTCACTCCAGAAGATTTACGGTCCAAAGATTGAGGACAACAAGGAGAATGCAGAGTATCTGGATAAGGTCATAAAGCTCATGTCTATGTTCCAGTGCAACTCAAGCGATGCATTCTTTGCAGCATCCGAGTATGCTTATCAGCTGGATCGTACCGCCAAGACTGCCAAGAACCTGGGTACCCTTTATCTGAAGCAGCGCGACGATGCCGATAAGGCTCTTGAGTACTACAACCAGTCAATTGAACTTGATGAGGATAAGGCCAATATGGCTGATACATACTATGCAATCGCCTACATCTACCTCACCAAGAAGGATTATGACCGTTGCCGTTCAGCTCTGCAGAAATGTATTGCCAACAACGCCAACAAGGGTGAAGCCTACATCCTGATGGCTCAGCTCTACGCCATCAAGTACAAGTGGTCTGATGACAACGCCCTTAACCGTTGCGCATTCTATGCCGCAATTGACAAGCTTGAGACTGCCAAGAAGGTTGATCCCAGCGTAGCAGAGAAGGCCAACTCTCTTATCAAGGAGTATAAGGGCCAGACCGAAAACCTGATTGAGGATCTCTTCATGCTCGGTTACAAGGCCGGTGACCAGATTGAGATCAAGGGCTGGATTAACGAGACTACCACTATCAGATAAATGATACAAACCACCGGTTTGAAACCGATGATGAGAACAACGTACCTGGCAACCGTCATACTGGCGGTTGTCTCGTCGTTTTTCTGCCTTTCCTGCGGAAACAAGGATAAGCAGCTGGGTGCAGCTGTGACAAATCGGGACTCAACGGCGTGTGTGACCACATGCGGGGTGGATATGCTCATATCTGAGGATGGTGTGGTACGCTACCATGTGATTGCCGAAGAGTGGAAATTCTTTGACAAACTGGTTCCTCAGCTGATTGCCCTTGAGAAGGGTGTGCTGCTGCAGGTGCTCGATTCACTCATGCAGCCGGAGTCCAACCTGGTGGCCGATACCGCATACTATCTTAAGGACACCAAGGTGTGGCATCTGCGTCATAATGTCCACGCCGAGAACATAAAGAAGGAGGAGTTCGATACGCAGGAGCTGTTCATAAACAACACCTCCGAGCGTATGTATTCTGACAGTCTTATCCGGATAAAACAGGATAAGCAGATCATCATAGGTCATGGTTTTGAATCAAACAACAACATGACCGAATATACGATACGCCAGACGGAAGGCGTTTTCCCTGTAACGGAGAGTCAATGAGCCATACTCTGCTTATAATGCTTGTGGCGCTGTTCTTTTCGGCGCTGTTCTCGGGGCTTGAGATAGCTTTCGTTCAAGCCGACAGGCTACGCTTTGAGATGGACGTTGAGCAGCATACGCTGGGCGCACGTATCCTGGAGAGGTTTTTCCGCAACCCTAACATCTACCTCTCTACAATGCTGGTAGGCAATAATATCGCGCTCGTAATATACAGTACCATGATGGCGCATCTCATTGAGATGTTGCTGGCAATGATTCCGGGTTTCACCCTTTCCAATGAGTTCATACTGGTACTTGTTGAGACCCTGGTATCTACCGCTATAGTCATCGTGGTGGGCGAGTATGTGCCCAAGACCCTGTTCCGGTCCAACCCTAACAGTAAGCTGAACATACTTGCATTCCCCATATACCTGATATATATAATCCTTTATCCCATATCACTCTTTACTACCTGGCTGTCACGTATCATCCTAAGGATGACGGGTGTAAGGATTGACAAGGACAATACGGTAAAGGCCTTCTCTAAAGTTGACCTGGACTATTTTGTACAGTCAGGCCTGTCCGGAACCGAGCAGGATGCCGAGCCCGACCAGGAGGTCCGCATATTCCAGAACGTGCTTGATTTCTCAAATGTAAAGACACGTGACTGCATGGTGCCGCGCAATGAGGTCTGCGCTGTTGAGAAGGGTGTCTCCTGGAATGCCCTCAGGGAGATGTTCATTGAGACCGGCTACTCCAAGATCCTGGTCTATAATGAGGATATGGACCATATTGTCGGTTATATCCACTCATCTGAGCTTTTCCGCCATAAGGATGACTGGAATGAGCATATCCAGACCGTCCCCTTTGTGCCGGAGACTCTTGCCGCACAGAAACTTATGAAACAGCTCATGGCCCGTAAGAAAAGTATCGCCGTGGTTGTCGATGAGTTTGGCGGGACATCGGGAATAGTATCGCTTGAGGATATCATTGAGGAGATTCTGGGTGATATAGAGGATGAGCATGACGTACAGAATCTCATTGCCAAGAAGACTGATGACGGTTACCTGCTGTCCGGCCGCATGGAGATAGACAAGGTGAACTCCATGTTTGGTCTTGACATTCCGGAATCTGATGAATACATGACCATTGGCGGATTGATCCTGAGCAAGGCAAAAGGGTTCCCCAAGGTGAATGAGAAGATCGTGGTTGGAGACTATTCGCTGCGCATTCTCAAGAAAGGAGAGACCAAGATTGAACTCGTTGAACTGACCAAGTCAGGCCAGTAAAAAATCATCCGTACAAAAATAGTCCGTTTCATCTTAATAAATAAGGTGGGAATTGGGATAAAAGAACAAATTTTAGTATTTTTGTGCGCTTTTTGCACGCATAGGCGTGTGTATACAGGTAAAAACAAATAAAAACAACAATAAAAATGGCAACATTACAGAAAATCAGAAGCAAAGGACCACTGCTTCTTATCGTTATCGGCCTTGCTATGCTGGCCTTCATTCTTGGTGACGCATGGAAGATCATACGTCCTACTCAGGGTATCCAGTTTGTCGGAAATATAGCCGGTGAGAACATATCGGCCATTGATTTCCAGAATGAGGTTGATAACTACACGGAGGTAATCAAGTTCGCAAACCAGACCAATGATATCTCTGAGGAGACAAACGCAGCTATCCGCAATGAGGTTTGGGCTATGATGGTCCGCAACACCATCATTGAGAATGAGGCAAACGCCATCGGTCTTACTGTAACTGATGCCGAGGTCAGGGATGTAATTGACCGCGGTTCCGATCCTATCCTTGCCCAGACTCCTTTCAACAATGAGGAGGGTAAGTTTGACTCAGACAAGCTCAAGGATTTCCTTGCCTTCTACCAGTCAATTGACCGCGACATGCTTTCATATGAACAGATGAGCTACTATGAGAGCCTCTACAAATACTGGCTCTTCATTGAGAAGGATATCAAGTCAGGCCTGCTCTACTCAAAGTATATGGCACTCATCAGAGCTTCAGTCGTTTCAAACCCTGTTGCAGCCAAGAACTCATTTGAGAACCGTATCAAGAGAGCCGATGTACTGATGGCTTCAATTCCTTACTCATCAATTGCTGATGCCGATGCCAACCTGACAAACTCAGACCTTAAGAAGACTTATGCTGAGAAGAAGGAGGCACTCTACAGCTATGCTGAGAGCCGTGATATCTACTATATCGACTACGAGATTGAGCCCAGTGATGATGACCGTGCCGCTCTCCTGGAGGAGGTTAACGAGTTGACCACTCAGCTTGAGGAGGTTAATGAAGACTATGCTTCATTCCTGCGTCGTGCCGCTTCTGTTGAGACATTCAGCGAGGTAGCCCGTTCTGCAAAGAACCTTCCTGATGATGTAGCTGTAAGACTTGACTCAGTAAAGGTTGGCGGCGTGTTCGGCCCCTATTACAATGAGGATGATGACACTTACAATACATTCAAACTCATCAGCACCGTTAAGGGCTATGACTCAATCCAGTTCACAGCCATGCAGGTTGTTGCCGATGATGAGGCTGCTACAGCCAAGCGTACTGACAGCATCATGAACGCTCTCAAGAAGGGCGCCAAATTTGCTGATATCGCTTCAAAGTATGATCAGACTGCAGTTGATCAGTGGCTTGGAGCAGACTCTTATGAGCCTGCTGCCATGACCGGTGACAACGCTACATACCTGAACAAGCTTAACAGCATGAAGAAGGGTGAAGTTGCAAGTCTGAATCTCAGTGGTACAACCATCATCGTTAAGGTTCTGGATGTAAAGAACCCTGTTACCAAGTATAACACAGCGGTTGTTAAGCGTCCCGTTGAGTTCAGCGAGGAGACAAGCAACAATGCATATAACAAGCTGAACCTCTTTGTAGCTCAGAACAGCGCTATTGAGGAGCTCAAGGCAAATGCCGAGGATTCAGATTTCCGTCTGCTTTACTATCCCGGTTTTGAGAGTGACGCATACTATATCAGCGGCGTAAGCAAGTCTCATGAGGCTCTGCGTTGGGCCTTCGGCGCTCAGGAGGGTGAGGTTTCACGTATCTTCGAGGTAGGTCCCGCCAACGATCATCTGCTTGTGGTTGCAGTTGACAAGGTTCATCCGCGCGGCTATCGCAGCGTTGAGGATGCAACCGCATACATCTCACTTGACGCTCTCAAGGACAAGAAGTTCCAGATTCTTAAGGATAAGCTTGCCGGTCTCTCATTTGATGAGGTTAAGGCTATTGATAACGTAAATATCGATACCGTAAGATATCTCAACTTCACAAACTCAGCTTACATCGCATCATCTTCATCTAATGAGTCTGCACTTGGTGCCAGCGTAATGAATCTTGAGAAGGATCAGCTCACTGCTCCTATCCAGGGTCAGAACTGCGCATACGTAGCCAAGAAGATCTCTGATGATTCATACTCAGGTGAGTTTGATGAGGCTGCCGAGAAGGCACGTATCCAGAGCATAGCTGTAAGTCAGATTGTTCCTAACTCAATCTTCAGCTCTCTGTACTACAACGCCAAGGTAGTTGATAACCGCTACAAGATTTTCTAAATTGAGAATTGAGAATTTAGAATTGAGAATTAAGAAAGCCTCGCAAAATTGCGAGGCTTTCTTTTTTACTTGGTAATTGAGAATTGGAATTACCCGGTACGCACCGGATGGTAATTCTCAATTCTCAATTCTCAATTCTCAATTGTTCTCAGGACGGAGCTTGCGAACAACAGCACCGGTCTGCCACATCTCGCTGTCGCGCAGGGCAGCCAGCTCTTTCTCAAGACCCTCACGATAACCGGGCTTTGAGTTGCTGTCGATAGAGATCTGTGCCTCGTTACCGCTCTTTACGCTGGCGTAGAGCTTCTGTACAACGGGCTTGATTGCATCGTGGAACGGGCCCATCCAGTCAAGAGCACCGCGCTGAGCTGTGGTTGAGCAGTTAGCGTACATCCAGTCCATACCCTTCTGAGCGAACAGAGGCATGAGTGACTGAGTGAGCTCCTCAACGGTCTCGTTGAATGCCTCAGAAGGAGTGTGGCCGTTCTCACGGAGAACCTCATACTGAGCCAGGAGCAGACCCTGGATGGCACCCATCAGTGAACCGCGCTCACCGGTAAGGTCAGATGTAGCCTCGCGGATGAATGTGGTCTCGAACAGATAACCTGAACCGATACCGATACCGAAAGCAAGCACCTTGTCAAGAGCCTTGCCAGATGCATCCTGATATACAGCGTATGAGCTGTTCAGGCCACGACCCTCAAGGAACATGGTACGCAGAGATGTACCTGAACCCTTAGGAGCAACCATGATAACATCGATATCCTTGGGAGGAACAACACCTGTGCGGTCGTTCCAGGTAATAGCGAATCCGTGTGAGAAATAGAGAGTCTTGCCTGCTGTCAGGTAAGGCTTGATGTTGGGCCACTGCTGCATCTGAGCTGCGTCAGACAGAAGCATGCAGATGATAGTACCCTTCTCAGCAGCCTCCTCGATAGAGAACAGAGTCTTGCCGGGAACCCAACCATCGGCAACAGCCTTGTCATAGGTCTTGCCCTGACGCTGACCAACGATTACGTTGAAACCGTTGTCACGAAGGTTGCAAGCCTGTCCAGGACCCTGAACACCGTAACCGATAACTGCGATTGTCTCATTCTTGAGTATCTCGCGGGCTTTCTCCAGCGGGAACTCCTCACGTGTCATAACCTCTTCTATGACACCACCAAAGTTCATTTTCATAGTTTTGTTTGTTAAGTTTGTTATGTTAATCCATTATTTCTTCTTTCCATATCTGGCAGCAACCTTGTCAAGGTATTCGCTGACATGTTCTATGCGGGCGCGGGTAATTGCCACGCGGCCAGAGCTTACAAACTGGAGCAGGCCGCCCTGGGCGGAGAGCTCACGGTTAAGTGCTGTGATATCCTCGGTAAGGCCGCTCTTCTCAATGACTGAGAAGGTTGAGTTCACCTCAATCAACTTGGCGCCGTAACGGCGGATGATCTTGGATATCTCGGGGTTCTCGGTGAGAACGCTCGTCACTATCTTGTACAGAGCCACCTCCTGCATGAATATCTCATCATCGGTATAGCACTGGCACTGCAGTATGTCCACCTTCTTCTCTATCTGGTCAACAATCTTGACTATCGTCTCGCGGTCAGCCATTGCCGTGATAGTGTAGCGGTGAACACCGGGTATGGATGATGCCGATACGTTCAGGCTCTCGATGTTAACCTGACGGCGTGTGAACACGGCGGTAACCTGATTCAGGATACCGGCTATGTTCTCAGAGTGAACAATCAGCGTATAAAGTCTTTTCTGGTTCTCCATATCTTTAGTCTATGCTAAAAATCATCTTATCCACCGGATTGCCCGGTTTAATCATAGGCATAACATTCTCCTCCTCCTCAACTGCGGCCTCAAGCAGGAACGGTCCCTTGGCCTTGAGCATCTGTGCAACTGCATCCTTCAGCTCCTTGCGGTCCGTAACCAGACGGTAGGGTATGCCGTAGGCTGCAGCTATCTTGCTGTAGTCGGGGTTCATCATGTGTGTGCATGAGTATCGGCTCTGGAACATCATCTGTTGCCACTGGCGTACGTTACCCAGCCAAGTGTTGTTCATCACTATCATCTTTACGGGTGCCTGGTTCTCCATGATGGTGCCCAGCTCCTGGATGTTCATCTGGAAACCGCCGTCACCAAAGAAAGCCAGGACGGTACGGTCAGGTGCGCCGAATGTGGCGCCTATGGCTGCAGGCATGCAGAATCCCATAGTACCCAGACCTCCCGATGTAACTATGCTGCGGGGTACGCGGTATTTGAAATATCGGGCTGAGAACATCTGGTTAAGACCTACGTCAGTAACCAGAATTGAGTTGGCGGGTGACTGTGCACTAACCTCTGTGACAACCTCACCCATCTTGAGGGGGCCTGCGGTAGGATGAATGGCACTGTCAATCACCTTATCATACTCCTCCTTGTCAAGAGGCTTGAAACTCTCAATCCACTCCTTGTGCGATGCTTTATGCATGCGCTCGGTTATGAGCTTGAGTGTCTGGCGGCAGTCACCAAGTACGGTGATATCGGGTTTGACGTTCTTGCCAAACTCTGACTTGTCAATATCCAGATGTATTATCTTGGCCTGCTTGGCATATGTATCCAATGTGCCGGTTACGCGGTCATCAAAACGCATACCCACTGCAATCAGCACATCGCACTGATTAGTCTTTACGTTGGGGGCCAGATTGCCGTGCATACCAAGCATACCCATGTTGAGCGGATGGTCTGTGGGCAGGGCGGAGAGTCCCAGCAACGTGCGTGCTGCGGGCAGATCGGCCTTCTCAATGAACTCACGCAGCTCATTCTCGGCATTACCCAGCTCAACTCCGTGTCCTACCAGAACCAGAGGCTTCTGAGCGTTGTCAATAAGACGGACTGCATCATCGATCTGACTCTCAATAGGGTCAGGTGACGGGATGTAGCTGCGCTCAAACTCAATCTTGGCGGGCTTGAAATCAATTTTGGATACCTGTGCGGTCTTGGTGAAGTCAAGCACAACAGGACCGGGACGGCCCGAGCCTGCAATATAGAATGCACGTGCCACTGCCCAGGCAATATCATCGGCGCGGCGTATTTGATAGCTCCATTTGGTGATTGGCTGGGTTACGCCTACCAGGTCAATCTCCTGGAATGCGTCGGTACCCAGAGCGTCGGTGCTTACCTGGCCGGCAATCACAACCAGCGGGGTGCTGTCAAGCATGGCATCGCTTATGCCTGTGATGGTGTTGGTGGCACCCGGACCGCTGGTAACTATGGCTACACCGGTACGGCCCGATACGCGGGCATAACCCTGTGCAGCATGTGCGGCACCCTGCTCATGGCGCACCAGAATCTGCTTGAGGTCCTTGCGGTGGTCATACAGGGCATCGAACACCTTTATTATAGAACCGCCCGGGTATGCAAAAACGGTATTCACACCCTCGGCAAGCAATGCCTGGAGCATTGCCTCGGCTCCTGATATCATATTACTCATATTCTAACTTAGTCAATTATTCTTACGCCACCCTTATCGGCCGAACTTACCATACCCGCATATGCCTTGAGGCTCTTGGCAACAACACGCTTGCGGGTGAGCGGACGCATGGGGCGTGCCTCAAGCTCTGCATCACTCAGGCGTACGTTAATGCTGCGTGCAGGTATGTCAATGTCAATAATGTCACCGTCCAGAACCTTGCCTATGGCACCGCCGTTGGCAGCCTCAGGTGATATGTGGCCTATGCTCAGACCGGATGTGCCGCCGCTGAACCTTCCGTCAGTAATCAGTGCGCAAGCCTTGCCCAGATGGCGTGACTTGATATATGAGGTGGGGTAGAGCATCTCCTGCATGCCGGGACCACCCTTGGGGCCCTCATGCGTGATTACGACTACGTCACCGGCTACAACCTTGCCTCCAAGTATGCCCTCAACGGCATCCTCCTGTGAGTCAAATACCTTGGCTGGACCAGAGAACTTCCATATGCTCTCGTCAACGCCTGCGGTCTTAACCACGCAGCCGTCAACTGCGATGTTACCCTTAAGTATTGCCAGACCGCCGTCCTTGGTGTAGGCGTGCTGCAGGTCACGGATGCAACCCTCTGCACGGTCGGTGTCAAGTTCCGTATAAACGCAATCCTGTGATCCAAGCTCGTTGCTGAACTTGCGTGCGGGTGCGGTTGAGTATATGCGCTTGGCCTCAGGGTCAATATCGGCCTTGAGTATGCTGTACTTTTCAATAAGTTCTCCGTAAGTCATGCCGGTAACGTTCATGGCATCGGTATGCAGCAGACCGCCTTTGGCAAGTTCGGCCAGGATACCCAGCACACCGCCTGCTCGGCCTACATCCTGAACGTGATACTTCTGGGTGTTGGGCGCAACCTTGCAAAGGCAGGGGACGTGGCGTGACAGACGGTCAATATCGTCCATCTTAAAGTCAACGCCGGCCTCATAGGCCACAGCCAGCAGGTGCAGTATCGTATTTGTAGAGCCGCCCATGGCTATATCCAGGTTCATGGCGTTCTCAAAGTTCTTTTTCCTGGCTATGCTCAGGGGCAGAACACTCTCATCGCCCTGCTCATAATACTTGAGGGCGTTCTTTACTATGAGAGCAGCCGCATCTTTCATCAGCTGTACGCGGTTCTTATGTGTAGCCAGTATAGTACCGTTACCGGGCAGGGCCAGACCCAGGACCTCGGTAAGACAGTTCATGGAGTTGGCGGTAAACATACCTGAGCAGCAGCCGCAGCCCGGGCAGGCCGAGCGCTCAATAGCCTCAACGTCGGCGTCCGATACGCTTTCATCGGCCGATTTGATCATAGCATCGATAAGGTCCAGATGTGCGCTGCCCAACTCACCGGCCTCCATGGGGCCGCCGCTTACGAATACGGTTGGGATGTTAAGACGCATGGTGGCCATAAGCATTCCCGGAGTAATCTTGTCGCAGTTGCTTATGCATACCAGCGCATCGGCCTTGTGGGCGTTGACCATGTACTCAACGCTGTCGGCTATGATGTCACGTGAGGGGAGTGAATAGAGCATTCCGTCGTGACCCATGGCAATACCGTCATCCACAGCAATGGTGTTGAACTCGGCAGCAAAGCAGCCCAGGCGTTCAATCTCAGCCTTGACAATCTGACCTGCCTCATGCAGATGTGTATGTCCGGGGACAAACTGTGTGAATGAGTTTGCAATAGCAATGATGGGCTTGCCCATCTGCTCTTTTTTCATGCCGTTGGCTACCCACAGAGCTCTTGCTCCTGCCATGCGGCGTCCTACAGTACACTGGTCACTTCTTAATGGAATCCTCATATCTGTTTTGTTCTCTATATATTCAACAAAAGCCCCTCTCCGTATGGGAGAAGGGCCTGTATCACGAATGTCAGGTAAACCTCTCCCTTAGCGCGACGGCTTCACCACCACCACGTCCACAATAAAGGTAATGACTGACAGGTTAAACATACTCTCATTTTTTGTGACCGCAAAGATACCTATTTTATAAATAAGGCAAAATAAAATCATGCAAAATATGTTAGAAACAGATGGAAACATTGACATACCGCCTGTGCAAAGCTTTGATTCTTTTGAAACAAAGATAGTATTAAGAGGAAAAAAGAGTATCTTTGCATTTCGGCACAGTTTTTGCCATAAGTATAAAGTAGTAATAAATAGAAAAACCGCATAATGGGATTTAATGAGTTTATAGGTAAGCTGTTCGGTAACAAGCAGACCCGTGATATCAAGGAGATTCAGCCGTGGGTGGAGAAGATCAAGGCAGCTTATCCTAAGTATGAGAAACTATCCAATGATGAGCTGCGCGCCGCAACACAACAGATACGCCAGAAGGTGCGCGATTTTGTCATACCTGAGAAAAAACGTATTGAGGAGCTTAAGGCAAAGGTTGAACAGACCGAACTTGAGGAGCGCGAGCCCCTGTTTAACCAGATAGACAAGCTGGAGAAAGAGGTCATGGACCGCTATGAGGTGGTTCTGGATGAGGTTCTGCCCGATGTATTTGCCATAATCAAGGATACAGCACGCCGTTTTACACAGAATGCTCAGGTTGAGGTTACGGCAACAGATTTTGACCGTGACCTGGCAGCCAAGCATGACTTTGTTGTCATAGAGGGTGACAAGGCCCTTTGGCAGCAGCACTGGGTTGCCGGAGGTAATGACACCATCTGGAACATGATACACTATGACGTACAGTTGTTTGGTGGTGTTGTACTCCATAAGGGTAAGATTGCCGAGATGGCTACCGGTGAGGGTAAGACCCTTGTAGCTACTCTGCCTGTGTTCCTTAACGCATTGACCGGCAACGGAGTACATGTGGTGACAGTGAATGACTACCTGGCCAAGCGTGATGCCGAGTGGATGGGCCCGCTCTACATGTTCCACGGCCTCTCTGTAGACTGCATTGACAAGCATCAGCCCAACTCCGAGGCTAGAAGAAACGCATACCGTGCCGATATCACATTCGGTACCAACAACGAGTTTGGTTTTGACTACCTGCGTGACAATATGGCAAGCCATCCCAATGAGCTTGTTCAGCGCGGTCATAACTATGCCATCGTGGATGAGGTAGACTCCGTGCTCATTGATGACGCACGTACACCTCTTATCATATCAGGTCCCGTACCCAAGGGTGATGACCAGCAGTTTGAGCAGTTGCGCCCGCAGGTTGAGCAGCTCTTTGAGGCTCAGAAACGTCTGGCCACACAGTACCTGGCCGATGCCCGCAAGAAAGTGGCATCGGACGATGAGAATGAGCGTGCCGAAGGATTCCTGTCACTGTTCCGCAGTTTCAAGGCACTGCCCAAGAACAAGGCTCTCATCAAGTTCTTAAGTGAGCCGGGTATCAAGGTAGGCCTGCAGAAGACAGAGGAGATCTACATGGAGCAGCAGAACAAGCGCATGCCCGAGGCCGTTGAGCCGCTCTACTTTGTCATTGATGAGAAACTTAACAGCGTAGACCTTACAGATAAGGGCGTTGAGCTTATAAGCGGCACCAATAAGGATCCTGAATTCTTTGTGCTGCCCGATATCGCCACCCAGCTCTCTGACCTGGAGAATGAGAAGGATCTGAGCCAGGAGGAGCGTCTTGCCAAGAAGGATGAACTGCTTACCAACTACGCTGTAAAGAGTGAGCGTATACATACCATCAACCAGCTGCTCAAGGCCTACTGCATGTTTGAGCGCGATGTTGATTACATCGTGACTGAGGACGGCAAGGTCAAGATTGTTGATGAGCAGACCGGTCGTGTGATGGAGGGCCGCCGCTGGAGTGACGGACTGCACCAGGCTGTTGAGGCTAAGGAGCGCGTCAACATTGAAGCTGCAACCCAGACATTCGCAACCATCACCCTGCAGAACTACTTCCGTATGTATCATAAGCTGGCCGGTATGACCGGTACAGCAGAGACAGAGGCTGGTGAGTTCTGGGATATCTACAAGCTGGATGTTGTGGTAATCCCCACCAACAAACCCATAGCACGTATAGACCAGAATGACCGCATATACAAGACCAAACGTGAAAAGTACAAGGCTGTAATCGAGGAGATTGTACGTCTGGTTGAGGCCGGCCGTCCGGTACTGGTAGGTACTACATCGGTCGAGATAAGCGAGCAGCTGAGCCGTATGCTCACCATGCGTAAGATTGAGCATAACGTTCTGAACGCCAAGCTGCACCAGAAGGAGGCCGATATCGTGGCCAAGGCAGGTCAGAAGAGTATCGTGACCATTGCTACCAACATGGCAGGTCGTGGTACCGATATCAAGCTGTCGCCTGAGGTCCGTGAGGCCGGTGGTCTTGCAATCGTAGGTACCGAGCGCCATGAGAGCCGCCGTGTTGACCGCCAGCTGCGTGGTCGTGCCGGCCGTCAGGGTGATCCGGGTTCATCAGTGTTCTTCATCTCACTTGAGGATAACCTGATGCGTCTGTTCGGATCTGACCGTATAGCTCCGCTCATGGATAAGCTGGGTCTTGAGGAGGATGAGATGATTGAGAACAGTTTCATCACCAAACGTATTGAGCAGGCACAGAAGAAAGTTGAGGAGAACCACTTTGGTATCCGTAAACGCCTGCTTGAGTATGATGACGTGATGAACAAGCAGCGTACCGTTGTCTATGAGAAGCGCCGTCATGCCCTGATAGGTGAGCGTATAGGCATGGATATAGCCAATATGATATGGGACCGCTCAGCCGGTGCCGCCGAGAACTGCGCTGACTACGAGAGTCTGCAGATGGAGGTGTTCCGCGTGCTGGCAACCGAACTTCCGTTCACTGAGGAGGAGTTCTCCAAGATGAAGGTGGATGAGGTATCGGAGCGCGTCTTCAATGCCGCTATGGATAACTTCAAGCGTAAGTGTGAGCGCATGGCCCAGATCGTGACACCTGTCATAAAGAAGGTGTTCGAGGAGCAGGGTGACCGCTATGAGAATATCCTGATTCCTATCACTGATGGCCGTCGCGTTTATCAGATACCCTGCAACCTCAAGGAGGCATATGAAAGCGAGGGTAAGAGCGTGGTAACCGCATTCCAGAAGGCTATCCTGCTGCACACCATAGATGAGTGCTGGAAAGAGAACCTGCGTGAACTTGATGAACTCAAGCACTCCGTACAGAACGCCAGCTATGAGCAGAAAGACCCGCTCCTGATATTCAAGCTGGAGTCTGTGACCCTGTTTGACAACATGGTCAACAAGATGAATGACCAGACCGTATCAATCCTGATGCGTGGTCAGATTCCTGAGCCCGATCCCGACCGTGTACGTGAGGCACCTGCACAGAACCGTCAGCAGCGCCGTCAGTATACAGAGAACCGCACAGATATGTCTGATCCTAATCAGCGTGCGGCTGCAGCCCGTGATACCCGTCAACAGGTTCGTGAGCCTATCCGTGCCGATAAGACCCCGGGCCGTAACGACCCATGTCCGTGCGGCAGCGGCAAGAAATTCAAGAACTGCCACGGTCAGGGACTTTAAGATTTTGAAATACTAAAAACGTAAGCTATGAGACTGAGCGAATCATCATTTCAGCAGCTCAAGGCCCTTATCGGTGAGGCCTTGAACGAGTTCCGCCGCCCACAGGAACAGTCGGTGGTAACGGACATTCACATTATGCCCATACGTGAAACGGGCGATGTAACTATAAGTGATGATGATCGCGACCTGGCTACCGTGCGTCTGTCGGACCTTGTGGAGATTCCTGAGGAGGATTTCTACCAGGTCATGGAGAAAGCGCTGCGTCGTATCCTCAAAGACATAGATCAGGTGGATCCGCTTGAGAACCTGGCTATCTGGAAACCCTTCTCATTCGTGCTGGTGGATGATGACCGTGAGACCGTAGCTGAACTGATGCTCTTTGATGAGGACAACACCCTGCTCAGCCAAAGCCTTATGCAGGGCCTTGATGAGGAACTGGACAGTTTCCTCAAGGACCTCCTGGCGGAGTAAACGTTTAATAATCTTAAAAAACGGCCTGAGGAATGACCTTGGGCCGTTTTTTCTTTTGTTTTAATTGTATATTAGCAATATAACGGAAGAAACGCTGTCTGAGATTGAATGGAAGCTTAATAACAGGCCAAGAAAATCATTAGGTTACATGACGCCGTTGGAATACTGCAAAACTATGTTTAACTTTGACTTTGAAAAAGTTGCACTTTAAATTAGAATTTACGTGAGAAAGTCCTTTACAATCATTGGTGGTGCGCTTGTTTGCGCATTGTACTCCTGCTCTCCTTCAGTAACTTCAAACATAATACACAATTATCATCCGTTGGAGACTGTTGATGAAGTTGTGGTAATAGGTGAGGAAGAGAAACTGCCGGGAGATGCGGAATGGATAGGCTCCGCAAAAGTAGATGGAAAAGCCGATTATGACCAGATGGCTTCACTGACACGGTTAGAGGCTTGGAAATATGGAGCTAAGTATGTTAAGATAAAGAGTTTTACCGCATACGGACAGAACTCCCGTATGCATATCATGAATTCGAATTTATACAGGAGCGACCTTGTTGATAATACGTTGAACCTTAATGATCATGTTGATTATCAGACTCCAGAGATTTCAGAAGCCATATCTACCTCCATTACACCCTTTAATACAGAGGTTAAGCCATTTTATCTGTTAATCGGTGGAAACCTTGAATCTTCAAAAGTTTCCGGGGGGTCAGATGCCTCACAGAATGTTATCAATTTGTCATTTGGAGCCGGTTGCTTTGTTACCAAGAGTCTGAGCGTTGAATTAGGAGTTCAATATTCAAGAGAAACTGTGGATTATGATAAAACGGGGGGATTATCATATGGCAACGGCATAATGTCCGCACTTGTTTATCATCGAAAAATTTCTGAGCGTTTTTATTATATACCCCAGTTGGATTTAGGGTACGTTTACTTCAATTCTAAGTTGGATGAGGCTAGAATTAAGTATGACGCGGTTTGTGCATCTTTAATTCCGTTAGCCTTTGAATATAGGTCCCAAGACAATCAATGGGGATTCCAGGCCGGACTTGGCGAGTTTGGATTGATTTTCCCTCAATCCGGGAATAAGAACCAGGATTATGTGTTTAGCCTGAATCAGGTATCCATTGGAGTTGTCAAATATTTCTAAGTATGAATGGTATGAAAAAGACGGTTATAATACTTTTTTTGTTTTCGATGTGCATGATGCACTGCTTTGCGCAGCAAAATAGGTTCTTTTTATATACGCAGGAAGGATTAAAGGTTACAACCCTGTCATTGAACGTACAGTCTGACAACAAGGAAAAGGATTTTAGAACTGGGTCAAAAAGTCAGGTGCTTTCAATAGGCACGGGGTATTATTTCAATGATTTTGGGGTGGATGTAGGAGTATTTTTTTTAGATCAATCCGGAAATGATTATATTGCTGGTGCCAGGATAGGTGCAATTCACTATGCTCCCATAACCAGTAATTTATATTGGGGTGTTTCTGTCGCTTACAGACGTATTAAATATTTTGTCGATGGCCGTTCTGATCCTTTTCATGAATTATACGCCGAGCCTCTTATCTTTGAACTAAGGTCAAAAGATAAGCATTGGGGATTCCAAGCTTCTTTGGTTAGTTTTGAGGCTATGATAAAAAAAATTGAGCCCGAATTGGATATTAAGACCAACAACAAACCTGTTACTACTGTTGAATCTGAAATTATGTCCGGATACGGAGCCAGTTTCAATAATTTCAATTTTAAGGTGATATTATATATGTAAAAAGATTGGTAGAATAGAAATACCATAAATAATCAAATAAACAAAGACGACTCTTGGCTATTACGAGAGCCGTCTTTGTTTAGGGTTATGAATTTTTCTTGCATGAGACTTGATAGTTGTCAAATTATTGCATTACATTTGTCTCCTATCACTCTAATTATAAAATGCTTTATGAGAAGGACTTATTGCCGTCTATTGCGGCCTATCTGTGTTGTAATCTTTATATCTGCAAGTCTACTATTATCTTTTGCAGACAATGTGATTAACTATAGCTATGATTCTTCCGGCAACAGGATATCTTCTCTGCGTGCCATCAACCTTCGTGGTGCAGAATTAGATTCAACAGGAAAAGCCATCCCCATGCTTCATGACCTGAATACCCGACGCATAACCATATATCCCAATCCGACAGAAGGCAACTTCAGTGTAGAGATAGGTCAAACAGAGACCATAGAAAAGTCATCCATCAGCATCTATAGCATGACAGGAGTAACCATCTACCAGGTAGAAGACCCGGACTCAGTCACCGAAATAGACATCACCACATCTCCGGACGGAATATATATTCTAAGGATAATGGTAAATGATGAAATCAGCACCTGGAGAATCATCAAACAGTAACCACTATCTCTTAACAAACTAACTTAATTACCTGACAATATGAAACATCAAATACAATTAACAGCATTGCTGTTACTATGTCATGTCGCATCTTATGCCCAAGCAGGAGATACAATGACCGACCCCATCATAGTAGGAACCATCTCCAGTTCAATGACTTATCAGGACACCCGCAACACCAGTAACTACACCAATCAGTATAGCGGCCAAAGCACCAAAGACGTCTTTTATCAGTTCACTCTGACAGACAGTTCCACCGTAACCATGACTCATGAAGGATCCTCTGTAACAGACACCTACATGCATCTTCTCAACTCATCCGGCACACGCATCGCGTATAACGATGACTACTCCGGCGAAGGTCATTGCTCCAATACCCACATGTCATACATCAGTCTGCTTCTTGCTCCCGGCACCTACTACATAGTATCCGAAGGCTACTCCAAGAACGGCAACATAACAACCAATATAACCACACTCATAATACCCGCATCCGTTGGCGACATCAGAACCAACCCTATCATATCCGGATCATATTCCTCCGATTTCAGTTACTCTTCAACTGTCAACACCAACAGATACACCAACCAATACACAGGTCAAACTACCCGTGATGTCTACCATCGTTTCACAATAACCGACGACATGAGCGTCACCATCACCCATGACGGCTCAACCCTGCAGGACACCTACATGACACTTCTGGACTCCAATGGCTACCTGATAGAATCCAACAACGACTATGACGGTCCCAGCCACTGCCAGGACACCCATCAGTCATTCATACAGAAACAGCTTTCAGCCGGCACCTACTACGTAGTATCCGAAGGCAACACAACCGACGGAATAATCAAAGTCAACATAACCGGCAATACATCATCAGACTACGGCTATAACACCATACCCTCCACCTACAGCACAGACCCATCAACATCAGTAGGCGGCATGGGCGGTCAGTTCGCGGTAACGCCCATGGGTGGCGCCACATACAGCATACCCATAGAAGTCCCCCAAGGCATAAACGGCCTGCAGCCCCAGCTCTCCATTGTATATAACAGCCAATCAGGCAGCGGAATATGCGGATATGGAGCAACCCTTTCGGGCCTCTCGATGATAAGTCGTGGTCCTAATAATTTATATTTTGACAACCTATCCCGCGGAATGGATTATCTTATGGATGACGCCCTCTATCTGGACGGATCACGCCTTATATTGGCCAGTGGAAGTACAGCAGGCGTAGATGGTGCGGAATACTACCTTGAATCAGACCCCTTTACAAGAGTCATATCCCACGGAACATGCACTTCTAGTACAAATACTATATATTTTGAAGTGCAACACAGTAACGGTATGGTATATTGGTATGGCAGTGCCTATTCTTCTCGTCATACCTACAACGAGAATGGTAATCAGAAAGTGTTGTCCTGGTATTTGGATAGGGTAATACAACCGTCAGGATTCTTTATAGAGTACTATTATGACACAGAAATAAGAAATGAGAAGAATTTTGTATATATAGTACTGATAGCCTATGGCGATGTAGTATATAGGTCAAATTCAATAATGAATACCATACAATTCGCCTATGAAACCAGCAATGGAATACCATTCAGTTTTGACGGCCAACAGGGAACTCTGGATATGCGTTTAAAAACAATCACATGTTGGAGCAATACTGAATTGTATCGCAGGTATACGTTAGATTATAATACCACAGGCGACGGTACAAACTATAAGTACTCCCGTCTGACAAGTGTAACTAAAACCAACGGAAACAATGAATCCCTGCCATCCACCCGTTTTGGTTGGTCTTATTTACCGGCAATATCTTATCAAAGTAACAACTTGACAGTCAGCACCCCTTCCGTGCCTGGTAACATTTCTTTGCCCTTTGAAGACCAGATACTGGTATCCGGAGACTTGAACAACGACGGACTGGATGATCTGGCAGGTTTGACAGCCGAGGTAACAGTAAATGGTAATATCAAATCGTATCTTTACATCTACTGGGCTCATAAAACGAACAACGGCATAGAATATTCCGACGGAACATCATTCCAGATGCCGGATCTTTTCAATAATGCCAGGTTCATGTATAGGGACATGGGAGATTTCCATTCCTACTTCAATGGTAGTGCCATAGCTGACTGGAATGGTGACGGAAATAATGAAATACTGCTTCCTTACTATAAAACGGTATCCGGCACCGCAACGATGCAGTTCTATATCCATGGCTACGACCAGAACACACAGAGTTTCTGGAACGATACGGTAAGTTGTCCGTTAAGTACGAGTGATGGCACATTGTATAGCATAGCGGATTTGAACAATGATGGCCGCAATGACATAGTAGTATTGGAAAAAGCCAAGAACGGAAATAAATATGCCTGTCATCTGCTTTCATACGATGAGTCAATGCCAGACTCTTGTAGAAGGTGCAATATCCAATTGTCATTGTCTTCAGCTCCCAAACAGATCTATCTGAGTGATATGAAGAATAATGGAATCAAAGATTTGCTGGTGATATGTAATAGCGATTATTCCATCTTCTGGAATCAGGGAGGTTCATATTTGACATCATCCGCTTTTTCCGATTCAAATAAGGAAAGCGCATCAAATCTGGAATATTACAGCATGACCACATCCGGAGATTTCAATGGTGACGGCTTGATGGATATCCTGACCAATGAAGCAGGTACAGATGAATGGTATTTCAACCTGAATAATGGAGATGGAACATTTGATCGGTACCTGGCCTGTTATCTTAACTTGACGGAACAATACTTCACTGACAGAGACAAATATAAGTTTCACTGTGATGTCTTTGATTTTGACGGAGACAGTAAAGACGATGTCGTAATAACCAAAGCCGTATATGAAAAACATTCTGACATACAAGGTTCCTGGGGAGAATTTAACAAGACCCATACCTATTGGATGCGTTCAAACGGAGGCTCACTGGTACAGATATATCATGCGACATCCAATCGGGACAGCGATGCCTATACCAACAGGTTCGTGACAGGAGACTTCAACGGAGACGGCCTGAAAGAGTTGGCATGTTATGGATATGATTGTGTAAATGGAACAAATGCCAATTCCAGTGCCATATGGAGGTTGTTTAAACATAACGGATATACTGAACAAACTGGCAAAGTAACCTCCATAACCGGAGATTACGGCGCCATGACCACCATAACCTACACCACACTCGCGGACAACACCGTCTATACCCGTGGTTCAGCTGAACCTTATCCAGCCCCCCGTTACACCAAACCCCTTAACGTCGTAAAGGAGACCGTCCAGAGTAACGGAGCAGCCGGAAACCTCACCACACAATACACCTATGAAGGCCTCAAGATACATCTTCGCGGCCGTGGTATGCTTGGATTTACCAAGACCGTAGCCAACTGTACCACCAACGGCATCGTAACAGAAAGCGGAATCACCCAGTGGGACACCGCACACTACATACCCAAGGTCACATACACCAAGACCACAATAGGCAGCATAGAGAGCCAAACCACCAACACCCTGACCATAATATCTAAAGGAGGCAAGAAATACTTTGCCTACCCGTCCCAGATTGTAGAAACGGACTTTGACGGCAACACCATCACCACTATCCGTAGCTATGACCATGATTATGGCTATCCCACGGGAGATACCATTACGTACGGGACAAACATGTATCGATCCGCCACCTATACAGATTACGTAAAGGCCGGCGGAACATACCATCCCCGTACAGTCGTACAGCGTCAACGTCATCCGGATGACACAACACCCTTCATCCTCACTACAACCTATGCTTATAACAGCATAGGGCAGGTAACCCGTAAGACTGAAAACCAGCAATCTGCAGACTCACTCACCACCATATATACCTATGATCAGTTCGGCAACCTAGCCAGTCAGGTAAGTACCGGTAGCGGCATCAGCACTCCCATTACTACATACTTCACCTACGATGCCACCCACCGTTACCCCACCAGAATATACACCATCCCGTCGTCCATAGTAAGGAAATGCACCTATGACCTGTGGGGCAACATACTGACAGAACAGGACAGTATCAATACAAGCATCACCAACACCATCACCCATACCTATGACGCTTGGGGAAACAGGATACGCACTCAGATACCCGGAAACGGAGAGACAACCTATCGTAGCGGATGGGGTAGCGATGCCGGCAAGCGCTTCTATACATTAAGTCAAGGCACAGCCAGTCCTTGGGTCAGAACCTGGTATGACAGCCGAGGCCGTGAAGTCATGTCTGAGAGTATAGGCCCCAAGGATATAACAGATAATACCGTCATCACATATAACATCAATGGACAGGTCTCAACCCGCACTCAAACTACCGGTGAACTAACAAAGACCTACTACTATACATATGACACACGAGGACGCCTCTTGAGTGAGACAGCCCCAGGTAACCGAACAGTAAGTTACCAATACGGCAACCGCACTGTTACCATCACAGAGAACGGTAATCGCACCACCACCAAGACCTTTGATGCGTGGGGAAACCTCAAGACACTGACCGCTCCCATATCAAGCTTAACCAACACCTATTCCTCTAACGGTGGAATCAAAACCACAGTATCCGGCGGCTCCACCTGGACCTTCCAGTATGATGATCGTGGCAACCGTACAAGCATGACTGACCCAGATGCCGGCACCACCACCTATAGTTATGACGCCATGAGTCGTGAGACACAACGCATAGACGGCCGTGGAGTTGTATTTGTCACCAATTATGACTACCTTGGCCGTGTGATAACAGAGAGCGCAACACAATCCGGCTGGACCGAGACCATCACCCACACCTACGGAACAAGCGGAACAGGACAGATGCGCCTGATAAGCGAAAGCCTGGGCAGTTGGAGCAAGAGCTATGAGTATGACGCTTACGGCAGAGTCACCAGTGAGACAATGACCAATGGCACAGACATAACACGAAGCAAGGCTTACCAGTATGACAGTAACGGACAACTGTCCCAGAAAACTTTGCCGGGAAGTGTAACAACCAGTTACACCTATGACAGCTATGGCAATCTCACAGGAGTAAACGGAGCCTCTGGTGCCATTGTGTGGAGCCTAAGTCAGTATACCGGCCGCCGCGCCGTCACCCATACCATCCTTGACAATTATACCATCTATCCAATCATACGTACCACAACACTTGACCAGTACGGTTATCCTGACTCTATCAAGACATCACAATACGGCTACTATTACCAGATTGACAACTATGGATTCTCCGCCCAGACCGGAAACCTCATGGCCATGAAACAGAAAGGAATGGATAATCCGATGTATTACAATTATGACAACGTAGACAGGCTCACATCCGTACAAATAGG
>Ga0265298_10000250_pt1 | contig 82611 bp, 75 predicted proteins | sample AusTroGonzalo_MG_3_FD_193486 | JGI IMG/M metagenome (GOLD analysis project Ga0265298, IMG submission 193486) | Bovine rumen microbial communities from tropical cattle in Woodstock, Queensland, Australia - Gonzalo_01 | ecosystem: Host-associated > Mammals > Digestive system > Stomach > Rumen ...
AGCGTCAGACATGCGCCGTTCTTAACGGGAGCTTACCGGGCTTTACGCTTAACGCCGTTCGCTAATGCTCTCCAAACTGAAACTCGCATAAAGCATAAATGGAGGCAAAAAAAGAGGTGCGGCCGGAGGGTCGCACCTTCTTTAATGTGTGTGCACGCGCGCGGGCGCGAGATTACTCGGCTTCAGGAACGATGAGTTTGTAGCCCTTGCCGTGGATGTTGATGATCTCTACGGAATCATCATCCTTGAGGTGCTTGCGCAGCTTAGTGATGTAAACATCCATACTGCGAGCGTTGAAGTAGTTGTCATCAATCCAGATGGACTTGAGGGCGAAGTCACGCTGCAGGATCTCATTCTGATGAGCGCAAAGCAGGTTGAGAAGCTCTGACTCCTTTGTGGTGAGCTTGGTTGATTTCTCACCGATGGAAAGGATCTGCTTCTTGGCATCAAATGTGAACTTGCCGATCTGATATACGGTTACCTCACGGTTCTTCTTGCCGTTTACGCGGCGAAGGATAGCCTCCATACGGAGAGTGAGTTCCTCCATGCTGAAGGGTTTGGTGATGTAATCATCGGCACCGATCTTAAAGCCTTCAAAGATATCATCCTTAAGGTTCTTGGCGGTCAAGAACATGATAGGAACATCAGAATTGATAGCACGGACCTCCTTGGCAAGAGTAAATCCATCCTTCTTGGGCATCATGACATCAAATACGCAGATGTCATACTTGGTCTTAATGAAGGCTTTGTAACCAGCCTCACCGTCAGGACACAGCTCTGCATTGTAGCCTTTAGCCTGGAGATACTCGCGGAGGAGCATTCCCAGATTCTCATCGTCCTCACACAACAGGATGTTAAGTTTGTCTTCCATAATTGTAATTATTATAGGTTATTCATTGTTTTGCGGTAGTGTTATGATAAACTTGGTTCCGTTGCCAAGCTCACTCTCGGCCTTGATTGTGCCTTTATGATTGAGGATGACCTTCTTGACGTAGGCGAGTCCTAGACCGAAGCCCTTAACGTCATGACGGTTACCGGTATGTACACGATAGAACTTGTCAAAGATCTTCTTGAGATCATCTTTCTTGATTCCGATTCCGTTATCTGAAATGGATATCATGAGCTTACCGGACTCATTCCAGGTTCGGACTTCAAGATGCAAGGGGACATCGGCACGCTTGTACTTGACGGCATTATCCATGAGGTTGAAGATGACATTTGTAAAATGCATCTCATCAGCCATAGCGAACGGATCCTCTGTCTCAAAGTTGGCATCAATGGTACCGCCTATGTTCTCTACCTTGAGCTTGAAGGTATTGACTACACCGTTTATGAGTTCATCAATATCCATCTCCTTGAGTTTCATGGTGTTGCTCTGACGCTCAAACATGGACATCTGGAGCACCTTCTCTACCTGGAAGCGCAGGCGCTTGGTCTCATCAGTGATTACTCCTGATATGTGCTTGAACATCTGCGGTGACTTGGCCACAGACTGGTCATTAAGCATCTGAGCTGCCAATGAAATGGTGGATATGGGGGTCTTGAACTCATGTGTCATGTTGTTGACAAAGTCATTCTTCATCTCTGTGATCTTACGCTGACGAGTTATAAGGAACAGGGTGAATGCGAATGTGATCATCAGGATGGCGATGAAGATAAGTGACGGAAGCATGAACCCGACTGACTTGTCAATGTAATCATCAAGAGTGGGGAAATAGACTCTGATGACGCCCATGCGGTTGGGGCTGTCATTCCTGAAGACGGCCTGCGAATAGCTGTTTACAACGACATTGGGATTGAAGTCTTTGCAGCAGGTATAGATAGGACGGCCGGTGTTGGTTGTGAATACATAATGGAACGGAATCTCAATTCCGTTATTGGCCAACTGGTCTGTAAGTTCATTGGCAAGAACCGTGTTGTCAACACGCTCAGGCAGCGATCTGGTGCTGGAGCTGCTGAGCATATTAAGGATGACCTCATCAACAAGCTGTTTGTTGGCAAGATAATGCTCAAGCTGTCTCTGCTGCAAGGATCTGGTGCGTTCTGTCACCCCGCTGCCCACATCGGACTGTGAACGGGGCACCTGCAATGAAGGCATGGTAGGTGTCTGCACAGAAGGTGACTGCGTGGACGGTTGGATTGTCTGGCTGAACGAGAAGACTCCATCTTGGAATGAAAACGTCTGGGTCTGGCTATAGATTCCGTCAAACTGAAGATTGCCGAAGTTTGATTTTTCCTCCATATCACGGATATCCTCTTCAAGATACCTTCTTGCCTCAGCCTGCTCAAGCCCATTGGCCACCTCATACAGACTGCGCTTGACTGACTCATCAAACTGCTGATGACGCATAGTGCTGATCTCTCTTATATACCTTAACTGCAATGAGAGAAGGATTATAAAAGACACGCACATTACAGCGCTCAAAATCCAAACGATTGACTTTTTCATATGGGCAAATATACAGACGATTTGATAAACGCAAACAATTAACTTAAAAAAATGTGCAATTTTTAGATAAAAAAGGCGGAATTGTGGTAATTCCGCCTTTTGAAGTTAACAAAATAACAACTATCGTTATTCTTCTTCTTTCTGTTTTGCCTCGAACTCCTTGATAAGTTTGTCCTGTACATCGGTAGGAACAAGCTCATAGCTGCTGAAGCTCATTACGAATGAACCGCTACCACCGGTGATGGAGCTGAGTGAGGTTGAGTATGTGGACATTTCCTTGAGAGGCACCTTGGCGCGGAGCACCTGATAGTTACCCTCACTCTCCATACCCATGATCATACCGCGACGACCCTGGAGATCACTCATGACATCACCCATGTACTCTGCGGGTACAAGTACCTCAACATCATAAACAGGCTCAAGGATCTTAGGACCGGCCTCCTTGAAGGCTGCACTGAATGCGTTACGGCCAGCAAGCAGGAAGGAGATTTCATTTGAATCAACGGGGTGCATCTTACCATCATATACGATTACACGTACATCGCGTGCGTAAGAACCGGTAAGAGGTCCCTGCTCCATGCGCTGCATGATACCCTTGAGAATAGCGGGCATGAAACGGGCATCGATAGAACCACCCACGATACTGTTTACATATACGAGCTTACCACCCCACTCCAGCGGATATTCCTCAACGCCCTTAACGGTCATCTTGAACTCCTGGTTACCGAACTTGAACATTTCAGGCATGGGCTTGCCGTCCTCATAAGGCTCAACGATGAGGTGAACCTCGCCGAACTGACCGGCACCACCTGACTGTTTCTTGTGACGGTAATCAGCACGGGCTGCCTTGGTGATGGTCTCACGATAAGGAATCTTGGGCTCCTCAAAATTGATCATCATCTTATCATTGTTCTCAATGCACCACTTGAAGGTACGCAGGTGGAACTCACCCTGACCTGACAGAATAACCTGACGAAGCTCTTTGGACTGCTCGATAACGAGTGTGGGATCCTCCTCACGCATACGGTTGACGATGGTCATCATCTTCTCCATATCGGCCTCATTAACGGGCTTGAGTGCGCGTGAATACTTGGAGTTAGGATATTTAATGAAGTTGAATGAACGGTCAGCGCCCTCATTGAGAGTATTGCCGGTACGTACATCCTTAAGTTTTACTGTGCAACCTATATCACCGGGGAGCAACTCAGGAACCTGAACGCGGCTGTTGCCCTGGCTTACGAATATCTGAGCCACACGCTCCTTTGAACCACGGTCCGCATTGATCATATCCTGACCCTCATGTGCCTTGCCGCTCATAACCTTAAAGTATGATACAGCACCGATATGAGGCTCAATGGTGGTCTTGAAGAAGAAGAGTGATGTACCGGAAGCGTCAAGTTTAACGACATCGCCCTTGGCGTCCTTAACCTCCTTACCCTGCAGAGGTGACGGAGCTACATTACCCAGGAACTCTACCAAACGGCTTACACCCACATTGGGAGCAGCGGCAGTGCATACGATGGGGAACAGGCCGCAGGTCTCAATACCCTTGCGGAAACCGGCGCGGATCTCATCAATTGAGAGCTCACCCTGGTCAAAGAACTTCTCCATAAGAGCCTCATCATTCTCAGCAGCTGACTCTGTTACGGTGTCACGCATGGTCTGAGCCTTATCGGCTACTGCACCGGGGATATCCTCAGCCTTCATGGCTGAACCGTCAGCGAATGTGAGCTTCTGGTTGAGAAGTACATCAATTATGCTCTTGAAAGCAGGACCGGCCTGCTCAGGGAACTGGATGGGCACGCATGTGGTTCCGAATGTGGAACGGATCTGCTCTACCACGTTGTCATACTCACACTTGTCGCTGTCAACATGGTTGATTACGAAGAAAGCGGGCTTGCCGAGCTTCTTAACGAGACGATAGCTATTGATAAGGCCTACGTCAACGCCGCGTGAGCCGTTTACTATCAGAATAGCGGAATCACAGATATTGAGGGCAGTTACAGCCTGACCTGAGAAATCATCAGAACCCGGGCAGTCAAAGAAGTTGAACTTCTTGCCGAACATCTCAACTGCGAATACTGTTGAATAGACTGAATAGCCGTATTCAAGCTCTACTGCTGCGGTGTCACTGACTGTGTTCTTGGAATTGACTGAGCCACGGCGCTTGATTACGCCTGCCTCAAAAAGGATACTCTCGGTCAGGGTGGTTTTTCCTGATCCGGCTCCGCCAAGTATGGCGATGTTCCGGATGTCTTCTGTTTTATAATTCTTCATATTAGTAATATTGATTTATCAATTAGGTCATGCCTTATTTTTCAAAGGCTCGCAAATTTATTTAATTATAAGAAGAATACCAAACTTTTTACTTAGAACTTCAGGAGGGTTATTATGTTGCTAGGGGAAACTTGAAGTATATACTCTCTAGAACTACGGACCTTTCAGGTCCTATCCCTCCCACGCCTTTGGCGCGGGCCCCTCCCTCTGACGCGCCGAGGGTGGCGACGGTTCTTTAGAGTATATACTTCAAGTTTTCATGCGCCGTTCTTAACGGGATCTTCCAAGCCTCTACGCTTAACGCCCTCCGCTAATGGTCCCAAATATATTGGTCCTAGTCCTACAAATGGAGGCCTTTTCAATCCTTAAAAAGAGTGGAGATGATTGAGTCGCTGATGAACATGTGGGATTCGGGGATGCGGAGGGTGTTGTTTTCAAGCACTAGGGAGCCATTGGATATAAGGCTTTGAGCTGAATGCAAAACAGAGAGGCGATCCAAGGTGGAGAGGGTTGAGAGGTTCAGACCTTGGACGGTGCGGAGAGATAGCATCAGTTTCTCATTATAGAGATCTGTGGCGGAGAGATGCTCTATTTCAAATTGCGGAGTACCCTGCTCTATGGAGGTCATGTAGGCATCAAGATCAGAGGGGTTCCACTGGCGGGAGGTGCCGTTATAGGAATGGGCTCCGGCACCGACGCCCAGATAGGGAGTGCCGTCCCAGTAGCTGCTGTTGTGACGGGAGTGGTAGCCGGGGCGGCAGAAGTTGGAGATCTCATAGTGTTCAAAGCCACCGGAGCGGAGCGTGTCACACATGAGGGTGAACATTTGGGAGCAAAGTTCATCTGTGGCCGGGGTGAGTTTGCCTTGGTCACAGAGAGCCTGCAACGGGGTATTCTCCTCATACGAAAGACAGTAGGAGGAAATGTGCTGAACATGAGCAGAGAGGGCGGTTTCCAGGTCTGAGCGGAACAACTCCAGAGTTTGGCCAGGAAGGCCGTACATTAGGTCTATGCTGATGTTCGTTATGCCCGATTCACGGCATATGCGGACGGCATCCAGAGCTTGCGATGCGGTATGGCGACGGTGCAGGAAACGGAGCTTTTCATCATTAAAGGTCTGAACCCCCATGCTGATTCGGTTGACACCCAAACAACGCAGAGCGGATACGAACTGCGGCGTTATATCATCAGGATTACACTCTACAGTGAGTTCCCGGACACCATCAAGTCCGAATGTGGAAGATATGGCGTTTAAGATATCACCTATCTGTCCTGGCGTGAGACGAGAAGGTGTACCGCCCCCAAAATAGATGGTGCCGACCGGAGCACCGTCAAGATAGGTTTTGCGCTCCTTAAGTTCACGGCAGACTGCTCTGACATAACGTGCGGCTTCCTCCTGACGCACGGTCGAGAAGAAGCCGCAGTATATACAGCGTTTGGCACAAAATGGTATATGTATGTATATACCGGCCAAGGGAATCAGATCATTGAATTGATGACATTCATCACGTCCTGGCCTATTGCATTGGCAGCATCCATTGTGGAAGCCTCTGAATAGACGCGGATGATGGGCTCAGTATTGCTCTTGCGCAGGTGTACCCACTTATCGGGGAAGTCAATCTTTACGCCGTCAATGTCATTGATCTCCTCTTTTGCATAAATGCCTTTTACTTTCTGAAGGATGGCATCTACATCTGTACCGGGTTTGAGGTCGATACGGTTCTTGGCAATGAAATATGGAGGATATATCTTGCGCAATTCACTGACCTTCATGTTCATGTGTGCCAGATGACTCAGGAACAGGGCGATGCCTACGAGTGCATCACGGCCGTAATGCAATGCAGGATAGATAACTCCGCCATTGCCCTCACCACCGATGACAGCGCCGGTCTCTTTCATCTTAGTGGTGACATTGACCTCACCCACAGCAGCAGCGTTGTACTGGCCGCCGTACTGACGGGTCACGTCACGCAGGGCGCGGGTTGAGCTGAGATTGGAGACGGTATTGCCGGGAGTATGACGCAGCACGTAATCGGCAACGGTTACAAGGGTGTATTCCTCACCGTACATGGCACCGTTCTCATCAATGAATGCAAGACGGTCAACATCAGGATCCACCACAAATGCGACATCACGGCCACCCTTCTTCATGAGATTCATGATATCACCCAGGTTCTTTTCAAGGGGTTCAGGGTTATGCTGGAAATCACCGGTAGGCTCACAATAGAGTTTGTCAACGCTCTTGACACCCAGAGCATCAAGAAGTTCAGGAAGGATAACGCCACCTACTGAATTGACGCAGTCAATGGCTACCTTGAAGCCTGCTTTTTTGATAGCCTCTACATCGACCAGATCAAGTGCGAGAACAGACTCTATATGACGACGGTTCATGGTGTCATCAGTTGAATAATGACCCAGATTGTCAACATCGGCATAAAGGAACTCCTCCTTATCGGCCAACTCAAGAACGCGGTTACCATCGGCGGCACTAAGGAACTCACCCTCACGGTTTAGCAGCTTGAGAGCATTCCAGTGACGGGGATTGTGGCTGGCAGTAAGGATTATACCACCATCAGCATGGAGCCATGTAACGGCAAGTTCAGTGGTGGGAGTGGTGGCGAGACCTATGTCTGTCACATCAAAACCCATGCCCAGGAGCGTACCGCAAACGACCTCACGTACCATCTCACCAGACAGACGTGCGTCACGGCCTACTACAATCTTCCCAGCCGAAGGATTACCCTCACGTACCCATGTAGCATATGCTGACACAAACTTTACTATATCAAGAGGGGTCAGGCCATTGCCGGCAGGACCGCCTATCTCTCCGCGAATACCGGAGATGGATTTTACCATTGCCATTTTTGTGTACTAATTAAATTTTTTCTTACTGATTATGATCTCATAAAACGTAGGATATACGTTGGATGAAGCCTTCTGCGTGCCCTGATTGTGGGGTACGATAAGGCGGACCTTGGCAGCTGACTCTCCATTAAGATAACCTGGTTTGATATACGGGAAAGTCATAAGCCAGGCATTGGGAACAGAGTTACCATACTGAAGTGACATGATTCCATTCATGAACGAAGATGTATAACTACCGCCAGAGAATTTGACATAAAAGTCATCAGGAATCTGCTGGAAGAGATTCATGGAAAGGGTATCGCCATCATCGACATACCGCTCCACATATCTGGCATTCATATACCAGGTCTCATCTTTTTCCATGATACGGCCGTCACCGCGACGAATAATCTGCATGTAAACGCCATTGTCTTCAAAAAGGACGTACTCATTACGGGTCTTGTCCGGACCGGTTTCAGGATTATCAGTAATGGTATCCTTGAGGAACTCTGACATTGAAATGACATCGATGTCATTCTTGCTGATCCAGTTGTTGATCTGCTTGGCTTCACGCTTCTTCTGATCAGCATAGGTCTCCTCCTTATCACGGCATGAACATAATGACGATGAGATGACCAATACTCCCAACAGTATGTATATAAGTCTCTTCATATTATTTCTTGAACATCTGTTTAATACAAAATTCATCAGAATGTGACCACTCTTCAAGACCTTTCATAAAACGCTCCACAGCCTCATCTAGTGTTCCGCTGAATTCACCTCCGGCTGCATTCTGATGGCCGCCTCCGTTAAAGAACGTAGAGGAAAAAAGGTTGCAGGGAACATCGCCGGCAGAACGGAAAGAGAGTTTTATCTGTCCGGATTCACTGTCCTCACGAAAGAAAGCGCTCATAAGAATACCACTGATCTGAAGCGGCATATTGACAAAGCCCTCAGTATCACCTTTCTTGTAGTTGAAACGCTTGAGTTCCTCATCGGTGAGTGTGATGAGAGCCGTTGATTTATCCATGAACACCTTCATCTTGTCACAAAGCACGAATCCCTGCAGACGCAGACGTGACTCAGAGTAGGTGTTATAGACACGGCGGTAAATATCATCTTTGTCAATACCTATCTCGAGCAGGTGTGAAACCACATTGAAGAGCGTGCTGTTGCTGCTGTTATATGACAAGGCACCGGTATCTGTCATTATTCCGGTGTAGATGCAACGGGCTAAATCAAGGTCAATACAATTGAAATCACCGAGAGCGCAGATAAGATGGAACACCATCTCAGAGGTTGAAGAAGCCTCAGGATGTGACAGTACTACATCAAAATTGGCACCGGGATAGGGATGATGGTCAAGCAGGAACTTTTTAGCTTTTGAATAGAGGAAGCTGACTGCAACCTTGTCAATACGACCTACCACATTGAAATCAAGGCAACAGATGACATCGGCCTTGTAAACCAGTTCATCAGCCCCGTCCGGATCATCTGTATGCACTTTGATACTGCTTGCTCCGGGCAGCCACTTGAGGAAATCAGGTAACGAATCCGGAACCACGACAACAGCCTGCTTACCCTTACTCCTGAGATAGTGACACAATGCCAAAGATGAGCCGATGGCATCACCGTCAGGGCCCATATGAGTTAATATGACATAACGGTCAGCCCATTCCATCCAGGCACGGAACTCAGCCACATCGCTGCCGGATAACATATTTTTTATCATAACGCCGCAAAGGTACTCAATATGATTCAAACAACAAAGTTTTGGAACAGGTCCAAGATGCTTGCAACGGCAATGCAGGCCAAGGCCTGAACAAGACGATGCGAACGTTTTTCCTTAACCCACAACAGTATGAGTATGACAACCGCATAAAAGGCCAGGATATTCCACGCGTTGCTTATGGAGAGTTCCAGGTGTGAATAGGGCAATGAAGTAATGCGGGTGAGCAGAGAGGTCATAGTATCAATTATCCATGTGAGCACACGGACGGTTATATCCCTGAGCACCGGTACCCAGCCTGTCATCCAAAGCGACATGGAAAGCGCCACCACCACAAACATGGCCGGCACCACAAAAAGGTTGGCAAGCAGCACATAGGTTGAGAAACTGGAGAAGTGATACATGATTATAGGCGTGGTGCCCATCTGGGCAGATACAGACAGGACAGTAACGCGCCAGACGTAACGACCCGGCAATGTACGGGGTTTATAGAGTTCCAGCAATGGCGGGGTGAGAATGACTATGAAAAGCACAGCACTGAAGGAGAGCTGGAAACTCATATCAAATATGGCAGACGGATTGGCCACTATCATAACAAGTGCCGCCATGCCCAATGAGTTGAGAACGGAACTTTCATGCTCAACGGCACGGCACACCGCAACCATGGAAAACATTATCAGAGAACGGGTTATGGATACAGGTAGTCCAATTGCGAAAGCATAGGCCCACATTATGGCCATCACTATAACCTCTCTCAGCCACATTGCCCCGGACTCTGACTCACGGTCATAAGAATTATCACTGCGGGACCTGCGTTTTCTGAAAAGGAAGGAGGGAAAGAGCAGATAAAGGAACCAGCACATGATACCTACATGCAAGCCTGACACAGCAAGCACATGGCTTACGCCCGATGTTGAATAGACCTCCTTAAGACTGTCACTTAATTGTCTTTTCTCACCAAGAGTTACTGCCGATACTACCGCCAGGGCGTTGTCTCTAAGCCCCCCACTCCCTGTATTTGCCCATAACGCTACGCCTGAACCTGACGCAACGCGATTTAAGATTCAGCCTGCCCTCCGGAGAGCCTGTCTGCCAATCCTTAGCCTGTACCCGGAGTGTGCCCGATATGCCATGACTCAAGAGATAAGAAGCATAGTCAAAACCTGCGCCCTCACTGGAGGGTTTGTTTATCTTGCCGTCAAAAACGATAGTATAGCCCGGCTCCAATGATTGCGCAGCACTGTCCTTGGGCAGGTAGAGATAGATATTACGGCCTTTGTAAAGGCTGTCAGTAAGCGTCACCTCATAACGATAGGTGCGCTCACGTTCCAGTGGATAGGAGTTGATTACGCCGTGGTAAATAACCCATCGGCCCGGCCACTCCACCCTGACCCGCTCCATCTGCAGTGTATATGACAATGCACCCGCAAAAACAAAAGAAAGCGACAGGCACAACCCCGAAAGACGCGGTTTCCTGTCGCTAAAGTACAGTATAAATAATACCAGTGCTGCAATAATGGCAATGATACACCAAACCGGCACCTCTGCCCGGGTGTTTAAAATGGTATCCGATATGATTATCCCTGCTATAAGGGGAATGACCAGCCTTAGAGAGGGCCAGTCCGAGAGTCTCACACGCTACATCAAAGCTTTTTGAGTTCAATAATAGCCTGCTCCGGATCTGGTGCAGAGAAGACGGTGTTGCCCGATACCAGGACATCGACACCAGCCTTGACAAGGCGGGGAGCAGTCTCAAAGGTTACGCCGCCATCCACCTCAATAAGTGCCTTGGAGCCTGTATCAGCTATAAGCTTACGCAGTTCCTTGACTTTCTCAATGGAATGCTCTATGAACTTCTGACCGCCGAAACCGGGATTGACGGTCATGAGCAATACCATGTCAACGTCACGAATGACATCGGCCAGCATAGAGACCGGCGTGGAAGGATTAAGGGTTACTGCAGCCTTCATTCCGCGGTTCTTGATCTCAAAGATGGTGCGGTTAAGATGGCGGCAGGCCTCAAAATGGACGTTATATGTAGCCACTCCAAGCTCCTGGAAACGGTCCATGAACTTTTCAGGCTCTACTATCATAAGATGCAGGTCAAGCGGTTTGGTACAGTACTTGGCCACATATTTGAGTACGGGAAAACCGAACGATATGTTTGGTACGAACACACCGTCCATAATATCAAGATGGAGCCAATCAGCCTGACTGCGGTTGATCATCTCCAGGTCCTTGCGCAAATCGCCGAAATCGGCAGAAAGCAACGAGGGTGCTACAATGGTGCTCATTTTATTCAGTATAATGTGTTATTCAACGGATCCGTACTGAATCCGGCCACAAAAATAGTGAAAAAAGAAAGCAAATGCGCTGATATCAGCTTACAAAACGCAACTCAGCTGCAAAACTGCGGATAAAATCAAGCGTTCTTTCTGCGGGTTTACCATACGAACCGCTTTTGAGGGCAGCACGTATAAGGTTATCAGAAATAAAAGAAGAAGGAGTAGAGGTCTGATCCATAGGCACACTTTGTTTTGTTTACCTATTAAACGCAGACCTCTGCAAAATAGTATATGAAACGCAGAAAGTTTTTTTACAATAACTTAGCTGGCGAGCATGAGTGATATGCCTTTCTCTGCCGACATGCGGCGGATATTGATAAGTGCATAGCGCATGCGGCCCAAAGCGGTGTTGATGGATACGCCTGTAATATCGGCGATCTCCTTGAAGCTGAGGTCCTGATAGTAGCGCATAAACACTACCTCACGCTGATTGTCAGGCAGTGCATCTACCAGACGGCGGACATCACGAAGTGTCTGCTCATTGATGAGGGAATCCTCAACGTTGGCCTCAGCCAGGCTGGCGTCATTGAGAAGGTCATACTCCTGAGCGTCATTGCTCACGGTGTTCTCATTCTTGTCCTGACGGAAATAGTCTATTATAAGATTATGTGCTATACGTGTAAGCCAGGCACCAAACTTGCCGGTGCTGGTGTAGTTACCTTTCTGAAGGGTTACTATAGCTTTTACAAATGTGTCCTGGAATATGTCATCGGCCAAATCACGATTGCGTACAACAAAATTGATGTACGAGTACAACTTGTCCTGATAACGTGATAAAAGGGTATCGAACGCCTTGGTGTTTCCGTTTGAATAAAGAGCTACCAACTGGTCGTCAGTAAGCTGATTCAAATGTTCCATTTACTTCTTCTTTACTTGGTTTAAGGAGTAAAGTTCAGTCTATAGGCAGTTCGGTTTTAGTGAATAATTCGATTAATGATGTGACAAAGATAGTGCAAGCGAGAGTAGAAACAAGCTTGTTTGTTTATACCGAGCGCAGCCTATCTTGGCCGGTTTTCCGGCAAAGATAATGTGAATATTTCTTAAAACCAAAACAAAATGTCGTTTTTAACACTTTGGAGCGCTTTTTTCTCCTTGGAACGCAGGACTGATATTATGTAGAGACAACGTTACGAGGCTACTCCATACCCCTCCGGACCCTAAACGTCGAACTCGGACTTTTACCCACCTTCGGTGTGTAACGTTCCTCAAACATGCGCCGTTTTTAACGGGATCCTCCAGGGCACTCCGCTTGACGCCTCTGCACTGATGCTCCCCATAATATCAGTCCTGCTACTGCAAAGGGGAACAAAAGCGACTACACAATAGATCACATTAGAGGAAGGTGCAAGAGGAGAGGTCAGTGCCGCAGAGGAAGGCGCAGACATCCATACGTTTCTTGCCGGCGGCCTGAACTTCAAGGAGGCGGAGGGCGCCGTCAGCCGTAGCAACGGTGAGATTCTTCTTGCCGTCACAGATTATGGTGCCGGGCTTTTGAGCAGGGGCGCAGGAAACGGGTTCAGCTGAGAATATCTTGAAATCCTGATCTGCACCGGAGGCGGAATGCAGGACGGTCCAGGCGGCAGGATATGGTGAGAGGCCGCGGATGAAGTCATTGACCTTTGAGGTGGTCTGGTTCCAGTCTATGCGGCAGGTCTCCTTGAAGATCTTGGGAGCGGGACGGAGTTCATCTGTGCTGACGGACTGCTGGCTGACCTGCTTTACGGTGTCGGCCAGGATATCCTCAAGTGTCCGGACTGTGAGATCAGCACCCAGTTTCATCAGCTTGTCATGCATGGTACCGGCATTGTCATCGGGCAAGATGGGAATACGCTCCTGATGGATAATATCACCGGTATCTATCTCATGCTTGAGGAAGAAGGTGGTTACGCCGGTCTCTTTATCACCATTGATTATAGCCCAGTTGATGGGGGCTGCACCGCGGTACTGCGGCAGGAGCGAAGCATGCAGATTGAAGGTGCCCAGACGCGGCATGTTCCAAACTATCTCAGGGAGCATGCGGAATGCCACTACTATCTGGAGATCGGCCTTAAGGGCTGAGAGCTGCTCTATAAAAAGTGGATCCTTAAGTTTTTCAGGCTGGAGTACGGGTATACCCTGCTCCACTGCATATTTCTTGACAGGACTGCTCTGCAAAATGCTGCCGTGACGGCCCATTGGCTTATCGGGCATGGTTACCACACCTACTATATTATAGTGGCACTCCACGAGTCTGCGCAGGGTAAACTCAGCAAACTCAGGGGTTCCCATGAAAACTATTCTCAACTCTTTCTTTTCCATGTTGGGATATAAATCAAACAGATTGGGAATATCTTCTTTTTTCCTATCACTCCTCAGAAAGTTCAAGTAGGACATTTCGGTACGAATTGAAGATTTTGGACTTGGAGACGAAACCCAGATAATGGCCGTTTTCATCCTCTACGGGCAGATTCCAGGCACCGGTTTCATCAAACTTTTTCATAACCGCATCCATGGAATCCTTGATGGAGAGACGAGCTGGAGGCAGCTCCATGAGTTTCTGGACGGTAAAGCGGTGGTAAAGTTCCTGACGGAACATGATGTTACGGATACTCTCCATATTTACTACGCCTACCAGGCAGTTGTTATCATCTATAACAGGGAAGAGATTACGGCTGGAACGGGCTATTATGTTGACCAGCTGACCCAGGTCCATATCAGGACGGACCTTAAGGAACTCCTTCTCAATAAGATTGTCCATGCTCATGAGCAGAAGAACTGACTGATCCTTATGGTGGGTCATAAGTTCACCTTTCTGGGCCAGACGCATGGAGTAGATTGAGTGCGGCTGGAACAGCTTGATGGTAAGATATGACATAATGGAAACCATCATGAGCGGCAGGAACATGGTGTATCCGCCTGTGAGCTCAGCAATGAGGAATACACCCGTAAGCGGTGCGAACATTACCCCTGACATAAGGCCAGCCATACCCAGCAGGGCGAAATTCTGCACTGAAATATCAGCCTCCGGAGAAAGGCGGTTCATGAGAGTGCCGAATATGAATCCGGTAAGACAGCCCAGGAACAGGCTGGGTGCAAATATACCGCCACAGCCTCCGCCTGCATTGGTGGCTGTCGATGCGAACACCTTGGTGAGGACAATCAATCCCAGATAAAGCAGCAGGTTACCTCCGTAGAAGAAAGATCCGTCCATAACCTTGCCGGAATCCTCATTCACATCAAGCAACAGTGCGATGGTATCATAACCTTCACCGTACAGTGACGGGAAGAGGAATATGAGCACGCTCAGCACAACTGCTCCCAGCACGAACTTGAGCCACGGGCTGCGAAAACGCTTAAACCAGGTCTCAAACCAGTGCATGGTCTGAGAGAAATAGAGCGACACAAGACCGCATGCTACGCCTAAAAGCAGAGCGTAAGGTATGCGTGACAGGTCAAAGCCATGTTCTGATACAAAGTGGAACATGGAATCCGTGCCTGTAAAGACGTATGATATGGTGGCAGCCGTGACCGATGATACCAGCAAAGGCAGCAATGAGCCCATACTGAGGTCAAACATGAGCACCTCAAGCACAAATACCAGTCCGGCAATAGGAGCCTTGAAGATACCTGCAATAGCACCGGCAGAACCGCAGCCCACCAGCAGCATCAGGGTACGGTGCTCCATCTTGAACATACGGCCTATATTGGAGCCAATGGCAGAGCCTGTAAGTACTATAGGAGACTCGGCACCCACGGATCCGCCCATACCGATGGTGATGGCACTGGCTATGACCGATGAGTACATGTTATGCGGCTTGATGCGGCCGTTCTTCTTGGAGAGTGCATACAATATCTTGGTTACTCCGTGGCCTATGTCATCACGCACGATGTATCTGATAAAGAGGCCTGATATGAATATACCTATTACAGGATATACAAGCAGGCTGTAGTTCTCCTGACTGATAAAAAGATGGTCTGATATAAAACCGTGAATCAATGAAATCAGATATTTCAGCAACAGTGCGGCAAAAGCCGTAAAGATACCTACAACAAGGCTTAGCAGCAGTATGAACTGACGCTCACTGATATGGTCACGGCGCCACAAGTTGAACTTGTTGAGCAATGACTCTGTCTGTTTCTCTATCTCCTCTGATGAATCTTTCATTCTCTAATTACTTTAACCAGTCCGCCTGAACCAAGTTTGATTATCCCTGATGCAACGGCTCTTGTCTGTTCTGTCTGACGATATTCAACAACATAATCAACGCCCTGTTTGATTACATCGGCTATCTCACTGAAATTGGCAGCCGACGGCTGACCGCTTATGTTGGCCGATGTTGAGACCACTGCCCCACCCATGCGGCGGCACAGTTCCTGCGAGAACTCCTCTTTAGTCACGCGGATGCCCGCGCTACCATCATCGGCAATAAGTTCAGGCGCCATATGACGTACGTTGTCATAGATAATGGTAAGCGGTTTCTCTGCCAGGTCCATCAGGTCATATGCCACATCGGGAATATCAGGAACATAATATCCCAGTTTGGCATCGGAGTCAATGAGTGAAAGCATTGACTTGCTGTCACTACGCTGTTTGAGTTCAAAGATGCGGCGTACGGCAGCGGAGTTGGAAGCATCACACCCTATCCCCCAGATAGTATCTGTAGGATAGAGGATTATACCACCTTCACGCATAACCTGAACGGCACGTTTTACATCTTCAATATATTCTTTCATCTAGAACTCACTTGTAAAGTGGAACTTGATATGCTTGAAATCTATCTGTGCCATCTGAAGCACATAGCCGCTGTCAGCCAGGAACACGTCACGGCCCTCCATATCAGTAGCCATAAACTGGTACTTGCGTTTCTTGAACGCCTCCAGCTCGGCTTCATCATCACTCTCAATCCAGCAAGCTTTGTAGAGGCTGGCAGGCTCCCAACGGCAAAGGGCATTGTACTCATGTTCCAAACGGTACTGGATAACCTCAAACTGAAGCTGACCAACCGTACCTATCAGTTTGCGGCCGTTGAACTGGTTGATGAACATCTGCGCCACACCCTCACCCATAAGCTGGTCAATGCCCTTGGCCAACTGCTTGGCGCGCATGGGATCAGCGTTCTCAATGTATTTGAACATCTCAGGTGAGAAACTGGGCAGGCCCTTGAAATGGAGTTTTTCCCCCTGGGTAAGGGTGTCACCTATCTTGAAATTGCCGGTATCGGGAAGTCCGATGATATCGCCAGGCCAGGCCTCCTCAATGGTGCTCTTGCGCTGCGCCATGAACTGGGTGGGCGATGAGAACCTGAAGGTCTTGTCCAACCTTACATGATAGTAAGGCTCATTGCGCTGGAACTTACCTGAGCAGACCTTGCAGAACGCTACCGATGAACGGTGGTTGGGATCAATATTGGCAGTAATCTTGAAGATGAATCCCGTAAACTTGCTGTCCTCAGGCTCCACCATTCGCTCCAGCGCCTGCGTAGGACGCGGACTGGGTGCTATCTGCACAAAGCAGTTTAGCAGCTCCTGCACGCCAAAGTTGTTCAGGGCCGATCCAAAGAATACGGGAGCCAGTTCACCGCTAAGATACTGGCTGCGGTCAAACGGCTCATAAACGCCGTCTATCAGTTCCAGGTCAGAGCGCAGCTTATGGGCCTCACGCTCACCCACGTGAGCCTCAAGGTCAGTGCTGTTTATATCAACCTCAACCTTCTCGGTCACCTTCTGCTTATCTGGGGTGAAAAGGTCAAGTTTCTCTTCATAGATATTGTACACACCCTTGAAACGGGCACCTTTCTCTATAGGCCAGCTGAGCGGGCGTACGTGAATCTGGAGTTCCTCCTCAAGTTCATCAAGCAGGTCAAACGGGTCATTACCCTCACGGTCCAGTTTGTTCACGAATACTATGACCGGAGTCTTGCGCATGCGGCACACCTCCATGAGGCGGCGGGTCTGCAACTCAACGCCCTTGGCGCTGTCAATGACTATGATAACGCTGTCAACGGCAGTCAGCGTGCGGAACGTATCCTCAGCAAAATCCTGGTGACCCGGGGTGTCCAGAATGTTTATCTTGTAACCTTCATAATCAAACTCCATGACCGATGTGGTAACGGAGATTCCACGCTGTTTCTCAATGTCCATCCAATCGGATGTGGCGGTCTTGCGGATCTTGTTTGACTTGACCGCTCCGGCTACCTGAATCTGGCCGCCGAACAGCAGGAATTTCTCAGTAAGGGTTGTCTTACCGGCATCAGGGTGCGATACAATCGCAAATGTTCTTCGTCTATTTATCTCTTCAATCATACGTCTAAATCCAAAGTGCCGGCCTTATCCTCCTTGTAGAGTTGAGCCAGCTTTGAGATGAATGCCGATACAGCCTGCACTGCCTGAGCGGTACCACCGCTCACCGGCTTGCCCTGCACTTTAAGCATCCACACTCCATACAGCATATTGAAACAGTCACGCAGCTCTTCATTCTGCACCTCATGGTTCTTGGCGCGGAACTCAACAATGAACGGCAGGGCCTTGTAATAGAGGTCCCTGTACTCAGGCTGCTTGTGTGAGTCAAGCAGACGGGAGTGGAGGTCCTCCAGTAGCACCAGTACGTTCTCATTGACCTGCAGATGACCATGCTCTGTCTTGCCCTCAACGCGCATCATCTCAATAAGGTCATCATACCACTGTTTCCACTTAAGACAGTCAGACTCACTGCGCCCGCTGCCCTTTATGACGGTATCATACAGCCGGTCGCTGTCCAATCCGGCTGCACGTATCATATCCTCAACCTGCCACATATAGAGCAGGTACTCGGCAATATTCCTGTTTCTTAAATCCTCCTGTACAAACATTACAGTTTCAATAGTATCAAAGTGCACCAGCCTACTGCAGCAACAATAAGTATGGTACCAAGCACCCTGTTTATGAGCCACAGACCACGCAGGTCAAAACGGTTGCGAAGTTTGTTTATCAGGTACGACAGGGTAAACCACCAGCACACATCGCCCACAAGAACGGAAGCATATGTTTCCATTTTAAGACCTGTACTGAAATCATCGACCGGAAGCGAGAAGAACGCAAACAGGCCCATGTAGAAAAAGACTACCAGCGGGTTCACGATAGCCACCAGGAATCCTGTCAGTGAGAACTGCCATAAGGATTCTTTCCTCATTTCAACCTCCTTGGATTTGGCAAGGGGATTGTTCCTGATTGTGGTTATACCGAACACCAAAAGCAGGACGCAGCCTGCAAGTTTCACTATGAGAGCAATATCAGGATCCTCAAGATAACCGAGCACCAATGACAGGCACATCATAGTGATGAATATGTAAACAGCATCGCTCACAGACACACCAAGACCGGTTAGAAATCCTTTCCACCGGCCTTTGTTAAGTGTTCTCTGAATGACAAGCACCCCCGACGGACCCGCCGGGGCTGCTGCCAGAAATCCTATTACCATACCTTTGAGAATGATCTCAAAGATGGAAACTTCACTCAAAATTCAAATATTTACAATACTTTACTTAACCTCTGATTCCTGCTGAAGAAGAAGGGTGAGAGAAGCATTATAGGTCTTATTCTTATCTTTAATTGTTGCTTTCAGAACAATATTGAGGTAACCCTTTGCCTTGTTGAAATTCATCTGAACTGAAGGATCACTTGAAAGGAACTTGTTACCCATATTCTCATCACGCAGTTCAATAGAGATTTCACTGTAGTCATTGTCTTTCCATGACCAATTAGCAGCATCGCTTGTGCCGTCTGAATAATCAAACTTAATCTCCTCATTGCGGAATGTCACACACTCAATGCTCTTATTCAACGCCTCCTTGTCTTCAGCATTAAAGGTTACGCCTTTTTCTTCAGCATACGCACGGATTTCATTGAGATCACCGCTTGTAAACGACTTGAAATAGCTTTCCTTGGAATCATTGGCATTCTTGAGATCAATAGAGATGCCACGAATGGTCCAGGTTGAGATAACATCAGGATCACCTGTAGGCTCGGCATTATCTTTCATAGCCTCAACCATTTCAGTTGCAGTACTTTCAACCCTCTCACCATTAGGCCTAACAATAGTAAGGTCTACCTGGAATGAAACCTTGGCAAGCGTTTCAATCTCTGTAACGGTACCCTCAATATACTTTCCGGAACATTTATACACCTTATTGCTATAGGTGTATGTATCATTGTAAACTGTTATCCTGCCGTCAGCATCTTCCAACTCAACATAAATCTTTCCGCTCTCAGACATCTCAATAGAGGTCATGTCTCTCTCATCAGTCATCTTGATGGGAGTAATGGGGACAATAGTACAAGCCTGCTCAATATACTTGGGAGTTACAATGGCATTTTCTTCATTATTGTCCTTTTCACCTTTTTCTTCTTTTTCTTTGCTACATGAAGTAACAAACATTGCTGCCATGGCAAACATGGCCAGACAAGAAATACTTAACTTTTTCATATTGCTTAAATGTTATTGTTTTTAAACCGATTAAAAGATCTTTCCACTAATGCGAATGCTCAGCACCGGATAGACTGTGACTTTTGACATGATATCAAAGGCGTCATTGAATTGATCGTCACCAAGGCCCTCTTTGGTAAGTTCCTGATACACGTTGTCACCCCATTCATCTTTTGTCCACATGTAGATACCGGGGGTACCCCATAATTTGACGCCGAAGTCACAAGTAACATTAACACGCTTGTTAGGTACTGCACGACCAAATCCCAATCCGAGATAAGGCTTGAGCTGTTCAAACTCTACATTGGCCTGGATAATACCGTTTTCATCGGTAGTGATGCGATAATCACCTATCGTTACACCTGCCGTACCCCAGTCTTTCTCTGCAAGGAAAGGCTCTGTGTTGTAAGCCGATGCAAAATTCCGGGGACCGTAGAAGGCACCTGCCGTAAGATGGAAAGAACTGTTCTTGAAAGGATACAGGTCAACGAGCACCTTATAATTGATGTCTGTGTTTATCTTACCCTCTAAAGTTATTTCATCGGTAGTCAAAACACCTTCTGCTTCCACATCTTCAAGGCTTACAGTCGTAGAATATTTCATTATTTCCGGGTACTTTGATATACCGGCACGAATGGCAGCCCATTGGGTTACGGGGACAGCCAAATCAACGCCCCAACCTTCAGTACCCACAGATGCACCTACAGCCAAATGATTGAATAGTCCTAACTCTGATGTCTGCGCCTGCGCTACAGGCCAGCAGAACACACATACAATAACTGCTGAAATAAAGCGTTTCATCATAACTGTTTTGATTAAAGTAAATATTCAGTTGGTTATCAATTGCTGACAAATATAAATAAAACTAATGAAAAGAATGCAACAGCTACGCAACTATTTGTTCAACACGGCAACCCTGATGCCTGAGATACGACGTTCTTTCTTTTCCATCACCCTCATTTTGAGGTCTTTACAAACCAGTTCCTCGTCCTTTTTAGGAAAATCGCCCTTGAGTTCAAGAAGGAAGCCTGCCAGAGTATCGGCCTCACCTACATACTGGGAGTAATCCTCCTCATCCAACCCTACTATCCTGAAGAAATCTGACAGAAGTGTCTTTCCTTCAAACACATATGTATCGGGGCCTGTCTTGCGGTAGCTGACAGAATCATCATCAAACTCATCATTGATTTCACCCAGAATCTCTTCAATGACATCCTCAAGGGTTACCAGACCCGATGTCCCGCCAAACTCATCGACCACGATGGCCATGTGGATGCGTCCGGTCTGGAAGTCATGAAGCAGGTCATCGACCTTACGGGTTTCCGGAACAAAAAAGGCGGGACGGATGAGTGACTGCCAACGGAATCCGTCACCTTTCTCCAGGTAAGGAAGAAGATCCTTGATGTAAAGAATTCCCTTAATATTATCAGACGTGCCGGAATAGACCGGAACACGTGAATAGAAGTTCTCGCCTATGCACTTCATGACATCCTTGTAAGTGGCCTTGATATCCAGCATTATCATATCAATACGCGATGTCATGATATCCACTACGGTCTCATCACCAAAACGGATGACGCCCTCCAGCATCTCCTGCTCATCGGCTATGTCATGTGAGTCAGTCAGTTCAAGCGCATGCTCCAGCTGATCCACTGAAATGTTAAAGTTTTTCTTAGGTTGAACATAATCGGACAGGAACCTGGAGCGCATGAGCAATGAGGTGACCGGATGAAGCGCTACAGACAGGCCGGAGAGCAAGGGTGCCGCCCTGAGACTGAATGACAGGGAGTTGTGGGCGGAATAGAGTTTGGGAATTATCTCGCCGAACAAAAGCAGTATGAACGTAAGTATTACCGTTAGGACAACAAACTCAACCCATTCAGCTCCGAAGACAAGCATCTGCGAGAAGGCCAGATCCAGCAGAAGGATAATGGCCACATTTACCAGATTATTGGCTGTAAGAATTGTAGCCAACAGACGCTCTGAATCAGAAAGCAGAGCCGATGCCTTGCGCCCGCGGAAACTGTCATCTTCAGAAAGACGCTTTAGTTCATCGGGCGACAGCGAGAAAAATGAGGTCTCAGATGCCGATACAAAACCTGAAAGAACCAAAAGAAGCAGGGCCGTCACCATTGCGATGACGGACCCCGCTGTTGGAGAATTAAACAATACCGTTTCTATAAAGCTGTATCTTTAAGTCAAAAAGGGATATCGGTGTTTCCGGATCCCGGCTGTGCAGGAGCAGATGCCTGTGCCTGTTGGGGTTGGGCATCCTGCTTACCCTGCTGTCTGGATGACAACATTTCCATGAAATCCACAAAAATCTCAGTCACATAACGCTTGATGCCGTTCTGGTCATCATAACTGCGATTACGGATACTGCCCTCAATGTAGAGTTTATCACCCTTGTGGACGTATTTCTCAACGGTCTCGGCCAATCCTCTCCAAAAAACAAGATTGTGCCATTCTGTACGGTCAGGCACCTGAGTGCCGTTCTGAGCAATGTAACCACGTTCTGTCGTGGCAAGGGTAAGATTAGCTACACAAACATGGTTGTCCAGATATCTAACATCCGGATCCTTACCCACATTTCCAATTAAAATTACTTTGTTAACTGACATAATAATAGGTATTAAAAATTCAACGGCAAATATAATCACTGACCTTAATGAATCCAAACTAATGCAAAGATTTTTTGCTTTCAGATTAACACAGCCCACACTTTGGAATAAATACTGAAAAAAAACGCACAAAAACGGATGAAAAGTTTTCTTTATCACCAAAAAGAGCTACATTTGCAACTCGAAAACTTAAAGCGACATTTTAGACTTAAAATATTGAGAATATGACAAAAGCAGAAGTTGTTAGCGAGATTGCCAAAAAGACCGGTATCGACAAGACCGATGTTCTGGCATGTGTAGAAGGTTTCATGGAAGTAGTTAAGGCTTCACTCGAGAATGATGAGAATGTTTATCTGAGAGGTTTCGGAAGTTTCATCACCAAGAAGAGAGCCGCCAAAGCTGCCCGCGACATCCTCAAGAACACTACAATCACTGTTCCTGAGCACAAGATTCCCGCTTTCAAGCCGGCCAAGACTTTCGCACTGGCTGTCAGAAAGTAATAAGTTAACTTCAAACAATAACGATTATGCCAAGCGGTAAAAAGAAGAAAAGACATAAGATGTCTACGCACAAGCGTAAAAAAAGACTGAGAAAGAACAGACATAAGAGCAAATAAGTCAAGTGTCTGACAACAGCTTTCAAAGAACAAACTTGCCGCGATTCAGTTTTCGTCAGGTTTGTTCTTTGCTTTATCAAATGATCAACAAATAATCCCGATGACAAGCGAACTGACAGTCAACGTCCAGCCCGACAGCATACAGATAGCCATTACTGAGGACCATAACCTGGTAGAATACCAAAAAGATGCTCAGGAGGTGACATTTGCCGTAGGTAATCTTTATCTGGGACGTGTCAAGAAGCTTATGCCCGGACTCAACGCCTGTTTTGTGGACGTCGGCTCCGAGAAAGAGGCTTTCCTGCACTATCAGGATCTGGGACCGCAGTTCGCGTCAATGAAGAAATACATCAAGCAGGTACGTGCCAACCGCAAGAAACTGGCTCCGTTCAGCAAGGCACAAAACGTACAGTTTGATGAAAAGACAGGCAACATAAGCACCGCCCTTGAACAGGGTGATGAGATTGTTGTCCAGGTTACCAAGGAGCCCATTTCCACAAAAGGACCGCGCCTGACAGGCGAGATCTCATTTGCGGGGCGTTTCCTTGTACTGATACCGTTCTGTGACAAGGTATCGGTTTCATCCAAGATAAAGTCAGCCGAGGAGCGCGCCCGCCTCAAGCAGCTTATACACAGCATCAAGCCCAAGAACTGCGGAGTGATAGTACGCACCGTGGCTGAGGGCAAGCGTGTGGCTGAACTGGACAACGAATTGTCCATACTCTACCAGCGCTGGGAGGACAGTCTGGGCAGGGCTCAAAAAGCCGAGAAGGCTCCCGCGCTCATCTTTGAGGAGACCAGCCGCACCATAGCTATTCTGCGTGACATGCTCAACTCATCATATGAGTCAATTCACGTGGATGACGAGAAGACATATCAGGAGATACGTGACTATGTATCACTGATTGATCCTGAAAAGACCAAGATTGTCAAACTATACAAGGGTGAGCTCCCCATATTTGACAATTTTGCCATTACCAAGCAGATAAAGTCATCATTCGGACGCATTGTCTCATACAAGAGTGGCGCGTACCTTATTATAGAACATACCGAGGCACTGCATGTAGTTGATGTAAACAGCGGTCACCGTGTCAAGGCTGGAACACAGGAGGAAAACGCACTTGAGGTAAACCTGGGCGCTGCCGATGAGCTGGCACGTCAGCTCCGTCTGCGCGATATGGGAGGCATAATAGTAGTGGATTTCATAGATATGGCACTGGCCGAAGACCGCCAGAAACTCTATGAGCGTATGTGCCAGAACATGGAGCGCGACCGCGCAAAGCACAACATACTGCCGCTGAGCAAATTCGGACTGATGCAGATTACACGCCAGAGAGTACGCCCGGTAATGGATGTCCCGGTGGATGAGACCTGCCCCACCTGTTTCGGTACCGGCACCATAAGACCCTCCATACTTTTTACCGACCAGCTGGAGAACAAGATAAGTTGTCTTGTCAACCAGATGAAGACAAGCCACTTTACGCTGTTTGTACATCCGTACGTATACGCATACCTTACAAGAGGTTTGTTCTCACTCAAGCTGAAATGGCTGTTCAGATACGGATTCGGCATCAACCTGCTCCCCGACCAGAATCTGCCGTTCCTTTCATACAGGTTCATTGACCTGAAGGGAAACGAGATTGACATGAAAGAGGAGCATGAGATTCTGTAATGCCCCCGGCCGGCGGCATTTTTCTTTCCGCTGAAGCCAAATCTCATTTTTTTTGCATTTTTGCATTAACACTTATACCTGCATTCCGTCTTATTGTCGGAATCGGTCAAAAAGCAAATGACACCAGAAGTCTTGACAGAATCATTCAAGTCCTTGAGCGACGGGCTCTATAGGGTGGCATACTATATGCTTGAATCACAGGCCGATGCTGAAGATGCCGTGCAGGATCTCTTCATAAAGCTATGGGGAAACCGTGACCAGCTGGATACGGTACTCAACTTCAAGGCATACTGCACGACACTTATGAAAAACCTCTGTATCGACAGGCTGCGCAAGGAGCAGAGAGTACAGAGCATGGAACCGGGACCGGATGTAGCCGAGTCAAGACTTGTTGATGAAGACTATGACGCCCGCGAGAAACTGGAGAGGGTGCTTGCCGCCATAGAGAGGCTGCCCGGACGCCAACGTGACGTGATGAAGATGTATGTGCTTGAGGAGATGTCATATGAAGAGATTGCAGAGAAAACAGGAATGTCTAACCTGACTTTAAGGGTGCTTTTAAGCAATGCCCGCAAGTCATTAAGGAGCCAGATATGAAACGATTGGAAGATATTGAAAAACTGAGCATGGCTGATCTGGAGCGGATAGCATCAGATGACAGCATCAAAGTTCCGGATACGCTCAAGCGCGACATAACCATTACGGCACGCGCACTTGAGATGGCATCACAGGAAGAAGCGGCTGAAAAGAAGGCTCAGGTATCACACAGAAGATACAGAAAGATATTGAAGCTTATATCATACCCCGCTGCAGCTGTGGCCATAATCACAATTGGAATGCATATCTCATTACAGGATTCTATTCCAAGCCCCAAGGATACTTTTGATGACCCCAGAATGGCCTATGTCCAGATGGAGCAGGTATTAGGCTTCATATCAGAGAAAATGAACACCGGCATGGATATTGCAAGCGCAGCCGAGCCGGCTATTGACAGAACGATAAACGCATTGAAATGAAAAGGATAGCAACATTAGTAGCAGCATTGTTCCTGCTGACCGCCAGTGCCATGGCACAAGACGGTAAAGGAATATACAACAAGTATTCCGACAATGAAGAGGTGAGTGCAGTTTACATCTCATCGTCCATGTTCAAACTCATGGGCAAGGTACCTAACATGGAGCTTGGCGACGGTTCAATGAACCTGGGCCCGATCATAAAGAACCTGAACTCCATGTATCTGCTGGACTGTGAGGATCCAGACATATCCCGCGAACTTAAAGCCGATGTAAACAAATACATTGACAAGTACAAGTTCGAGATGCTGATGGAGATCAAGGACAGGGGTGAAGTAGTGAGAATCTACACCACAGGAAGTGAAAAGACAGTAACCCAGTTCATCATGACAGCAGCTGAGTATGATGCATACACATTCATCTGCCTAGACGGCACGATGAGCCGCGCCGAACTGGAGAAAGCCATATCAAAAGCTACACAGAAGATGGAATGACGGCGGTCTCAACGCAGTACCAGTGTCATACCGGTAACCAAAGGATTGCTATCGCCTATCTTGTTTCGCTTGGCCAACGATGAGACACTGATGCCGAACTGCTGGGAAATTGACCAGAGGCTGTCACCCTTTTTTACCACATAAGTCCTGTGCTCCTTGTCAGCACGGGACTTTTTTCTTTCAAGGAATATCTGCGTCCCGGCAGGAGGAGTGAACTTGCGGTCCACCTCATTGAAACGGCGCAGCATGCTAAGCTGCATTCCATACTCCCGTGCTATATCCTTAAGGGTCTCACCTTCACGCAGACGCACGCAACGCTGACCGTTTATCAAAAGCGGCTGATGCGGAAGCTGACCTGACTTGAGACGCACACCACCCTTCTTGTCATACCGGTCAAGCCCGTATCTCTCAATTATCTCTATAAGTTTGGTGGCATATGTGGGACTGGTGGCATAACCGGCAGCCTTAAGCCCCTTGGCCCACCCTTTGTAATCAGTAACGCTGAGCTTGAACAGAGACTGATACCTGGCTCCGTTGACCAGAAATACGGAATGATCGCGGAAAGAGTCCTCATCATCGCGATAGCAACGGAAACACTCCTGTTTCTCATCATCATCATGATACATCTTGCGGCCCTTCCAGTCGCTGTGGCACTTTATGCCGAAATGGTTGTTACATTTGGTGGCAAGCGTACTGCGTCCTGCATCGGACTCCAGAAGGCCCTGTGCAAGGGTGATACTGGCCGGGATGCCGTATTTTTTCATCTGCTCAACCGCGATGTCACTGTATCTGGCAATATATACGGCATAGGCATCCTTATCAGAAGTGCCGCCTACAAAATGCTTTGACACTGAGCAGGAACTCAGAGTCATGAGTAATACAAGCACAAGCGGGCAGAGCCTTTTCATCATGTTGAGGATTGACAACGCGAAGTTAATCCAATTCAGCGACAGAACAATTGGATTAAGCGTGAAAATGACTATTTTTACAATCTGAAATCATAATTGCGCCGTATGAAAAAGCTTAGCCGAACCATAAACTGGAGTGTAATGAACCAGGATGAGCTGGACAGTAAAGACCTTATGCTGGTTAATGCCGCCATGGAGGCCACGAACGGAAGCTGGTCACCCTACTCCGGATTCAAGGTAGGTGCAGCGCTGCTGCTTGATGACGGGACCGTGGTTACAGGCAGCAACCAGGAGAACGCCGCATACCCGTCAGGACTGTGCGCTGAGCGTACCGCACTGTTTGCAGCCGGCCATGCATACCCCGGCCGGGCTGTCACCGCGCTGGCTATAGCCGCCCGGAATGACAAGGGTTTTACAGCACAGCCTATCACACCCTGCGGAGCCTGCCGACAGGTTCTGGCGGAGACAGAACAGCGCGGAGGCCTGCCCATCCGTTACATCCTGTACGGCACAGACGGCACGATGGTGATTGAAGGAGGAACTGATGCAATACTGCCATTCTGTTTCGGTGCCGACTCCATGAAATAGGATTATGATTTTTTAATATGACACTGTGTCACCGCAACGGCTGTGGCACAATGTTTGTTGTGTATAGTACAGTATTTTAAGAATATGTGAAATGAGTAAAAGAAACAAGCATAAAATGTCAGAAAATTTCCAATCTGAAAAAGAAGAGGAGAAAGAGGTTCTGAACAGTGCGGAGCAGGAGACTGGCGCCGCACAGGATTCCACCCCGAAAGAGGCAGAAGAACCTCAGGAGAAGGAGGAGACCGTTGAGGAGCGTCTTGCCAGAAGCGAGGCCGAGATTGCCGACCTGAAAGACCGTCTGTTGCGTCAGATGGCTGAGTTTGACAACTACCGCAAACGCACCATGAAAGAGAAGGCTGACATTATCCTGAACGGCAGCGCAGGTGTGGTAACTGACATTCTCCCCGTGATTGATGACCTGGAAAGGGCTATATCCAACTCCGCCAAGTCAGAGGATTTCAGTGCGCTCAAGGAGGGTATTGAGCTCATCTACAACAAGCTGATGCACATTCTGGAGCAGAAAGGCCTGCAGAAGATTTCACCCAAGAATGAGCCTTTTGATACAGACTACCATGAGGCGATAGCCATGATACCAGCCCCCAGTGACGATCTGAAGGGCAAGGTTCTGGATTGCGCCATTGACGGATACAAACTTAACGACAAGGTTCTGCGCCACGCCAAGGTGGCCGTAGGAGAATAACAATATGGCAAAAAGAGACTACTATGAGGTGCTTGAGGTCCCCAAGACCGCAACAGCCGATGAGATAAAGAAAGCTTACCGCAAGAAAGCCATACAGTACCACCCTGACAAGAACCCCGGCGACAAGGAGGCCGAGGAGAAGTTCAAGGAGGCGGCTGAGGCATACAGCGTGCTGAGCGATCCTGACAAGCGCGCCAAATATGACCAGTTCGGATTTGAAGGTCTGAACGGAGCCTCCGGATTCGGAGGAGGCGGATTCAGCGGCGGCGGAATGTCTATGGATGACATCTTCTCCATGTTTGGCGACATATTCGGAGGTGGCGGATTCGGAGGCGGATTCAGCAGCTTTGGAGGATTCGGCAACCGTTCTCGCCAGCGCGGTGACCACAAGATGCGCGGCTCAAACCTTAGGGTCAAGGTGGCGCTCACACTTGAGGAGATAAACACCGGCGTAACAAAGAAATTCAAGCTTAAGAAACTGGTTCCCTGCCAGCACTGCAAAGGCACCGGAGCCAAGGACGGCGCAGCAGCGGAGACTTGCCCTGACTGCCATGGCACCGGTACGGTGACTCGTACCCAGCAGAGTTTCTTCGGGATGGTCCAGACACAGACCGTCTGCCCCCGTTGCGGTGGTGAAGGCAAAATCATCAAGGACCGTTGCCCGCACTGCAGCGGTGACGGTGTGGTTTATGGCGAGGAGATTGTTGAGATAAACATACCTGCCGGCGTAGCTGAGGGTATGCAGCTCTCAGTGGAGGGTAAAGGCAATGCCGGCAAGCACAACGGCTACAACGGCAATCTGCTGGTACTGATTGAAGAGACTCCGCACAAGGACCTGGTACGTGACGAGAATGACCTGGTTTACAACCTGCTGCTCACGGTTCCGCAGGCAGCACTTGGAGGGGCCATTGAGATACCCACTCTGGACGGCGCCGTCAAGCTCAAGATAGAACCCGGCACACAGCCCGGCAAGATGCTGCGTCTGCGCGGCAAGGGACTGCCCGAGCTGAACACCAGCCGTCGAGGTGACATGATTGTAAACGTAAGCGTGTATATACCCGAGACTCTTTCCAGGGAGGAGAAGCAGGCTATGGAGAAGTTCCAGACATCCGATCATTTCCAGCCCACGCAATCCATAAAGGAGAAGCTGTTCAGGAAATTCCGCAGTTATTTTGACTAATAAACAATTCTGATGAACTATCAGGAAGCTGTAGAGTATCTCTACACACAGACACCCCTTTTCCAGAACGTAGGCCAGGAAGCATACAAGGAAGGCCTATACAACACAGTGACGATAGACCGCCATCTGGGTTGTCCGCACAAACTGTACAAGACCATACATGTGGCCGGAACCAACGGCAAGGGAAGCGTTTCACACACCCTGGCCGCCATACTGCAGGCATCGGGACTTAAAACCGGTCTCTACACATCACCCCATCTTACTGATTTCCGCGAGAGGATCAGAGTGAACGGCAAACCTGTAAGCCCTGATTACGTAGTGAAATTCATTGAGAAGAACCGCGACTTCCTGGAGCCTCTGCATCCGTCATTCTTTGAGGTGACCACAGCCATGGCTTTCAGTTGGTTTGCCGAGCAGGAGGTCGATGTGGCTGTCATCGAAACCGGACTGGGAGGAAGGCTGGACTGCACCAACATTATAAAGCCGGTGCTCTCAATCATAACCAACATAGGATTTGACCACACCAAGTTCCTGGGCGACACCCTGTCCGGAATAGCCTTTGAGAAGGCCGGCATAATTAAGAAGGGCGTTCCTGTGGTGATAGGTGAGCACACTCCTGAGACACGCAAAGTGTTTGAGCGCAAGGCCGAGGAGGTAAGCACCAGAATAGTGTTTGCGCAGGATAATTGTAAAATAATTTCATATAAATACACAAATCCCTCAAAGGTGGTTTACGAGACAACCGGGCTGCCTGCCCTGGAGAGCGGACTGGGAGGTTTGTGCCAAGAGAAAAACGCCAACACAATCCTGACAGCCCTGGATGAACTCAATAAAAAGAACTTTGAAATAACTGAAAACGCCATCAGGAAGGGGTTCAAGGATGTATGCCGCATGACAGGACTGCGCGGAAGATGGCAACTGGTGAGCAAGAAACCTGACATAATATGTGACACGGGGCACAACAGCCACGGACTGAAATATATAGCACAGCATCTGGAGCAGATCTCATCCAAACCCGGATTCGGACAGTTGCGCATAGTGATGGGTATGGTGAATGACAAAGACATAGCCGACGTGCTTGCCCTCATGCCGCATAACGCCAGATATTATTTTACACAGGCATCGGTGCAAAGAGCACTTGACGCAAGTACCCTGAGGGATATGGCCAGGCAGGCAGGACTGACCGGCAGAGTCTACAGAAGCGTGGCTCAGGCAGTAAGCACAGCCCAGCGTGAGGCAGCCCCAAATGACCTGATTTTTGTAGGAGGCAGCACATTCGTGGTAGCAGACCTGCTTACCATGCCTGAATTCTTTATTCAGGGCTGATATTTTTTTCTCTTTCACTTGGAATAGTACCTGAAATTGGCTTAATTTGCGTTGTTTTATTTTTAATAACCAAATAAAGCCAATTATACTATATGAGTGATTTCTTTGTGAAAGACAATCTGGCCGGCCTCAAGAGAGAGGATTTCCAGGCAACAGTTCAAGGTAAAAAAGTTGACCTCTACATTCTTAAGAACAAGAGAGGCAGTGAGATAGCAGTCACAAACTTTGCAGGTGCACTGTGCGCCGTAATGATGCCTGACCGGGGTGGCAAGATGGAAAGCGTGGTTTGGGGTCATGACAGCCTACAGCATGTAATGGACAGTGAGGAGATCTATCTGAGCGTACTCATAGGACGTTACGGCAACCGCATTGCAAACGGCAAGTTCACACTGGACGGCAAACAATATACTCTGGCCATCAACAATGACCCCAACAGCCTTCACGGTGGCCCCACAGGTTTCCACAAACGCATATTCGATGCTGAGCAGACTGACCGACAGACTCTCCATCTGCACTATCTGTGCAAGGATGGTGAGGAGGGTTTTCCCGGCAACTTGGATGTAAACGTGACCTATCGTCTGACTGATGACAATGAACTCGTAATCGAATACGAGGCTACAACCGATAAGAAGACCGTTGTATGCCTCACCAACCATGCCTACTTTACACTGAACGGCATGAAGAAGAACCCTCTCACGGTTCTTGACTACGACCTGACCATTAACGCTGACCATTATATTCCGATTGACAATACAGCCATTCCTCTGGGAACAATTGACAAGGTTGAGGGCACACCGTTTGATTTCCGCACCCCGCACAAGGTGGGTGACCGCATTGAGAAGGGTGAGCAGACCAGGAACGGTAACGGCTATGACCATTGCTGGGTTCTCAACAAGCGTGAGCCGGGAGAACTGAGCTTTGCCGTAAAGTGCGTAGACCCCGCAAGCGGGCGCACCCTGGAGTGCTACACAACAGAACCCGGTGTACAGTGCTACTCAGGCAACTACTGCAGCGGCAGCACCTGCGCCCACGGTTCAACACTGCCCAAGCGCTGCGCCATATGCTTTGAAGCTGAGCACTTCCCCGACAGCCCTAACCGTCCTTACTTCCCGAGCACGGTACTGAACCCCGGAGAGATTTACACACAGACTACTATTTACCGTTTCGGAGTGGAATAATTCCGGCATATGGAAACAACCATTCTGAGAAACAGGTTCCGCCAGCAGTTCGGCACAAGCGGTGACCTGTACTTTTCGCCCGGGCGTATTAACCTGATAGGTGAACACACTGACTATAACGGAGGTTTTGTGTTCCCCGGTGCTGTGGATAAGGGCGTAACAATAGAAATATACCGTAACGGTTCCCGCAAGGTCCGCCTTCTGGCGCTTGACCAGAAAGAGAGCAACTATGTGGAGTTCACGCTCGATGATACCTCAAAGCCTGAGGAGCATTGGGCGTGTTATGTTTTCGGCGTATGCAAGGAACTGGAGAAACGAGGCGTCACGCTGGGCGGATTCAATGCCGCCATCACAGGTGATGTTCCGCTTGGGGCAGGCATGTCATCATCGGCAGCGCTTGAGAGCGTGTTTGCCTTTGCACTCAACACCATGTTTGCCGGCGGTCGCGTTGACATGTTTGAACTGGCCAAGATAGGACAGGCCACTGAGCATAACTATTGCGGTGTAAAATGCGGCATCATGGACCAGTTTGCATCGGTATTCGGACGTGAGGGATGCCTTATACGTCTGGACTGCCGCTCTCTGGAATATGAGTACTTCCCGTTTGATCCCAAGGGCTACAAGTTGGTTCTCATAAACTCAATGGTAAAGCATTCATTGGGTAATGAATACAATGAACGGCGCGAGAGCTGTGAGAAAGCCGTGGCACTTATGAACGCCCAGTTTGGAAGCGTAGAGACTCTGCGTGATGCAAATTACCAGATGCTTGACGCCGTAAAGACTGAGCTGACCGATGAGGACTACCGCCGTGCCAAGTACGTTCTTGATGAAAAAGAGCGTGTGCTTGCCGTGTGCGATGCACTGAATGAGGGCAACTATGAGCTGGTGGGACAAAAGATGTACGAGACACACTGGGGGCTGAGCCGTGACTATACGGTAAGTTGCCCTGAACTGGATTTCCTGGTGGAGACGGCACAGCAGTGCGGTGTCACCGGAAGCCGTGTCATGGGAGGCGGATTCGGAGGCTGCACCATTAACCTGGTACGCGAGACCCTGTGTGACAAGTTCATATCAAAAGCCACACGTGACTATTCACGCAAATACGGAATTATTCCCCAAGTCTATCAAGTGGTGATAGGCAACGGTTCCCGTAAACTGTGATAATTCAACAATCAACTAAATAACAAATCAAAAAATGAAAAAAACAAGTTTTATCGCTCTGGTAGCAGGCATGATCGCACTGACAGCCTGCACACAGAAGGAAGAACCGGTTCTGAGCAAGGCCGACTTCCAGATGGAGTTTACAGGCAAGCAGACTGACCTGTACAAACTGGCTAACAAGAACGGCTGCGAGGTTTGGGTTACCAACTTCGGCGCACGTATCGTTGCCATCATGGTTCCTGACAAGGACGGCAACATGCAGGATGCCGTTATAGGTTTTGGCAACATCAAGGACTACACCACCCTTTCAAGTGACTTCGGTTCAACAGTGGGACGTTATGCAAACCGCATCAACCAGGGTAAAATCACTCTGGACGGCGTAACCTATCAGCTGCCGCAGAACAACTTCGGCCACTGCCTGCACGGAGGTTGCGACATTACCATTCCTCTGGGTTGGCAGAACCTGGTATGGGATGTAAAAGAGGTTAGCAAGAACTCTATCACCCTGGTTATGAACTCAGCTGACGGTGAGGCCGGTTTCCCGGGCAACGTTGTTGCAACAGCCACCTACACTCTCAATGACAAGAACGCCATTGACATTGTCTGGAAGGCTACCACCGATAAGAAGACTGTTGTGAACATGACCAACCACAGCTACTTCAACCTGAACGGTGATCACTCAATCCCCGTAACCAACCATCTGCTTACACTGAATGCCGACAACTTCACTCCCTGCGACAGCACATACATGACCACTGGTGAGATTCTGCCGGTAGCAGGCACTCCAATGGATTTCACCAAAGCTAAGGCTATTGGTAAGGAGATAAACAACTACGCTTACGAGCAGCTCAAGAACGGTAATGGTTATGACCACAACTGGGTTCTGAACACCAAGTGCGATGACACCAAGTGCGCCGCCAAGCTCTACAGCCCCATTACCGGTATCTACGTTGAGGTTTACACCAACGAGCCAGGTATCCAGTTCTATTCAGGAAACTTCCTTGATGGTTCAGGTATTGACAAGCAGGGTAACACCATGGAGCAGCGTACAGGTTGCTGCCTGGAGACTCAGAAGTTCCCCGACAGCCCCAACAAGGCAGATCTTCCCGGATGGTACAGCGCAGTTCTGGAGCCGGGTCAGGAGTACTACAGCCACTGCATCTACCAGTTTGGCGTTGAATAATCACGGAAAAACAAATATTTAACCAATTAACATATGGATAACAGCATTATGCAAGGATTAGCCAACAATGGTTTCAAACCTGTTGACTATGTAATTTTCTTTATTTATCTGGCCGTACTTATTTTCCTGGGCTTCTTCGTATCAAGAAAGAAAGACGGTAAGGAGAAAAGTTCAAACGATTACTTCCTGGCCGGCAACACCCTGACATGGTGGGCTGTAGGTGCTTCACTGATTGCAGCCAACATCAGTGCCGAGCAGTTCATAGGAATGTCCGGTTCAGCTTACGCTTCAGGTATCGCAGTTGCAGCTTATGAGCTCATGGCAGCTATCACACTCGTTGTAGTAGGTAAGTTCATCTTGCCGGTAATGATCAAGAACAAGGTGTTCACCATTCCGCAGTTCCTCACCAACCGTTACAACAAGGGCGTGGGTCTGGCTTTCTCAATATTCTGGCTCTTCCTTTATGTGTTCATCAACCTGACATCCGTTGCATGGCTGGGAGCTTTGGCTATTGAGCAGATCCTTGGTCTTAAGGGCGCAGTGCTGATGATTGGAAGCACTCAGGTATCTGTACGTCTCATCATAATCATCTTCCTGTATCTGATTGCAGGTGTTTACTCAATCTACGGTGGTCTGGCCTCTGTAGCATGGACTGATGTAATGCAGGTTGTATTCCTGGTTGGTGGTGGTCTTATCACCGCTTTCTTTGCACTGAAGACTATCGCTCCGCATCTGGGTGTAGACGGTGCTATCCCCGCTTTGGGACAAGTAATGGAACGTTTGGGAGAAATCCCGGGTGACCGTCACTTCAATCTGGTAGTTGAACGCCAGGCTGACCTGTTCCCCAACATAGCTGATGATCCTTACTTTACTCTTCCGGGTATAGTTCTGATAGTAGGTGCCATGTGGCTTACCAACCTGGGATACTGGGGCTTTAACCAGTACATCATCCAGAAGGGTCTTGCTGCCAAGAATATCGATGAGGCCAAGAAGGGTCTTGTATTTGCAGGTTTCCTCAAGATTTTGATTCCGTTCATTGTCTGCATCCCCGGTGTTTGCGCATATCTGATCTGGAATGACACAGACCTTCATAACCGTCTGCTCGGCGAAGGACTGCTTTCAGGTTCAATCAATATCTCTGATGACGCTTATCCTTTCCTGATCCGCAACTTCACTCCTGTTGTAGTTAAGGGTCTGTCATTTGCAGCTCTGACCGCTGCCGTGATCTCATCACTGGCTTCAATGTTCAACTCTACGTCAACCATCTTTACAATGGACGTATACCATCAGTTCATCAACAAGAAGGCAACTGACCGTAACCTTGTTAAGGTGGGACGTATCACTGCTGTTTCAGCTCTCGTTATTGCCCTGATAGCTATCTATCCTATCATGGGTGGAGCCGACCAGGCATTCCAGATCATCCAGGAGTATTCAGGATTCGTATATCCGGGTATCGTAGTTATCTTCAGCCTCGGTCTGCTCTGGAAGCGTTCAAGCGGCACCGCTGCTATCGTTACCGCTATCAGCACATTCTTATTCTCAATACTGTTCAAGGTATTCATGCCCAATACTCCGTTCCTGATCCGTATGGGTTATGTATTCCTGGTACTGGTTGTTCTGTTCGTAGGTCTGTCACTTATGAGCAAGAAGCCTGTTGAAGCTGCCAAGCTTGACAACGAGACCATTGCCACACAGCTCAAGTGGAGCAAGATCCTGTTCGTATTCTCAGCTCTGTGCTATGCTATCGGTGCTGTCGTAATGATTTGCAACGCAGACTGGTGCATCAAACTGCAGAACCTCGGATTTGAGGGCATATTCTTCCTGGCAACAGTATTCCTGGTACTGGGTATCTACCTGACATCTAACGCTAAGGACAAGGTACAGGATCCCAAGGCTATCAACATTGATCTTTCTCTGTTCCGTACCAACAGACAGTTCAACATCGGTGCATACGGAATCATCATCCTGCTGGCCATACTGTACATAACTCTCTGGTAATATGCTGGAAGAACTTAAAGAGAAGGTTTTCAAAGCCAACCTTGACCTGGTAAAGCAGGGGTTGGTTATTTTTACCTGGGGTAACGTTTCAGGCATAGACCGCGAGAAGGGCCTTGTAGTTATCAAGCCCAGCGGCGTGAGCTATGATGAAATGAAAGCCAGTGATATGGTTGTTGTCTCCCTCGAAACCGGTAAGGTGGTTGAGGGAGACCTCAATCCTTCATCGGATACCCCCACCCATCTGGTGCTGTACAGGGCATTCCCCAATATCCAGGGCGTGGTCCACACCCACTCTACCTATGCTACCGCCTTTGCTCAGGCCGGCCGTGACATTCCGAATATAGGAACCACACACGCTGATTATTTCTACAAGGACATACCTTGTACGCGTGATATGACTGAGGCTGAGGTTAAGGGACAGTATGAGTTGGAGACCGGCAATGTGATAGTAGATGAGATTCTCAACATCCGCAAGATCAACCCTGACCACACTCCTGCCGTTCTGGTTAAGAATCATGGCCCGTTCTCATGGGGAACTTCACCTGATAATGCAGTATATAACGCAAAGGTGATGGAACAGTGCGCCAAGATGGCGTTTGTGGCTCTGTCAGTAAATCCGGGCCTTAAAATGAATCCGCTTCTCATTGAGAAGCACTACAGCCGCAAGCATGGCCCCAACGCCTACTACGGCCAGAAAAAGAAATAACATTTAAACTGAAAAGATTATGTTTGAAAATAATGAGATATGGTGGGTGACCGGTGCACAGCTGCTTTACGGAGGTGATGCAGTAGTTAAGGTGGACGGTCACTCAAAGGAGATGGTTGACGGTCTGAACAAGAGCGGTAACATCCCCGTTAAGATTGTTTATAAAGGTACTGCCAACAGCAGTGATGAGGTTGAGGCTGTAATGAAGGCCGCCAACAATGACAGCAAGTGCATAGGTATCATCACCTGGATGCACACATTCAGCCCCGCCAAGATGTGGATCAAGGGTCTGCAGGCTCTTGAGAAGCCCCTGCTCCACTTCCACACACAGTACAACACAGATATTCCATGGGATACTATCGACATGGACTTCATGAACCTGAACCAGAGCGCCCACGGCGATATCGAGTTCGGTCATATCTGCACCCGTATGCGTGTAGCCCGCAAGGTTGTTGTCGGCCACTGGAAGAGTGCCGATGCCCAGAAGCAGATTGCAGTTTGGGCCCGCGCCGCCGCCGGACGTGCCGATGCACACAACGTACGCTGCCTTATGTTCGGTATGAACATGAACAACGTGGCTGTTACTGACGGTGACCGCGTTGAGTTTGAGCAGCGCATGGGTTACCATGTAGATTACTACCCCGTATCATCACTCATGGAGTACTTCAAGAAGGTTACCGATGCTGAGGTAGACGCCCTGGTAGAGGAGTACAAGAAGCTCTACACCATCAAGATTGATGAGAGCGGTGAGAAGGTATATTGGGAGAAGGTTAAGAACTCAGCAAAGGCTGAGATAGCTATCCGCCGCGTGCTCAAGGATAAGAACGCTACTGCTTTCACCACAAACTTTGATGATCTGGGTGATGCCGATATTGATGCTCCTGATTTCTGCGGCTTTGACCAGATTCCCGGTCTGGCATCACAGCGTCTGATGCAGGAGGGTTACGGCTTTGGTGCCGAGGGTGACTGGAAGACCGCCTGCCTGTACCGCACACTCTGGGTTATGAACCAGGGTATGCCCAAGGGTTGCTCATTCCTTGAGGACTACACCCTGAACTTTGCCGCTGACTGCACATCAAGCCTGCAGAGCCACATGCTGGAGATCTGCCCGCTGATTGCTACTGAGAAGCCTAAGCTGGAGGTTCACTTCCTTGGCATCGGCATACGTAAGCAGCAGACCGCACGTCTGGTGTTCACATCAAAGACCGGATTCGGTATCAAGGCTACTGTTGTTGACCTGGGCAACCGCTTCCGTCTGATTACCAGCGAGGTTGAGTGCATTGAGCCCAAGCCCATGCCCAAACTGCCGGTTGCATCGGCCCTGTGGGTTCCGCAGCCTACATTTGAGATTGGTGCCGGCGCATGGATACTGGCAGGTGGTACACACCACAGTGCATTCTCATATGATATCACTGCTGAGTACTGGGAAGACTTTGCCGAAATGTGCGACATAGAGTACATCGGCATAGACAAGAACACCACAATCAGTGGTTTCAAGCAGCAGCTCCGCAACAATGAGGTTTATTACATGCTCAACAAAGCCCTGAAGTAATATGTCATACGATCCCAAATCAGTTATAGAAAAAGGACAGGCCATTCTCGGTATTGAGTTTGGTTCCACACGCATCAAGGCTGTGCTCATAGACCCCGAATACAAGCCGATTGCCCAAGGTAGTCATACATGGGAGAACCAACTTGTGAACGGTCTGTGGACATACAGCGTTGAGAGCATATGGTTCGGCCTTCAGGACTGCTACGCTGACCTGCGCAAGAACGTGCTCAAGCAGTACGAGGTTGAGATTGAGAACCTGGCTGCAATAGGCATCAGTGCTATGATGCACGGTTACATGCCTTTTGACAAGCACGGTGACATTCTGGTGCCTTTCCGCACCTGGCGTAATACCAACACAGGCAAGGCAGCCGCTGAGCTGTCTGACCTGTTTGTGTTCAACGTGCCTCTGCGCTGGAGCATTTCACATCTGTATCAGGCTATCCTGGACAATGAGCCGCACGTTAAGGATATTGATTTCCTGACCACTCTGGCAGGTTTCATCCACTGGCAGCTCACCGGCAAGAGAGTTCTTGGTGTAGGTGATGCATCAGGTATGATTCCCGTTGACCCCGCAACCAAGACTTACAATGCCACTATGGTTGAGAAGTTTGACAAGCTGATCGCCACCAAGGGTTATCCCTGGAAGTTGCTTGACATTCTGCCCAAGTCACTTGACGCAGGTCAGGATGCAGGTGTTCTGACCGAGGCCGGCGCACGCAAGCTGGATATTACCGGTCACCTTAAACCGGGTGCTCCCATCTGTCCTCCTGAGGGCGATGCAGGCACAGGTATGGTAGCTACAAACGCAGTTCGTCCGCGCACGGGTAACGTATCGGCCGGAACATCATCATTCTCAATGATCGTGCTTGAGAAGGATCTCAAGAAGCCTCATGAGGTAATTGATATCGTTACTACCCCTGATGGCAGCCCCGTGGCTATGGTTCACTGCAACAACTGCACAAGTGACCTGAACGCATGGGTTAACCTATTCAAGGAGTTTGAGGAGATTATGGGCATTCCCGTTGATATGGGACAGCTCTTTACCAACCTGTTCAATGTAGCCTTGAAGGGTAATCCTGACTGCGGCGGCATAATGAGTTACAACTATGTATCAGGTGAGCCTGTTACCGGTTTTGCCGATGGTCGCCCGCTGTTTGTACGCTCAGCAAATGACAAGTTCAACCTGGCTAACTTTATGCGCGCTATTATAAGCGGTGCTATTGGTGTGCTCAAGGTGGGTAACGATATCCTGTTCAATGAGGAGAAAATCAAGGTGGACCGTATTACCGGTCACGGCGGTCTGTTTACCACTCCGGGCGTAGGCCAGCGCATATTGGGAGCTGCCCTGAACTCACCTATATCCTGCATGAAGACAGCAGGTGAAGGCGGTCCTTGGGGTATGGCTATCCTGGCATCTTACCTTATCAACAACAAGAAGAATCAGTCACTGGCTGAGTTCCTTGATGATGCGGTATTTGCCGGCGATACAGGTACATCGGTCGCTCCTACTCCTGAGGATGTGGCAGGATTCAATGCTTACATTGAGAACTACAAGAAGTGCCTCCCGATTGAGGAAGCTGCAGTTAAGTATAAAAAGTAAGAATTATGAAGAGATTATCCTTTAAACTGTTTGCACTGGCTGCAGTGGTTTGCTGTATGTCAGCAGGTGCCGCCAAGCCCAAGTTCCCGTTTGTGGACAAGGCTCCTTTTGACACCATTATCGATGGTCAGAAAGTGGCCCTTTACACTATTCAGAAAGGAAAGGTTGCTGCACAGATTACTAACTACGGTGGATTTGTAGTAGGTCTCTACTCACCTGACAAGAATGGTGAGTACGCCAATCTGGTGACCCACAATAACAACATCAAACAGTACTTGAGTTACAATATGGGTATGGTAGGTCCCGCTCTGGGTCGTTATGCCAACCGTATTGCCAACGGCAAGTTCACACTTGACGGTGTTGAGTACAACATCACCAAGAACAGTGGTCAGCATACGCTGCATGGCGGTGCCAAAGGTTTTGACCACACCGCATGGAAGGTTGTAAAGGCCAAGAAGAACAAACTGGTTCTCTCTTGCGTTCTTCCTGACGGTCTGGACGGATTCCCCGGCACTCTGACCACTACTCTGACCTACTCCATAACCAAGGATGGCGGTCTGCAGATAAGCTATGAGGCTACTACTGATAAGGCAACCGTTGTCAACCTGTCCAACCACACCTATTTCAATCTGGACGGTGCAGGCAATGGTGACATCATGGATCATGAGCTGATGATCAACGCAGGTTTCATTACCGAGACAGACCGCAGCAACATACCTACCGGTGATTTTGGTATTGTAGATGGAACGCCTTATGATTTCCAGAAGCCCGTCCGCATAGGTGACCGTCAGTATTCACCTGCTCCCCCTCAGGGTGGACAAGGTGGTGGTCGCGGCGGATTCGGAGGTGGATTCGGCGGATTCGGTGGCCAGGTTCCTGAGGGAATGGTACGCAACTATGACAACAACTTCTGCCTCATTCATGAGCAGCAGGGCAAGGTTGAGAAAGTTGCAACTCTCTACTCTCCCAAGTCAGGCCGTTTCATGGAGGTTTGGAACAACCATCCGGGACTTCAAGTCTATACCGGTGCGCGCACCGCTATCGCACTTGAGTCACAGATGTATCCTGATTCACCTAACCATGACTTCTTCCCCAGCACAGTTCTGCGTCCCGGTGAGAAGTATCAGCACACGATCATCTACAAGCTCTCAGTCAAGTAAACTGAAACTTTGATTTCTCCAGGACCCCGATTACTCGATCGCACCATGCATCGAACTCGGGGTCTTCTTTTTGGCACTCCTTGTGTGAGAGGACATAATCAAGAGTACGTGCCAACCCCTGTTCAGGAGTGATTGTGGCACAGAATCCGGGAACGGCACGTTTCAGTTTGCTGTTGTCAAATAGTACAGTGTGGGTTTTGTCACCCATCAGCTCGCCGGTATAATCATATGGTGCCACATCAATAAGATATTGTGATGACACGTAATATGGATGAAGTTCTACACCCAAATGCTTTGCTATGATCTTATATATCTGAGTCCAACTGATTGACACATCGCTTGTAATCTGGAAAGCCTCACCTATGGCCCGTTCGTTGCCCATAAGGCCGATGAATCCACGTGCAAAATCCTCATTACAGGTTATGGTCCAGAGTGATGAGCCGTCACCATGAATTATTACAGGCTTGCCTTCCATAATGCGCTTTACCACCTGCCAACTGCCGTTTCGGCCGTGAACAGCAAGAGGAACTGCACGCTCATCATACGTATGGCTGGGGCGGATTATTGTTACCGGGAATCCGTTCTCACGATACATACGCATCAGGAAATCCTCACATGCTATCTTGTTGCGTGAATACTCCCAATAAGGATTGGCAAGAGAAGTTCCCTCTGTAATCACATAGTTTGCCGGCATTTTGTTGTAAGCCGATGCAGAACTTATATACATATACTGCTTGGTCTTACCTTTAAAAAGACGATAATCACGTTCCACCTGCTCCGGTACGAATCCTATGAAATCACACACCACATCAAATGTCATATCCTTGATGAGTGCGGCTACCTGAGCCTCATCATTGATATCGGCTTTTATAAAACGGATAGAACCGGGCAGTTCTGCGTTACGATTGCCGCGGTTGAGCAGATAGAGTTCAGCACCCTGAGCGGCCAGTTGTCTTGAGATTGCGGTACTGATAGTTCCTGTACCTCCTATAAACAAAGCTTTCATACGGTCAGTAATTTAAAATGTTGGTTTCTGCAAATATAATCATATTAATTTGGTTCGTTCATTTTAAAACGTTTACTTTGTAGCGCAAAGTACTTTTGAAATATGTTTGAATCTTTAATTGATACGTTTAAACGTTTTTTTAAATTCAGCGGCAGGGCTGACCGTAAGGAGTTTTGGATTTGGGCATTAACTATGCTGGCAATATCAGTCCTTATGGTAGGCATTATGGCAGTAATTGCCATTAACTTCGGAAACACCAACAATCCTGTTGCACAAGGAATATTCTCGGCAATCATCACAGTGTTTGGAATATTTTGGATAGTAATGTTTCTCCCTTCGCTGGCAGTTTCAGTACGCCGGTTGCGTGATGCGGCAGTATCGCCGTGGCTTCTGTTGATTCCGGCTATCCTGTGCATTGCCACATTCCTGGTACTGTTTGACCGCGGACTTTCCAATATGGACGGTAATCCTCCACACTATTCAGACTTTGTGACATTCTTATTGGCAGCTGTAACGGCTATAACAGGCATTATCTTTTTTGTATTCTTCTGCAAACCATCCAAGAAATAATTATAAAAACAGTAATATGAAAGAACAGGAGATTAAGGAGACACTGAGTGATATCAGGAATATGATGGAACGGTCACAAAAGGTGATGTTTCTGAACGGGACATCGGGTGTTGTGGTTGCAGTCTGGGCTCTCTTAGGAGCTGTTCTCGTAAGTAAGCTTATGTATGGGTCAATCTCTCCGCTTTGGGGATCCACAGCGTTCCCATTGCGTGATATGGAATCCGGACTGTTTGCAATTACAGCTATCGTATTTGCAGGAACGTTCCTCGCGGCATGGATAACAGCCTGGCTTATGTCAAAGAACAGAGCAAAACGCTTAGGGCTTGAGTTCAGACTCGACACAAGCGCCAAACAGTTGCTGCACAGTTTATTCACGGTGATGTCAATTGGCGGACTGTTCTGCCTCACCCCTATCGGGAACGGATATTGGGAACTGGTTCCAGGTTTTATGCTGGCTTTCTACGGGCTTGCACTTGTGGTCATTTCACCTATGGCATTCAAAATATCCATCACCAAATACTTCGGTTTTTTACAGATAGCAGTAGGATTGGCCGCACTCGTATTGCCCCAGTACTGTATGATGTTCTGGACCATAGGATTCTGCATACTTCATTTTATCTGGGGTGTATGGTTCCACTTTGTATTTGACCGTAAGGACCGATGACAAGCATTGAGAATCTTGACAAGGCATTTGAAAGCCGCGTAAGGCTGGGGATAATGTCAGTACTGACCGGGGCGGGTCAGGCTGATTTCAACACCCTCAAATCCATGCTGGGTGTATCGGACGGAAACCTGGCCAGCCACATCCGTGCACTTGAGGATCTGGGGTATATTGAGACCATAAAGCAGTTCATCGGCCGCAAGCCCAACACCTCATATACTGTCACCGAAGCCGGGAAGGATGCTTTCAGCGCCCACATTGATGCTCTCACCACTCTGTTAGGAATAAAACCAGAATGAGCATGAGTGAACCTGATAACAATAATCCTGGACAGACTAATGACAATGCCGGATGTTGGGGATGTCTTGCAACAATTGGAATATTTGTTCTTGTTTTATCATTGACTTTCGGATGGCTGCACATTCATTCCAAGCACAAACAGAACCAATACAAGAAAGATCCTTTTCCGGCACGTGAGGAGGTTGTTGAAGGATTTGCCGGTATAGATTTCCCGTCATACAGAGTCAAGGAAACCATCATGGGGAAAACTACTTTCTTCGGTGATTATTGTGATACCATCAAACTTGAATTTGATGCAATCCCAGACAGTATGTTTTTTGATAAGTTGGACAAAGTCTGCAATGATTCAATCCATATAGAATACCCTGACGGATATATGAACTATCATTTCTGGTATAAAGGTAAAGACGGTAACTATCATGTATATTTCTCTGCCGTAAAAAGCAATCATTACTATGATACAGTCCGGAATGTATATATTTCAAGAGGCGTACCTGCCGATTTTATTGAAGGCGTTGACAGATTTTACTCCATAACCATATCAAAAGACTCTCCAGAATGGACTGTAATTGTTGGAATATTTTAGAATAATGATATGAGTACAATGAATAAAAAGATGTTTTGGTTAACTCCACTGATTGCAAGTATCATCCAATTGGTATTGAGCGCAATAGTTTATTTTGTTTATGAGATGCTCTTTCCACCGAAACAGCCGGATCCAAGGGCAGAGGTTATTTTTGTCCTGTTTGTTTTCTTTGGACATGGAGCAATAGAAACAGCAATAGGTTATTTAGTATCCTGGATCTATACTGTGAAAAACAAGAACAGGAATATGGTTCTTCTCATATATGCGATAATTTACTGCGCTATCAGTATAGGAATGGGGATATTGATAAGTGACAGCCAATTTGAGAATGATGTTTTGCATTGGATTCTCTTTTTTATGATTCCGGCGATACTTTATCTTATCCCATATATATACGGAACAATCAGATTCTATAATAAGGAAACAGCATACAAATAAAAGTAACATGAGCTATCTGAAAGAGAAAATAAGAGGTTTGGCCGATACCATTAAACGCGGCATAGAGCGGTTCCCGCTGACAGTGTGTTTTGCTCTGGCGCTTACCGTTTGCGCAATGATCCTTGAATACAAAGGATATCACGCAGTCAGTGATGAGTGGAGGTTCTTTATGTTATGGTATCCCGCTACCGGCATTGCGCTGTCACTGAGCCTTTCACTATGGCTTGAGGAACATGCCGGAAAGATCGGTTACATTTTTGCCGTAGCAATTATCCATTTAATCTGGATTGGCGTGAGCCTGATGCTGAAGCATAACTACAATATGCTGGGATATGCGCCATACTCGTATGTTATTGCAGCACTTATTGTAGTTCTTATGATTTCACTGCTGGTGCTCTCATTCCTCAAGGACAAAACCGATGTACCGTTCTGGAACTTCAGCCTGCGCTTAACAGGTGCTGTGATTGCAGGGGTTGTGGTGAGCGGTATTGTATGCGGCGGATTGGAGTTGCTTATTTTTGCCATTGAGAAACTGTTTGGGGTGTTTATCAGTTCACACTGCTACAGCAATGTGGCCACAATCTGTTTCTGCCTATTGGCTCCCATACTGGTTTTACAAGGTGTTCCCGGTGGTGCTCTCAAGCATGATGATGAACCCATATCCATGCCCCGACTTATAGAAAATGCCATAACCAAACTGTTCATGCCTATTGCCGCAGCTTACCTTATTACTCTCTACTGCTATGCAGCTAAGATACTGTTCATCTGGCAGCTGCCCGATGGCTGGGTTTCATGGCTGGTTTCTGCATCTATGATGGCTATGGTATTGCTCATTATGATGGTCTATCCTTACCGGGAGAAAGCATTTCAAAGCTCTTCAAGCTGGAACAGAATGGCTGTTAAATTCATCACAAACCGCATGCCCGTACTGATGCTGCCCCTGCTACTGCTTATGAGCATCGGAATAGCCAGAAGGTTATCGGACTACGGGATTACGATACTGCGCATTTATCTGGTTGCGTTCAATCTGTGGTGCTATGCGGTATGCATCATACTCATTATCAGGCGTAAGGCCGGTATTATGTGGATTCCTGTTTCACTGATACTCTTGTTCGCAGTTATGACCCTGCTGCCGGTTAATGTATCCAGCTGCGTTAAAAAGAATCTGACAGCAAAGGTTACCGCCGCCCTACAGGAGAACGGCTGGAACGGAACATCAATGAGTGATAGCGAATACAGTCATTTCCTTCAGAAATTGGACCCCCAAACGGCCGCCCGGATTGACAGCCGTATAGACTACCTCAAACGTCAGTTCTCAAAACAGCACGTAGAGGAATTCATTGGGACTGATGTCTTCACAGGCAGGCCGTTTGTCAGACAAAATGAAACCAACACTGATGAAATCATTAATATTGAGCGCTATCGCAGCATATTGGGTAGCCTAAGAATTGACATCCCTTCCGATGCAAGCCAAATGGCTATGTGGAGTGGACGTGCGGACATTGATAAAGAGTGTATAATAAATGACACCCTTATAGTTCAGTTACCGGTTGCCTCAAACACCAAAGATAACAAAGGGCATTATTTCAATTACTATTACGAGTTCCGGTTCCCTCTCTCACAACTGCGTGCCATTGATGAAGAGATGACAATTGAGAACATTGCAAGAGATAACATCAACCATGCAATTAGCTATACTGGCACGCTGGTGGATACATCGGACAAAGATGCTCCATATAAGGTAATTCTGTACATTAACTTTTTCCACCTCCATTTAGAAGACGACAAAGGCTATTTCAGTGTTGACGGCCTATTATTCTTATGACACAGGGAAACAACTCTATTATGTCGTTCAAACCTTTTTACATATTCTGAGTCAAATTGTAAAAGACAGACATAATGAAAAAGATACTATTGATTGCTGTAATAGCTTTATTATCTACAGCCTGCAGCGGAAAAGATTTTGATGACGGTGTGATGACCAAGAAAGGAAAAGTCTATACAATCAATACAGAGACCATCTGCAATGCCAAGGGATATCACGGCACCACCCCTGTAAAGGTAACAATCAAGAAAGACAAGATAATGAACGTGGAGGCTCTGCCCAACCGCGAGACCCCGCGTTTCTTTGAGAGTGTAAAGCAATATATGCTACCCAAGTTCCGAGACGTGAAATTTAAGGATTATGCCACGGTTGATTGCGTATCGGGCGCAACTATCAGCAGCAAGTGCGTCCGCGAAAACATGAAAGCTGCCTACAATTACTACACTGAGCATAAATAGTACAATTGGGGCATGTCCCTTTTTGTACTATTCTGTGATTGTAAGAACAAGATACTCGGAACGGGAGCCGATACGGATGCGGGGGCCCCAGATACCTAAGCCAGAGGTGATATAGTAACGTGTGCCGCCACGCTGGTGGTGCCCCCATGATTTCTCATACATGGCATCGGTTATCCAGGAGACGGGCCATATCTGACCGCGATGAGTGTGCCCGCTGAACTGGAAATCTATCCCGGCCTGCTCAGCCTCTTCCAGATGGTACGGCTGATGGTCAAGCAATATGCTGAATCCGTTTATACTGTCAGTCAGTACGCTCAACGGCTTGCGATGTCTATTGGTCCTGTCATCACGCCCTATCACAGTCAAACCTTTGAATGATGCACATTCATCGCGCAGCAGACGTATTCCCGCATCCCTGAAGAACTGCTCTACAAGTGGCTCGTTACTGTAATAATCATGATTGCCTAAAACAGTCCAGACCGGAGCCTTAAGGCGATGGAACTCATCGGCATAATCACCTTCAACCACAGGCCTAATACTCCTATCCACCACATCACCTGCAGTAAGGATCAGGTCAGGATTCTCCGCATTTATCATATCCACCCATCGGGCAAGTTCGGCCCTGCGGTTATGGTAACCTAAATGCAGATCACTTACCAGTACTATCTTGAGAGGTTTGTCAAGAGGCTTATCGGTATGTATCGTAAGCTCTTCACGATACTTGTGATGATAGTGAATACCGCCTATGACCATCAGCAGGACCACACCTCCTACAATAGTGCAGAATCCTATCGGACTATCCTTTAGTAAACCGGCAGGTAACAGATGGCAGATACGTGCCAATCCGGCAAGCAGGAATCCGATAAGCAGATAGAGAAAGAATATGAGCCATGGATTGCCAACATTATATACTACATGTGCCAACCCGAGTGGCAGTCTCTCAATGCGTATGAAACTCACAAAGAACAGTGCCATCCACAGCAGATACACCAAGACCACAGCACCCTTTACAGCCCACATTCCGGGTGTAATCCGCCACAGCCTCCAGCACAGGTAAACATTCATACCCAGCACAAGCCCAATGAACAACAGTGCAATTGTCTTATTCATACTCACAAAGATATAAACAAAAAGCGGGCAGCCTTTTGGTTGCCCGCTCTTTTTGTTGCTTAAATCATTTTACAGGGATGCTGTCAACACGGGTCTGATGACGACCGCCCTCAAAGGGAGTATTCAGATACTCATCCATGATCTTACGGGCCATGTCGTTGTCGATAAAACGGCCGGGCATGACAAGTACGTTGGCATCATTGTGCTGACGGATAAGGTGAGCAATCTCAGGAATCCAGCAGAGTCCGGCACGGATACCCTGATGCTTGTTCAGGGTCATTGAGATACCCTCACCGCTGCCGCACATGGCAATACCCTTCTCTACCTCACCGTTCTCTATGCCGCGGGCCAGAGCATGGCCGTAATCGGCATAGTTGCAACTATCGGGAGTATAGGTGCCGTAGTCCTTGAACTCCAGCCCCTTCTCCTTCAAGTATTCTATTACAAACTGCTTTAACGGGAAAGCAGCGTGGTCACTTGCAATTCCTATCATTACTTGAGCAATGACTTAACCTGAGCATATACGTTCTCAGCGGTGAAGCCCAGCTTCTCATCAAGCACCTTGTAAGGAGCTGAGAAACCGAATGAGCTGAGGCCCCATACCTTACCGCTGGCACCTACAAGACCCTCAAGGGTTACAGGCAGACCGGCGGTGAGACCGAACTTCTTCTTGTTACCGGGCAGGATGCTGCGCTGATAAGCCTTGGACTGGCTGCGGAACAGGCCCTCTGAAGGAACACTTACGATGCGGCACTTGATACCGTCAGCACGCAGGAGTTCAGCACCGGCAACCAGAGTTGATACCTCTGAACCTGAAGCGAGCAGGATAACATCAAAGTCAGCATCTGAACCGGCTACGATGTAAGCACCCTTGGCAGCCTGGCTGTAGTCATTACCTGCGGGCAGAGTCTTGATGTTCTGGCGGCTCAGGATAAGACCTGTGGGTGAAGTGGTATTCTCCATGGCAAGCTTCCAAGCCTGTGTGGTCTCGTCGCTATCAGCGGGACGGAGAACAAGCATTGAGTTCTTGCCCTTGTGAGTCTTGAGTTTCTCCATGAGACGGATCTGTGCCTCCTGCTCAACAGGCTCATGTGTAGGACCGTCCTCACCGACGCGGAATGCATCGTGAGTCCAGATGAACTTAACGGGAAGCTCCATGAGAGCAGCCATACGTACGGCGGGCTTCATGTAGTCTGAGAATACAAAGAAGGTACCGCAAGCGGGGATAACACCACCGTGCAGAGCCATACCGATGCAGCAGCAAGCCATGGTGAGCTCGGCTACGCCAGCCTGGAAGAATGCACCGCTGAAGTCACCCTTAACCATGTTGGTTGTATACTTGAGGAAACCGTCTGTCTTATCTGAGTTGCTCAGGTCAGCACTTGCGCAGATCATGTTGGGTACCTGCTGAGCGAGCTGGCTCAGAACTGCAGCTGATGCTGAACGTGTAGCGTCATCGGCCTTCTGCTCAACCTTGCTCCAGTCAACCTTGGGAGCCTTGCCGCTGAACCACTCCTTGAGCAGAGCAGCCTTCTCGGGGTTAGCCTTCTCCCAGGCAGCCTTGCGGGCATACTTGGCATCCATGATTTTACGGAGTTCCTTGGCGCGGTCAGCATAGAGCTTCTTGACCTCGGGGAAGATCTGGAAAGGATTCTCGGGATCACCTCCCAGAGCCTTAACGGTGTTGATATAGGCATCACCGCCCAGAGGAGCACCATGAGTCTTGCAGTTGCGCTCGTAGCTGGTACCATCGGCCTTGAGGGCACCCTTACCCATGATGCACTTACCGATAATCAGGGTCGGTTTGCCGTTGGCGTTCTGAGCCATAGTCAAAGCACCGCGGATCTGATCAACGCAGTTACCGTTTATCTCATATACGTTCCAACCCCAAGCGCGATACTTGGCAGCGGTATCCTCAGAGGTTACCACCTTGGTCTCAGTTGAGAGCTGGATATCATTAGAATCATAGAACATGATGAGGTTGTCAAGACCCAGAGTACCGGCAATACGGCCTGCGCCCTGTGAAATCTCCTCCTGGATACCACCGTCAGAGATGTAAGCGTAGATCTTGTGGTTCATGACCTCCTTACCCAATACGGCTGCCAGATGCTTCTCAGCAATGGCTGCACCTACTGCAAATACATGACCCTGGCCAAGAGGACCTGAGGTATTCTCAATACCGCGTGCAACCTCAAGCTCGGGGTGACCGGTTACAGGTGAGCCCCACTGACGCAGAGTTGCAAGCTCCTCCATTGAGAACTTGCCGGTCAGAGCAAGCTGAGCATAGAGCATGGGAGCCATGTGGCCGGGATCCAGGAAGAAACGGTCACGACCCTCAAACTTCATGTTACGGGGATCATATTCCAGGAACTCGCTGAAAAGCACGTTAATGAAATCAGCACCGCCCATGGCGCCACCGGGGTGACCTGACTTGGCCTTCTCGACCATTGATGCAGCCAGAATACGGATATTATCGGCTGCCTTCTTCATCAATTCTTTACTGTTCATTGTATTTAATATTTAGTTGTAATTTTCGCGCAGTGAGTTGCAAATTTAGCAAAAATATTGGCAGCAAATAAAGCATAAGCCTTTTTTTATTACTTTTGCAAACAACTAACTTAAATGGTATATTCACAAATTACTAACGAATACTGATCCTAAATGAAGAAATTGTTCATCGCCGGCCTGGCACTTCTGCTCCCGCTGGCTCTGTGTGCAGAAATCACCAAGAAAGAAGACATCAACAAGGATAACCTCTACAAGTTCAGAGGAAGCATGACCCAGTATGAGGATCCCGGCGTAACTTACTCAAAAGCCCCTAAGGGATTCAAGCCTTTCTACATGAGTCATTATGGCCGTCACGGTTCACGCTATCTGCTAAACACCCCGCAATATGCTGATCCATATAACATTCTCAAACAGGCCGATGACAAAGGCGTACTGACAGAGTTTGGAAAAGATGTACTGGGACGTCTTGAAATAATGTCCAAGGATGCTGACGGGCACCTGGGTGACCTGACAATAGTAGGCCAGCAGCAGCATCGCGGCATCGCCCGCCGTATGGTCCGCAACTACCCGGAGATATTCAACAAGAAAGCCACGATAGTAGCCCGTTCAACCACATCACATCGAGTTATGGCCAGTATGACGGCTGCCATGATGGAATTTTCAAGCATACTGCCTCAGATGAACATCGACTACAATTGCAGCGATTACGACAGGGGTTATATGAACTCAGAGGACAGAGCTATAAACAGTGCCAAGAACAGCCGTGAGAGGAATGCCGCCGTAAGCGCCTTCAACGCCAAGCACAACAATCCCGAACGCCTGATGTGCGCCCTGTTTACTGACACCACATTCATAACAAGATATGTGAGAACAACCACCTCATCACGCGCCGGCACTGTAGGCGGAGGTCAGGAGACCACCTCTACATCAGTACAGACCACAGACCGCTCAGATGATCTCTACACCAAGATATATGACATTGCAGCCAATATGGGCAGCCATTCTTATCTGGGATTTGATCTGGATGATGTATTCACATATGATGAGTGGTATGACTGCTGGCTCCAGAACAACCTCTACTGGTTCTCAGTATCAGGTTACCACAAACTTACTCAGGAATTAGTACCTTACGGCCATGCCACACTGCTGCAGGATTTCCTGGACAAGGCCGACATAGCCATAGCAAACGGTACTCCCAGCGCAAACCTGCGTTACGGACATGACACAGCTCTCTATCCCCTGCTCTGCCTCATGGAGGTGAATGACTGTGGTTTTGAGCCCGATGACATAGAAGACCTGGCCACAAAGTGGGTTAACTATGACATCGTACACATGGCCAGCAACCTGCAGCTTATATTCTTCAAGGACAAGAGCGGAAAGATTCTGGTAAGGGCTCTGCTCGACGAGAAAGAGGCCAAGCTACCGGTTCCCTGCTACAAGGATGCCAAAGGCAAGGAATACCCCTACTTCTTTGAGTGGGACAAGGTAGAGAAATACTACCGCGACATTCTGGCCAAGTGGGATAAGATAAAAGAAGAACTTACTTCCAACAGATAAGCCCTAATGGAAAGGCTGGCTATAGGAATTGATATAGGCGGTCAATCCACTAAATGTGGAGTTGTGACACAAGATGGGACCATACTCGAGCAGAGTGTGGTCACATCATTGATTGACAGTTTTGACGAGTACCTTAACCTGCTTGCAGACTCTATCAAAGACCTTATCCGCAAAACAGCGTCAAAAGGTATTCCTGCCGGAATTGGCATAGGTGCGCCCAACGCCAACCGTATTGACGGAACAATCCGGTACGCTCCCAACCTGAGATGGGCACGTGATGCACAAGGCAAACCATGTATAATTCATCTGGCAGAACGTCTGGAAGCAGCCACTGGCCTGCATGTACGAATAACCAACGATGCCAACGCTGCAGCGCGCGGTGAACACACTTACGGCGTAGCAAAAGGGATAAATGATTTCATAATGATTACCCTGGGAACAGGAGTTGGCAGCGGAATCATATCACACGGCAGACTTGTCTATGGTCATGACGGATTTGCAGGAGAACTTGGACACGTCTGTGTAGTACAGAACGGCCGTCAGTGCAACTGCGGCCTCAAGGGATGCCTTGAGACTTACGCAAGTGCCATGGGCGTAGCCCGTACAGCACGGGAATTCCTGCAGAATGACAACCGCGAGAGTCTTTTGCGCAAACTTGATCCGGAAAAGATATCATCTAAGGATATTTATGATGCCGCTATCCAGGGGGATGCTCTGGCCAAGGATATTTTTGTGTTCACCGGGCGTATCTTAGGGCGCGCATTAGGTGATTTTGTAAAGTTCAGCTCACCGCAGGCCATAGTACTGTTTGGAGGACTGACCAAATCACGGGAGTTCTTCCATGATGAGATGGTCAAGGCCATGAATGACAACCTGATGCAGATATGGAAGGACAAAATACAGATTCTCTATTCCTCACTGAAGGAGTCTGATGCCGCTATCCTGGGCGCAAGTTCAATGGTCTGGTCACCTGATGACGTATGAGAATAGGATTTGACGCAAAACGTCTGTTCAATAACTTTACCGGCTTGGGCAACCACAGCCGCAGCACCATAGACATCCTCACGGAATATTATCCGGAGAATGAGTATCTGCTTTATACACCCAAGATAAAGCAGAACACGGTAACTGCCCCATACCTGCATAAAGAGCACTGCCGTACCATACAACCCAAGGGGCTAATCAGGGGCGGGTTATGGAGATCTTTCCGTCTGGCAGATGCGGCAAAAAAAGATGCCGTTGATATTTTCCACGGACTTTCAAATGAACTTCCGGCGGGATTGGATATACCATCGGTCGTAACCATTCACGATGTGGCTTTCAGGACATTTCCTGATATGTACCACGCCACTGACAGGTTTACATACAACCAGAAATGGCGTTACGCCTGCAATAAGGCGGACAGGATTATAGCTATAAGCGAATCCACAAGACAGGATGTGATACGGTTCTATGACGTTGATCCCGATAAGATTGATGTGCTGTATCAGCCAGTAAACGGCCTGTTTTATACAGACAGTGAAGGAGCATGTCCCTCAGGTCTTATGCAACATATTAAAAATGAGCCATATATCCTGTATGTAGGTTCCATCAACTCACGCAAGAACCTGCTGGGAGCCATAAAGGCATTGGAACTTTTACCAAAAGACCTGCAGATACCTATCGTGGTAATAGGTGACGGCAGGGAATACAAGCAGAAAGTCCTGAAATATATTGAGACGCACAAACTGCAGGATCTGGTAATATTCTCTCCTGAAAAGGTCGGCCTTGATGGCCTGCGTTATCTCTACAGGAATGCCAGACTGCTTGTCTATCCGTCATTCTATGAGGGTTTCGGACTTCCCATTGTGGAAGCATTGCTTTCAAACTGCCCTGTTGTAACCAGTAACATATCATCTCTTCCTGAAGCCGCCGGCCCCCACTCCCTTCTGGCTGACCCCGGAAATATCCGGGAGATATCAGAAAAAATCAGCAGTATCCTGACCGATGACGCCCTGCGCAGTTCAATGGTTGAAAACGGATACAATTACGCAATGGACAAATTCAACCCCAAAAGACTGGCCGGTTCACTTATGGATATATACCAAAGTGTCACAAGCACAAGGTAAATCTTTAATCAGACATAAAACAAAAAGGGGGCAACATCAAATGCTGTCCCCTTTCGTTTAGGCGAATAATTGATTATTCCTCAGCAGAAGGAAGATCCTGTATCTCAATAGGAGAATCAAAAGTGGTGGTTGATGACTCAGGATTGATATACTGGTTCTCAATAGCCTCATTCTCCAATACAGAACCTGAATTGTAAGCCTTTGGTTTGGCTACATAAGCTGTAATGATGCTGAGAACAGCAATGCTGGCAATAAGAGTCCAGGTGGTCTTTTCAAGAATATCAGTAGTCTTGCGCACGCCCATTATCTGGTTTGACGATGCAAAACCGGCTGCAAGACCGCCGCCTTTTGAATTCTGAATCGTAACAATAAAGCAGAGGAATACTGCCAGAATCACGATAATAATAAGCAAAACCTTAAACATTTTCTATTTTTATTTTTGATTTATCCTTACCAATTTTTCCAAATATCGGATTTGGTCCGCAAAGTAAATGCTTTTATTCGGAAAATTCAAATAAAGGGACCGAATTATTTCCAAAGCTTTGTCATACTTGTGCTGTTTCAGGTAAATGCGCGCAAGTGTCTCAGTAAAATACGAGTCATCAAGCTGTTTGATATCATCTTCAGCCTCACTTGTCTCATCAGCCTCCCCAGATACTTCATCTGGACTGAAAGACGGTTTAATATGCTCTGTAGAAAGGAAAGTATCCAGCAGCTGCTCTGTCTTGGACCTGATGGCGCTGCCGGTAACAGTCTCGGCATCATCGGGCGTATTGAGATATGCCTCCACGTAATCAACGGGAACTGAACCCAACTCTTCCAGACCGGACAGTCCTTCCTTCTGTTCCCCCAGGAATGAGTCCAGAAGGGACATCAAACGTTCATCCTTACTCATCCCGATTACCATTTGGCCACGGTGGCATTGAAAATCTGATCCACGATATCATCAATCATCTGCTGTACAAGCTCATCCTGCACTGCTGAAAGCTGCTGTGAGGAGTCATACTCACGGCTGGCGCTGAAGGACTTGTCAAAGTCATCCTCATGTTTCTTGTTATTGGTAAACTTGACCTTGACAGTCATCTTGAGCTGTACCATTGATGAATAACCGTCGGCCGATATGGACTTGTTGGTCTGGTCATAGGATGTTATTTCACCCGATAGGACCAGATCACCGTCACGCTTTACCTGACGCAGCTTGGTCTGGCGGTTGTAGATATCACTCAGAGATGTATTGAACATGGGCGCCATGGGGCCCCACTGGTAAGCGGCACGATTGGCAAAGGTCTCAACTGTAATGGTCTTGGTGGTATTGTAATCAATTGAAGCACCATTGAGCTTGTATGATATGGAGCATGAGGACAACAGACCGGTAAAAGCTGTTGCCAGGACTAATGATTTAAAAGAGATATGTTTCATTCCAGATTGTACTCCTTGATTTTACGGTAAAGCGTACGCTCTGATATGTTCAGATCAGCAGCAGCACCGCGACGTTTGCCGCCGTGCTTGGCAAGGGCACGCTTTATCATATCCTTCTCAACCTCATCAAGTGAAAGGGTCTCCTCCACGTACACTTCAGTATCCTGAATGTCATCATCAGTCTGACTGCTCTTACGGGACGATACGGGCTGCACCGTGGTAAGGCCTTCATCGGGCGTGATTATTGATACCGGCTGCTGTACAGGCTGCTGTCCTTGTGAAAGGCTGCTAACCTGAGCCTTCAGGTCCGTAACGTCACGGCGCAGGTCAAAAAGCACCTTGTACAGAATCTCACGCTCATTCTCAAATGAGTTCTCTGAGCGCTGTCCGCCCGCAAGCATGGGCAGCATTGAGGTACGGCGGTCAGGCAGGTACTCCTGCAGCATTTCAGCCGTGATTATGCGCTGGGTGGCCATGATTGAGATCTGCTCAGTTATATTCTTGAGCTGGCGTACATTACCGGGCCAGTGATAGGTCATGAGCATCTGCTTGGCATCCTCTGAAAGCTGCACTGCCGGCATACGGTATTTCTCAGCGCAGTCTGCAGCAAACTTACGGAACAGCAACTGTACATCGGCACCGCGCTCACGCAATGGCGGAACCTTGATTGGTATCGTGCTCAAGCGGTAGAACAGATCCTCACGGAACCTGCCCTGCTCTATTGCCTTGAGCAAATCAACATTTGTAGCAGCCACTATGCGGACATCGGTCTTCTCAACGGTACTGGAGCCCACGCGGATGAACTCGCCAGATTCCAATACACGCAGCAGACGGGCCTGCGTAGCCAGCGGCAGTTCGGCCACCTCATCCAGGAATATGGTTCCGCCGTCAGCCTCGCCAAAGTATCCCTTACGGTCGCTGATAGCGTTTGTGAATGCTCCTTTTACGTGTCCGAACAGCTCTGAGTCTATGGTTCCCTCCGGTATGGCACCGCAGTTCACGGCCAGATACTTCTTGGTCTTGCGCAGGCTGTTCTCATGTATTATGCGGGGAAAAACATCCTTTCCGGCACCGCTCTCACCTGTTATCAGCACCGTCAGGTCTGTTGGCGCAACCTGAATTGCCACATCAATGGCGCGGTTCATTTCAGGCGAGTTTCCGATGATCCGGAACCTCTGCTTCATTCTCTGTATCTCTTCAAGATTCATAGTTCTACTTTTAATAGACTGACAAAAATACACACTTTACCGTTTATACGGAAATTTTGGCAGATTATTTACATTATTTGCAAACAAAAAGCTGTAGTACGGAGTAAGAGGAGGTTTTGCAGCCAGCGTTAAGCGGAGAGCCTTGGAGGCTCCCGTTAAAAACGGCGCATGTCCGAGGCGCGTTAGGCCCCGAAGGGGACTAAAAGGCCGAGTTCGACGTTTAGGGGCCGGAGGGGTTCGGAGTAGCTGGATGGAACCACCTCCTCTTATCCCGTATTACGGCGAGAAACAAAAGCAAATAATGTGTATATTTGCACTCTATGGATGTGGAATTATACAGGGAGTTAGTGACGGCGGCGCGACCGCTGTTTGAGGCGGAAGAATGGAGCAGGCTCAAGGGTTTGCTCCGTGAGGGTATTGCAAAAGGTGCGTACGGTACTGACCAGCACGGAGTTCCCGGACTGGAGCGCAGTATCAGGACGGGTATCGTATTGCTTGAAAAGACCGGCCTCAAGAAAGCGTCCCTGCTCACTGCGTTGTTTGACCCCATGATACAGCAGGGACTCATCGCCCCTGAACAGTTCAAGAAGCAGTTCGGCGAGGATGCTGCGCGGCTCATTGAGGATATGTGCCGTGTCAAGGAGCTCTACTCCAAGCATGATTCCATAGCCGATGAGAACTTCCGCAAACTGCTGGTATCATTTGCAGAAGATATACGTGTTATCATCTGCCTGATAGCCGACCGATATGTGCTCATGCATATGCTGGCAAACACGACCGATACGGATTACCGCCTGCATGTAACTGAGGAGTGCCGCCTGCTCTATATCCCCATGGCCCACCGTCTGGGTCTGTACGCCATCAAGAGTGAGATGGAGGATATGGTGGTCAAATATGAGCACAGGGATGTTTATGATGACATAGCCCGCCAGCTCAATGAGACCAAACGCGCCCGAGAGGCTTACATACAATCATTCATCGGCCCTGTAAAACAGCGTCTGGAAGAGGCCGGGTTGAAGTTCACCATCAAGGGCCGCACAAAATCCATATCAAGCATATGGAACAAGATGAAGACCCAGAACACCACTCTGGATCACATATATGACCTGTTTGCCATACGCATAATACTGGACTCTCCTGCCGATAAGGAGAAGGCACAATGCTGGCAGGTTTACAGCATAGTGACCGATATGTACCAGCCCAACCCCAAGCGTCTGCGTGACTGGCTGAGTGTACCCAAGAGCAACGGTTATGAGTCACTGCACATAACGGTGAACGGACCTGAGAACAAGTGGGTTGAGATACAGATCCGTACCCGCCGTATGGACGATATTGCCGAGCGTGGTCTGGCAGCACACTGGTCATACAAGGGTATAAAGAGTGAAGGTGCTGCAGACAGTGTTATGGCAAGCATTCGCGAAATCCTGGAACACGACACCAGTCCTGATGAGCTGCGCAAGAACTTTACGCTGGATATGTACCAGGAGGAGATATTCGTGTTCACTCCAAATGGTGAGGTCCGTCAATTACCCAAGGGTGCAACCGTGCTGGACTTTGCTTTCTCCATTCACAGCCGCATAGGACTGACCTGTGTGGGAGCACGTGTGGGAGGCCGTAACGTACGCATAAGCCATAAACTGCAGAGCGGTGATACGGTAGAGGTCCTGACATCGGCCACACAGGTGCCCAAACAGGACTGGCTGAACATTGCGGTCACATCAAGGGCACGCATGCGCATACGCCAGGGCATCAATGAGATTCGCAACCGTGAGGCCCAGGCTGGGCGTGAACTGCTGCAGCGCCGTTTCAAGAACCGCAAGATAGACATTGACGAGAGCGATATGTCCCGCCTCATTGTACGCATGGGCTATAAGGGACAAGCCCCCTTCTTCCATGCTCTGATGGAAGAGGAGATTACTGTTGATGACGTTCTCAAGGTATATGAAGAGATGCAGGCTGCCGCACAGGCAAGCCAGGAGGTGCATCATGCTGAGGATTTTGACATTGAAAAGACATTTGCCGAGACTGAAAAGAAGGCGGGCCAGGATACCGATGTATTGATAATCGGAGACGGACTGACCGGAATAGACTTCAAAATGGCGGGATGCTGCCACCCTATTTACGGCGATGATGTGACGGGGTTCGTGAGCATCAACGGCGGTATAAGGATACACCGCAGCACATGCCCCAACATTCTCCGCATGAAGGAGCGATACCCGTACCGCATAGTCCGTGCACGCTGGTCAGGCAAGAGCGGCAGCCAGTACAGCATAACCCTGAACGTGGTGGGTCAGGATGATATAGGTATTGTTTCAAACATTTCATCAATAATAAACAAGGAGCCCGATACCCTGCTGCGCTCCATAAGCATTGACTCCAACGGAGGTCTGTTTCAGGGCCATCTTACCGTACTGGTAAGTGACCTTTCATCACTTGACAAGCTGATTAAGAAACTGAAGCAGATTAAGGGTGTACGGGAGATAGAGAGGATGACATAACGCCTAAAAAAGGATATGAAAAAGATATTTCTGATTACTGGACTATTGTTAACGCTTGGCATGCAGGCGCAAGACGAGCGCAGGCTGCTCACTATGGAAGAGGCTGTATTCGGAGGCGCTCCGGTCCAAGCTCCAAGCATATCTTGGGATATGGGCGGGGCAGTATATACATATTACTGGGAAGGTGAGACACATCACATCGATGCCCGTAGCGGAAAGGAGATGGGTGAGCCCAAAATCAAACCTGCATCGGCCAAGAAGGACCATTTCAAGGCATTTTCCAGAGACGGTGAAGTCTGGTATTTGGATAAAGACAGTGTTGAGCATCAGGTTACGAGTTTCAATCAGAAAGGCATTGTGTGCGGTGAGACCGTAAGCCGCAACGAGTTTGGCATAGAGAGTGGCATATTCGTATCACCTGACCGCCACAAGATTGCATTCTACAAGAAGGATGAGAGCCGTGTAACATTGTTCCCGTTACTTGACATTTCCACCCGCACAGGGTCTCTTAAGGAAATCCGGTACCCTATGAACGGTATGGAATCAGAAATTATCACACTGGGTGTTTATGACATTGACAAAGGCACAACAGCGTGGATGGACGTAACAGATTTTGATCAGGAACGTTACCTTACCAACATAACCTGGGGGCCTGCCAGTGACCGCATCTATATTCAGGTGCTGGACCGTGCACAAAAGAATATGCATCTTAATGTTTATGATGCGCAGGACGGCAAGTGCCTGGGAACACTTTTCACAGAGCATGATGACCGCTATGCTGAACCGCAGTATCCCCTTACATTCCTGCCCGATGACCCCGAGCACTTCATATACCAGACCAATGTGCGTGACGGCTATTGGAATTTCTATCTGGGAAGTGTCAAAGGCGGAGAGCCCAAGCGCATAGTCAAGACCGATGCAGACCTTGAACTGTTGGAAATCAGGGGCAAATATATCTATTACTATTCATTTGAGGTATCGCCTGCAGACAGACATCTCTTCCGCGCAGACATCAAAACAGGCAAGGCGCAGCGCCTGACCAAGGATGCCGGATGGCACACCTGCACTATAAGCCCTGACGGCAAATATTTCATAGACACATGGTCTGAGCTCAACACCCCGCGTGTAGTCAATCTTACCCAGACTGACGGCAAGAAGCCACGCGAACTGTTCCGCGCTGCAGACAACAGATCTGAATACAACTACTGTCCCATTGAACTGGGCTCAATCAAAAGTGCAGACGGCAAGTTTGACAACTTTTACCGTCTTATAAAGCCAATTGACTTTGATCCTTCAAAGAAATATCCCGTAATCCTTTACGTCTACGGAGGGCCGCACAGTCAGATGGTAAACAACTCTTTCAATGCCAAACTGCGCGCATGGGAGATGTATATGGCTCAGCACGGATATGTAGTATTCGTAATGGACAACCGCGGTACGCAATACCACGGTGCCGAATATGAGAAAGCCATACACCGCCAGTGCGGCCAGGCAGAGATGGCAGACCAGATGGAGGGCATGAAGTGGCTTATGAGTCATGATTGGGTTGACCGTGACCGCATTGGCGTACACGGATGGAGTTACGGCGGTTTCATGACCATATCGCTCATGGTGAACTATCCTGATATATTCAAGGTAGGTGTTGCCGGAGGCCCGGTCATAGATTGGAAATGGTATGAGGTCATGTACGGTGAGCGTTACATGGAGACTGAAGCTACCAATCCTGAAGGTTTTGAAAAGACCAGCCTTATCCCGCGCGCCAAGGATCTGAAAGGTAAACTGCTCATATGTCAGGGAGCCATTGACAATACCGTGGTTTGGGAGCATAGCCTGAGTTTTGTAGAGGCCTGCATAAAAGAGGGTGTCCAGCTGGACTACTTTCCCTATCCCACTCATGAGCATAATGTGAGGGGCAAGGACCGCGTTCACCTTATGCAGAAAGTCACTGACTACTTCAACGAAAAACTCTGATAAGTAGTGAACTTATTTCTCAAAAAAATAACTAACTTTACTTTTTTAAGTATTGAGTTCATTCAATATGAAAACAATAAAAATCTTTGTAGTTACAATGGCACTGATGTGTGCCATGTCTTTAACCGCAAGTATTCAAAAACCTGTAGCTCAGCCCTTTGACGAGAGTACAAAGATGTCATCATGGCTGTATGACAAGTATGTACAGCAACAGGATGAAGTAAAGAAAAGCGGCGGAGCGCTGCGCGCCCAGGGCCGGTCGGTAAGAAGATACGTATTGGCGTTGGTGGAGAGTACAGACGGTGATGCTACCATACGCCAGAAAGGCGGTGTTGTATTGCAGGATTTCTGGGATGGCATAAGCGCCGCCTTCCTGCCTGTGGACAGTCTTGGCGCGCTTAACCAAAGTGAACATATTCTGCGCATGGAGGCCGATGAGCCCGCCAGGATAATGAATGACACATCGGCCATAATAACTGGTGTAGATAAGGCGTGGGCGGGCCAAGGAGCCCTGCCGCAGGCTTTCACAGGCAAGGGCGTGTATGCCGGCATTATGGATGTAGGTTTTGACTTTACACATCCGGCTTTCCGCAATGATGACGGCACATCACGTATCCAATGGTTCTGGGACCCCGCGGCTCCAGACGGTGACCCAGATGAGCTGGGCATGATCTACAAAAGTCCCGAGATGGTGCTGGCCGCCCGTCACACTACCGAAGCGGCTCTTGAACACCATGGAACCCACTGCTTGGGAATAATGGCTGGAAACGGCCTTAATGGGCGTTATGTAGGCATGGCCCCTGACGCTGATATAATAGGCAGTTATATTCCTATTAGCGGTAATAGCGCCGTTGATACTGATTATTTTAATACACGTCTATCAGATTATCTTAAAAAGCACTTGCCTGGTTTTGAAGATTTGTCCGATGAAACGATTGAGTTATCAGGAACTACAACATGGTATATTGTCATGCTTTACCATATCTTCAAACAGGCCGATGCTGCAGGCATGCCATGTGTTATGAGTTGGAGTTTTGGCTCAACGCATTCATTTGATTATAGCATTTTCAATAATTATTTCCTTTTTAACAAACTTCTTAACCATATGCTGGGAGCCGGTCATATTCTTGTGGCAGCAGCAGGAAATGAAGGAGGCAGTGAAACTTACGTCAGAATGGAGGCTGACGCTGAGAAACTGCAGGATATCTATTACGGAGACAAAAACGGCGGACTGGTATATACTTATCTGACCCGTTCCGTTATTGACACAACTTCTTTCAATATGTCTCTTACATTTAAGGATGTATCCGATACAGTTATGTTTAATCTGGCAGATTTTTTTACAGATACAATAAACTATTACCATTCTGAGATGATAAAAATACCATCTACCAATGATTCTGATACCATTCAGATTGAAACAGGTATTTACTTTTATCTTGGAGACACCGTCGTTACCTGGACTGATATCATTTTTCCACAGTCATATTATGACAGCATCTGCAACAAATACAAATGTCCGTTCGGAACGGTAAGGTTTGATACCCCGCAACCGGTGGAATTATCTGATTATTATAGCAGTATCACGTTCAGCAAGGATACTCCACGCAATTCACTAGGACACCATCTTGGAACAGTGGGCTTTCCAGGTGGTTATAATGACCGTATCATCTGTGTAGGCGCTGCGCTTCATCGTAAGAGTTGCATTAATACGGATGGCGAAACCAAAACAACTCCATATGGTATTCATGAAGGACATTTAGCCAGTTTCAGCTCATGCGGCCCCTCAATGACCGGCCTTATCAAACCCGATGTGGTAGCACCTGGAGTGAATATAATATCAGCTCTTAACAGCTACTACACTGATAGCTGTAACATTGTCTATGAGGCCAAAACTTTTGGCCGCAAATACAGTATGTGTTCTATGAACGGCACATCCATGGCTACACCTATGGTTGCAGGCATTATAGCATTGTGGCTGCAGGCCAAACCTGACCTTACGCCGGAGGATATTCTTGGTGTCATAGAGCGCACCAGTCACCAGCCTGAGCCTGAGCTGACCGGTTTTGAAAAGAACAACTATTATGGTTGGGGCGAGATTGACGCATACGCCGGACTGCTTGACATACTGGGATTATCCACAAGCGTGCCCGGCCTGTCACAACATCAGCCCGCAGGTATCACGTTCCGCCTTGAGGACCAGACTCTTTACATTGACGGGATAGAAACTGAGACCGGCGTAACCGTTTATGACCTGAGCGGCCGCCCCGTGGTGAGTGTAACCACCAGTGACGGTAAAATTGAACTGCCTGCTCTGCCGCAAGGCGTGTATGCTGTCCAGATAGGCAAGCTCGGCTCAACACTTATCAGGCTATAAGAATCTGAAAGATTTTCAAAACAGAAAATATGAGAATAATAAAAAGAATCATTCCAGCCGTACTGGCGGCAATATGCATTTCAGTATCGGCAAATGCCCAGAAAACGTTTGTCAAAACAGATAAGGATACCAAGATGTCATCATGGCTGTATGACAAGTATGTACAGCAACAGGATGAAGTAAAGAAAAGCGGCGGAGCGCTGCGCGCCCAGGGCCGGCCGGTAAGAAGATATGTATTGGCGTTAGTGGAAAGTACAGACGGTGATGCAACCATACGCCAAAAGGGCGGTGTAGTACTGCAGGATTTTTGGGATGGAATCAGCGCTGCATTCCTGCCTGTGGATAGTCTTGGCACGCTTAACCAAAGTGAGCGTATCATGCGCATGGAAGCAAACGAGCCCGCCAGGATAATGAATGACACATCGGCCATCATAACAGGTGTGGATAAGGCATGGGCGGGCCAAGGTGCCCTGCCGCAGGCTTTCACCGGAAAGGGCGTATACGCCGGCATTATGGATATAGGTTTTGACTTTACCCATCCCGCTTTCCGAAATGATGACGGTACATCACGTATCCAATGGTTCTGGGACCCTGCAGCTCCAGACGGTGGCCCAGATGACCTGGGCATGATCTACAAAAGCCCCGAGATGGTGCTGGCCGCCCGTCACACTACAGATGCAACTCTTGATGAGCATGGAACCCATGTGATGGGTACCATGGCGGGAAACGGACTTGACGGACACTACGTAGGCATGGCCCCTGAGGCTGATATAATAGGCAGCTATATTCCTATTAGCGGTAATAGCCCTGTAGATTATGATTATCTGGATGCACGTCTATCAGATTATCTTAAAAAGCACTTGCCTGGTTTTGAAGATTTGTCCGATGAAACGTTTGAGATGTCAGGAAGCGACACATGGGATATTGTCTTACTATACCGTATCTTCAAACAGGCCGATACTGAAGGCAAACCATGCGTAGTAAATTGGAGTTATGGATCACCATCTTGGTTTTCTGATGACAATACTCTCTATAATGCTCTTATTGACCATATGCTTGGTCCCGGTCATATTCTCGTAGCAGCAGCCGGCAATGAAGGAGATTATCCTATCTACTTCAAAAAGGAGGAGGGTGAACAGCAGGAACAGAATATATATTATATTGATAATGATCAGAATTACAAATTCCAGATTCGCTCAAGTATTGACATTCAGGATTTTGACTTGTCCATGACATTTCAAGATGTGGCTGATACAATCACTTTTGATATGAAGGAAATTTTTGATTCCCTGACTTACTATCAGTATAAGATTCCTTTCCCTCAAAAAACAGATTCTGATGAGGCATCAGACGGGCAGATTCCGGAAATTGATACTATTCTGGTAACAGTATGGTTTAGAAATATAATTAATGACAAAGTCATATTTCAAACATACGTTTCATTCCCAAAATCCTACACCGATACTCACAACCTCAAAAAGGGCAAGATTATAGTTGACACCTACGATGAAGTAGAATTTCTAGGTTTGAATTATAACGTCTACTTCAGCCTTGATACTTGGTATAATTCCCGTGGATGTCACTTGTACACAATTACGGAACAAGCTGCCATAGAACGTATTATAGCCGTAGGTGCCATGCACCACCGAACTACTTTCATTAATATTGAAGGCGATACAATAGACAACGGTTGGTCATGGGCTGGAAGTAAAGAGGGACAACTGGTCAGTTTCAGCTCATGCGGTCCCACTATGGACGGCCGTATCAAGCCTGATGTGGTGGCACCGGGACTTAATATCTTATCGGCGCTTAACAGTTACTACACTGATGTATTCGATGATGAAATAGCCTATGAGACCGAAGTCTTTGGCCGTAATTACCGCATCTTTGGCGAGAGTGGTACATCCATGGCTACGCCTATGGTTGCAGGCATTATAGCATTGTGGCTCCAGGCCAAACCTGACCTTACGCCAGAGGATATATTCGGCGTATTAGAACGCACCAGCCACCAGCCTGAGCCTGAGTTCTCTGGTTCTGAAAAGAACAACTATTATGGTTGGGGCGAGATTGACGCTTACGCCGGACTGCTTGACATACTGGGATTAACAAACAGTGTGCCCAGACTGTCACAGCATCAGCCCGCAGGCATCACGTTCCGCCTTGAGGGCCAGACTCTTTACATTGACGGAATAGACGCTGATACTGGCGTAACCGTCTATGACCTGAACGGCCGCCCCGTGGTGAGTGTAACCACCAGTGACGGTAAAATTGAACTGCCTGCTCTGCCGCAAGGCGTGTATGCTGTCCAGATAGGCAAGCTAGGCTCAACACTCATAAGACTGCAATAAATGATTCATTCAACAACAATAACCAATTTATGAGAATACGTATAATGACTGTGCTGCTTGTTGCAGCCGCAATGCTTGGTTCATGCAAGAGTAACCAACAGGTGGGTGTTATAACCAAGCCTACAAGCGCCACATCAAATCTTGAAGGCCACGAGTATCCCAAGATCAACCCTGACTTGAGTGCTACTTTCCGTAATGATTTCCCGGAGGCAAAAGCCGTAACCGTCAATGTAGGTGGCAAGAATTACCCTCTCGTTAAGGGTGATGACGGAATCTGGGAAGTTACCACTGATCCTCTGGTGGTAGGATTCCACTACTACACAATGAACGTTGACGGCAAACGCATATCGGACCCTAACAGTAAGGAGTTCTATGGCTCCAACTTCTGGCAGAGCGGAATTGAAGTTCCTGAGGCCGGAGTGGACTATTATCTGGAAAAGAAAGTTCCGCACGGTGAGATAGAAATTGTAAAGTACCACTCTGACCTGACCAATGCAGAGCGCACCACATGGGTATATCTGCCGCCACAGTACAAGAAGGAGGCAGACCGCCGTTTCCCCGTGCTCTACCTGTTCCACGGAGCCGGTGAGGATGAGACCGGATGGGGCACACAAGGCTTCCTGGGCAACATCATGGACAACCTGATTGCAGCAAAGGAGGCTGAGCCAATGATCATAGTCATGGAGCACGCTGTTGCAACTGACCCCAATGCAACCGGACGCCAGAACATGTTTGACTTTACATTCTTTGAAAAGGTAATGATAGAGGAGATTGTCCCCTACTTCGATGCCCACTATCGCACTCTGACCGACCGTGACAACCGCGCCATATGCGGCCTTTCACTGGGTGGATTCCAGTCATATACCATAGGCCTGGATCATCCCGAGCTGTTTGGTTGGATAGGCGGATTCAGTGGTTCAGGGCGTGGCCCCAATGACCGCCGTGATGCCGAAATGTATCCCAAGTCAATCAACGACAAGTATCACCTGCTCTATATTTCAATAGGTACCGATGAACCATCGGGCATGTATCAGGGTATCCATGACCTGCATGTAGCTCTTGATGAACTGGGTGTAAACCACATCTACTATGAGTCACCGGGCACCGGCCACGAGTGGCTCACATGGCGCCGCTCCCTGCATCAGTTTGCGCCGATGCTGTTTAAATAAAAGCTTAATAATCCAATACTCGTATAAATCATTTTAACCACACAAATCATATGCTTCAATTAAAAAGGATTTTTGCAAGAGCACATTATATCATAATTGCCTTGCTTCTATTGTTATCAATGAATGTTATAGCGGCTGATTTAAAGTGGGATTTTTCATTCTCACCTTCAGACATAACTCTATCACCCTCAGGTGAGTTCACAGCAATCTCACTAACTGATGGAACTAATCCTCGTGACAACATCGGAGTACCGTCTATTCCGGCTAAGTACGTCAATATTTTACTGCCGGATGGGGCTACCGATGTTACCGTTTCAGCCACAGGTGACATGGTTTTACTGGCATCTGACATTACTCCCTGGCCCATCCAGCGCGTTGCACCAAAGAGCAAGCCAAAACCACCCTTCACACAGCCTGATCCTGCGGCTTATGCCTCAGCCGACCCCTGGCCATCTGCAACCGCCACCTTTCAGGGGCTACATGAGATGCAAGGCTATACCTTTGTCTCAATACGCATAAATCCGATGGTGTATATTCCTAACCAGAAAGCTCTCTACTACCGTCCAAACATTACAGTCAATGTATCATACAACATATCATCACCACGCGGCAGTTCCAATACAAAAACCCATAGTTCTCTAGCCAATGAGATGGTCAATTCACTCGTTATCAATCCGGCCGAATCAGCAACTGCACCCCGTGGTTCCTCCAGCCATCCCGATACGGACTATCTTATCATCACCTCATCAAGTCTGGCAGGAACCTTTCAGAATCTTGCAGACTACCGCGCAACCACCGCAGGCGGCTCTTTTTCCACTCGTGTAATCACCATTGAAGAAATAAGCTCCAATTATGACGGCGATGACATCCAGATGAAGATCCGTAACTGCATAAAAGACCTTTATTATAATCATGGGCTCACATACGTTGTTCTGGGCGGTGATGATACCGTTGTGCCCGACCGCGATGTCTATGCCATAATACCCCTTGATGAAGAAGTTTTAGATTACCACATGCCCTCAGACCTCTATTACTCAGATCTGACCGGCACATGGCGGGCCAACATAAACGACAGCCTCTATTACGGAGTAGTCCAAGCCAATATAGATATGTCGCCCGAAGTTATAGTAGGCCGCATTCCCATCCGCACCACGGAACAACTCAACGGTTATATAAACAAATTGGTGGCATTTGAAGCCAGCATTACCTCCCACACCCGTAACTCAATCATCATGGGTGGTCCGGCTGCTTGGTCCACATATTCCGGAAATGATCGTCCCACTGATGATGTTACCGGAGATGGGCATCCCGGATTCCGCGATGAAAAGCACATAACCGTATCCGATTCAGAGATGTGGCTCCGCCGCCTGTACCGCGACTGCATTGCCCCCAACTGGAATAATATTGAGTCCGCCTCTGACCGCATTATAAAGTACGCCTGTGATTACCTCACTTCCTGGGATACCGACATATGCGGCGATACCCCTCTCTTTGGAAAAAACCTGCAAAACTGGTTTAATAACGGATACACACACCTTATGTTTTCCGGACACGGAGACCCCCAGTTCTGGGGTTTGGAAATTTTCGAGTTGAACTCCAATTTGTACCAAGACTATTTCAGCTACACGCGGGCTGCAGCACTCACTAACCTTATCCCCGTTGTATATACTGACGCATGTTTAACCGCCGCGTTTGATGAGGATGAGCATACACCCGGTCAAATAACCATAGATGTCAACACCGACGATCCCTACACAGTGACATCCGAACCATGTCTGGGAGAGGCTTTCATTCGCAACCCCAATGGAGGTGCTTTGGCATACATGGGATGTTCCCGTTATGGTTGGGGTAATCCGGATGAGCCTCCTGCCTCAAACTACTCTGATGGTGGACCATCTACCGTATATGCTTACAAATTCTACAAACGCCTGTATGAATCAGCTGCCGTTTCAACCAATCGCACCATTGGCCAGGCATTCGCCATGTCCAAGGCCGATATGATTTCCCAGTGTGCCAATCTAGACTGCGAACGCTGGATTCAATTCGGACTGAACTATCTGGGCGATCCTGCCATTGCACTATATCCCCGAACCGGAGATCCCGTTACACCTCCTACCGTTCCATATAACATTTCACTGGCAGACAATGATGACAATGATGACATTATCAGTGCTGCAACAACTGAAGGAGGTAAGCATGACATCACACTTACCGGACGTACCCTATACAAGAACGGTTCTTGGAACACGATGTGTCTGCCGTTTGATGTATCTATCAGTTCAGGCCCGTTATCCGGTGATGGCGTTCAAGTGCAAGTACTTAACAGTTCCTCATCAAGTTTGAGCGGCAACACGCTAACTCTGTATTTTGAACAATTCTCAGGAACCACCATTCCTGCAGGAACTCCATTTATAATCAAATGGAACAATGGCACGAATTTATTCAGCCCTGTTTTTGAAAACGTGACTATCAGTTCAACTGATCCTGTATCTGTCAAGTTTGACAATAACGGTACCACAGATGAAAACCGGAAATGCCAATTTGTAGGTAATTACTCTCCATTTGAAATCAATGACGGCAACAAAGAAGAGATTATCTATCTGGGAACTAACAACACTATTGGCTATGCCACTCTGACAGCACAGAATCCCACGCGCACTTTGCGTTGTTTCCGTGTTCATTTTGTAATTCCGTCACTTGAAGGCAGTGGTTCAAAGGCCGTCAATCGCGGTATAGTAAACTATGCAGACGGAACCACCAGCGTAATCAGCATCCATTCCACAGATTCCGGATCCGGAATGGAACAGAACAACGGGTGGTTTTCCATCTACGGAATACAGCTGAACTCTGAGCCTACAAACAAGGGAGTGTATATCAATAACGGGAAGAAAGTGGTTATCTTTTAAATAGGAGCAATATGAAACAGGAATATACCAAGCCTTCAATTGCAATTATTAAGTTGCCTGACATTACATGTCTGCTACCAATCAGCTATGATTTGTACGGAGATTCAAATCCGTTCAGTGATTTTGGTGATCCCGGCTTTGAGGATCTATAAGTCCTGAATTTCAAGGATAGAACTGATAATATGGTCCGGGGTGCACTGCACTTCGGACCAGTTTTTTCCTTGCAGCCAGACAGTCTTACAACCGATTGACTGTGCGGGATTGATGTCCTTGTCAGGGCTGTCGCCAATCATCACGGTTTCTGCGGGTTCAAGACCGAGAGCCTTTACACCCAGGCGGAATATCTCCGAATCAGGTTTGCGGACTCCTACTACACTTGACTCTATTACGTCTTTGAACAAGTTGTCAAGACCAAACTCCGACAATACTGTGTGCATGTTGCCGTAGAAGTTGGTTACAAGCACCATAGGCAAATGTATTCTTTCAAGGACGGGCTTGGAAACCGTTGAGATGTGCTTTACCACCTTGTTGTAACACGTGTCAAGGATGGTGTCCCGGGCGGTTATGGTGATACCTTTTGACTGGAGGAATTCAGTCTGCAGGGTTATTTTGGTCTGAAGGGTCTTGCAGAACGTGTCAGTAGGTTTGATTATGGGATTGCGGCCAAGGGTGCGCTCAGTGTGGACATATGCATCCCAGAGGAGTTCCTGAGGGATATCGGCCACAATGGCGTATGCCTCACTGAATGCGTCGAACCAGTGAACGCCGTCTGAATCTATCGTGCCGCCAAAATCTATGAGTATTCCCTTAATCATCCTTCCTGCATGTCTTCATCATTATAATACCTATCACCGTCCAGACTATCTGACGCAGGCGGGCTACAAGAGCGGTATAGAGCCCGTATGCGCTGGGCACTTGAACACCTCCTGCCGCGAGAGCCATTCCGCCTTCATAACCACCCATTTGCATGGGTGAGAAGAATATCAGGTTACTGAACAGTGATGAGAATGCCATTACCAGAATGCTGTCCCAGAAGGTAAACCCGGGCATGAGCAACCCTATCAGCAGCCAATACTCAAGACATGATATGACACGTGCCGCATACTCCAGCAGCAGCGACCACCAGAACGGAGCACGGCGCTGGGTGTGCATGAACGCAATCTGCCTGTCCACCTCTTCAAGTTCAGAATTATGTTTCTCCAAGTATCCTGCAGCCCATTTCTTTACAACAGGAATATGACTCAACAGCCCGAACACTTTCACAACAAATCCTTTACGATATCCCAAAGAAAAAAACCACAGCACAAGCACAAAAATCAAAGTCATTATACTAAGCATAATGCACATCCAGGCATTCAGCAGATACTGTGAGCCTACGCAGAAATGAAGTACCACATACAGCACCACGGCCGATAGCCAGAAACAGAAGTGTGAACAGATATGCATCATGGAATACAGGATCACCGCCGATGTGGCTTTCTTGCCGCCCACATAGCCTGACAGTTCAAGTATGCGGTACGGCTCACCTCCCATAAGGCCAAGCGGAGTTACGTAGTTGAGCGCGTAACCGGAGACTGTAAGCTGAAACACCTTACCGAAAGGCACTCTCCTACCCGTTCCGTCATTGATAATGAGACCGAAAGAGCCGGCGTTCATCAGATAGATGAATCCCCAAAGCAGAACAATAACGGGAAACCATATTCCAGCCTCTGACAGAACCTCTTTGACACGTGTCCAGTCCGCATCAAAAGTGAGGAGCATCAGCACCACAGCTGCCACTCCGCACAAAAAGAATATGTTACGCCAGCGTTTCTTCATATAAGGTTCATCATGTCACGGCAAACCCTTTCATGCACTGCCCTCATGCCATAGAAGATAATGTTCATTACCGTCAGTTCAAAGATAAAGTATATCCAGGGCTGACCGATGAGCAGAGTGATATAGAGCACGATAGCGCGTGTATTGAAAGTTGAAATGTTTGTCCACTTAAGCAGACGGTAGGTGCGGCGGCAGAACTCTGCGCCAAGTTCCCTCGGAATACTGCTGCCGTGTTTGCTCCGAACTGCTTCACGGAACTTCTGGAAGCATGGCGTCATACGCTCCTGGCTACGGGTATAGTTCTGATAGAAAAAGAGCCAAATCTTCCAGAACCAGCGTTCACGCCACGAGGTCGATGCCTGCTCGGCAGCCAGTTCACGGCTGTCATTAAGCTCCGCGTTATCACCATGGAACAGCAGGTAGATGTTGCGGTAATAATCGGCCAACCCGGCCTGACGTGAATGGAACAGCACGCTTGACACAAACTCAAGCACCCATATCCATACTCCCCAAACGCGGCCGCCGCCAAAAGGCATAGGCTCAAACGTAAGCCTCAAAGCCAGGAATATGTATATCGACGCGAACCAGAGATCACCTGCAAAGCCGTCAAGCAAGCGGCCCCACAGCGTTTTCTTTCCGGTCATACGGGCCAGTTGACCATCAGCGCTGTCCAGGAAATTGGCAAGCATAAGCATGATGATACCCAGGACTGTCCAATCCATGGTAGTGTGCCACCAGCAAAAGCCGGCAAACACACCAAGGAATATAGAAATGACGGTCACCACATTGGGATGTATGCCGAAAAAGCCAAATAACCTGGCAAAAAGGTAACCTATAGGTCTGGTGAACCATATATCAAGCCACTCCTCAGTATCCTTTGATTTGAATGTAGCCACAACCGCACTCGTTTTCTTCTGTGTCATCTCAATCTGCTCATTATCAAATCCGCAATCCTGGGTGCGGCCCCTATGGTACAGGTCCTGAAACTGGGCCAGTCATTCATATCGACAATTGTAATTTTACAGTCCGGCCCTACAACGGCATCACCGCCATATACATCCAAGCCCAGCAACCCTGATGCTTGCTCAGCCGCAGCAGCCAGCGCATCCATATCAACACTTGCAGAATCAGGTGCATCATTAAAACGCTCCAGCCCAAACTTGCCCTCCTTGCCCGTAGCGGCATAGCAGTCAACAAGGCCATAGCCTCTCACTCCATAAAACTTGACGAGCCAGCCTTTGGCATGAGCCTGGAGTACGCACTCACCCAGACCGCGGCCTGCAAAACCGTGCATTGCAGCCAGGCACTCGTTTTCATTCTGAATAAAGCGGACATCATCCTGCTCAACAGCATGACTGTCAGCCCGTTTTATCCAGCAAGGATACTTACCCCAACTCTCAGGAATTCCACCTGTACTGCATATCACACTCTCCGGTATGAGCCCGGAATCCTGCAGTAATCTTGTCTGGGCTGCACGCTCGCAGTTAAAGACCGCCTGAACAGTATTGACAACCGGCACTTTGACCTGTTGCAATATTTTCAGTGCCTCACTGCTCCTAGCCATCTGGAAAATACCATCCACGCCATCAGGTATGCCTTTACGGAGCAACTCTGATTCCGACATGCAGATAACCTCATTACCGCGACGCTCCAGCTCCGCAGCAACGCAGCGGAAAACGGCAGCATCACCCGTAACACGGTTTGGTGAAAACTGCTCTGCACGGCTTACTCCAAGATATCTCATTCAAGAACTGCTATCCGTTCAGCTTTTGCAATGTCACTTACATGGTCCACATCAACCACCTGCCCCATATCAAATGCCTTTAGGCTCATACCTGATTCCAGCAACTGACGTTGGAAATACCTCATTCTGATCTGACCGCTCTCAACACATCCCTTTAGCACTTCAAGAGCAGATGCTTTAAGTGCATAGATACCTGCTGACACATACCGGCATCCGGTTTTTTTATCAAGAAAGCCCATTATCATCATGTCATCACCAGTATCCACATAGAGAGGCTTCTCATCATCAATGAATGAGGTCACCCCCATGATTCCGTCATAAGGAGTCTTTGAAAACTCGTCCATCATGGCACGAAACCGGCTCTCCTGAAAGACCGTATCAACCGTGGTTATGCAGAACCTGTCACTGCCCAGATAGGGAGCAAGCTCCATCAGGCTGTGCATTGGTGAAGGAGTTTTCTTGACCACAAGATCCATAGGAATTTCATCCGCCAGACGTTTAAGCAGATCTACAGACTCCAGATTTTCACCGTTTACAATTACAGCAATACGTTCCGCTCCGCATCCCGTCATGATACGGACCAGACGCTCTATCATGGGAACGCCGCATACAGGCACCAACGGTTTGGGCAGACTGAATCCCTCAGATGCCAGACGGCTACCCTCACCCGCTGAAATGATGCCGAAATGCATTACCCACAAAAAAAACTATTCCTTGCCTGCGTCCAGATGCTTGAGCTTGTCGCTGTCATCGCGACGGTCAAAATAGAGCTTCTTGAGAGGGTTGGCACTGATAGCCTCCTCATTGCGGCGGGAACGGAAAATATCTATGGCAGCAAAGATAGCCTGACGCATAGACTCCTCATTGGCTATTCCCTGACCTGCAATATCATATGCAGTGCCGTGGTCAGGCGATGTCCTTACTACAGGCAGACCGGCGGTAAAGTTCACACCGCAGTCCATATCAAGAGCCTTGAGGGGGATGAGCCCCTGATCATGATACATGGCCAGTACCGCATCAAACTTCCTGTACTCACCGCTCCCAAAGAAGCCGTCGGCAGAGAATGGTCCGAAGCACTGCACCTTTTCAGCCTCCATCTCCTCAATGGCAGGCTTGATTATCTCATTCTCCTCCTTGCCTATCAGCCCGTCATCACTGGCGTGCGGATTGAGAGCCAGCACGGCAATGCGTGGAATCTCAATACCGAAATCCGTCTTGAGTGACTTGTGCAGGATTCTGAGTTTATCCTTGATCAGGTCTTTGCTGAGCAATGAAGCAACCTTTGAGATGGGCTCATGCACTGTGGCAAGCGCCACTCTCATGGAGCTGTTCATCAGGATCATGAGTGCCTTGTTACCCTCACCCAGTTCTGCCTCTATATACTCAGTATGGCCCGGAAAATGGAATGCCTCTGAGTGGATGGTTTTCTTATTGATGGGGGCTGTTACCAGAACATCAATCTTACCCTCACGATACTCCTTGACCGCACGTTCCAATGCCTGGAAAGCGGCTGAACCGCTCTCTTCAGTAGGTACGCCGAAATCCACCTTGACATCCTCCGGATTGCAGTTCACCAGATTAAGACGATCCGGCTGTGCATCGGATGCAGAATCAACCACGTTGAAATTGGTAGGGGATTCTATAGCCTTTCGGTGGTATGTCATAACCTTGGGCGAGCCGTAAATGACGGGAGTACAGAACTCAAACATGGTGGGATCTGAGAATGTCTTGAGGATCACCTCATATCCTATACCGTTTACATCGCCTTGGGTAATGCCGACAACTAATCTTTCACTCATTACTTTATCTGTTTTTGTTAATCTTCAGGTTTAATGATGATCTCATCAAGGTCATAAGTAAATCTCTCAAGGTCAAGCTCATCGGGAAGGCGCAACGTATAAAGTGCAGCCTCCAGTTTCTTGAGGACATTTCTCTTGGCCTGGTTGGGATAGTACAGGAATCCCTCAGCCACGACAACGCGCTGGTTCTTCTCATCAACACGGGCCACAGAAACGAATGAGCCGCCCATATCATAATCCTTGATATTCCAGAGTCCGCGTGCCACCTGTGCATATTGGCCATGGACAGTCTCATCTGATACGAACGTGAATGACGGGGTCGTCATCATGTACTGTCCCTCATGAGGACCGGGAACATTGGCCTTCATCACAGAGTCACGCTTCCTTACAAAATACTCCTCAGTGAATGTATTGACGTCACGATAGGGGTATGAATAAATCACCAGATTTACATCCTGCTCCACTTTCTTGACGAACCTCTCACAACGTGCCCACAGGAAATTGCGCCCCAACTTGACCTTGGTCAGTTCAGTAGGAGCCCAGATGTCACAACCGAAGAGTTTCATGGCACTCTGCTGAATGTAAGGCTGATGGTCATCCCTGAGCAGCTCCACCTGACGGTTCAGCTCTGCTTTTGTAAAGAAATCTATTATCATGTCATGATTGTCCGTGATGAACTCCTTGCACCTTCTTGCATCAGGAGCCTGGATGGTAGCCACAATCTGCGGTGCCGCATACACGTTACGTGAGTACTTGAACTTGCACGTAGAGTACATAACGGGATCTATCTTGATGATAATGATGTTACGGCACAGACGCAGGGTCTTGGACAGATTGTTCTGGGTTATCTTGGATACCTTGAAACACGGTTCTGACTGTGCCACTCCAAGCATATCATCCGTAAGCACTGCATAGAGGGAATCCACCACTCCGTTATGGAAATCATCATCGGCTGCCACCAGAAGCACCTCATACGGTGAGCCTGCCGATGTGGGAGTAAGAACTGATTTCTTCTTGGACTTACCAACCTTTATGTTCTGGTTCTTTGCTTTCTTGGCTTTTCCTGATTTTGAAGCCTTAGCCTCAGTCTTGGCACCCTCCTGCTGAGCGCCTTCACCCTGCTTCCCGTTTCCGCATGCCACAATAAAAATGGCTGCAAGAAGCATAACGCAAACTTTAATAAGGATGTTCTTTTTCATATCAGTATAGTTTATGGTAGATTGTTTTTAGCAGTACTGAGCATTCCGCAGGCAGCCCATATATCCTCTCCGCGCGATGCACGTATCGTGGCAAACACGCCGTGTGCAGTAAGCCAGTCACGTAATTCTATCATGCGCTCCTCCGGCACAGGACGCAGCGGGCTGTCCGGGATTGCATGGAAACGTATCAGGTTGACCCTGCAGCTGAGTCCGTTCAGGGCCTTGACCAGCAGGCGGGCATCATCCTGGGAATCATTCACACCGTCAAACATGGTGTATTCAAATGAGAGACGGCGCTGGTGGCTGAAATCATACCTGCGCAACACCTCAAGCATCTCAGTCATGGAAAACGCCTTCTCTGCGGGAATCAGTTCACGGCGCTTTTCTGGTGTGGGTGCATGCAGGCTCACCGCGATGTGGCACTCGCAGCCCTCAATAAGCTGTTTGAGCTCACGGCGCAGGCCCACGGTCGATATGGTGATGCGCTTGGGGCTCCATCCGAATCCCCACGGTGCAGTCATTATCTCTTGAACGGCAAGCACATTCTTGAGATTGTCAAGCGGCTCACCCATGCCCATAAAGACCACGTTGGTTAAGTTCTGCTTCTCAGGCAGAGAGAGAATCTGATTCAATATCTCACCCGCAGTAAGGCTGGCTGTATAATGCTGGCGGCCCGTCATACAGAACACGCAGCCCATCTTGCAGCCCACCTGACTCGATATGCACAGGGTGGCGCGGTCATCATCGGGAATATAGACTGCCTCTACAAAACGGCTCTCCTGCACAGGGAACAGATACTTTACCGTACCGTCACTTGAAGCAGCCTTATGCTGTGGAGCAGCAAGCCCTATCTCATAGCTCTCAGAGAGACGTTCACGCAGTTTGAGTGATATGTTGGTCATCTGATCTATGGAACTGACCTGCTTCACATAAAGCCAATCGGCCATCTGCTTGGCAGCGAACATAGGCATTCCCACCTCAACAGCAACCTGTTGGAGTTCCGCCAGAGTCAGTCCTATGAGATTCTTTTTTGCCATAAATATTATGCAAAGATATAAAGAATAATAAAGAATAATGAGTATCTTCGGCTCATCTATGACAGAAACGATACAATTACCCAAATACGTCTCCTCAACTGCAGCAGTGAGGGAACTTTTTACTTCCACAAGTGCACAATATCTCCTGCTCAACATAAGCGGCAGAGAAACAGAGTTTACAGAAGATGCTCTGAACCGTATGCTTGATGCCGCTAAGGCCGCAGGCGCGGGAATGGTCTATTCTGATTACATCAAGATGACCGGAGCTGACTCCATCATCCCCGCCCCATTGATTGATATACAGAGCGGCAGCCTGCGTGATGATTTTGACTTTGGCGCCATAGTGCTGGTTACACGTGCCGGCATTGATGCCTACCTGTCACGCACGGACCTTTATGAATCCCACTGCGGCGGGTTCTACCAGATGCGTCTGGCCATTCAGGATGCCCTGCCCATCGTGCGTGTACCCCAGCCGCTTTACACCGTTACTGAGACTGACCTGCGCACATCAGGACAGAAACAGTTTGATTACGTAAATCCGAGCAACCGCTCCATTCAGATTGAGATGGAAAAGATATGCACGGAGCATCTCAAGCACATAGGCGGCTATCTGAAACCCGGATTTGGAAAGAAAGTTGATTCCGATGACGGGATATTCCCGGTTGAGACATCTGTCATAATACCAGTCCGGAACCGCGCCCGCACCATTGCCGACGCGGTGAAATCAGCCTTAAGCCAGAAATCAGACAACAGCTACAATGTGATTGTGGTTGACAACCACTCTACTGACGGCACCACACAGATACTGTCTGAATTAGCAAACGCCGATTCAAGACTGGTGCACATCATTCCGGAGCGCATAGACCTGGGTATAGGCGGATGCTGGAATCTGGCCATAAATGATGCCCGTTGCGGCCGCTATGCCGTTCAGCTGGACAGCGATGACCTGTACAGCAGCCCGGACACCCTGCAGAAAGTAATTGACAAATTCCGTGAGGGCGGATACTCAATGGTGATAGGCAGCTACCGGATGTGCAACTTCAACCTGGAGACGCTGCCTCCCGGCATAATTGACCACCGTGAGTGGACCGATGAGAACGGCCCCAACAACGCCCTGCGCATCAACGGCCTGGGTGCCCCGCGAGCATTCTATACACCTGTAGTACGCCAGATAGGGTTCCCCAACGTGAGTTACGGTGAGGATTATGCCGTAGCCATACGCATAGCCGGTGAATACAGGATAGGACGCATCTTTGACGAGCTCTATCTGTGCCGCCGCTGGGAGGGAAACAGTGACGCGGCCCTGAGCGCTGAAAAGGTCAATCAGAACAACCTTTATAAAGATTCTCTCCGCACAGCTGAGCTGGAGAGACGTATCAACCGGAACAGACAATAATGGACAGCAGCATATTCAGGCATCTGGACGCCTGCCTTGAGCAACAGCTCAGCGTATGGCCGGCAGCACGTGAGGCTTTCAACAATCTGGAGAAAGTCCAGACCCGCGTACTCTCTTCATCGGGACTGGCGCTCCAGCATAATCCCGCCCGCATCATCTCCACAACCGCAAAGATTAAACCGGCTGAGATTGCTACCCGATCCTGCTTCTTGTGTGAGGATAACCGCCCCAAGGAGCAGATAGCCTTTGATGCGGCTGACGGATTTGACCTGCTGGTTAACCCCTATCCCATTCTCAAGGAGCATTTCTGTGTGGTGAGCCATGAGCATCGCCCACAGATATTCAAGGACTGCTGCGTTAAAATGCTGCAGATAGCGTCAGAACTGGAGCCGGGTTATATGATTTTCTACAACGGTCCCCGCAGCGGAGCATCGGCCCCGGACCATCTGCACATGCAGATAGGGCGCTCTGAGGGCATTCCTCTTGTAGAGAAACTGCGCAACAACGAACCTTCGGCCAAAGATGAGCCTGTCACCATACAGCCGTTCGGATTCCCCGTAATCATAATCAAAGGCAATGATCCGCAGCGACTTATTGACTGCATTAACGGGATGAGCATTTATGACGGTGAGTATGAGCCGCGCATGAACGTACTCTCATTCAACCGTCAAGGTCAGGTCATAACTGCCATCATACCTCGAAGCAAGCATCGCCCTGAGTGTTATTACGCTGAGGACAACACCAAGGTTCTGGTCAGTCCGGGGGCAGTTGATATGTTCGGCCTTGTAATCACCCCGCGCAAGGAGGATTTTGACTCCCTTACAGAAAAACAGGTTCTTGACATCTACCGCCAGGTTACGCCTCAGCAGCCCAAGATCAGCGTGGGTATCATGGCTGCCCCTGAGATCAGTTTCTGCCTTAATGACTCCTATACCGATGGCATACGCACCTTTGAGGGTGACATGACGATTGGTCTCACCAACGGCCGTTTCAGCTGGAACGGTCTGCTGCTTGACAGCATCACGCTCACGCCGACATCACACGGAGCCACATTCACTCTGCATGACGTAACCATAGGCATAGGTTTCCACTGGGAACGCAAGGAGGACCAGACTTTTTCAGGCCAGCTCAAGTTCATCATTGAAGACGGCAAGGTTCGTGCCATAAACATCCTGCCTGTTGAGGATTATCTTACAAGCGTAATCTCATCGGAGATGAAGCCCACCGCCAGCAAAGAGTTTCTCAAGGCGCACGCCGTGATTTCACGCAGTTGGGTACTGGCACAACTCCGTTCACCTTACCGCAAACCCGCCGTTCCCGATTCTGCCGCACCCACCGCCCATGATTACATCGTGGAACGTATCATAAAGTGGTATGATCATGACCAGCACACATTGTTTGATGTCTGTGCCGATGACCACTGCCAACGCTACCAGGGACGCACGCGAATAATCAGCGCAGCCGCTGAGACTGCCGTCAAGGAGACATTCGGACAGACTCTGACTTTTGACGGCCACCTTTGTGACGCCCGTTTCAGCAAGTGCTGTGGAGGCGTGACAGAGCAGTTTGAGACCTGCTGGCAGGATGAGCACAAACCCTACCTCATTCCCCTGCGTGACAGTAGCGTTAACGAAGGGGCTCTGCCGGACCTTACCGTTGAGGAGAATGCCCGTCAGTGGATACTTTCCGATCCTAAATCATTCTGTAACTCAGCAGATGGAAATATCCTGTCAGAATCACTTAACGGTTATGACCTGGAGACCCCGGATTATTACCGATGGAAGGTGGAATATACCGTTGACCAGATATCTGATCTGTTCAGGCGCAAATCAGGTCTGGACATAGGTTTGATTCAGGACCTGCGCCCAGTAAAGCGCGGGCCATCCGGACGTATTGAAGAGCTTGAGGTTATAGGCGACAAAGCCACAGTCACCATCGGAAAAGAACTGGAGATACGCCGAACGCTCTCCGAATCGCATCTTTTCAGCAGCGCGTTCGTGGTTAAAAAGAAGTCTGACGGATTCATCCTGCAGGGAGCAGGCTGGGGACACGGTGTAGGTCTCTGCCAGATAGGCGCCGCAGTCATGGCCTCAAAGGGGTACAATTACCGCGAAATCCTGAATCACTACTACCCGGGCACCACTTTAGGTCGCTTCTATTAATTATTTACAGTTCTTAACTATTTATTGGAAATAGTTGTTACCTTTGTGCCAAAATAACCTTAAATCAATTGATTATGAGAAGAATTCTGATTCTGACTGCCCTTATTCTTGCTTCTGCAACAACATGGGCTGACAATTACTTGTACTATATTTACAGTACAGGCAGCAAAACCGCTCAAGTCACAAACAAAGACAACTTTGGCAACAAGGTTACTTACTCAGGAGACATTGACATCCCTGATGTAGTGACTCTTGATGGTATTGAGTATAAAGTTACAGATATTCTTCCCAGTACTTTCTACAACACAAGTATTACTTCCGTCAAGCTGGGTAACAATATTAAACAGATTCATGGTGAAGCTTTCAGGTACTGCCGGAATCTGACAGAAATCACCATCCCTGCAAGCGTTGACTCGATAGGCGCATGGGCGTTCAGCGACTGCGGTATCAAAAATGTCAAGATTGAAGATGGCGAGATGCCGCTCAAACTTTGGGATTGGGCAGGATACTGCATATTCGCCGGTAACCCGTTGGAGACAGTCTATCTGGGACGTAACTACATCAGTAACGGAAGACCTTTCCGCGGATTCACCACAATGAAAAGCGTGACTGTAAGCGATATTGTTACTGCAATCCAATCTGAGGAGTTCAGAGGAAGCAAAGGCATACGTGAAGTGAAACTTGGCGAAAACA